>Ga0207416_1004435_pt1 | contig 12238 bp, 11 predicted proteins | sample PaiPotPPM11metaG_FD_184107 | JGI IMG/M metagenome (GOLD analysis project Ga0207416, IMG submission 184107) | Iron sulfur acid spring bacterial and archeal communities from Banff, Canada, to study Microbial Dark Matter (Phase II) - Paint Pots PPM... ...
CTCCGCGTGACCGACGGGCGCCATGCCGCCGCCACACGCGGAAAGAGCACAGTGGAGACCGCACTGGCTGGGCTGGGGTGGAGGATTCGAACTCTCGGATCCAGAGAAGCCGCCTCTCGAGCATGGCTTGACCGCAACGGAGGGGCGATCGGGCGCGCCATATTCATTGCAGAATGGACTGGACTGGGGTGCAAGTCACTCTTTGGCAGCTCAGCCGGGAATAGTCTCTGATCGCTAAACGTTCCGAAATGAAGGGAAATTCGGGCCACACTTCAAAGGCCAATTTTGGAAGCGACATTTGAGAGTTCGAATCCTCCCACCCCAGCCAGCCAGTGCGGTCTCCACTATGCCATTTCTGGCTATGCCAGAACTGCCGACATTCCCGCGGGTTATGCTGGCGTGCCCGAGTCTCTGGCTGGCAAATTCCGAACTTTCGACTCTGGACTGGTTGCTTTGTGGCGCTAGTTTCTGCTCGCCATTTTCCAATTTCCGTTTCGCCATGCCCGAGACCGGTTCGATGTGTGACGGAGACCGGTTTGCGGAGCTGCGTATCGCACGATCCCTTGCGGTGGGATGCCTGGATGCGGCCCGGTGTTCAAGTCACCTCGTCTCCGAAATTGCACGGCCGAGCAGCCCAGCTACAAAAGCGGACACATCCGCTGCCTTGACTTGTGACCCAAACGCTCAACGAATGGCTTGAGCCAGTTGTGCGCGAAGTTGGTGTTTGGTGGCCTTGATCGCGCGTTGTCGCGCCAGCACCATTACCGCTGCGCCCATGGTTGCGCGGACCTGGGCTTGTTGTAGTCTGTGAGTAGCCTCGGCGATTCTCGCTCCTTAGATGGTTGGGGTTAGAGCCTGCATGCGACGACACGTGTGCAGGCTCGCTGCGCGTGGTGCCGCCTAGGCTGCCCGTGCGATCGGCTCAGCCAAGGCCAGCCCTCTGAGATAGTCCGCTGCCGCCTGCGCCTTGCTCGCCGCAGTGAAGAAGGCTCGCTTGTCGCTCCGCAGTAGGCTTATCCAACTCTCGATGTAGCCCGCGTGCCGTACATCGCCATCGAACGAGAATTCGGCTGCCAGGAACGCGGCGCCGAGCTCGGCAATGAGCTCCTCTGCCGCATAGGCCGCTTGGCCAAACCTCCCCCTTAGGTCCCGATCAAGCCGCGCCTTGTGCCCCGTCCAATGCGTGAGCTCGTGGAACGCGACGTTGTAGAAATGATCGGCGCCCTTGAACGCGGCGAACGCGGGAAGGCTGATGAAGTCGTGCCCTTGCGCATAGTACGCCTCGCCATGCCCCTCGCGAATGTCGGCGCCGACCGATCCTAGGAATGCATCGGCGAGCGCGTCGCGCGTGTCAGGATTGCGGACACTCGCGGGCTTGCCGTCAACGATACTGGCGGGAAGGCCTTCGCACTGCGCGATCGTTGAAAACCGTGTATTCCCGCATCATCGGCACGAGACGTTCGGCCTCGGCCTCGCCTTCGCGTTCCTTCGCGCGGAGTTGCTTGACGAAGTAGACTTTGGTTTCGTGTTCGCCTTTGCGCACGCTGCCGCTAGCCTCTTGCGCTTGCTTGAACTTGACGAAGCGAGGCGTTGGCCAGCCTCGACCGCGAGTGAGCCATAACAGGATAACGTTGCAGCCTGAGTAGGGTCGATTGCTTACCGCATTCTGCGGGACGTTCTGCCCTGGCGTTGCCGACCACGGCTTGACCCAAGGCGCGGCGCCTCGTTCTAGCTCGGCGAGAATGCGGGAAGTGACTTCCGAATAGAGATCGCGTTTAATCGTGATAGCCATGACGATACCTCGTCCGTCTCGTTGTGGTTAGGACGGTCGAGGTGCGGGCGCACTTCGGCCGTCCGCTTACCTTATCAGATAGAGTGCAGCACTCCTAACAAATTCGTCACAGCGCGCGAGGATTATTTGTTTGTTCTTTCTTTGCTCGGCGGGCGGCGCGCCTTGGCGCGATCGACCTCGGCCCCTGGGGTACCCCCAAAACTCGCTTGCCTCGGCGGCGCTATCTGGTTCGCAAATTTTGTGAGAAATCCATCGAGCCATATCGATCACTTATCCCCTCTCGCGGCTGGAGCGGAGAAACCTGGCAAGCTATACTCCAGCTCGAGATCGCGTTAGGCCTGCGGCTAAAGGGACGGCGGCGATGACAAGAAGCGCTTACACTGCAACGCTCGTAGTGCTTCTGTGCCTTCCAGTTCTTGCATTAAGCGATCTGGCTGCGTGGGCTAAACATCACCGCGTGGGGCAATACTTTTCGGATCCGTGCCCGGATCGCTGCAAGTCAATCCGGCTTAGTCTTTGCTCGGCCTGTATGGGCGGGATAATGACCTGCGCCCAGCAGCACGTTTGCAGTAACAATCGAGCCGTGGTTTGTGGTGAAGAGAGTACCGTTTCAGTACCGTGCTGGAACCGACGCTATCGTTGGTGAGCATCAGCCGCTTTGAGGAAAGGCCAGGATAATCGAAGAGGGAGGGAGCCATGGATACGAAGCTCTATCTGACAATAGCGGCGGCGGTTGCGATCCTTTACGCGCTAGCCTTTCTATTGATCCCGGTGCAAGCGTCCCTATTCTTCAGCAGCTTCGCGGAGCCGCGTGCTGTCTTGTATCTGCGGTTCTGCGGTGCGGCGATTTTGGCGTGGGGGCTGATCGTTTGGTTCGCACGAAACTTCGAGGGTCGGTACGCGGTGCGCAGCGTTTTAATAGCCAGCGTTGTAGGCCTTGCAGTCAACATCGTGATAAATGTGTGGGCGACGTTGCAGGGCTGGCTCAATGCCAAAGCGTGGGGTTCGACGGTGGTGCTTGCGTTGCTCTTGCTTGGGGGTCTTTATGAACTCTCACAGCGTCTGTTCGATGAGCGAAGCTAGTTGCGCACATTCAGTTTGGTTAGTTGCACAGTTGTGAGAAATTGATCGAGCCATACCTCATCACATTTCGTGCTTCGTTGGCCGTCGCGAACTGGGGAAGGGGAGAAATTTGGCTGCTTTGGGCTTGTCAAGCCAAATTTGATACAATCGCTGCGAAATATGAATGCTAGATCACTCCGCAAGGCGCGTTCTGCCCTCACTCGTGCGAGGGAAGAGTTAGCGGCTCTGAAGGCATCAAACAATTTCGATGCCTTAGAGCTAATAAAGGCGGCGGGAAGCGGCGAGCGGGAGGCCATTGACCTCTCTCACGTACTGAAGGAGCGGGTCAGTTTTCAGTACCTCGGCGTGTTTGTCCCACCAGGCCTTTTGCGGACCTTTGTTAGAGCCGGTCCCGGAAATCTGCACAGGGCGATAAGTGGAGTTTCTGCCTGACAGCGGGCACGCTATGGTCTGCGAATCAGGAGAGACCATGAGCAGACGACCGCGCCGGAATCATACACCGGCTTTTAAGTCGAAGGTGGCACTTGCCGCCGTCAAGGGCGATCGGACACTGGCGCAGCTTGCCGAGCAGTTCGACGTTCACCCTAATCAGATTACCTCGTGGAAGGCGCAGCTTGAGAGCGGAGCTGCCGATGTGTTCGGTCCTGGCGGCGGCTCGGCGGCACAGCCAGCGATCGACGTGAAGTCGCTGCATGCCAAGATCGGCGAATTGACGCTGGAAAACGATTCCTAAGAAACGACGGCACCAGGCTTTGGCTCAAGGGGCTGGAGAACGAAGCCGAATGCCTTGGCGCGCCGATGCAGATTATTGACTACTCGCGTGCGGTAGCGTGTCTCGTAGGACGAGGCCCCGGGGTCAACGTACTCCATTCCGTGACGCACGGCATTGTAGAAGAGGACTGCGACCTTTCGAGCCGTGGCGGTCACAGCCTTAGCCTTACCGATGCGTGACGAGAGTCGCCTATAAAAGGCGCCGAGCGCGGTGTCGGTGCGTCCAACGGTTACGGCAGCAAGCCGCAGAAGTGCCGCAGCCCGCCCGCCGGACCGGCGCGTTCGTGACGAAAGCATTTTACCGCCGGAGACCTTGTTGCTTGGCGCTAGCCCCAGCCAGGAAGTAAAATGCTTTGCACTCGGCCAGGAGGAGAGGTCGTCGCCGCATTCAGCGACCAGCTTCAAGGAGAGGTAAGGACCAAGACCGTCGATCGTCGTGATGTCCTTTCCGAGCAGCGCGAATAGCGCCGCGCGGACGTCGAAAGCCAGAGCGTTCGCCTGATCGGTTCTGTGCCGACGCCGCGGGGCCGGTGCCACCGATCCAATACCACGACCGCGATGGATGCACAGTTCCTTCAACACGGCTTCGATCCGGACGTCGCAGGCTGAGGCCTTCTCGTGGTAAGCGTCGTAGAGGGCGAGTGCCTGCTCTAGCGCAAACAGATGCTCGGTGCGGTAGCTCCCGGTGAGTGCTTTCGCGATCGTCTCAGCACTGGAGTGGCAACTGTAATGGCGCAAACACGCCAGCACCTCAGGGTCGCGCTCGCCGGCAAGGATCGCGCGGATAATCCGCAGGCCGGTCGAGCCGGTGATGTCGGCGACGACGTGGTGGAGCTGAAGATTCATCTCTGTCAATGCCTTCTGCATATGCTGGATGTGTGAGGCCGCGTACTCCAGCAGACGCTCGCGTTGACGCACGTATGCACGCAGCTCGGCAATCTGTCCTTTGGGCCGAAAGCTGGCACGCAGCAACCCGTACGAATGGAGCCGTTGCAGCCACTGCGCATCACTAACATCGGTCTTGCGCCCGGGGACGTGCTTGGCATCGCGGGCGTTGACAAGAAACACAGTGAACCCACGTGCATCGAGAAGCTCGAAAATCGGTATCCAGTAGACGCTGGTCGATTCCATGACGACGGTCTCGACGCCGCATTCCGTAAACCAGTCTACCAGCCGATGGAGATCGGTCGTGAAGGTTCCGAAGCTGCGTACTGGCTCAGTCGCGCGATCCGCCCTTACGGCAGCCATGTGTAGCGTGGCCCCAACGTCGATGGCGGCCGCGTTCGGGTGCATCATGGGCATCGTGCGGTCGACCCTGGACTTCGATCTTTTGCGGTTCATCTCCAATCCTCCTGCTGACATCAGCGGAAGGGCTGGGCTGCGCGATTCATCAGATTCCTAAACGGGATCGCCGGGGCGGCGTCACCACTCTCAAGTGCGCAACAGCCCATGGACCATGTTTTTTAACGGGGTCGCATGCCACCAAAATCATATCGGCCGCTCCCTTCCGAGCTCAGTCTAGCGTCCTTCCGTTTCTACACCACAGGGGGCGCGGACCGCCGAGATCAGTTTTTTAGAGGGCGCGCTCACCAAGGCGGGATTGCTGAGCGCAAAGCGATGATCGACCGCGGGCACGATCTTCCGATCACCAAGCAGGCCGAGGTTCTTCGCATCAGCCGCGGCAGCATCTACTACCTGCCGCGGCCGGTGCCGGAGGCCGATCTCGCGATCATGCGGCGTCTCGACCGGCTGCATCTGGAGTTCCCCTTCGCCGGCTCGCGGATGTTGCGCGGCCTGCTGGTGGCCGAGGGGTGCAAGATCGGCCGCCGTCACGTGAAGACGTTGATGCAGCGGATGGGGATAGAAGCGCTCTATCGCCGTCCGCGCACGACCAAACCCGAGCCCGGCCACAAAATCTACCCATATCTGCTGCGCGGGCTGGCGATCACGCGGCCGAACCAGGTGTGGGCGATGGACATTACCTACATCGCGATGGCGCGCGGCTTCGTCTACCTCGCCGTGGCGCTCGACTGGTTCAGCCGCCGCGTCCTGGCGTGGCGGCTGTCGATTACGATGGAGGCGGCGTTCTGCATCGAGACGCTGGAGGACGCCTTGGCGCGCTACGGCAAGCCGGAGATATTCAACACCGACCAGGGCTCGCAGTTCACTGGCCAAACCTTCACCGGCGCGCTCGCCGGTAATGGCATAGCCATCAGCATGGACGGCAAAGGCGCCTGGCGCGACAACGTGTTCGTCGAGCGGCTCTGGCGCAGCGTCAAATACGAGGAGGTGTATCTGCGCGCCTACGACAGCGTCAGCGAAGCTCGTGATAATGACATCGACACCTCCGTTCTGCCCCACCTGACAGATGAGAACCTCAAGGAACTCGGCATTTCCCTTGGGCACCGAGTGAAACTGCTCGCGGCCATACGGGAGCTTGGCGGAACGTTAACGACCGTTGAACCGACTGTTACGCCGACGGAGCCAAAGCCACAGGATGCAGCAGAGCGCCGCCAAGTCACCGTGATGTTCTCGGACCTCGTCGGCTCGACAGCACTCTCCACCCGTATGGACCCCGAGGACCTCCGCGAGGTTATCTCCACCTATCAGAAGTGCGTCGCCGAGACCGTGCAGCGCTTTGGCGGCTTCGTGGCTAAATATATGGGCGATGGTGTTCTCATCTACTTCGGCTATCCCCAGGCCAACGAGGACGACGCTGAGCGTGCGGTCCGGGCGGGGCTGGGATTGATCCAAGCGGTGGGCGGATTGAAGTCCAGTGCTCCACTGCAAGCTCGTGTGGGCATTGCCACGGGGCTGGTCGTGGTCGGCGATCTGATCGGATCGGGCGCTGCTCAGGAGCAGGCGGTTGTTGGCGAGACGCCGAACCTCGCGGCACGGCTGCAAGGGATTGCTGAGCCGAATGCGATAGTGATCGCCGAGAGCACACGAAAGCTCTTCGGCAATCTGTTTGAACTTGAGGACCTCGGAGCACAGGACCTTAAAGGTATTACGGGGCCGGTGCGGGCCTGGGCGGCGCTGCGAGCGAGTTCTGTCGAAAGCCGTTTCGAGGCACTGCATGTGGGTGGGCTGACCGCTCTCGTTGGCCGCGAAGAAGAACTCGAATTGCTACTGCGACGCTGGTTGAAGGCAAAGGCTGGTCTGTTCCTGAGCCGAACCCGTCCCGATCAGATCGCCGACCACGACGAGCCCGGTCGCGATGCCGACATGGGTTTGCAGCGGAGCGCGGGTCTTCAACGCATTCACCGCCGCGACCAGCTCCAGCCCCGCCCGTACTGCCCGCTCGGCATCGTCCTCATGCGCGTGGGGATAGCCGAAATACACCAGCACGCCGTCGCCCATGTATTTCGCTACGTATCCACCGAAGCGGCGCACTGTGTCCGAGACGCTTTTCTGATAGGCCCCAACGACCTCGCGTAAGTCCTCAGGGTCCATGCGGGTGGAGAGCGCCGTGGAGCCCACAAGGTCCGAGAACATCATAGTGACTTGGCGGCGTTCAGCGTTGTCATTCGGTTGTGGTACAATGGGTGCTGCAGGCGCGACGGAAAGCTTTGGTTCTTTCCCGACGGCACTCAGTTCAGCTATCGCGCGGAGCAATATACGCCGATGACCGAGCGCCGAGACCCCTAATTCCTTCAAATCGCCGTCTGTTAGATCAGGGAGGATCGAGACAGTAATCTCATTCTCAGCGAAATGCCCCGCGTATTGCCCGAGACCGAGCGTTTCCAGCCATTCCATGGTCTGCTGCGTCGCAGAGCTGCGATGCGCAGCAGCTTTAGGCACAATGTTTCGCTTCAGCTTCGACGGCTTGCTCGATCGCGCCGTACCTGGTTTACCGCCTGCCCTGGAGGGCTTTCTCATCGCCTCCACCCATGGCTGGGAACGAGGCATCGTAGCTGGTCCAGAGAGTACCGACCATGGGCTCCGGCGCTTGGTGTGGGCGTTGAACGTCGCGATATTCTTGAGCGCTAAACCTCGGCGGCGTTGCAGTGGTGCTCATCGTGTTCTATCCCGCGCAACACGAGAGCTTGGTCACGTCTTTCTCGAACGCGAGCGCCGCAAGTTTCAGTCCTTCGACGGTCGTCAGATACGGGAAGATCGTCTCGGCGAGATCGTCAATCGTGAGGCTCTGCCGGATGGTAAGCGCCGCCGTCTGGATGCTGTCGCTTCCCTCAGGTGCGAGGATATGCGCGCCGAGCAGCCTACGGGTCTTCCCGTCCGCAACGAGCTTGATGAGCCCCCGCGTATCGCGGGCCGCTAGCGCACGCGGCACGACGCTGAGAGGCAGAACCGATACCCGTACTTCATGTCCTAGGGCGCTGGCCGCCGCCTCGGTCAATCCGACGCTCGCCACCTGCGGGTCGGTGAACACGACCGCAGGCATTGCGGCGTTGTTATAACGCAGGCTATCGCCGTTGAGCGCATTCCTCGCCGCGAGCTTCGCACCATAGGCCGCCATGTAAACGAACTGGTCGCGGCCGGTGACATCGCCAGCGGCATAGATGCCGGGCCGCGTTGTCCGCATGCGGTCATCCACCCGGATGCTGCCGTTCGGCTGTTGCGCAATTCTGGCTTCCTTGAGACCCAGCCCCTCGATATTTGGCGCACGGCCGGTCGCCAGCAAAAGACGCTCGGCGGTCAGCCTCTCTTCGCGGCCGTCCTCGGCCACGACCAGCGAAGCGCCGGTAGCTGTCTGCTCGACGCGTTGATAGGCGACGCCGCAAGTCAGACGTACACCCTCCTCGCACAAATATCCCGACAGGGCTTCGCTGATCTCGGGCTCGGCGGCGGGTAGGAGATGGGTACGGCAGACGATTGTGACCTTCACGCCCATGCGGGCGAATATCTGCGCCAGTTCCGCCCCGATGTAGCCGCCGCCAATGACCAGCAAGGATTTTGGAAGCGTCTCCAGCGCAAACGCGGTGGTGCTGGTCAGATAGTCCACCTCCTCGATGCCGGGGATCGAAGGCACGGCAGGACGTGCGCCCGTGGCGATGATGAGACGTTCCGTTTTCACGATGTCGCCGTTGACGGCGACGCCGCCATCGGCGAGCCGTGCCGGCCCTTCGAGGTATGAGATGTTGTTATAGGCAGGCAGCAGATCGGCATATTTCGTCTGGCGGAGGCCAGCCACAAGCTCGTCCTTCTGCCGGATGGTCGCGGCCCAATCGTCGGCGCGCGCTTTGGCGCTGATGCCCGCGAAACGATGCGCGGCCCCGGCCTGATGCAATGTTTCGGCGGCGCGGATCAGCGTCTTCGACGGCACGCAGCCGATATTAACGCAGGTGCCGCCTATGGTGCCATGACCGATGAGCGCGACCCGCGCGCCTTGTTCCGCCGCGGTGATCGCGGCCGAGAATCCAGCCGAGCCCGCGCCGATAACAGCAAGATCGAAGCGCTTGCTCCCGTTCTTCGGAGCGCAACACTCATTCATGACTTTTGCCTTGTTGGGGAGCGGCTGGATCGCAGCACGCTGGCGCGGTGATACGGCGGCGGTAAAGCCCGACGCCGGTCTGGCCGAGAAAGATCAACAGCGCCGGGGTCACGATGTAGTCGGCCTTGGACAGCCACGCCGTCAGCCCGAGCGCGCCAATGGCGTGGCGCAGCAGATCGCCGCAAGAACCGCTCCGACCGCGCCGGTCGTAATAAGCGTGCGGTCGGCTTGCATGGCGCGCCTAGCCCTTGGGCGCGGACGGATAGCCCGCATTCGTCGTCGCGGCTGTTAGTGCCTTCACTTCGGTCTTGCCGTCGTCATAGGTCACGACGGCCGTCTTGTCTCTGTAAGACACGACGACCTTTGCCACACCCGGCACAGCTTCGAGGCTGGCCTTCACGGTGCGAGGGCACGCGGCGCAATACATATTCTTGACCGCAAGCGTGACTGTCTTCTCGGCAGCGAACGCGGTGGAAGATGCCAACAGGCAGAGGGTGAGCGCGGCGGATGTGAGGAGTTTGTTCATGGGGACCTTCTGTTCATGAATTGAGAAGCAATGGCGCGAGGAAGTCGAAGCCGAGCGCGGCGACGACCAAGATGGTAGCCACGATTAGCGCAGCCTTGACCAGCCGGTTCGGCAGCGGACGGGCGCAGGCCTCGCCGTCGGCGCAGGCACGCTTCGAAGCGCGGTGGACGAGCCAGTATCCGGAACCTAGGAAGACAAGCGTCGCCGCGAGGAAGAAGGGTTGGTAGGGCGCAAGTTGCGTGAAGTTGCCGATCCATGCGCCGCTGATGCCGAGGCTGAACAGCGCGACCGGCAAAATGCAGCATGACGAGGCGGCGAGCGCGCCAAGCAGGCCACCCGCAGCCACCAGCGTTTGGCCGCGCCGGGAATCGGCAATGATATTATCTTCCTTGACCATCATGCCGCGTAGCCTACATCCTGTAGTGACTACAGGATCAAGAGGTTTTTCATGGGAGCGATCACGGCTGCGCGATCAGACGGGCTAACGATCGGTAAGCTGTCGCAGCTTACCGGCGTGAATATCGAAACCATCCGCTACTATGAAAAGATCAAGGTGGTGCCCACCCCCTTGCGTACCGAAAACGGCCGTCGCGTATACGGTCCGATGGAAAGACGAATTCTCGCTTTTGTGCGACGCTCTCGTGAGCTGGGATTCTCACTCGACGAAGTCCGCGCACTGCTCCGGCTTGGCGGGCCTGAAAAGGCTTCATGCCGTGAAGTCCACCGGATTGCCGCGCATCATCTCGATGATATCCGCGCGAAGATCAGCGATCTCCGGAAGCTGGAACGGTTGCTGGCGAAAACCGTCGCCCAATGCACCGGCACGACGGCGCCGGAGTGCCCCGTCTTGGACATTCTCGATATTCAGCGCTCCAAATAGCAGGGAGTGCGCGGCACTACGCCCTTGGCGCGAGGGATCGGATTACAGAAGGGATCGTCACCCAATGGCCGAGACGCCAATCCCGCCCAGAGGGATCTCTGCGGCGGCTCGGTGAGCACAGCGAGTAGAGCCCGGCCCAGAGGGCGCGCCCCAGATCACGTCGCGCACGCCAATATGTCGTCGATGGCATAGAGCGTGAGCGCGCGGAGGGTCTGCTCGGGATCGGCAGGATCAGGCGAGATCCTCTAAAACTAAGCGCGGCGGTTGTGACACGCTCGACGTGCTTCTGCCACCTGTCGAACATCGCTGCGCTGCTATCGATCAGACCGAAGCAGCGAAATATCCCACATCGCGTGCTCAACTCGCGCCGCAACGGCTACCCTTTGGTGCCGGTTTTGCTGTCTGACGCGATTAGGCTGCGACCATTTTCTCCTTTGTCATCAGCATTGCATCCAGGAAGGTCTGCATCGGGGTCTTTCCAAAGCACCAGCCTCCCTGGTGGGGGCCGCGCCCCATTGTATTCCTTGATCCAGGAATCCAAATCGGCCTCCAGTTCGTCGATTGAAACGATACACCTTCTTGCGGAACGCGACACGGTAGAACTCGTTGAGCATGGTTTTGTGGAAGCGCTCGCAAATGCAGTTGGTCTGCGGGCTCTTGGCCACCGGAAAAGCCCAGCGAAAGCGCACCAGATCAGCTTGCAAAGGTCGATCATCGCGCGCGAGCATCATCCGATTCGCGCAGGCCGACTAACCGGATTGGGTTTCCGGTAGGCAAAGGGGTCAGGTGAACATCATGCCATGGATCACTGACGTGACCTGCGCGCAGCGTTTATCCGATAGGAGACTGCGCCATAGGTGGCGACACAGTATGGGACGGCAAAGGTCAGGATGATCTTCGTAACGTTGAGGCGGTTGCCGCCGAAAAGCGCATCACCCTGATTGATCAGATTAAGGATCGTGCCGACGGTCAAGGCGACGAAAAACGAACGACGAGGCACGCCATCCGATACGCACCACAGGCAAATTTGTGGTAGCCGCAACTGGGTCATCGCTCGGTTAACAAGCTGCAGGTCAGGTGACCCCATTGTTGCTTGAGCGGATTAACTTGCTTCCGCCAAAATTCGCGGACGCTCGTGCCCGATTCGTCCCTCCGAAAACATCGACTCAATTGACTTTCAGCTTCTCGGCGGCAAGCTGCGTGCCAAGAATTCTTGCACGTATTTTGCCAAAAGCTGTGTCACGGGCGGTCGAGGTATCGTCCGCGAACGGAGAAAAACCACAATCGTCGGTGGTCCCGAGATGCTCGACGGGGATGTATTTAGCCGCCTGCAGTACCCGATCTCGTACGAGTTCGGGTGTCTCGACCGTGGGATTTAGCACATCGATCACCCCGACGAACACCCGCTGCCCCGGGCGCAATACTTCCTTGATCGTCCGAAGCGCCCGCTCGGGCTCCCTTTCGCTGGCAAGCTGCACATAGAAGTTTCCGACCTTAAGATCAAAAAGACCAGGCAGTAACTCGGGGTAGTCGACGTCGGCACTATGAGTGGAATCTTGGTCACCACCCGGACAAGTATGGACACCTATGCGCTGGCGTTGGTCAGTGGTGAAACGATCTAGAACACGGTTGTTGAGATCAACGAACGTGCGAAGGAGCTTCTTCGACGGGTCGAGCTTGACCGACAGACGGCCTTCAGTGAAATCGATTTGTACGTTGTAAGCGCCGTTGTCG
>Ga0207416_1004437_pt1 | contig 12237 bp, 13 predicted proteins | sample PaiPotPPM11metaG_FD_184107 | JGI IMG/M metagenome (GOLD analysis project Ga0207416, IMG submission 184107) | Iron sulfur acid spring bacterial and archeal communities from Banff, Canada, to study Microbial Dark Matter (Phase II) - Paint Pots PPM... ...
CATCCACCCCACCCCGCCCCTTGTCCCTACAGGACGGCAGGGACGCAAGCGTCCTATGAGCATCATTCCCCCGTTCGGTTGTCAAACATCATTAGGACGGCTGGGACGCTTGAGTCCCCTACGTGACTCCCTGACGACTGTTCGTAATTTGCACTATTTAATACAGTTGGGGCCGAGACTTCCGGCTACCGGTTGGAATGTAATCAGGGTGACGGTGCCGACCATGAACAGGACCAGGGTGAGCATGATGAGCAGCCACAGGATGCGAACACGCCAGACCTGGGTTCCCACGTAATCATCCACGACGACGCGTAGGCCGTTCATGCCGTGCAGCAGGGCCAGGGTGAGCATGAGCCAGTCGTAGACGCGCCAGTAGGGGTTGGCGTAGCGAATGGCGATGAGCTGGTAGCTGGTGCAAGAGACATCGGTGGTCACATGGTTCAGGATCAGGTGCAAAATCACCAGGAAAAACAGCCCGATGGCTGAGATGCGGTTGAAGTACCAGGAGGCGGCCTCGAAGCCTCCGCCGGTCGGGCGAGCGCCATAGCCTGTCGATATACGCATTGTAATTCTCCTCTTCTTTATTGCGATCTCCTCAAAAGGAGCGCTCCGGCGCTTACATGCCGGAGGCGGTGTTGCCTACATGGAGACCGAAGACCGGCCCTATCACGAAATATGCGACGGGAAGAAAGCCGAGGATGGTTAAGGCCATCACCGCCCAGAACATGCTGCGCTGGTAGCGCACGCACCAGGGAACGAAGTCGATCAGCATGATACGGATGCCATTTAATGAATGGTAGAAGACGGCGGCGATCAAGGCGAGGGAGATGAAGCGCAACACTACGGTGCCGAAGAGGGCGATGCCTTCGTTGTAGACGGCAGGGCCAAATCCCAGGAGCGAAATATCCACGATGTGGATGATTAAGAACAGGAGTATGCCTAATCCTGCGATGCGATGAAACAGCCAGGCAAACATGCCACTTTGACCTTTGTACATGATGCTCCTCCTAAATAAACTCTACGTTGTTCGTTTTCGTTGTGCGCCGCAGGCGCGAAACGAAAGAAAAGGTTTGGGTCTCCCTCCTTCCCAGTGACGTGTAGGGACGCGATTTATCGCGTCCGCCTCCACACTCACCTGTTCGGCGCGGACGCGATAAATCGCGTCCCTACACGTCGTCGTTTTCACCCCGAAGGATGGGGAAGCGCAGGGTGACAGCAGCGCTTGTGAGAATAGTATAATACAAGCGAGGTTTGACGGGTGTTCACCTGGTGAAGCGATTACGAAACTATGTGAATGCTCAAGCGTAATTATTACACTATGAACTGTTTTGCAAACATGGAAACGAGGGAAACAGGCGATGAATGACCTGGTAATAGGCCCTTTTCGTATCGATTTCACAGTGGATGGCGTGACCTTCCTCACTTCTGATGCCTCCGATGCTCATACTTTGACATATGGCGAATGCTACCAGTTGTTGGCGATGTTGTACCAGCGGCGCGATGCTCTCTACCAGCTTTCTCATAAAGATGGTCAGCATAGCGAGGGGCCGCCGACCTATGTTTACAACGATGTTACCTATGTGATCAACGATGATTCGATTTCTGTGGCGGGCTGGGAACGGGCGAAAGAGGAAAAGAAAGAGAAGGAACAGGAAGAACCGCCCGGCTAAACGCGTTTGCCTACGTGGATGGCGGCGCGGTCAGGGCTGCCAGTAAGCCCAGCGCGTAGGCTTCCCCGGCGCTCTGCGCGTCGTACATGTGGTCGCGCATCATCAAACGATAGCGGCATTTCCAGCGGCGCGCGGGCCAGGGAGCCAGTTTGATGAGGGTATAGGTTTCGACGCGCTCCTCCAACGCTTCGCGCAGGGCGACCTCGCCTGTGACGGTGATACCATATTGGGCAAGCTGCTGTTGCAGGGTTTCGGGTATCATTGCGATGCCTGGTTAAGGGCAAGGGCGGCGCGCATTTCCTGCCGGATGGTTGCGGGGCTGAGCTTTTCCCAGTCGGTACGCGGCAGGCGGCGCGGCATGATGGCGAAGGGGCCGCTCCAGTGTTTCGCGTGTTCCTCGACCCAGTCCAGCATTTCAAAGGCTTTCTGGCGCGATTCTTCGACGATGGGATAGCGCAGGGCGGCGCGATCAAAAACGGCCTGATCTTTGGTGAAGACGCTGCCATCTTCGCGTATGACTACGTCGATATACAGGTCGACATAGACGAGTTCGCGCGATGTGCTGGTATAGTCTGGCGTGGGCAGGATGATATCACAGTAGCCATCTGAGAAAGTACCATCTTCAAAGTAGGCAATATGGATGGTATACCAGGCGCCTGGCCAGAAGTACGATAGCGAATGCTTATCCGAAAGAAAGAAGTCGGGTTTCCACTTGTGCGGTTTCCAGTGCCGCTTCGTGCCGCGCGGTGTCCAGACGGTGACGTACTGGTCGCTTAGCGGCAACTGGTAGCCGCTCCACTCCGCCCACGCATCCCCATTGACCAGCATCTTATAGATGTCCGCTTGAACTAACATACATTAACCTTTCATTAAACAACCAGCCAGGTCTATGAGGATTATAGACGATGAAGGCGGTGAGAGACAAGCTAAGGGACTGGTAGGGTAGTTGCCGTTGTATTGAAAGTTTCAGTAGTAGCAATGTTTTTTTTCGAAAGTTTGTTGCGGATGTTATGGAAATTTCAAATGTTGCAGTGGTGTTCTGGTTGTGTTAGTGGTTTTTTACCGGATGTGGTGTGGCTCAGGCTGCTGAGGATAAGGTAAGCAAGCAGACTATGTTGATAGTATAATGGATGGTGGGAGATTTTGCAAGGGGGGGAGAACAAGGGATCTCCGCCCTTCCGGGTGAAAAATGTGGATAAGATGTAGGGACGCGATGAATCGCGTCCGTGTCGGGCCTGCTACGGTGCGGAGGATGTGGAGGACGTGGAGGACGTGGAGGACGTGGAGGACGTGGAGGACGTGGAGGACGTGGAGGACGTGGAGGACGCGATAAATCGCGTCCCTACAATCACCCTGAAGGATACAGAGCCATAATAGATGGGTGAGAGTTGAGTTTTTGCATGTTAGTATGTTGGACGAGGGCGATCGCAAGGGTCCCCATATTATCATCGACCCGGAAAATGAGTATGAGCGGTTATAGTATGTTGGGCCAGGGCGACCGCAAGGGTCCCCACCGCTCGTCCGCTCCACCCCCGCCCTTACAATGACTACGAATCGAGGGCATTGTAGGAACGATTATAAGAGAGGGGGAAACCTTGAGGTTGTCACGCTTCGAGACGCTCATAGCATTGAATGGTAGAAGTTTTGTCTGGTCTTAGTTTCTAAATAGTTCATTATATATGGCCTTCTTCGCTACCTCTACGGTTGCCTCTATACGAAGTATGCCGTTCTCAGGGAAAGAGTTTATGAAGTACTTCAAGCTCGAGAAGGGTTCTGAGTCCATGCTCCAGAGTTTTTCTTCTAAAGCCTGCCAGAACGTGTTGAATGTTGTTATCTTTTCGCCCATACGCCAGTATGTTTTATGGGCGGCCAGTTGGAGAGTTTCTAAGTTTTGAGCATAAGGGTGCAGGATAGTTGTGGCTAAGGCATATTGTAATGCGGCCTGGTCTCCCATTTTTTTATTTTCCATGAAGTGCAGGCTACTGATTTCTTTGAATACCTCCGATAAGCCCTTCGAGTAAAATAGGGGTTTGACAAAACCCTCGCGAGCAATTTCAAAGAAGTCTTTTGCTTTTGTAGGCTGCTCTTCGAGAATGAATAGGCCTTTATGAAGGTAGATATGGCCTGACGCTGTTCCGCGTGTGCCAAGCAGTTCTTCGCTGCGCGCCAGATGATTTTTGGTCGTATTCAACTCTCCTACATAAAGGAGGGCAGGGATTTGACGTAGCAACGCAAATCCTACATTCGGATGCAGGCCAAGTTTACTATCATAGTCCCCGGCTTTCTGTAACCTCGCCAAACCCTCTTTTATGAGGGCCTGATTATCTTGCTGCATACCCCAATCAACGTATGTCCGCCCCAGCCAATGTAGTCTTGTACTTTCTAAAGCTAGCAGCAGATCATGGCCTTCACAATAAACAAGAGTGCAGCCGTGTTCGGGAAGACGAAGTGATCGTGGGTTGTTACTGCCAGCAATTTGCAGTAGTGCGCGGCTCTTCAGAAGGACTTGCCTGGCCAGGCTAAATTTATCTTGCTCATAATAGACCCAGCCAAGTCGAATGTATGCTTCTGCTCTAGCCAGGGTTCCTACTTCATCCTCGGAGCTGTCGATAACCTCTTTTAATCTTCTTTCTGCAACCTCAAATTGACCGCAGGTAAGCGCCATCAATCCCGCCTCTAATAGACATCGACTCCATCTGGTCCAATCGCCTTGATATTTTGCCTCTCGCGCAGCAAGAAGCCAGAACGCGGCCGCCTGCTGCCACTGTTGTTGCTGGTTTAGCATCTCGGCATAGTCTTCAGGCGACTTATCTTGAAACAACTTCTCCTGGCTGCTTCCTGCTGAAATGTCAACCGGTTGAAGTTGAGGAGTAGATACCGTCGCGTTTAGAACTGTAGATGCCGTGGTAAGCCCTGCTAATTCTAAGAATTTTCGACGGTTAACGGGTCGTCCAATTTTTTCTAGAGCCTCCGTGAACACATCTATTACGACTTGTCGTTTCTTGTCTGGCAAGTGAGATTCCCCCTTCTCGACATGCTGCAGCGTCCCTTTATTAAGGTCAGTGAGTTGAGCAAGATGCCCAAGAGACCAATCTAAAGTCAAGCGGTATTCTGTTATTTTTTGTCCGAAAATCTGACGATTATAATCGCCCTTCCGCCAGCCCTTAGCCATGACTCTCACCTTTCTTTTCTCAGAAGCTCAGCTAGCGAAGCTATTATCCGCGCGTATTATACGCCTTTGTACAACGTGCTTCACCGAAGGCGTTGCAAGTTGCAAAGTCGCGCCTCTCGTGTGCGATATACTCTGCCTGCATGTGGAGAAAAGCTGTACACCAGGAGGAATCTGGTTCGGCGCAGTCAATCCACTTCCTGCAATGGGCAGGAACCCTTTACTGAGCAGGTGATGGGAATCAAAACTTGAAAAGGAGAGAGCATGATGGAGAAAGAAAAAGTGGTCTTCTTCCTGGATTTCGCGAACATCAACAGGGCGGCCAGGGAGAGAAGGTGTCGGATGGATTATCACGACTTGCTGCACTACGTGGGCGAGGAGCGATTTCTGGTCGATGCGTATTGCTATGTGCCCATCAACCCACGGAACGAGCATCGATCCGATGGGGTGATCGAGGAACTGTGGCGTTCTGGCTATATCGTGAACAGCAAGGTGGGCACGATCGCCGGAGGAACGTACAAATGCAATTTCGATGTGGAAATCACTATGGATGTGCTGAAGGTAGTGTACCAGGTGAAACCCGACATCATTGTGCTGGCAAGCGGCGACTCTGATTTTGTTTCACTCGTGCAGGATGTCAGGAAATCCGGTGTGCGTGTGGAGGTGGCCGCTTTTGAGGAGACAGCCGGGACTGACATTATGAGCAAGTGTTCGGGCTTTATCGACCTGGGTGTGTACTTTGATGCCTACCTGGCAGCCCGCGATGGCGAGCACGACGAGACCCGCATAGCAGAACAGTACAAAAACCTCATCCAATCGCAAGATGATGAGCAGGGGAAGGACGGCATCGCGGAACAGGAGCAGGACGTGTTCCATTCACGCGAGAGCGACCTGCACGAGGATGATGAGACACTGGTAGATTCGGTGGAGAAGCAAGCACGGACGACCGCGCCTGACATCATCGATGAACTGGGGTTGTAAGTTAAAACCAGGGCGGGGGCAAGCCCTATCGCTACCTGACTAGAAGGAGAAGAGACTCATGGCAATCATTAACGGTAGAAGAATTCAAGTGCCGCCCTCCGGCATTACCGGTCAGAATCTGATCCAACAGATGAATCCTGGCCCTGGCCGGAGGCCAGTTATTCAGCAGGGGCTGACGTTTCGACCGATTCAGGCTGGCTATACCTATAAACCGGCGGAATTGTTTGATAGTCGTGGCAGGCCGGTCAAGATTACCACGATCCCGGATAGGACAAAGGGTATAGTGACGTATGGAGGAGAGCGCACGTTTCTCTCCAAACAGATCATCACAGAGCAGGTCTACGATATCGCACAGAAATTGTTTAAGAAGGGTGTGTCGTTTGACGAGGAACATGCTGATTGGATGATTGCCAACCAGTATGTCCTACCTCCCATCTGGCATAGCATTGCCAGGACAACCGATCTGCTGGTCGTCTTTCCCACGGAATATCCAGAGTTGCCACCGGTGGGTTTTTACCTGAAGGAAGAGATACCGCTCTCCGTCAACGGGCACCTGTACCAGACTGCCTACCACGAGGCCTGCAGCGACCCGCTGACACAGGGATGGAAGTGGTATTGCGCCTATATTCACCCCGGCAGCTGGCAGCCCGCTCCGATACAGCGTCCCGGCGATTGGAGGAAAGGTGATAGCCTCTGGACCTACTTTACGCTGATCAGCGAAGTGTTGTCGGGAACAGAAGATTAGCGACCAGAGCGGGGGCTTGCCCTGTCTAATTGGCGTCAATTGAACGAACAGATCGTAGGGAAGGGACGCTTGCGGCCCAGGGTTCTGTAGGGACAAGGGGCGGTGTGGAGCGGATGAGGGGGCCTGGTGCTTGTCCTTGTGGCAAGGCGATTCCCTTGGGGTACGAAGGGGCCCGTCAGAGTATCACGTATTCCCAGGCGAATCGGAGAGCGACGAGGACAAGCACCAGGCCCCCTCATCCACCCAACTCCACCCCTTGTCCCTACAGGACGGGGGCGAACCTGCCTATCATTCCCCGTTGGTCGGTTTAGGAAAGGATTTACTGATGAGTACACGCGCTCGCAACTTTATCAAGTTTAAGCATGGTGATCTGGCAAGTTTGAGGGCAAAGCTGCTGGCAGATACTTCAAAAGAACATTTCGCGGTGCTGCTGGGGAAGACACGCAAGATCGATGGCTACACGATTATCACGGTCATCGATGTGCTGTTCCCTGCACGCTCGGATTACCATCACCAGAGCGTGGCCCTGCTGCGGATTAAGAAAGATTTCATTCACCAGGCATTAGTTGAGGTTACGAACAGGTATGATGTCGATACCATTATCGATGTGCATACGCACCCATTTACGCAGGGAAGCGTTGCATTCTCGGCTACGGATGATGGAGACGAAAAAACGTTCTTCCGATTTTTGAAGGATACATTTGAGGGGATGCACTACGCGAGTATTGTGTTCTCGCAAAACAAGTACTCGGCGCGACTCTGGACGTTCAGCAACGGCTCTATCGTGGCGAGGAAAGCGCTGCTGAAAACGCAGACGAGTCCAGAGAATATCGCCAGCGCTGACTTTCGCGAAGAGACGGATGAACGCTATGAAAAAACGGCGGTGACAGGCAGAGAGGGGTTTTTCAACCGGGGCGCCCTGGCGCTGGGACTGGATGTGATGCGAGCCATTATGCATGACCAGGTCGTCTCCATCGTTGGTGTTGGCGGCCTGGGATCGGTTGTTGCGGAACACCTCATCCACATGGGGTTTCACGAGATCAACCTGATCGATCCCGATGTACTGGAGATGTCGAACCTGAACCGTGTGGTGGGAGCATACTACGAGGACGCTGAACAGAAGCGCTCGAAAGTTGAGGTGGTCAGGAGACATCTCACATGCATCAATCCGAAAGCGACGGTCATGGCCTACAAAAAGGATGTACATGAGAAGGAGATAGAAAGCGTGCTGGCGCTCTCCGATTGGATGATTGTCGCAACTGATAATCATTCGAGTAGACTGCGGGTTCAGGAGCTATCGGTACAGTATTTTGTGCCGTTGCTCTCTGTCGGGGTCAATATCACGGTGAAGGAGCACAAGATTGAAGACATGAGCGGAGAGGTGATTACGGCCAGAGTAGGCGATTACCTGTGTTTGCAGTGTCTCAACCGCATCAATCCTGTTCAGGTTGCCAGCGAGAGGCATCCAGATTCGATGATCCGGGAGGAGTTGGTAAAGAGGGGGTATGTGACCGGAAGGGATATCAAAGAGCCTGCGGTAAAGACGCTGAACACTTCCGTAGCGACGATGGCGGTAGACGTGTTGATTAATCAGTATACCGACGCGAGAAGGCACGTACCTGTGCTGGTCTATGAAAACAACGGGCATATGTGCATTTACGAGGATAGAGAGAGCGTGCAGCAAAGAAACAAGCGCTGTTTTCTGTGTAATGTGTGATGGCCGCCCTGGATCATCTCATATGGGTCTCCATGCGTCCGAGTGAATTGTAGGGACGCGATAAATCGCGTCCCTACAATTCGCCCGTATGTTTGACCAGGAAGGATATAGACGCTCCCATATGCATGGAAAGTGAGTCAGCCATATCAGATGAAAGATAAGAAAATACAGCGCCCACCACAGGCGCCCGATCCTGCGAATCGGCCAGGGAACAATTTGCCCTGGCGCTCATTGGAGCAGCAGGTGATACGGGCGCAGAAGCAAATCGGTCAGGCCTCTCAAAGTGGCGACAGGCAGGCGGTTCACGACTTACAGCGCCGGTTGATGGAAGCGGAGGCGGCCCGATTGCTGGCGGTGCGGCGGGCTGCTGAGGAGAACCAGGGCAAGGATACCGCCGGAGTTGATGGCATTAAGTCGCTTAGTTCCAGAGAACGGCTGGCGATGGCTGCCGCGATTCATCCCAAAAACTGGAACTACCAGCCTTCTATGCCGGTACGACGGGTGTGGATTCCCAAACCTGGAACGACGGAGCGGCGTCCGCTCGCCATTCTGTCGATGATCGACCGCTGCAAGCAGGCGCTGGTGAAGCTGGCGCTTGAGCCGGAATGGGAGGTGAGATTTGAGGCGCATAGTTACGGCTTTCGTCCGGGGCGCGGCGCGCATGATGCGATAGCGGCCATCGTGGTTGCGATTGAACGCCAGCCCATGTTCGTGTTCGACGCCGATATTGCAGAGGCATTCGATCATGTCAACCAGGCCGCGCTGCTTGAGAAACTGCAAACCTATTCCGCGCTCAGGCAGGTCATCAATAGCTGGCTCACAGCGGGGGTGATGGATGGCGATGCCTATTTCCCCAGCGAAACAGGCATCGCCCAGGGAGGTGTACTCTCGCCACTGTTGATGAATGTCGCGCTGCATGGAATGGAGGCGGTAGTCACAGAAGGTGCTGTCAACGGGCGCGCCAGGGAACGGCCACTGCTGGTGCGCTACGCGGATGATTTTGTGATTTTGCATCCTGATCTGAGGGAACTACAACAGGCAATAAGGCGCGTCAAGAACTGGTTAGCACGGATGGACTTATATCTTCATGCTGACAAGACACGCATCACGCATACACTGATCCCCTATCAAGGACAGGTTGGTTTTGATTTTCTGGGTTTCAATATAAAGCAGGAACGAGCGAGCAGGATCAAGACCGTGATTGCACCCAGTCAGGAAGCGAGCAGGCGTCACCTGGCGGCCATCGATCAACGGTTGCAGCGGTTGCAAATGGCTCCGCAGGGGCGGGTGATTGAGGAATTGAATCCGCTGATTGTGGGGTGGACAGCTTACTATAACGGGGTTGTGCCAGCGGCTATGATGAGCCGGTACGATGATCTCATGGAACAGAGGCTGATGAACTGGGCTGGCAAGCGGCATCCCGGTAAGGCGCGTGACTGGCTGCTCAATCGCTACTGGCAGCGCGTCGAGAAGCGCGGGAGGGTGTTTGCGGCGCACGACGGGGGGCAACTGCGCGCCTACCGGCAAGCGAGTATTCTGGGATAAGGCAGGGGCCAGGGCGACCACGAGGGTCGCCCCTACCCTACACGCCTTCGCGAGCTGCATCGTAGCAGGGTAGGGGCGACCCTCGTGGTCGCCCTAGAAAGGCAAACAATGATTACATCACGAATAGAGACGATACCTATCTCCTCGCTTAACGCGCTGGAGTATTGCCCGCGCTGCTTCTACTACCAGGTGGTGCAGGGCGAGACGCTCGTCAACGAATTCGTGCTAGAGGGGCAGATCGCCCACCAGCGCGTGCATCAGGAGGGGACGCGCGTCACAGCGGAAGGGGTGATCGAGACGACACGACTGTACCTCTACAGCGAAACATTGCACCTGAGCGGCTTTGCCGACGTGATCGAGGAGCGTGCAGGGGTGGTGATTCCGGTGGAGTATAAGCATGGACAGCAGGGCAACTGGCTTAACGAGCATATTCAACTGTGCGCGCAGGCGCTATGCCTGGAAGAGCGGCAGCCGGGCAAACCGGCCATTGCCTCTGGCTACATCTACTACATTGCGTCGCGGCGGCGGGTGCAGGTGCCATTTACGCCGCAGCTGCGCGCCAGGACGAAAGCCGCCATCGCGCGGGCGTTTCGGGTGGCAGCCCTGGAAACGCCGCCGCTACCGCTCACCGGCAAGCTCGCCGCGCGCTGTCCGCCCTGTAGCCTGCTGCCCCTGTGCCTGCCGGAGGAAGTACGGATGCTGAGAGCGAAGAAGGAAAAATGAAAGAAGGAATATTATGCCAACACTGTATCTTACAGAAGAGTATGCGTTAGTGCGCCGCGAGACCGAGAATATGCTGCTGGTAGAAGTGCCAGCCAGGGAAACCAAAGATGGTGTCAGGGGCGTACCTGCTTACAGCAAGCGCATTCCCCTCATCAAGATCGATGAGGTCATCGTGCTGGGAGAGATCACGATGACAGCCTCGGCCCTGCATTTATTGCTGGAACGCGAGATCGAGATCACCTTTTTAGGGCGCTACGGACAGTTCAAGGGCAGGTTATCGCCTCCCTTTTCCAAAAATGCCGTCTTGCGGATGGCGCAATACCGGGCGCACTCGGACATGGCGAAACGCTGCGAACTGGCGCGGCGCTTTGTGATGGGGAAATTGACGAATCAGCGCCAGAGGTTACTGCGGTACAATCGCGCCCAGGCTGATCGGGAGGTGAACCAGGCCGTTGACCAGCTTGCAGCCGCATTGAAGACGTTGGAAGCGCTGCCGATCCCGCACGTCTTGCCAGCGCACCCATTAGTGAGCGGGGATCACCGGATTGAGGGTACTCCTCTAGAGACGATCCTGGGGATCGAGGGGGCAGGCAGCGCTGCCTACTTTCAATGCTTTGGCAAGCTGCTCACCAGGCAGGATCAATGGCCCTTCCCTGGACGGGTGAAGCGACCTCCTACCGATCCGGTGAACTCGCTGCTGAGTTTTGGCTACTCGCTGCTGACCAACAAGGTTGCCAGCGCAGTGCAACTGGTGGGATTCGATCACTTTGTCGGCTACCTGCACAGTTCTTTTTATGGTCGTCCGGCCCTGGCGCTAGATCTGGTGGAAGAATTCCGGCCCGTGATTGTGGATTCGGTCGTGCTCGGCATCCTCAACCGCCGGATGCTGGCTGCCACTGACTTCGTGGTCGAACTGGGGGCCTATCGTCTGAAGCCAGAGAAACGCACGGTCTTCTTTACGAAACTGGAGGAGCGCTTGAACGAAGAGGTGAGCCATCCGATCTTTGGCTATAAAACGACATATCGACGATGTATTGAATTGCAGGTGCGCTTACTCGCCAAGTTTGTCACGGGGGAAATTGGCGAGTACCCGCCTTTTCTCGCCAGGTAGGACAGATGAGCAGCAGAGCGAGAAGACGATACAGCGAGACCACCTGTTATGTCGTTGCCTATGACATTCCCGATGATCGCCGACGCACGAAAGTGCATCAAATCCTGCTGGGCTTCGGCAAGTGGACACAGTATTCGTTGTTCGAGTGCTTTCTGAACAAGAGAGAACTCCTGGTGTTACAGGCAAAGCTCGCTGACCACCTGGTGGCGAGAGAAGACAGCGTGCGCTTCTACCCCCTGTGCGCCAACTGTGTCGAGAAGGTCGAAACGATTGGCGGCCCTCCCCCGGAAGAAGAACTGGTCTACGTAGTATAGCAGAGCTTAGCGCGGATCTCCGTGATGGCAGGCTTGAGCGGAGATCCGCGCATGGCTCGACAAGCCGCTTCGCATGATAAAGAGGACCGGATGTATCCTCATTGGAGTACCCAACAGTCCCCCCAAAAAGGACATCCGCGATTCCGCTTGCTTTTTTTGGCTTCTCATGCTATCCTAGAAGCACAGCAGGCTAAAGAGGCCGCTTCCCGCTTGCGGGGTTGAAACAACCTCTAATACCCGACTCATCTTATAGCGGTAAGAA
>Ga0207416_1004438_pt1 | contig 12233 bp, 11 predicted proteins | sample PaiPotPPM11metaG_FD_184107 | JGI IMG/M metagenome (GOLD analysis project Ga0207416, IMG submission 184107) | Iron sulfur acid spring bacterial and archeal communities from Banff, Canada, to study Microbial Dark Matter (Phase II) - Paint Pots PPM... ...
GCAAGCTCCTCTCCGCCGTCGAGGTCCGCGACGTAGCGCAATCCTTGCTCTACCGCTAGCGTCCCGACGTGCGCCTCGCCGCTCAGCGCCTCGAGCACGACTCCATGGTCGCCCAGAAGCGCGCGCAGCCGCGCGAGCTGGTCTTCCGAAGGGCTCGCGCGCCCCAGCGCCGCGGTGGCTTGCGCCCCGGAGTAAAATCCAGGACGCTCGCCGAGCTTGCCCTGCAATTCGGCAAGAGCTTCCTCGAAATCACGCTCTCCCAGGGCGATCTCAAGGCCCAGGCCCTTGCCGCGCAACACCGCCATCACCGCAGGCGGTTCGGACGCGCAGGCAACCGCCCTGCGGCCTCCACAGAACCCCCACAACAACTTCCGGTTATACACAAACCGTCCACAGAGATTAAGCGTAACAAAGGAACCGGCGCCTGCGTTCTGGGAGTGCGCACTATCGCAACTCGGACCCGCCCGGGCGGGTAAAGGTAATAAAGCGTCATGCTGATTCGTCGAATCGTCCCTCTTGCGCTCATTTTCGCATTGCTGAGTGCCATATGCCCGGCACCCGCGCTCGCACTTTCCACCGCTAATGAAGTCGCCATGGGGCGACAATACGATCAGCAGATCGTCGAGACGAACACCGTCGAGACCGATCCACTGCTCAACGCCTGGGTGCAGGCGGTTTCGAGCAAGCTTTGGGCGCAGACCGCCCGCAAAGACGTCCCGTACAACATCAAGATCCTCGGCGACAACGACATCAACGCGTTTTCGACGCTGGGGGGTTACATCTACGTGAACACGGGGCTGCTCGACTTCGTGCAGTCGGATGACGAGTTGGCCGCGGTCATCGGCCACGAAACGGGCCACATCGAGCGCCGGCACACGGTGACGATGCAGTCCAAGTCGCAGATACTGAGCATTTTGTTCGGCATCGCTTCGCTCTTCTCGCCCTTCATCTATAACTTCGGCAATCTTTTGGAAGCCGGCGCGATGGCAAAGATGTCGCGCATCGACGAGCTGCAGGCCGACGAATACGGACTGTTGCTGATGTCGCGCGCGGGCTACGATCCGCAAGCGATGGTCACGATGCAGCAGCACCTTGGCGCGCTCAACGGCGAACACAACGATCTCGTCACCAAGTATTTCGAGAGCCACCCGGGATCCGACGCGCGTATCGCGCATCTGGTGGGTTACCCCGAGTTGGATCCGACCAAAGTGACGGCGCAAGAGCGCTTGGTGCGCGCGACGCATGATCTCGACGAGTCGCGTTACAATATCGCGAGCCTTCAGCTCGGCGACATTCTGAAATCCGATCCTTCGAATCAGGAAGCGCTGCTCGGTCTGGGACAAAGCCAGCTCGCGCTGGGACTGACCAGTAAGAGCGAACAGACGCTGGGGGACCTGGCGCAGAGTTCCTCACCGCAAGTCAAAGCTGCGGCGCAGCAACGGATTGCGGCGCTGCGTTCGATGCAGGCGCGCCGCGTCGATCTGACGCATCCGGATTTGGCGAGCCTGCGCGCACAAGTCGCGCAAGCGCAGGACGTGCAGGCGCAAGCCCAAGCGCAGATTGGCGCCCGCCACGATCAAGGCCACAGCCAACTGAAGTCGCTGCAGCTGCGGCTGCAGGCCATTCAGTACGAAGTCCCCGACTTCGGTTCGATCGACGTCAAACGCGGCTCGCGTCTCGAAGCGATTATCAAGACCGTCAACGGCATGAGCCGCTCGGTCAACAGCGCATTTCAAGACGCAACCGCCGCCATCGACAACGTCGGATCCATCGATCCGAAAACGAACAAGCCTTACGGTCTGCTGCGCGAAAATCTGCAGATTCTAACCGACATGCAGGCACCCCTCAACGCGTCGCCGATCCCCTCGGATTCGCTCGCACTCTTCCCGTCCTATCCGCGCACGCTGGCCGAAGTGTCCACCGCGGACGCCGATATGATTCGCGCGATCGACGCCGGGCGGGCTTCGGCCATGCAGTTGGACGGCGGCTTAGCGGATCTCGATGCGTTCTTCAAGCGGCTGCAGCAAATCCGCCTGAACGCCTTCGGCGACATCGATCAGTTCGACTACACGTCGATGCTGCCCGATATGCAGAAGGCATCGGCATCGCTCGGTGCCGCGGCGATCTCCGCTTCCCAAGCCAATCAGCTCTATAACCTGGCGCGATCGCGACAGCTCTCGGCGCGCATAACGATGCTCGGCGTGGGCACGTCGCCGCAACGGTACGACACGCTGCAGAAAGCGATCAACCTGCGCTTCAACAATGACGACATCGACTACGTCGGCATGCTGCACGATAACGTCACGCCCGGCGAACTGACCGCCGCGGCGATCGTGGCGGCCGATTTTAGAACGACGCCGCAAGCCATCATTCGCGAAGCGCACGAGACGCATCGCACCGTCATCGACGTCGCCAATGCCCGAGGCATGCACGCGCTGGCGCTGGAGATCTTCCTGGGCCTCGTGTATTTGGACTACACCGACGATCCGTACAAAGAAGCCCATCCCGACGGCACCGCAACAAATCAGAACGTCGGCGTGTAGTAGCCTTTGATGGCTACCGCCACAGGCGAAATCCTTAAACTCGTCCGCAAGGGCATCGACGTGCGGGCGGTTCACGCTCACACGCGCAAGCCGTTCCGGCTCTACCTGTGCGGCGATCCCGCGTTGGTCGCCGAGATGCGCTCCCTGCTTCTCTCGGGACACGACGAATCCGTCCCGCCTGACGCCGCGGCGTGCCTGGAGACGATCGTGCCGGGCATGGTGCAAATCACGCTCACGAGCGAAGCGCGCGCGGTGCTCTTCCTTGGAAGGCGCGGCGACATCGCGAGTGCGGATTTCGGCGCGCTGAGCGCCTTGGATCTGCCCATCTTCGCAATCACCGTAGACGAACTCGCGCAGCCCGGCGGCCCAGCTTCGCCGCCCATTGCCGGCGCATTCGCCGAGTACACGGTGCCGGCATTATCAAAGGAAGCGCTGCGCGGGCGCGTCTTCGCGCAGCTGATCGAACGCTGCAAGGGCGTCGAAATCGCCGTGGGCCGCAGGCTTCCGGTTCTGCGTGAAACCGTCGCCGCCAAACTCACACGCGACGCGGCCAACAATGCGCTCAAAGTCGCGCTCGCCAGCGCGGTCGTCGATCACATTCCGGTTCTTGGTTTGGTCCTGGGAGCGTTTGCGTCGGCGGGCGACATGGTCGCGATCACCGGCATTCAAATGATGCTGTTGCTCCACGTCGAGGCGACGTACGGGCGCGATCCGGACGTGCAGCGGCTATGGCAACTGCTTCCGGTCGTCGGCGGCGGCTTCGGGTGGCGTATGCTCGCGCGCGAGCTTTCCGGATTTATTCCGATGGCCGGCATCGCCATCAAAGGCGCGATTGCGTACGCCGGCACGATCGTCGTCGGCGAAGGCGTAACCTTTTACTACGAGCACGGCCGGCATATGAGCGCCGGGCAAGCCAGCTCGATCTACGAGAACACGAAAAAAGACGCGCTCGAGTTCGCGCGCGATCTGCTCGCCCGTTTTACGAAGCGCTAAGGCGCGTCAACAACTCTTCGTCGCTTAACTGCTGAAGATCGCGCGAGACGCGCGAACGCACGCGCTGCGCGATACGCGCAGCCATAGCGGCCCGGCTTCCCGGCGCCATTCCGTCCCGCCTCGCGACGAAACGATCGATCAGCGCGCGTTCGTCGTCGTTTAGCATAGCCGGACGCTGCGCCGCAGCGCTCGGCTCTCCCAGCAAACTCGCAAGCTTGGCGGCGCGCGCATCGCGCACCACGAGCGTCCCCGCGGCCATGTCACCCAAACGCTTGTTCTCCGGGGACAGCAACGAAACGACCGCGCTGATTGCGTACAAGCCGGCCGCCATCTCGCCGACGCGGATGAGATTTCGAATCGCGATGCTCGCGAAGTCCGCCGGATAGCCGCCGTCGCGCACGACGCGCAAGCCCATCAGCTTCTTGCCGGGCGTCTGTCCGTTCCAAAAGCTCTCGAAAAGGATGAAGTAGCCAAAATAAATCAGGAATATCATCGCCGCTATAAAAGCGATCGCCAGCGATTCTTCGACCTTCGTTGGTCTGGACGCGGCGCGCAACATGCTTCGCGGCAAATGCGAATACGAATACGCGAACGCCCAGACGATGCCGATCAGGACGAGAGTCTGCAGCGCGACGTCGATCGACACCGCCAGAAAGCGGCTGCCGAGCCCCGCGAGTTCATACGAGAATGCGATGCTCTCCGGAGTCCTGACCCGCAACGTACGGTCCATTTAAATGGCGCTTCGGCACAACCGGAGCTTGTCCTGAGTCGAGGGGTACCCCCCGAGGACGCCGCATTAGTGTGTGTGACGCAAAGAGTCTTCGTACAGCGGCGCGGCGCCGCGTGGGAGCGGCTCGAATTGTTGCTCGTACGCACCGGGCGGCGAGGTCTTCGGCGCCTAGACGCATCCGAGCTCTTCGAACTCGGCAAGCTCTATCGCTGGGTGACGTCGGATCTTGCGTATGCGCAGGGCCACCGCTACGACACGGAGCTGCAGCACTATCTGAACCGCCTGGTCGCACGGTCGCACGCGCTGGTTTATGGAGCTACGGTTGAAACCGGCCGCGCGCGCATCGGGCGATTCTTTACGCACACTTTTCCAGCGGAATTCCGCAAGTCGTGGCCATATATCGGCGCGTGCGCCGCGCTAACGATCGTCTGGGCGTTCGTCGCCTTCGCAATCGTCAGCAGCAATCCGGCCAACGCCTACGCGCTGCTCCCCGAACAGATCGTCCCGGCCCACATCACCAAGAGTCTGCACGACTCCAATTTTGCCTTTTCGCCCGAATACTCGTCCGCGATGTCGGCGTTCATCATCACCAATAACATCAGAGTCGCGATCTTCGCTTTTGCCGGGGGCATCGTGACGCTCGGCCTCTTCACCATTTACGAACTGACGCTGACCGGATTGATGGTCGGCGGACTCGGCGCGCTCTTCGCACAGGCCGGTTTCGGAGCGGACTATTGGGCGACAATAGCGCCGCATGGCGTAATCGAACTCACGGCCATCCAGATTGCGGCGGCCGCAGGCCTCTTGCTCGCTGCCGGCGTCTTGAATCCGGGGCGTCTGCGCCGCCGCGACGCGATTGCAGAGAACGGACGCCGCGCCGGCGTTCTGATCGCGGGCGTCGTTGCGATGCTGTGCGTGGCCGGCATGATCGAAGGCTTTTTTTCGCCGCTGCGCTTTTCTATGGGCATCCGCGCAAGCGTCGGTGCGTTAACGGCTCTTGGACTGATCGCTTACTTCGGCTTCGCCGGACGCGAGCCGATAACGTGAACGGCCTCTTTCGCGGAAAAACTTCGATACGCTACCGCTCCGAGTGGCTGACTTTGGCGATGACGCTTGCCTTTGCGCCTGCCATTGCGTTTCTTATCGGCACCGTGTGGCATGAAATTATCGGCGTCTCTTCGCTTGGCATCCTGGTCGTCATCGCAATGGTCTACGTCACCATCGCGCGCGGCGCGCTGCTGGGCAGTTGCGTCATGATTACGAAGCACCACTTTCCCGAGCTTTTTGCCGTGGTCGAGCGATGCTCTTCGCTCCTGCAGTTGCCCATGCCGATGGTCTTCGTGCGCGACGATATCCATGTGCCCGTCGTCGCCGTCGGGTTCGGCGACCCGTACTCGCTTATCGTCTCATCGCACTGGCTCGATCATTTCAAAGAGGACGAGTTGACGTTCATGATCGGGCGCGAGCTCGGGCACATCGCCGCCGGACATACGCGCCTCACGTCGATCTTAAGCGTCAACGGGCGCGAGAATGCCATCATATCGCTAATTTTCGGCGCCTGGCTGCGCCGCACGGAGTACACGGCGGACCGCGCCGGTCTGCTCTGCTGCGGTGCGACCGATGCCGCGTATCGCGCAATCGCGTTATGCGAGTTTCATCTGTTCGCGCGCAAGGTCGATCTGGCCGCATTCGCGCAGCAGCGCGCGGAAATCGCGCAAGACTCCGTGCTGCGGCTGGGTGAATGGCTTTCTCCCAACCCGTACGCGACCAACCGCATGGAGAGCCTGCGTCTCTTTCATCACACGTCCCTTTACGACTATTGGGAGGAGCGGCTGCTCTCACAACCGGTTACGAACGTTCCGGCCGCGCACCGGGCGGATCGCGTAACAAAACAAGACTGTGCTTCGCTGGGGCGCCGGCTGGCGGCCATCGCCATCGACTACGCGTTGGTCTCAGCGATCGGCAACCTCGTCATAACCACGGCGACTCCGCAACTTCCCGGAGTTCACTTCTTTGTGAACTACCGCGGCGATCCGTTCTTGGAATTTCTCCTATACAACATCATACTCGTAGCGATCGCCGGACAGACATTCGGGATGATGATCGTCTCGGTCCGAGTGACGACGCTCAATTTCGGACGGCCGGGCCTGCTGCAAGTCATCTGGCGGTACCTGATCGCGGGACCGCTTTTTTTCTTGAGCGTTTTGTGGCCGGGCTTTTGGCGCGTCGAGCTGCACGATCGCGCTTCGGGAACGCGGCTAGTCGGTTTGGAGCGGACGCTGCAGCGTACGGCTTTGCCGGCTTAAAGCATCCCGCGCTGTTTGACTAGCAGATAACGATCGATAAGCGCGGTCGTCAAGTCGCGCGCCGGCACGTCGATCACCTGCACGCCTAAACGTTCGAGGATAGCCGCCGCCGCGCGCCGCTCGTCGCGCAGTTCCAGCGCAACGCTCGTAGCGTAGACGTCTTTGGCCGAGTGTGGTTCCGACTCGAGCACGCGATCGATCGCGCGATCGTTCATGAATACGCAGACGACCAGATGCCGCTTGGCTAAGGTTCCGATCTGCGCGAGCACCGTGCTTTGCGCGACGGGATCGACCATGTCGGTGAAAAACACAATCAGGCTGCGCTTGTGTATGTGGGTTCGGACGTAGGCAAAAGCCTGGGCATAGTCCGACTCTTCGAACCTGGGCTCGAGATCGTGCACGAGGTTGGCGATGGTGGAGAGTGAACGGCCGCTGCTGCGAGGCGGACGCGCCCGCAAGATCTCGCCCGCAAATGCCACCACGCCGATTTTGTCGTTGGCGAGCGACGCAATCGAAGCGACGGAGAGCGCGGCAGTTACCGCGTAATCGAACTTGCGCTGCTCGTCGACGCGCGCGGTCATCAAACGTCCTGCGTCCAGGACGATCATGACGTTCTGGCTGCGTTCGACTTCGTATTCGGCGACCATTAAACGGCCGCGCCGCGCCGTCGCCTTCCATTCGATCGAACGAAACTGGTCGCCGGGCGTCCACTCGCGCAGGTTTTCGAGTTCGGTGCCCGTTCCACGCAGGCGCATTCGCCGCAAGCCGGCTTCGATGAGACGGTTGCGCACGTGCAGCGCTCCGTAGCGTTCGACCGCCGAAAGATCGGGATAGACACGAATCTGCTGGGGCGCCGGAAAACGCAGCTTGCGTCGCAGTAAGCCAAACGGATTATCGATCGTCGCGTAGATCGTGCCTAGCGAAGCGGTGCCGCGTGCGATCGGAATCACTTGACGCTGCGCGAGCGCTTCACTGTGCGGCGGCGTGGAAACCGTAACTTCGTCTTGCGGGTAGCGCAGCAACCGGCACTCTTCTTCGATCAGCCTGGCTTGGATCGCGACGTTTGAACGGTTGCGGATGCGATAGCGCAGATCCGCGCTCGCACGCAGCGCAAAAGGGTCGGGCTGTTCGCGCTTGATCTCGATCGACGCGCCCGGCGGACCCGTCAAAAAATCCGCGAGTACACCGGCAAGCAGCAGCGCCGCCCAAGCTGCCGCCAAGATAGTAAAGGCCGGCAGTGCGCCGCCCAATGCGAGGAGCACGGCCAAAATCGCCAGCATCCAATAGGCGCGCGGCGCGAGCCAACCGCCGGCGCTGCGCCTCTCAGGTCGCAACTTCACGCGGTACCGGGACCGACTCCAGGATCTCGTGCATGACTTTGGACGCCGTGACGCCGTCGATCTCGGCCTGCGGCGCGACGATCAGCCGGTGCGGAATGACGAACGCTGCGACGTCCTTCACATCGTCCGGCGTTGCGTAGCCGCGGCCGTCGATCGCGGCGGAGGCTTGCGCAGCCGTCAGCAGCGAGACGCCGGCGCGCGGGCTGGCCCCCAAACTCAAACCGCGATGCTCGCGGGTCGCGGCGACGAGCTCGTACACGTACTGTTGAACGGTGCCGGCGACGTGCACGCGGCGAACCTCGCCTTGCACGGCCACGACCTCTTCGGGTTTGCCGACAGCTTGCACGTGAGCCGGCTCGATCGCTCGCGCATCGAAACCGGCGGCAACCCGCGCGAGCAGTTCGCGTTCGGCTTCGGCCGGCGGATAATCGGCGATCGCCATAACCAGGAATCGGTCGAGCTGCGCTTCAGGCAGCGGGTACGTTCCCTCATATTCGATCGGATTCTGGGTCGCGCAAACGAAAAACGGCTGCGGCAGCTGCAGCGGAACACCGTCGATGGTCACACGCCCTTCCTCCATCGCTTCGAGCAGCGCGGACTGCGTCTTTGGCGGCGTACGGTTGATCTCGTCGGCCAGCAGAAAATTCGTGACGATCGGACCGGCACGCATGCTGAATTCGGCGCTCTTCGGATTGAAGACAGTCGTGCCGACCACGTCGGCCGGCATCAGATCCGGAGTGAATTGAATGCGGCGGTACTGCACGCCCAGCAAGGCGGCCAGCGCGCGCACGGCCAGCGTCTTCCCGGTTCCCGGCACGCCCTGAACCAGCGCATGGCCGCGCCCCAAGAGCGCCACCAGCAAGGCGAACGTCAACCCTTCCCCGCCGACGATGATCTCGCTCATGCCGGCTTGCACGCGGCCGGCTAATTCCCGGGCAGTGGTTACCATTCGCAATCCTTTCGCAGCTGTGCGAAGATCGTTCCGGCGCGCAGCACTTCGCGCGGTCCGGCGTCGTGGCGTTCCCCTAGAGCGTTCAATTCGGCAAGGGCCGTACGCCCGCGCTCGTCATTGGCAGCCGGCGAGCGCAACCCCCTTGCGGCTTTCGCGATCCGCGCGATGACATCGCGAGCAACGCCAGCGCGCTGAAGCATGCCCGCGAGCGATGCAATATACGCCGACGAGTCGCGCTCGTCATCGCTTTGCAGTTGGCGCGGGGGCGTTACTTGCAGATTCGCTCCTACGATGGCGATCAGCAACGCGGCAAGCGCGATCAGGACTGCGGCGCGCACGGGCCAGGGCAAGACTTGCCAGAATGTTTTTCCCGCCGCGTAGCCATGCACGCGCTCGTCGAAGCGCGGAGGCGCGCCGGCCGAAAACAGATCGTACGCGAACGCGGCATTGCCGCGTTCGGCCAGCCGCAAGTTGTCGAACACGGTCGGCGTGACGATGTCGACGATCTGGCCGTGTCCGCGTTTGACCGCAACCGCAACCGTGCCGCCGCCGCTCGCCAGCAGAACCGCCTTCCCAGTTCCGCACCGCACGCGCAGCACAGTTGCGAATTCGCCGCCGATGCGCAAACGCGGGCCGCGATACCCGCACGAAGTCCAAACATTTTTACTCGCGACTGTTCGGGTCGACGGCAATCCGAGCACGTCGCGCGCAGCCGGAAAGACGCTGCCCAGCACGATCAGCGTGCCGCCATGCTTCACCCAGGCGTCCAGCGCGGACGATTGTTTCGTGGAGAGCAGCGACGGGTCGAGCGCATAGTCGCCCGCGACGACGAGCGTCGCGCGTGCCGGCAAGTCCGCTACGGGAAGCTCGTAACGCGACGCATCGATCCCCTCGCGCTGCAAGAACTCATACAGCGCCGCGTACCCGTTTGCTCCGGAGTCGTACGTCGACGGATACGACGGATGGGCGCGCGGCGCGGCCGCGCGCAAGAGCGAGACGGCCACGAGCAGCGCCAGCGCTACGGCAAGCAAGATCAGATCCGCGCGGGCCTTACGCATTGCGTCCTTCTTGCGGTAACGTTACATATGCATCGTGCGCAGCGAGCCACTGCGCCTGCGCAACGGGCAGCTCCGCATAGAACGCGGCGGTAAACGGCCGCGCTATCGCATCGAATCCCGACGCGAGCGCCGGCGCGCGCGCGGCAACCGAGCGGCGGCATTCATTCACGGTGCGGCTAGGATCCTCGCGCACGAGCCCCAGCCGTTCGAGCCGGACCAATGCGGCACGGAAGATGAGCGCGACCGCGGCGCGATAATCGCCCTGCGCCGCCGCTCGCCGGCTCTGCGCGTACAGTTCCTGTGCATCGGGCGGTTCGGCCAGCGCGCGCGCCACCGATCGCGGGTGCCGTGCATCGCGCACGATGCCGATTACCAAACGGATCAGCACGATAACGACCACGGCGATAAGGATCACCTCGGTCGCGACGCCGATCGTGAAGCCCGCGCGGCTACCGACGTGCACGTGGGAAAAAAATGCATCGGCCAGACGGCTCCATAGATCGCGCAGCCAGCCCCAGAACATCTCCCACAGACTGCGGTGCGTCGTCGGGATCGCCACGCGAAAGCGTTTCTCGGAAAGGATCGTGCGGGCGAGGGTCTGCGGATCGACCGGCGGATGCCGCGCGATCATTCCAGACGGTCGAGCGCGGCTTGCATGTCGAGACCTTCACGGCGCACGCGAACGTCGAAATAATAGACCGCGAACAGCAACGCTATGAACGTGCTGCTCACGAGCGAGATCGGCATGGTGGCAAGCTCAACGAGCGCGAAGGAATGCGCAAGAGCCTGGATGAGACCGAACAAGGCGAAGAAAACGAGGTAGATGCCGATGTAGATCGCGCCAACCGCCAGCACCACGAGCGACGCCCGGCCGAGCTCCCGCCGGTCGAAAATGCGAGCGAATCCCAGGCCGATCGCCGTAAACGCCGCCGAGCCTTCCACGCCGATCGCATTAAACGCAAATCCCAAAGCGATAAAGCATAAAACGATGATCGCCAACCAGGCGATCAGTAAGAGCACCGCAACGATGCCTAAAACGACGGCAGCGGCAACGGAGCCCCGCGTCACGACGACACCGATCACAACCATGAGCCCGAAGACGAAACTTCCGGCGAAGACGATAGCGCCCAGAATAATGATTTCCATGAACGCCGTGCCCAGCATCGCCGGCCAGCGCCGCAAAGCGACCGCATAGCTCTGGGGCCAGGTCGGGCGCTCGGCGCGGTAAAGCGCGCCCACGGCGGCTGCTATTGCCACATTTGCAAACGGCTGGAGAAAAAGCTGTAGCACAACCACGAGAAACAGCACGCCCTCGAATTGCAGCATGGTGGTGATACTCGGCGCAGGCGCAGCTCTTCCCGGATGCGTAGCTTGCTGCAAGATCTGCTGGTACGACGTGTTCCCAAAAGTGCCGAAGTACGATAGGATCGTCAGCGGCAGCAACACCGCGAGCATGATGAGCGTGAAAAGGGCGAAATGCCGGACGTAGAGCGTAACGGCGCGATCGAAGATTTCCCCTATGCTCAAAGGCCGCAGCAGCAACGCGTCACCCGCCAGGCTCATCGCCCGCCCTTCTTGAGGGTTTGAACGGGGTCCTATGGTAATAGAACCGTGATGCAGCTGCTCGGACACGTTGCCGTCATCCACCGTTATCCGGTCAAAAGCTTGGCCGGCGAAGAATTGGATTCGGTTGAGATCGACGCAGACGGTATACCCGGCGACCGCGCCTCTGCGCTCTTCGTCACCGCAGGCCACGCTCGAGCCGGTCAAACGTTCCGCGGAAAAGAACACAATCTGCTGCACCTGACGAGCGATCCGCGTGAAGCTGCCGCTTTGGCTGAAGCGAACTCCGTTGCGGTCGAGTTGCGCCACGGAACGCATTATTTCGATGCGGCGCCGATTTCATTGCTCTTCGATCGCTGGGTCGACCAAGTATCCGCCGGCCTCGGCCGTCAGCTCGACTTCAGGCGCTGGCGGCCAAATCTCTTCGCGCGCGCGGCGGCGGATTTTCAGCTAAGCGAAAGCGATCTCAACGGCGCGCTCATCGAAGCCGGTACCGCCCTTCTGCGCGTGCGCGAATCAAACAGGCGCTGCGTGACGACGACGTACGATGTGGAAACGGGCGAGCCCGACCCAGAAGTCTTGCGCTACGTCGCGCAAGAGCGGGAGAGCGTGCTGGGAGTTTATTGCGACGTGGAGCTGGCCGGCGTCGTGCGCGCCGGTGAGCCCTTGCGCTTGCGGGCGCGCTGAACGTCGCGAACGATTGACTCCAGCGCATCGATGTAATCCAAAAACCGTTCGCGCCCGCAAG
>Ga0207416_1004441_pt1 | contig 12230 bp, 12 predicted proteins | sample PaiPotPPM11metaG_FD_184107 | JGI IMG/M metagenome (GOLD analysis project Ga0207416, IMG submission 184107) | Iron sulfur acid spring bacterial and archeal communities from Banff, Canada, to study Microbial Dark Matter (Phase II) - Paint Pots PPM... ...
GCGACCAAGCCGGCGAAGAGAATGAGCACCAACGCAATGCCCGCGTAATAGCCGGAGTAGAGTTGGCCGGAAGAAGGCAACGCCGCTCGACCCGGCCCCGTCACCGTCGCCTGGACGGCCACGATAACAATCACCGGAACGTACGCCACGCCGAACAGCAGCCAGGGCATAATCTTGGAGCTTGCCGAACGCCGGATGCCCATGGCGCGCCGAATCGCCGCCCATAGCATGGTCCAGAGCGCATGCCCCAGGCCCAACCGCGCGCCCAGGTAATGCTGGTATCCACGGTCGACAATGCTGGCGGCTGTGCCTGCTTGGTTCCATTCCCGCCCGGTGATCGCTACGTCCTCATTCCCTGCCATTTCGGCTATATGGTAGGTCCAGATTCGCACCACTCCGTGTATTCTGTCAAGTTCATCAGCGCGCGTGAATAAATCCGGTTAGGCCTACACTGAAGAACGCTCTTGCAAACGAGCAGTGGAGGCTAGAATATATGACTGCAATCGAAACCGTCAATGTGGCCGAGAAGCTGGGCAGCTTCCAGGACCTGTGGAGCCCCATAATCGTCGGCGAGCTCAACGATTCCTACGTGAAGCTCGCCAAGCTGAGTGGAGAGTTTGTCTGGCATCACCATGAAGAAGAAGACGAGCTCTTCTTCGTGGTGAGAGGACGCCTCCTCATCCGGCTGCGGAGTCAGGACCTCTGGGTGAATGAGGGAGAGTTCGTGATCATCCCACGTGGCGTGGAACATTTTCCTGTAGCCGAAGAGGAAGTACATATCCTCCTGATCGAACCAAAGTCCACGTTGAACACGGGCAATGTCCTCAACGAGAGAACAGTCCGAGACCTACAACGGCTCTGAAGAGTCCGCGTTCGCCCTTACCTGGCTATCCAGGTAGATGTCTTCCAGCGAGAGGACACGCCGCTTGAGATGGACCAGGGCAGAGTGCGTTTCCACGGCTGCGTCCCGAATGGCGTCGTAGATGTCCGACGAGCTGTATTCCACCTGTAGTTCGTGACCATCTTCCTGCACCTGGTAGCCGCGGCTGCGCAGCGCACCGGCCAGCGCGGCCGCGTCCGCATGCGTTCGCACCGTGACGGAAGGCTTTGCCATTTCCAGTGATCGCAGGTCCCCTTGGACCACAACATGGCCGTTGCTCAGGATGACGACATAGGCGGCGACCTGCTGGATATCGGCGAGCAGGTGAGAGGAGACGACCACGTCAATCCCCATCTCATCGGTGATACGCCGTATCAGGGCGAGCATCTCATCGCGACCGGCAGGGTCCAGGCCGTTGGTCGGCTCGTCCAGCAGCATGATGCGCGGGTCGTGAACAAGAGCCTGAGCCAGCTTCACCCGCTGCTTCATGCCGGTAGAGAAGCCGCGTATAGCGCGGTAGCGCTCCTCACCCAACCGGACGAGGTAGAGCATGTCGCTGGCGCGCTCGATGGCGACGCGTTTGGGCAGCCCGTGGAGCTCACCCATGTACTGGACAAAGTCCTGTGCCACCCAGTCGCCGGGCAGGCAGTCGTGCTCCGGCATATATCCGACTATGGCACGCAAGGCCAGCGGCTGATGCGTTGCATCATATCCCACCAGGCGCGCCTCACCGCCGTTCGGCCTGAGCAAGCCCAGCAAGAGCTTGATGAGCGTGCTCTTGCCGGCCCCGTTGGGACCAAGGAGCCCGGTGCATCCCGGCGGGACGCTGAGGGTGACACGGTCGAGTGCCTGTACCCGTCCATAGCGCTTACTGAGGTCTCGTGTCTGAACGACCGGTTGATCGGTTGTAGGCGGCAGCCCGGGAAGCGCAGCATTCACATCCAAGTGTGTGCGCACAGTATGCCAAACCGCCAGTTGGTCCAAGGCGTGCAACAGTGCAGACTGGCGGCGGTGGCTCAGTGTGGCGCCTGAATGGTCAAGCCGGCTTGTCGGGCCGCCTCCTGAAGGCGCTGATCGTAGCTAAAGAAGACCTTCACATATGGCCCCAGTTCCACAGCGCTCGCCAGATGAATAGCATCGAGCGATCGTAATTCTGGTGGGTCGAGCCTTGCAGCAAGCAGCAATGTCCCGCGGTCTAGACGATGCAGACCGATACCGGCAAGGATACCGAGAGCCAGTCGCTCGAGTTGGGGCGTGTACCGTCGCGTTGCTCGTAGCAGCTCGACCACGGCAACCTCGCTCGAGACGCGACGATCCCACGCCCGCAAGGCCCGACGGAGGGGATCGCTTTCGGGTTCAGCAATGACGAGCTTGACGAGCGCTGAGGTATCAAGGTAAGCGAGTCGCCCGTTAATGGAGCTGCTCGTCACGTTGTTCCTCGAGCGCTTTCGTGCCGGCATATGGGTCATCCAGTTGTATCGGCGTCCCGGCCTCCAGCAGATCCCGGCTTGGCGGGGACAAGCGTCCCTCCGCAAGCAGACGCTCCCACGGTTCATCAGTGGCAGGCGGCGGGCCCAGAACAGCCACAGGTTCGTGCCGATCGGTGACGACAAAGCGCTCACCTTCCGCCACACGTCGGAGGTACAAACTCAGGTTCTGACGCAGCTCGCGCACCCCAACACTATTCATGTACACAAGTGTAGCACAATGCAGCCGGCGCACTGGCAGGGCAGCCCTCTCACCCGGAATTATCCGTAGGGGCCAGCTCCTGCCGTGCCCGCTTGCGCATCCTCATCAACGTACCGTGTGGCGACCAGAGGTGATCGGTCGGGCACGCGGGTAACCCGGGGGTGCCACACCGGGTACCCCCGGGGTGTGGTGCCCGGCCTGCTTGGGTATCCGGCCCCTACAGCACGCGCTCGCGGGTGACATCAAGAATCCAGATTAGCGCATCGTGACCACCCGGACCACGACGAAGGCGAGATAGAGCCCAACCACGACCATTCCCTCACGGCGAGTGAAACGATTGTTACTCAGGAGGAGCACAATGGTCACCACAGTCATGCCCAGGAGATACGGTCCATCGAGGACGCGTTCGATAAAGGTTGGATGGAGGTGCAGCAGGAGGGATGGTACGGCAATACCAAATGCCAGATTGATGGAGTTGCTGTTGAAGGTTGCCGAGGCCAGGGCATCTCCCAGGCCCCGGCGAGCAAGGCTGAGCGCGGCCCAGGTGTTGGGCAGACTGGTCGAGATGGGGAGGATGAAAACGCCGATGATGGCTTCAGGGATGTGCAGCTGGTGGACGAGCTCGATCGCGCTGTGAGCCAGAAGCGCGCTCATGCCAATTACCGCGGCCATGGCTACCAGCGCCAGTATGAGAGGACGGGCCACATGACCCTGAATCCGCGCATGCTTGGCCTGACGGACAACGGTCCAGCCATAGATCGCAAAGACAAGAAGCACGAGCAGGGCGAACCAGGTTCGCAAGCCGGCGGCGAGGAGCAGCAGCACCATCAGGCAGGTCAGCGCAAGATTGCCGGCGCCATCGTGCATGATCTGGCGGCGTGTGACGATCAGCGGCCCCGCCAACAGCCCGCTCAAGCCGAGTAGGCCGGCCAGATTGTAGATGTTGGAGCCCTCGACGACGCCCAGCCCGATCTGCTGGGATCCTGCCGCCAGGGCAAAGATGGCGGTGCTGATCTCAGGCGCATCGGCTCCCAGAGCCACCACGAGCCCAAGCATACCGGGAGTAAGCCCGAGATGTTCGCCGATGACGCGAAGCTGATGAACCATCAGCTCGCTGGCAGCAAGGAGCAGCGCCAGACTGATCGCCAGAGTAAGCAAGGTTAGAAGCGCTGCGCCCATGGCTCCAAGGTACCAGGCGCACGCGCAGACGCCTTTCGGCGCCGCTTCCGGTCAATTCATCAGGCCCGAAGAACCGCCTCCGGCTGAGCTGCGGTCCGCATCACCTGAGCAAGCTCGCCGGGGATGGCGTCGAAGTAGGCAATCTGATCGGGAATGACGCGACAGTCCGTGACTCGTTGCCTCCAGATCAGCCCAACAGCCCGCACAAAGCGATGAAAGGCCGCAGCGTCGTCCCACCTGCTCAGCACTGCCAAACGTGTAGGGTCGGTCCGATTCTGGAGCAGGGTGAGCTCGTGACACGCCGGCACCCCGGTCGCAACCTCGGCAAGCTCACGCCATGTTGCGAGCCATGCATCCCGATGACCAGGCGAACATGAAAATGAAGCAAGAACCGTGATGGTGGGTCGCGTCATGATCGGCCACTGCCAGCGGCAGGGGGAAGCCGCACGTTATCCCGCGGAGGTCCTGGTAACCTCTAAGTTACACCCTTCTCCACCGAACTTCAAGCACTTCACGCCCCTGCCAAGGAGTCATGGTGGAACCCATTATCGCGCCGTATCCAGACCGCGGCTCAGGCAAAGTTTGCCGGTCTTGCCTGGGCCGCCTGCAAGGCCCACTCCAGCGCTCCTTCGGTGTCGCCCCGCTCACGAAGCAGGAGACTATAGGCGTAGGCGGCATCGGTGAAGGCTCGATGATTGCCGATACGCCGCAGATTTTCCAGCGCATTGGTGTAGAGCTCGTCGGTATGCCCATGATCTCCCCGCCGCTCGGCAAGCTTGGCCAGGACGATCCAGGCATCGATGCGAGCAAGGTCGGTATCGTTAGCGGACAGCTGATTCGCTGCCTGGGCCTCGGACTCGGCGACCTCGAAGTCCTCCAGGCGGAGCTGGATGGAGGCAATCGTACTGTGCGCGAGCGCCTCAACATCCCGGGCCCCGACTTGCTGGGCACGCGTCACCGCCTCGCGCGCGCACTCCAGTGCCTTGTCCAGGTCGTCCAAAGCGCGATAGCCCACCGCAACACTGTTCAATTCGCGGGCAATCTGCCGGCCATGCTGCACTGCTTCGAACGCACCAAGGCTGAGCTTTGAGTAGCGCCTTGCATTCTCGAGATCCCCCTTGCGCTCATAGGCAAGACTCAGACCGGAGTAGATGCTCCCTAGCGTGCTGAGGTCGGCCAGGGACCCGAAGATATCCCGCGCCCGTGCGTAGTGCTTGATCGCTCCCGCGACGTCATTATGCAGATACAGGAGGTGGCCAATGCAGACGACGGCTCTGCCCGTCAACACGGGATCTTCAAAACCATCAGCCGAGTCGTCCAGCACGTGGCGCAAGTGGATCAATGCTTCGTCGTAGTTATCGGCGCCATACAGCGCCAGGCCGAGCTTGTATCGAAACTCGAGCACCAGGCGCGGATCTTTTTGCTGCTCGGCCAGTTGCACGCCCTCCTGGAGCACGGGGATCGCATCGCGCGGCCGGCCTGTCTCAATGAGGGCAGCGCCGCGAAGCCAGCGCTCGCGCGCATGCAGATCTTCCGGCACAGATGCAGACTCGAGCAGGCGCAAGCATCCCTTGGGATCCTGCCGGCTCAGCGCTGCCTGCGCACGGTCCAGCGTCAGCTCGGCCACGGCCTCGCTCACGTCAGGTGCGTCTTCCAGGAAGTAGCTAATCGGCAGCTCGAGGCGATCGGCGACGATAGAGAGCGCCCGCAACGAGATCCGGCTGCGGCCTAACTCCACCAGACTCAGGAAGGATCGCGAGAGATCCTCTCCCCCCACCGCGGCAAGACTCATCCCGCGCTCCAGGCGTGCCTCTCGGAGGCGCCGCCCTACCTCGAGACCGATTGTATTGGCGCGTGCATTGGCATGACGTTTTGCGGTTGCAGCTTTTACCATAGTCCTGTGTGTCCTTTCCTGTCCTGGTATGCTTGGCACAGCAGGCACGCGCCATCCCATACTGGTGCGCAGGCCACACTGCCCCCCCGCGTGTATTGTACACCTGTAATGCACCACCGCAAGGGGGCAGTTCTGCGGCACTTGACACGCCCCATACGGCGCCGGCGAGCTTCAATCGGGACCGCTTAGCCCGAACTCTTCACGCACCCGGCTGGCCGCCCAGCCATAGTTGCATGCCTGGGTCTCGGCGGCGGCCAGCGGGCACGTGAGCCGGCGACGGAGCGCACGGCCTACGAAGAGTGCGGGTTAGAGCGACGGTCCAACCGGTGCTGGTAGCCACACCCATTGAGAATGTCCACCCCGAGCGGTATAGTGGGCCATCAACACCGTCTACTGTAAGGAGCATCTGAGATGGCACTCGTGCCAAATCGACCGGCGGCGGTTGCCCGCCGCATAACTGCCTATTCCCTCGTCGCGGATGTCGTCATCGCTCTCGTCGTCGGCCTGGCCATCAGCAGTGTGGTCGGTTGGATCATCTTCATCGCCGGTCTGGTGATCACGGGCGTGATGTATTACAACTTCTCGCGGGTCCGGAAGACCAGGGGCATGTGACCCTCAACTGTAGGCCGGCCCTCTGTGGCCGGCTGCTCGCGTGGGATGCTGCTCGGCGCGCGAACATGCCGACGGAGCGCGCGCTTACTTCACGGCCAGTCCGTTCGAGAGGCCACCGGTCTTCGTAAGCGTCGCGAAGGAGGCGCAGCTCGAGGCACCTCCGGTCCCCAGGTTACAGGCCTCGATGTCCGCACTGAAGACCCCGTTCACGAACAGCGTCGATTGCAGCTGCGTCAGGTCGTCCACGAAGCCGGACTTGGCCAGGGAGGTCGCCGACATGAAGGCCATGGTGGTCGGGGTGCCCGAGACACTGAAGTTGGAGAGCCTGCTGCTGACCACGTTGCCCTCGACGAGCGTATGATTCGTCGCATCGAACAACACAGGGATGCCCTCGAAGCCACCGGGATCCGATACTGGGCTGCCTTTGAAGTACGTAATGGCTCCTGTGCCGGACGAGTATTTGCCGCCCTGGGCCGTCGCCGGGCCGGTGACCCCTTTGCCGGTAAAGAGCTTGCCTCCGGTCACAGTGATCCCCTCCGGGCGAGAAACTTGGGACGCCGCCTTCTTCAGCAGGGTGATGCCTCCGGTTGTGGTGAGAGCATACGTATCGATCGTGGCATTCTTGGTGTCTGCGGAGACCAGCCGAGTGCCGCCGGCCAGCGCCAGGTTCCCGTATCCCTCCGAGCCGCTGCCGCCGGTCGATGTACTCAGATAGGTTAGCGCGCAGTCCACGCGGATGCGCCATGACGACAGCCTGGCAGTGGCATCGGCCATGTAGGCGATGGTTCCCAGCATGCTGATATGGACGTCCTCCGGATTGCCGGCATTGGGATCGGGGATGTGGCTGACGGCATTCGTGACGAGATGGGTGAGTGGGCTGACCCTGAAGCTCTCCATGAACCCGTTCCAGGCGGTCAGAATCAGGCAGTTGTACAACTTCGCGTACGCCAGGCTGTTTGAACCGGGGAACCAGCTTACCTGGACGGCGCCGGTGAGGAAGTTCTGGACATGGGTAGCGCCGGCGCTGGTGATCTTGAACACCTCAATGGAGTCTGGACCGCCATTGGCTCCAGGCCCACCGTCATCCACATACAGGTAATGGGTGCCGGTGAAGTTGGCATGAATGGCGCGAGGATTGACGGTGAGGCGCCGCGCCGGGTCAGGACCGCCACCCTGAATCAGGACTGGGTTGGTACCATGCGAGGCAGCGGAGGCAGCAGAAAAGGAGCCAAATTGCGATAGAGCCATGGACACCGCCAGGATGCCCGTGGCCGTCACACTGAGAAACCGTCTGCACGCAGCCAGTCGCATCATACCTTCGAGGACAGACTACACTACGCTCTGCTCATCGTCAAGGTAGCACATTGGCCTGAAATGCAATCCGTGTTCTCTCATGGCCGGCCCCTAGCGCGGGATGCTGCTCCTGCGATGTAGGCCGTGCCCCTCCGTGGCCGGCTGCCTGGACGAGAAGGTGGTCACATAGTCCCCTCATACGCCGGTCCTCTGTGGTGTGCCGCAATGGGATGTCGCTCGGCGCACGAGCCAGCCGCCGACGGAGCGGGCGGCCTACGTGCTCAGTGAATCCAGGCTAACAGGTGTAGAGAGGAATGCAGCCGGATGGGGTGGGACTCTTCCGCTGCGGAGGAGGCGTCGGTGACCGGGGCGGTGGAGTCGGCCGTACCGGCGGCCGGTGCACCGGCGTAGGCCGGACAACCGAGCGTCGCACCGGAGCCGGCTGCACAGACGAGCGTTGGGTGACGGCCGGCCGCGTGGGCGTTTGTCGCACCGGCGCTTGGCGTACAGGAAGGGCTTGGGTAGGAACGGGAGCGATGGGAGCTTGTGAAACCGTGCGTTGTACCGGCCGCGCCGGCGCCGGCGGAGTCCCCACTGTAAAGTGTGCCACCCAGGAGTACCGGCCGGTGTACGTGTGTGTGCCGCGCACGAATGCCGCAACCTTCCACGTGTACGCGCCTGCACGAAGTGTCAGGCTCTTGCAGGTGGCGGATGTAATGGCCGGCGAGCGACCGGTGATCCGAACCTCATAGCCGGTTTCGTGTTGAACGGCTGACCAACAGAGCCGTGCCGAAGGGCCCACACGAGAATGATCGCGCGGAGTGAGTGGAACCGGCCGTGTTATGACCGGGGCGACCACGACGAGACGGCGCGCCGGCGCATATGCGCCCCACCTACCGTGCGTGGCCCCCTGCACGCGCCAGTAGTAAGCGCCCGGGCTGCCGAGTCGCAGCAGATACGAGGTCTGCGTGACTATCGTGCTCAAGTATGGATGCGAGAACATCCGGGTATCGCTCTTTCGCCCTGTCTTGGGAGCGATCGCGACCTGCAGACGATAGCGATCGGCCTTCGGCGTGCTTGCCCAGGAGAGCGTGATGCGACTATCGACCTGGAATACGCCACGGCCTTGCTGCACACCCGCCGTTGCCAGCATGGAGAGTCGGGGAGACGAAGATGGAGCGAAGAGCCCAGGACCTACCGTGACCGCCAGCACGATCAAGCCGGCACCGGCGAGAGCCAAAATCAGTAAACGCGCTGCCCATCGTCCCTTCCCCGCGTACGCGGGGACCTTCCGCGATCTACGGCGGCGATGTACCTCGCCCAAACTCTCGAAAACCGGACCACGTCCTTTAGCCATGGACTTCGAAGGTAACGGCTTTGCGCTGTGTGTTGGACCCAATGGTGATGTCGATGGTCATGCGGAGCAAGCTATAGGGTGACTGGGGAACGAAGCTGACGGTATAAGGATGCGTGCCGTTGGTGGTGACGAACGAATTCTGGACACGACGACCCAGAGGCTTCCATCCATGCGCAGTTGAATACCGGAGCGATTGCCCAATCGTCACGGGCACCGTTCCGGTGGCGTGCTGAACGGTGAATGTCGCGGCCAGAATCACCCGATCCGTTCTGGCGAAGCGGTGGGTCGGGAGCCCCTTCTCGTTCAGCGTCTGAAGGCGGTCAAAGGTGAACGACACGGGAAGCTGGACGGCGCGAAATGAGGTGATCGCGCTCTGAATAAAGCCATCCGACCTCACGTTGCCCGTGACCACATAGCTGCCGGGCTGCTGCGGTGTGAAGTTCCAGTGCCCCCATAGATCGCCATCGCCGGAGCGGTCCTCGGTGAGTCCTACCTTGTAGACCACCCGTCCGGCGTGGCGCACCGCCATGGTAACGACGACATGTGTCTGCCGGGTGACGGCGGTGAAGCCGACATAGATCGACAGTCTCACCCGCGTTCCAACCGCCGCCCGCTTCAGTGGAGAACGCACCTGCTGCCAGTCCGGCTTGGTTCCATACTTCTCGACCCGAACGCCAAGAATGTGAGCGGTCGGGCCTGTGGGCACCGTGGTGGGCGTTGGTACGAGGGACGGAGGCGGGGGCGGAGGGAGCACCGCCGTGGGTGTGCTCGTCGGCTGCGATCGGATGGGGGTGGCCGTCGGCGATGATGTCGCCGTCGCGGCAGCAGCCGGCGCCTGAGCAGGCGTATACATCTCGGCGCTGTCGAGATCGCCTCCGGCCGAGCCGCCGGCGATGAGCACCTGGCCGCTGCTGAGCAGCGTAGCGGTGTGCGCCTCGCGTGGGACGATCATGGTTCCGGCCGAAGACCATGTGTCGCTGTTCGGATCGTAGAGCTCTGCGCTGTTGGTGTAGATGCTCGTTCCGCTGGACGGCACCCGTCCTCCCGTCACCAGGACCCGGCCGCTGCTGAGTAGGGTGGCCGTGTGGAGCGCGCGCGGTGTCAGCATGTCACGCGCCAGCGACCAGAAGTCGGTCTTGGGATCGTAGAGCTCTGCGCTGCGCAGAGGACCAGATGAATCAAAACCTCCGGCGACGAGGATCCGTCCATCTGGAAGGAGCGCAGCGGCGTGGGCATAGCGAGCGTGCGCCACCGGCGGCAACGGAACAAATCCCACCCATCGGCCGCTGATCGGGTCGTACAGCTCCACACTGTTCAGCGCTCCGAGGGTGCCAAAGCCACCCACCACCAAGACCTTGCCGTCCTTTCGCAGCGTCGCCGTGTGGTTGCTACGCGCTATCTGCAGGGCCTCCGTGGGATGCCAGGAGTTCGTGATCGGATCATAGAGCTCGGCGCCAGACAGTGGACCACCCGGTCCGAAGCCGCCCACTAGCAGAACCCTACCGTCGTTCAACAGGGTCGCGGTATGACTGGCGCGAGGAGTGCTCATAGCGGCGGCGCCAAACCATGAGCCGGTTCGCGGATCGAACAGCTCCGCGCTGGCAAGGATGCCGGCTCCGCTGGTCCCGCCTGCCACCAGGACGCGGCCGTCGTGGAGCAGTGTCGCGGTAAAGTCGGCGCGAGCATCGGACATGGGAGCAATTGGCGCCCATGTCCCGGTGCCAGGATCATAGAGCTCTGCGCTCGCAGTCGGCATGCTTTGCGGCCCAGTGCGACCACCGGCGACAAGAACCGTCCCATTCGAAAGCAGCGTCGCAGTGAAATGGCTCCGTGCCAGGTGCATGCTGCCCGTGGCGGACCAGGAGCTTACCAGAGGCGCCGAGTAGCCGGTCAAGGGAAACAAGGCGCCGACCAGCGCTACCCACACGACCATCTGCGAGCCTTGCCGGAAGCACCGATTTCTCAAGACAGCTGCCCTCGACCCACGATCGACTGTACGTCAGAAGACGACGCGCTTCAAGCGTCGTGGGAGGGTCAGGACGACGAAACTGTGCTTATGTAAATAGCCTGCGCCGCCGCAGCGCCCGCATGTAGCGCGGCGCTCTCGCGAACATACCCGATTTGCATCTGGCGTGGTGCTGCGCCAGCAGAATGGGGGACTCCGTCGCCGCGGGGGGCGGCCGGCAGGGCGCGTACCAATCCAGGCTAGCTAGCCCCTTCACCAACGGGCAGAGCCGTCGACCTTTGTCCACAGCCGTACATGTAATCCCGTGCCGTCTCCACGAACTTCTACACGGACTTATCCACCGCTCATGCGCTCCAGCCTGGAATACTCGTATATGCCGGCGCTCCGTCGCCGGTTGATTCCCATCCGATGTAGGCCGTATGCTCCGTCGCCGGCTGGCCCGCGTCCCGATCAGCCTCCTACCCGGTGTAGGCCGCGCCGCTCCGTCGCCGGCTCCCGCCCCACGGACCAATCTCTGCAATAACCGCTTTAGACACCCTGAAAGATCCGGTTCAAACCTGTGGACCTGGCACGCTCGCCCTCGATCGCCAGATCGCTGCTCTCCTTGGAAAGGTCCAACCTGCCCGCCAGCAATCGCACGTATTGGTCGGCGGTCAGGTGGATCGTCACATCTGCCTTCCCCGCCGTGCCGCGCTCCATCACGACCTTCCCATCCTTCGCGGTCACCGTAACCGGGCCAACCCCATCTCCGACCTGGAGCAGGTATGTTCCCGGCGCTTCGGCGCTGCCCTTCCGGTTTGACAGGAACGGTGCAAACTCGACGGCTTGCATCGTCAGCTGCAGGGCCCATTCGGTAGGGATTATTGCTTCGGGCTGTCGCCCGGCCCGGGCATCCCAGTTGTGGAACACCGCCTCAAACATGGAGACATAGGTTGCCTTCCCGAGCGGCATGCGCGTAAACCCCAGATCGACCGTCTGCCCCAGGTGTCCGGTATCGTCGCCATGGATCGTCGCCTGTATAGTGTCTGCAGCTTCGTCCAGCGCATGGACGATTCGATCCCGGGGCCAGGTTTTCATGGAGTCGTACAGGTCGTTCGGCAAGGCCGGCTCGCCCACGGTCACGCCACGCGCCAGGTTCGCAAACCAAACGGCTTCTCCCACCGCATGTCCGGCCAAGTCACGGATAGTCCACTTCGTGCAGGCGGTAGAGCCGTTCCAATCCTCATCGGGGATTGAGTGCAGGTGCTCGGCCAGATCCGTGAACGCTTCGTTGGCCGTCTGAGCCCATGCGCGGGCCAAGTCCTCAATCGGTGGCTGCTGGGCTTCCGTCATGTTCTTTCAACTCCCTTCATCGATGTCT
>Ga0207416_1004442_pt1 | contig 12229 bp, 12 predicted proteins | sample PaiPotPPM11metaG_FD_184107 | JGI IMG/M metagenome (GOLD analysis project Ga0207416, IMG submission 184107) | Iron sulfur acid spring bacterial and archeal communities from Banff, Canada, to study Microbial Dark Matter (Phase II) - Paint Pots PPM... ...
GGGATGGCTGGCGTCCTTTCCGGTCGACGGCTTTGGAGTGATGTCCGGCGGCGCTGCCCCCGCGGGGACGCCTGTGCGCCTTGCGGGGCAGGAGCCACGTCCCTTCTACGTGGGCTTCGGTTCGTACGATCAAGAGTCGAAGGCGAACGCGCGTTCCCTCGTCTCGGCGCTGGAGAGAGCCCGCTGGCCGGTGCGCGCTGCCGAGCATCCGCTGGGGCACGGCGCTAGCGAGGTGTACCTCGACGAAGCGCTCGACTTTTGGGCCGCGGCGGACGGCGGGCCGTGAACGCTCACGGGCAGAAGACGAGCGGAGTACCCTGGTCGACGCACGCCGGGTAGCAGGTCAGACCTGCGATCGCTCCGAGCAGGCATGCGCACGTGGGCGTCGCTGCGCATGCCGCCGGAATGGTCACGCAGCCAACGCTCGCCGGACTGCTTTCGCCGCTCGCACAGGCTCCGGAAAACGCTGGATACCCTCGACCTCCGCCGAAACAAAACGTCCCCGACGGGCAGGTACACTTGGAGCACCAGTCGACGGGGGCAAAGCCGTCGTACACCTGACCGTAGGCGGCATCGAGCGGCGCGAAAGGCGAATCCGCTGAGCCGTCGAAGCCCGCCTGCGCGGGTTGCATGGTTGCATCCACGTCGACGACAACGACGTTGCCGTGCCCGAGAGGCTTGCCCGAGTCGTCCGTACATCCCACGCTCGCAAAGGCAACGCCCGCGATCGCCCCTGCAAGCTGCGCCCGCGCCGCGTTGCGTCGCATCCTCCAAGAGTATCACGACGGTTTCGAGCGGTGCCGGGGGGCTTTCCATCAGGCCGACGCGTCACGTCGACGCGTCGTCTACCCGTCGGGAGGGAGGCCTGGGCCCGCCATGCGTATACTGCCAATGAAGAGTCGGAATCGATCGTGGTCGCGCCCGCCTCGCAAACCAGCGAGCGACTTCCGGCCGAACTCCGCCATAGAATGTCGTCGGATGGGAGCCGGGCGTTATGCGCCTTGCGCTCGCAGCAGTCGGCGGTGCGGGGACGGCGCGCAGCCCCCTGGCAGGAGGACGAGAGGATGACGGTTTCGGATCGGCAGCGTTCGCTGCAATCGTCGATGCACGACATGGGTCTCACCGAGGAGGCGATCGAACGGCGAAAGAGGATCGTCGGCCTCGAGCCGGCCGACCTCGGGCGCATCGCTGCGGTGAAGGACGTCGTTGCCCGCGGCGCCGAAGAGTTCATGGCGACGTTCTTCGAGTTCTTGTCGAAGCTCGACGAGGCGCGCCCCCTCGTCACCAGCCATGGCCTGCTCGATAGAGCGCGGCAACTGAAGAAGGCGCACCTCGCGGCCATGGTGCAGGGGGAGTACGGGACCCGGTACGTCGAGCAGCGACTCGAGCTCGCGCAGCTCTACGCGAGGGCCGGCCTCGAGATGCTCGTGTTCCTCGGCGCCTTCCACCACTTGCTGCGCGCGATCGGCAGCGCGATCATGAAGCAGTTCGAGCGCTCCCCGATGGAAGGGTTCGAGAACTTCATGTCGCTCCAGAAGGTTGCGTTCTTCGATATCGGGATCATCGTCGACGTCCTCGTCATGGAGCGCGAGCGGACGATCCGCCAGCAGGAGGAGGCCATCCGTGAGCTGTCCACCCCCGTGCTCCAGGTCCGCGACCGGATGCTACTGCTGCCCATCATCGGCGTCATCGATACCCACCGGGCGCGGCTCATCACCGAGAGCCTGCTCCGCGCGATCCGCGCGAACCGCGCGAAGGTCGTCGTCATGGATGTCACCGGGGTGGCGACGATCGACTCGAAAGTGGCCAATCACCTGCTGCAGACGGTGACCGCGGCGCGGCTCATGGGCGCGCTCGTCATCGTGACCGGTCTGTCCTCGGAAGTCGCGCAGTCCCTCGTGGCGCTCGGGATAGAGCTCTCGAAGATCAATACGGTCGGGGACCTGCAAGGAGGCCTCGAGGAGGCCGAGCGCGTCCTCGGCTATCGTTTGCTCCGCAACGGAGACGCGTTGCCGCCCCCGACCATGACGGAGAACTGACTGCCGTGGCCGTTCCGATCCTGAAACAAGAGGACGTCCTCATCGCGCAGGTCCAGGCCATCCTTTCCGACGACGACCTGAACCAGTTGAAAGACGACCTGTCGAACCGCATCGGGAGGGCGCGGAGCCGTGGGGTCATCATCGACGTGACCGCCCTCGACGTGCTCGACTCCTTCGCCACCAGGACGATTCGCGGGATCGCGTACACCGCGAAGCTGAGAGGTGCGAACACCGTCGTCGTCGGCATCCAGCCGGACGTGGCCTTCGGGATGGTTCAGCTCGGCCTGAGCCTCGAGGGCGTCGAGACCGCGCTCGATCTCGAGGAAGGTCTGGCGTTCCTGCGCAACGCCGCAAACTCTCGAGGTCCACGTGTCCGCTGAAATCCGTGTCCCCATCGAGCACGAGCGAGACATCGTCACGGCGCGCCAGAGGGGACGCGAGCTCGCCGCCGCAAACGGTTTTTCGTCGACCGACCAGACCCTCGTCGCGCTCGCGATTTCCGAGATCGCCCGCAATATTGTCTCGTACGCCAAGCGGGGCGAAGTCATGCTCTTGGCTCTCGAAGAGACCGGCCGCAGGGGCATCGTCGTGATCGCTCGCGACGAGGGGCCCGGCATTGCTGACCCCGAGCTCGCGATGAAGGACGGCTATTCGACCGCCAAGAGTCTCGGAGTCGGCCTTCCGGGCGCCAAGCGCGTCATGGACGAGTTCAAGCTCGAGACGCAGCTAGGAAAGGGGACGACGGTCACGATGAAGAAGTGGGTCCGATGAGCGGAGGAGCTCCACGGGAGCCGCGAATCATCGACTGGGGTTGGGCCGGCAGCGCGCTCGACGGCACGGACTCCGGCGACCTCCATGTCGTCGCGCCGTTCGAGGGGGGCGCGCTGATCGGCCTCGTCGACGGGCTCGGGCACGGTCCCGAGGCGGCCGCCGCCGCTCGAGCCGCCGTGCTCGCGCTCGAAGCTCACGCCGGCGAGTCGGTCCTCGCGTTGATCGCCCGATGTGACGACGCCCTCCGGAAGAGGCGGGGGGCGGTCGTGAGCATCGCGTCCTTTCACGTCCGCGACGCGAGCCTCACGTGGATCGGCGTCGGCAACGTCGACGGCGTGCTCCTGCGCGCGCGAAGGCGCCGGGAGCGGCCGGACGAAGGCCTACTCGTGCGAGGCGGGGTCGTCGGCTATCAACTCCCACCCCTGCGGGCCACCGCGTTGCCGGTCGAGCCTGGGGATCTGCTCGTTCTGAACACGGACGGTGTCCGTCCCGGCTTCACCGAAGGGCTTGCCCGGGAAGACCCCCCGCAGGAAATCGCCGAGTCCATCCTCGCGAGGCACGCGACCGGCCTCGACGACGCGCACGTAGTCGTCGCTCGTTTGTTGCCGAGGAGCCAATGAGCGAGGGCGAACGCGACTTCGTCGAACGCAGCTACGCTTCGGCGCTCGAGACGTACCTCGAGCATGGAGACGAGGTGACGCTGAGCGCCGCCTACGAGCTCGGGCGCCGCGCCCTCGGCGAAGGGCGAGGTTTACTCGACATCGCTCTCATGCACGAGCAGGCGCTCGACGTGCTGCTCCTGCGCGCGCCCAAGGCCGACCAGCCGCGCGTCGCCGCGGGGGCCGCCGCGTTCTTCCGCGAGCTCCTCTCGCCGTTCGAGATGACGCTGCGCGGCTACCGCGCGGCGAACGAGGAGCTGGCTCGTGTCAACGACACGCTCCGTCAGCAAAAGGATGCGGTCGAGACGGTCAACCGCGAGCTCGAGTCCTTCAGCTATTCGGTCTCGCACGACCTGCGCGCGCCGCTCCGGACGATCGATGGATTCAGCATGGCTCTCCTCGAGGACTGCGCCGACAAGCTCGATGACCTCGGGCGGAAGTACCTCGGTCACGTCCGCGATTCTGCTCAGCACATGGCGCACCTCATCGACGACCTGCTGAGCCTTGCCCGCGTCGCGCGCACCGAGCTCCACCGTACGGACGTGGGCCTCACGGCGCTCGCTCGCCGCGTCATCGATCGGCTTCGCGCGGGCGATCCACAGCGCGACGTGCGCGTCCTCATCCAGGAGGGTGTTCGCGCGAACGGCGATGCACGACTGCTCGCGGTCGTGCTCGACAATCTGCTCGGAAATGCGTGGAAATTCACGTCGAAGCGCGGGCAAGCCGAGATCGAGTTCGGTTGCCTCAAGCAGGGCAACGAGGACGTCTACTTCGTCCGCGACAACGGCGCCGGCTTCGATATGGACTACGCGGCAAAAATGTTCGGTGCTTTCCAGCGGCTGCACTCGACCAGCGAGTTCGAGGGCACGGGCATCGGCCTTGCCACCGTTCAGCGCATCATCCACCGCCACGACGGGCGGGTATGGGCGGAGGGCAAAGTGAACGGCGGCGCTACGTTCTCCTTCACTCTCGAAGGCAGCAGGCGAAAGCCGTGAACTGCGGGTTCGCCGGGGCCGTGCGCGCGCGTATCCCAGTCGGTAACGCGTCCGCAATCGCCGTCGTCCGGCGCCACGTGCGCGAGCTCGGCAGAGAAGCCGGGCTGTCCGATGCGGCCGTCGCGGCTCTTGCCACCGCGGCGACGGAGATCGCACGCAACATCGTCACCCACGCTGGCCACGGGGAGGTCCTCCTCGGCATGGCAGTCGACGGCCTCCGGCGCGGAGTCATGATCGTCGCCCGCGACGATGGGCCCGGTATCCCTGACCTCGCGCATGCCATGAAAGACGGCTACACCACGACCGGTGGCCTTGGGTTCGGTCTGCCCGGCGCGCGACGTCTCGTCGACGACTTCGAGGTCGCGTCGAGTTCGGGCGCAGGGACCACCGTACGCATGACGAAGTGGGTCAGCGCGGAGTCGTGACATGAAGCGATTCGAGGGAGAGGGTTCCATTTTGCTCGTCGAAGACAACCCTCGCGACGAGGAGCTCACCCTTCGAGCTCTGCGCAAGAACAACATCTGGATGGAGGTCACCGTCGCTCGCGACGGCAAGGAGGCCCTGGACATCCTCTTCGCGCGCGAGGCCCACGCGGGCCGAAAGACCGCGCTTCCGACGCTGATGCTCCTCGACCTGAAGCTGCCGAAGATCGACGGAATCGAGGTGCTCCGGCAGGTCCGCGCGAACGAGCACACCCGCTTGCTTCCCACGGTGATCCTCACCTCCTCGGTCGAGGACGAGGATCGACTCGCGGGATACGGCTCGGGGGCCAATAGCTATGTCCAGAAGCCGGTCGACTTCGTGGAGTTCACCGAGGCCGTGCGCCAGCTCGGTCTCTACTGGTTGGTGCTGAACGAGCCGCCGCCCGCGAGACGGGGGCTTTAGGCGAGACGATCGCCGACTGCCCAATAGCGCCCGTCCCGCGGCACAAAACGTGTATTGGCGCGCCCCGTGACCCGGGCGACACGTCGGGATCTCTGGCGCGACGAGAATTCTGGCAGGGCCAGCGGTCAGCACCAACCCTTGTGGCTACTGCCCGCCCTATCAGGTCGCGATATGGTCGCTGCGCTCGAGCGCGCCAGCTTTCGAAGAGTCGTCGACCGAGAATCCCACGTCGAGTTGACGCGCGACGACGGCGCGGTGGTCCGCGTCCCGATCGTCTCGGTCCTCGCTTCCGACCAGTTGCGGGAGATCCTGCTGGCCGCGAGGCTGTCCGTCACTCGGTTGCTCGAGATTCTCGAGCGACTGCCCGAGTGACCGTCTCGCCGAGCTAAGATGAGCTCGTGGCGCGGAAGACGACAGAAAAGGCGGCGGCCCTGGTCGTGCCCGGCACCCGCCCGCTGCGGATCGGCGTCGTGGCCGATACCCACTCCGCGCTCCACCCTGCGACCACGGAGCACCTGGCGCGGTGGTCTCCGGACGCCATCGTTCACGCGGGGGACATCGGCGATCTCTCCGTGCTCGACGCGCTCCGTGCCGTCGCCCCGGTCTACGCCGTGCGCGGGAACATCGACGTTCGCGCGCCGAACCTCCCGGACCTCTTGACCCTCGACATCACCGCCGCCGACGCGCTCCTCCTGCGCGTCCTCGTGATGCACATCGCGGTGAACGGGCCGAAGCTGCGGGCGGACGCGGCTCGGCTGGCGCGCTCGCGCGACGCATCCCTGGTGGTGTGCGGGCACTCGCACGTGCCGCTCGCCGCCAGGGACGGCGACCTCTCCGTGTTCAACCCAGGCTCTGCCGGTCCGCGTCGCTTTCGCCTCCCGATTGTGTTCGGGACCCTCGAGGTCACGCGAGAGGCCGTCTCGCTGGCGCACTTCGAGTGCTCGACCGGACAGCGGTGGACGCCCGGCCAGGCGTGACGCGAAACGCCGTTCGCGCGCACGCTCAGTTCCCACGTGCGTCCACGACGGTCACGCTCTGCTCGATGCATTGCATCCACACGGTGGAGCCGGCTGGCGGCTCGGCGCTCGTGAACAGCACCTGATGCCCGCACTGGCCGGCCGCTGCTCCGGTGACGTAGCACCAGCCCTGCTCCGGCGACGATGCGCACGACCCTGCAGGTGGGCCCGCGAAGTCCGCGGCGGGAGCGGGAGCGGGACAGCCCGACGCCTGTCCACCGGGGGGCGCCGGGAAGAGCTGACGCATCTCGCAGACTGGAACGGTGTAGGGCTCCGGACCCTTCATGCTGGCCTGCCATTCGGATTCCTGCGCGTCGCAATACTTTGCCACGGCGTCGGCGTCGGTCGGCGGAGGAACCAGCAGCCCCTTGCTCGGGTCGCAAACCGCGCCCGGGTTCTTGCACCGCGTCTTGTCGCTCGCGTCGGCCTGGTCGTTCATCGAGACGAGGACCAGGCACGCGTAGCTCCCGCACTGGGCGTCGGGGACGAGCTTCTGGGGAACGCACGGGCCGCTGAGGTCCACCTCGAGGCGATCGACGATGCCGTTGACCGCCGGGTTGTACCCGAAGAGGGGATCGGTGAGCTCGGTCCGACCGGAGGCGGGCTGCACGTGGATGGGGCACAAGCTGGAGACGAAGCCCTGTCCCTTCATGAGCATCGCCAGGAGCAGCTCCCGCTGCGTGGGGTACGCCTTCGCCGCGACCTGCTGCGTCGGATTGTTCGGATCGCAGATCGGCGGCAGCTGCTGCGGCGTGAGCCCCGCGTTGAGCGGGCAGTCGCAGGCGTAGCTCACGTTCGGATCGGTGCACTGCGCGGCGCCTCCGCACGAGCAGTCGCGCTTCGCGGCGAGCGGAAACGTGCAGGCATACTCGCGATCGACGGGGAGGACGTGCAGATCCCCCTGATCCGTGATCCAGTCGTATCCGCTCGCCGGGTCCGGCGCGGGCCCCGGGCCGAAGGGAATACCGGCGCGCGGCCGATACGACTCGAGCATGTGCGGGTCGATCCCCGAGTAGTCGTAGTTCAAGGGATCGCTGCCGAGGATCTTTTGCCAGTCCGTCGCGTCCAGGGTCTCCTTCTGCGCGCTGTCCGGGTTGGTCGGGTCCTCTTGCAGGAGCTGGTGCGGGACCCCGCCGATGTGCGCGTAGTAGACGAGGTCGGGCGTGCGCCGGCCCGGCGGCAGGTCGCAGAGCGTCGCAGGATCCGTCTGCGAGCCATCGGGAAGACTCGCCGCGAAGAGCGGATTGGTGCAATTCAAATTGGTCAGCCCCTGGTAGCTCCCTGCCCCTGCGGGATATTCGCCGCTCCGGTCCGGGACGCGCTTGGACGTCAAGCCCAGGAGGTAACGCTGAATCGGAAATTGCGGAATGACCCCGTATTTTTGGAGCGGGTGCACGTGCCGCAAGTTCGCGTTGAACCCCCAGTCGTTCGCGTTCACGAAGAGTCCCAGCGCGCACGTCGGATCCGAGCTGCCCGCCGGGCATTGCGCGCACGAGCCGGGATCCACCAGCCCCGAATTGGACGAGTTCTCGGCGCACGAGGACGTCCCTCGCGGTGGCTCGAAGGACGACGCCATCAGGTGCCACCCCGATCCGTTCAGCGACCGTATGTCCACCTCCGAGTCGTTTTCGTCCGTAAGGTCGACGATCGCGACGAGCGAATCGGGGCGCAAGAAGTCGTGCCGCTGGCGAAGGATGGTGGTGTCGACACCCTGCCAGGTGGCGGCCCCCTGCACTACGGCCAGCGAATCGTACGGGTCCGGTTGCACGAGGAAGCGATACCAGCTCTCGAGCTGCGATTCGATTCCGCATCCGTAGTTGCCGACGCCTTTGATGAGGGACGTGGCAATCAGCTGGGTCGGCGTCTGGATCGGAGGAGCCCCCGCGCTCGGGGACTTGCCGACGTTCTTCGGATTGGTGGCGGGGAAGAAATTCAGATAGAAGGACGTGCCTGCATCGGCGAGGGGCGTCTCGGCGGGCCCCGCCCGGTTGAGGAGTTCGCCCCGATCGTCGTTGTGCGCGTTGAACGTGACGCCCCCCACCGTCACCGTCTGGCTCGGATCGCAGATGGGGGACAGCCCGCTGCCTCTGTCGAGCTGATCGCCGAGACGAGGTCCGAGGGAAGTGCTCATCACGCCGATGTGCATGTCGTGAGCGGGGGGAAATTCGACTCTTCCCTGCGCGCAGGCGCCGTTCCCCGAAGCGTCCGACGGCCCGAAGACCGTCCCCGAGACGGGGTCGATGCAGTTGGGTGTCACCAGTCGCGTGATGAGATCGGGGACCGCCCGGCTCAGGTAGTCCTGCTTGTCTCCCATGGACGCCGAGTTGTCGATCACGAAGAGGAGGTCGAGCTTTTCGACGGGTGAGTTGTTGATGACCGTCGTGATGTCGCTCTTCGTGACGGGGGCGTTGCTCACCACCGGCCGCGTCAGGCATCCGGCGAAGACGACGCCGAGGGCCACCACGAACGTCGCAACTGGGGAGGCATGGCTGGTTCTTCTCATCGTAGGCTCCTCGGGATTGAGTCCGAATAAGTTCGTCTGACGATCACGCGGCTCGCAGGAACAGCAGCCCTCGTGCCACCGCCAATCGCTGCGAAAGTCCGATGCGCTTCGTTCCGCCCCTGGCAACTTGGTTATCGATCGAGGACGCAGGTTGGCCGGACGCCGCGCCAGCTTCCGCGGCCCTCTTCACTCACGGGCGCCTCGTCGACGCGTCGTGCCGCGCCTGCAGCCGCGAGCGGAGGCGGACGCTCGAGCGCGCCGTGTGGGTTCACCCTCAAGATGGCCGCGTGAGCGCGAACCCGTCGGTCCACGAAAGCCGGCGCGGCTCCCACGCCGACGGGCTAAGCTTGGCAGTGAATGGGTCGCGTCGAGGACCGGGTCGGGTTGGGCGCGCGCAACCCGGCCAATGGCGTAGACTGGGCCGGCGATATGACCTCCGCGGAGAAGACGGCACTGGTCGCTGCGATCGCGGAAGATCTGCCCTGCGGAGTCTGGGTAGCGTCCGCGCCAGACGGCCGCTTCGTCTACTCGAACAGCGCGTTCGAGGAGATCATGGGTATGGGGCCGGTCCCCGAAGCCGGCGTCGGCGAGTACTCGGCGCCTTACGGCATTTTCTCCCGCGACGGGCGCCCCTACCCCGAACACCAGCTCCCGTTCGTGCGGGCGCTGCACGCGCGGCAAACGGTGGTCGTGGACGACATCGTGATCCACAGGCGAGACGGGCGCCGCGTGTACGTCCGCGCGTTCGGCAAGCCGATCTTCGACGCCGCGGGTGAGATTGCCCACATCGCCATCGCGTTCTTCGACATCACTCGGGAGGTCGAGGCGCGGGACGCTCAGCAGCGCATGCAGCTCCAGCTCGCGCAAACCGAGCGCCTCGCCTCGGTGGGGATGCTGGCGGCGGCGGTGGCCCACGAGGTGAATAACCCCCTCTCGTACGTCATCGGGAGCCTGGACTTGCTCGATCGGGATCTCGCGGCCGCGGGCGGCATGCCGACGCCGGACCAGCTGCGCGCGATTCACGAGCGCATCCAGGACGCCCGGCAGGGAGCATCGCGGGTGAGGGCGATCGTCCGCGATCTCAAGGTCTTCTCGCGCGTGAACGAGGAACGACCGACGACGGTCGACGTGCGAACGCCCCTGCAGGCGGCGCTCGTCATGGCAAATAACGAGATCCGGCATCGAGCCCGGCTCGCCACCGACCTGCAGCCGGTCCCTCATGTCTGGTGCGACGAGGGCCGCCTCGGGCAGATCTTCCTGAACCTGCTCATCAACGCGGCGCAGGCCATCCCGGAGGGCGCGGTCGAGAAGAACGAGATCCGCGTGGCCACCTCCGCGACGCCGGACGACTGGGTCCGCGTGGAGATCCGCGATACCGGCTCGGGCATCGCGCCGGACGTGGTATCGCGGATCTTCGAACCGTTCTTCACGACGAAGCCGGCCGGCTTCGGGACCGGCCTCGGACTGACGATCTGTCAGAACATCGTGACGCAGCTCGGGGGCCGCATCGAGGTCGACAGCCGTGTCGGCGAGGGCACGTCCTTTCGCGTCATCTTACCGCCGGCCTCGCGCACGGCGACGGGGCACCCGAAGGCGGGGCCGGCGCACCGGCGGGCGGTCAGGCGCGGGGCGGTGCTCGTCGTCGACGACGAACCTCTCCTCCTCAAGGTCGTCGCTCAGATGCTCTCGCCCGGTCACGACGTCACGTGCGAAGGGACCGCCGGCGCCGCCCTCGAGCGCATCCGGCATGGCGAACGCTTCGACGCGATCATCTGCGACATCATGATGCCGCACATGACGGGCATGGACCTTTACGACAAGGTGCTCGAGGTCGCGCCCAAGCAGGCGCAGTCGATGCTGTTCCTCACGGGAGGTGCATTCACCGCCGCCGCGCGCGCGTTCCTCGACCGCGTGCCGAACGCCACGGTCGAGAAGCCCTTCGACGCGGCGACGCTCCTGGCGCGAGTGCAGCAGCTCATCACGTAGGGCGCGCGATCGAACCGGCAGAGCGCGCGTTGCAGTCCGCGCCGATCCGACAGATTGCCCTTGCGTGAACCCCGCCGGTTTTCCCGCAGAGGCTCACGGATCGGGCCAGAGCAGCGCGCAGCTCGCGATGACGATCGGTTGCAGCGAAAGGCACCCGATCGCCACGCCCAGGCCGAACCGGTCCGCGGCGGCGCCCAGGAAGACGGGAGCGACGACGTCCACAACGACGAAGAGTTGTCCCATGGCCTGAACGGTTCCTGGCCGGTCGGGGAGCTCGCGATAAGCGCGAGCCATGGCGAGCGGGTGGTGGGGAGAGCACGCGACCCCGAGGGCGAAGAGCGACAGGCACGAGGCGATCGCGCCGTGATACGCGAGGACCGCGGCGAGAGCGAGCATGCAGAGCGAGGCGCTCGCCGTGAGGAGCGCTCGCGCTGTCCACCGCTCGCGGATTCGCTCGACAAGCGCGCCGCCGCTGGCCGAACCGGCGGCGAATGTCACCGCGGCGGCCGTCGCCAGCGCGCCGGTCGTCGCTCCGTCTCGTTCGAGCCGCAAAACCACCAGCGCGATCACGAGTTCGTCGAGCAGCGTGCACGAGGCAGCCGCGAGCAGCCACGCCCAGAGCCGCGGCAGTCGGAGCGCGCGGCGAAGCGCAACGAGGAGGGGATCGGCCGGGCCTTCGGCGTGGGCAGGGGACTCGGCCGTCGGCGCGGCGCGCAGAAGGGACCTCGCGGACGCACCGCACTGCAGCGCGACAAGGAGCGCGACGGCTCCCATCGCCATGCGATAAGAGCGGCCGACCGCGATGGCGGCGGCGGTCACCAGCGGGGTGACCAAGTCACCGAGGGCGCTCGCGAGCGACCATCTCACCATCGCGCGGTCTTCGTCGCCTCGGTTCGCGGCCAAGAGGAGCGCCTGCGAGGCTCCGCAGGCGACCCCGCTCGATGCGCCCGCGAACGCGAGGCCGAGGGTGAACCCCCACGGGTTCGACGTCCATGCGACGAAGGCCAGAGAGCCGGCGAGCGCCGCCTGGCTCGCGAACGCCAGCCGGGCCCTCGCCCAAACGTCGGAGCCCAAAGCGACTCCGGCCTCGAGGAGTGCAGCGGCGACGAGGGGAATTGCAAACGCGAACGTCGCGTATCCCCGATGGGTCAGCCCGAGCTCGGCCTCGACGGATCCTGCTCCGGAGACCGCAACCCCACTCCATAGCTCGTCGACGAAGGCGACGAGCAGCAGCGGAGCCGCGTTCGCGAAGGCTCGCGATCAGATGCGCTCGGTGAAGACCATGGCCCTTCCTAGGGTGGCCAAGATCGGGGCGATCGGCAAGCGACGTCGCGCGCCCCCGCTCGCCCAGGCGCGGACCGCGAACGTGTGCTCG
>Ga0207416_1004445_pt1 | contig 12202 bp, 15 predicted proteins | sample PaiPotPPM11metaG_FD_184107 | JGI IMG/M metagenome (GOLD analysis project Ga0207416, IMG submission 184107) | Iron sulfur acid spring bacterial and archeal communities from Banff, Canada, to study Microbial Dark Matter (Phase II) - Paint Pots PPM... ...
GCGGTCTGCTCTGCTGTGAGGGTCGTATAAATCGGAACCACGACCGCGCCCAGCAGCATGCAGGCGAAGTCAGCCACTGCCCACTCGTGGCGGTTTTCGCTCAAGATGGCAACGCGGTCTCCACGAGAAATGCCCCAGGATTGCAATGCCCCCGACACCGCAGAGACTTTGGCGGCAAAGTCGCGCGCTGATATGGGTTCCCAACCGTTTGCGGCCTTGCGCAGCATGCAGCCTGGCTGGTCGCGGCCAGCTATCGCGAAGAAAATGTCATTAAGGGTCTGAAGACTCATGCGTGTAAATGCGAAATTAATGCTTTCACCGGCGCAGCGCAATTGTCACATGGTGGACACAGGATTGATAGATTACGGCCGACGCTTTGCGGGGAGCGCGCGATGCCGCGCCAATCACCTCGGTTACGGTCGCCGCGTTTTCGTGATTGATGATCACGGGAGCTTTTTGCCGCTATGTAATTAATTTGTCTCGTCGTTGACCGAGGTCGAGTTCCAGAGATAGACTCGCCTCACCGAGGACTTAATTATGAAACGACTGTTCTTCACTCTGGCATTGTTGTGCGCAGTTCTTTCTTATCCACTTGCAGGCGCAAATAATAAGGAGACCGGAGCCATGCCGAAAGTTGGCGACCTCGCCCCTGATTTTAAAATGCAATATTTCGATGGGCACGACCTGAAAGACGTCACGCTCGCCCAATATCGCGGAAAGCAGCAGGTGGTGCTCGCGTTTTATATCTTTGCTTTCACCGGTGGTTGAACGGAGCAAATGAAAAACTTCCAGCAGAATTTGAAAAAACTGGAAGCTACCGACACCCAGGTCCTGGGTGTGAGCATGGATAGCCCCTTCGCCAATAGAGCTTTCGCCGATTCCATCGGAGTCACCTTCCCGCTGCTCAGTGACTGGGGCGGTGAGACCACTCACAAGTACGGCATCTACTCGGATAAATACAAAGCGGCAAGGCGCGTAAATTTCCTGATCGGAAAAGATGGACGCATTCTCGAAGAACAGATCGACAACGCTGCCATTGATCCTTCGAAAATTGTAGATGCTTGCGCGCGTCCGAAGCTGAAGCAGTGATGGGTTTTGCCTGGGTACGAATCGGGCCGCATGTCCAGGCTGCAACGCACATTGCGTAGCTACGAGGGTCTCGCCTCGATAATTTACCTGTGCGTCGGTTTGACGCTACATAGCACGGTTGCTATCATCAAATCGCGGGGTGGAGCAGTCTGGTAGCTCGTTGGGCTCATAACCCAAAGGTCGGTGGTTCAAATCCACCCCCCGCAACCAATCCTAAGTTATTCCTTTTCAAAGCCTTCCAATCCGGCGACAAAAAACTGAATGAAAACTGAATGAAAGATTGGCCGTCGATGGCCAGTTTTTCATTCAAATTGCGCCTCATTCGAGACCTGTTGTGGCGCGAATTTCAGAGCGGTGCTACTTTGCGCCGAGAATTGGAACGGTTTGAAATGCTCGAAGTGCCGGCCCGCGACCACGAACCGTCGGCTCCCATCAGTCTTGAAGACAGCAGCACGGTTGCCGTCTACACACGGCACAAGCCGCAATGCCCCAACAGCGGCAATCCCTATTGGAGAAAATGCCGCTGCATCAAGTATCTCTACATCTACCGGAACGGCCATTCCCGACAGATCAGCGCCAAGACCCGCAGTTGGGAGAAGGCAGAGCAACAGGCGCACGCGCTACGTGAATCTCTGGATCCTCGTAGGCGTCTGGAAAAAGAATTTGAAGCGAAAGCCCAAGGGCATGAGAGACAGATTGAGATCACCGATGCAATAGACCAGTTCTTGAATGAGGTAGAGCGCCTCAATCGCGCGGAGGCAACGCGGCAAAAGTACAAACTTACGCTCAATCGGCTGTCAGCCTGGTGTGCGGCCCACAGGCCGGCAATTCTTTTCCTATGCGATCTCGACGTGCCCACGCTTCGCCCATGGATCCATTCCTGGGACGGCGCTCCGACCTCGCGTCACAATCAGCACCAGCGGGTGATTGCATTTTTCAACTTCTGTCGGGAACAGGGCTGGATCAAGGAGAATCCGGCCAAGAGAATTAAGAAGGTGCCGCGCCAACAGGAAGAAACTCTTCCCTTCTCTCGCGAGCAATACGGTGCTCTCATTGACGCGACCTTCCAATATGACGGCCGCGCCAATGCGCGGAATGGTGGAACGACGAATTCGCGACGCGCGCGCGGCTATCTGAAACTGCTGCGGTGGAGTGGTCTGCGAGCTGGCGACGCAGCCTGCTTAGAAAGGAGCAAGCTGCGCGATGATGATTCCCTCTTTCTTTATCAAGCAAAAGTGCACGGCAGGGCAAGTGCTCCGGTGTGCGTGTTACTTCCACATGACATAGCAGAGGAACTACGGGCTGTCCCTCCAACCAGTAGCACTAATCCGAAATATTTTTTCTGGAGCGGTCGCAGCAAGCGCAAGAGCGAAGTATCAAACTGGGAAAAAATACTTGCGAAGGTGGTTTCGAAGGCCCGTGAGTTGAATCCAAAGCTGTTTATCGAAGCCAGCGGAGAGCTCAAGCCAGCCCACCTTCACATGCTGCGTGACACTTTTGCGGTGGAATACCTGTTGGCGGGTATGCCCCTGGAGGAGGTGTCGCGCTTGCTTGGCCATTCCAATGTGCTTGTCACACAGCGACACTATGCTCCATGGGTCCTCCAGCGGCAGCAGCAACTTGCAGCTAACCAGCGCACAGCGTGGGTTCGCATGGGAATCAAGAGCACCAAGCCCTCCAATGGAAAAAGACTCTCCAAAGGGTTGGCACCAACATAATCGTGCCGTGCGAACATCAGTCCCGACGTTGGCAAATCCAGAAGCTTAGTAACCCTCAATTTTCTCGCACCAGACTCTCGGTTTGACCGAAATTCAGAGTTGTTCTTTCATGGTGCCGGTGCAGTATGCCGGATACAAGCAATTCGCAGCTACCAACCGAGTCTCGTGCCGTCAGGATGCCTCCTTCCGGAGCGTCTGCCTTCGAAAGACACTATTCAGTGAAAGACCTCGCAGCTCTGTGGGGTTTCAGCGAGCGAACTATCCGCCGCATATTCGCGGAAGAGTCTGGAGTCGTTGAGTGGTGCCAGGAAGAAACGCGCTCCAAGAGGGCTTATCGCAGTTGGCGAATTCCTGAGAGCGTAGCTCTGCGGGTGCACCGGAGGATGCGAAGAGCGAGTTGATTGCTTTGGCTTCGTTTGAGCCAGCGAAGGAATCTCCGATTTGACCGAAATTTCGTTCAGCCTTAGCTTCATGACGCTCGAACTGAGAAACGGTATCGGCCTTGGGAGGCAAGCGTGTTTTCATCAATTCAGGAGGTCGGTGACGGGTTGCGGAAGGCAGGCTACATTGCTGATTCCGTAGCAACTACAACGGTGTTTCTGGCGGCTTCATTGCATCGGCCGGTGTTCTCAGAAGGACCAGCTGGCAGCGGAAAGACGCAACTGGCTTATGCAGTTGCGCAAGCCGCTAACACTGCGGTCGAGCGCCTTCAGTGCTACGAAGGGATCAGTGAAGACAAGGCCATCGGGAAGTTTGACGAATCGTTGCAGAGGCTGTGTGTAGAGCTGAAAGCGAAAACCGCGGGGGTTGATTGGGAGCTGCTAAAGAACGAATTACACGGCCAGCAGTTCTTCAGCGCAGGCCCCCTCCTTCGTGCGCTGCAATACGAAGATCCTTGCGTCTTGCTGATTGACGAGCTCGACAAAGTTGATCATGCGTTCGAAGCAATGTTGTTGGAACTGCTGAGCGAGTGGCGGCTCAGTATTCCCAAGCTCGGAACAATCCAAGCAAAGAGTATTCCGTTCGTTGTGCTCACATCGAACGAAGAGAGGCGGATCGGGGATCCCTTACGCCGTCGCAGTTTCTATTTACGCGTGGAACATCCGACCGCTGAACGTGAAGCGGAGATCGTGGCCATGAGAACTCCCGATGCAAGCGCGGAGTTTCACGCCGGGATGGCAGGACTGGCAAAGGCGCTGCGCGGTTGGAGCCTGGAAAAGCCGCCGTCTGTTTCTGAGATTCTCGACCTAGCCCAGGCACTCAGAATTCTCGGCGCTCAAAAAGTTACTGCTGAGATGAGAGACATCTTGCTGCCGCTCTTAGCCAAGACGGAGGCCGATCGCCGGAAATTATTGCTGAGAGATGGCTTCGCCAGTCTCGTTTTCGACGCGCAGCAATACACGTCACAAAGCCTAGAAGGGAGCGCCGTGTGAAGACCTTCCTTGTCGCGGCGGCGGTTTCGTTCTTTGGGACCGCCAATCTTTGCGCGCAAGCACGCAAGCCGGCTCATCCCCAAGACCATCGTGAAGCCGAATATTACGTCTCCATGTACGCGCGGCACTACCACGTTCCCGTTCCACTCGTGCGCGCGATTATCGAGCGGGAGTCAGACTGGCGCGCCTGTGCTGTTTCAGCAAAGGGTGCGAAGGGCTTGATGCAGCTCATGCCACCGACCGCTCGGAGGCTAGGCGTCCGAGATAGCTGCAATATCAATCAAAACATCTCGGGCGGAGTGCGCTATCTGGCCTGGCTGATGCGCCTGTTTCATAACGATCTCAGGCTTGTGGCTGCTGGCTACTACGCGGGGGAGGACATCGTCGCCCGCCGCGGGCTGTCCTATCACAATGCCGATGTCGTTTCGTATGTGGCGAGAATCAGAGTCACTTACTTGCTCCAAGCTGGTGTTGCAGACGATTTTGGAAAAACTACTTCAAAGAGAGTTATGCGATGAAAATTTGGACGAGTTTGGTGCATCTCACAGCGCTTTGCTTCTTGACCTACGCAGGACTGGCGCAGAACGAACCACCTCAAGCACACATCGAAAATCTCACTCTTGATCCGCAGAGCGTTATGGTGTTACACCTGCACCCGGGCTTCGTCAGTTCCGTTCGGCTGCCCGAAGAAGTTAGCTCGGTCGTTCTAGGAGATCCTGCAGCATTCAAGGGTGAGCACTCGGAGGCTGAGCCACGACTGGTGTTCTTCAAACCTGCGAGTCCAAAGCCGGGCAAGAGCAATGCCCTCATCAGTACAAGAAGCGGTCGCCGAGTCTCATTGACGTTGGTCAGCGATGGCGCTACGGCGCATTCCGAGGCTATTGATTACGTGCTTGAATACCAACCGCAGCGTAGCTTCCTGATTTCGGCGGTATACCCGACTGTTCTGATCGGCGATACGAAGAGTGTGGGTAGCGAAAGGCCGGTGAGTCCGAGTGTCTCCCCCAAGACTGATGGCGACCAGCGTCGGCCCTCCAGCCAGCAATCGGCCGCGCCCTTCATCTGGCGCGGCAAGGAGTTGCGAGTGGCAGTCGCGCGGACGGAAGAAAAGGGCTCGGACATGACCGTGGCCTTCAACGTAGTGAACGATTCATCGCGCACCGTCGAATTGCTGCCGCCGCAAGTGCAGCTCTCCGGGACAGCGAAGCAAAAGCACCATAAGGCAATCAAGGCCGAACCGGTGGCAGTCAAAGACTATCAACTGGCTTTACGACGCCTGCCGCCCGGAGCAGCGACCGAAGGCACGGTAGTGTTCGAGCGGCCTGCTTTCAAGGAATCACGGGAGCACTTGTTGCTACAGATTGCGCAAGCGGAAGAAGTTGATCGGCCAGTGTTGGCGCCGATTGCATTTGTGGCGCCAGCGAGAGGAGCGGCGAAATGATCCACCCCAACGGACATGACAGCTCAACAGCAGCTATTCCTGAGCCTGCTCCGAGCGACGCCATCAAGACCTCGCCGGACCTGCCACCGACCGTCCAGCCCACAGATATTGCAACCAGAGCCAAGCTGAGAGCTAGACAGCAATTTCAGCAGAACCGGTTCGTCATCGTCGGCGCCGGCGCAGTTGTTGTAGCCCTGCTGATTTTTGTGGCGACATCTATACCGCACAAGAGTCCAGCACAGAAGACGAAGGTCGGCGGCTCGGCGGCGCAAGAAGAGCCGACACAAGCCGCAAATGCTGCGGTAGATAGAAGCCTTTTTCCGATCATGGATTCAGGGAGGCCTTCGGCAAAAGAGGCGCATGAAGGATTTCTGAACGAGAAAGACCTCGAGCGTTCCGTTACCCGGCGGTCTCACCCGAGTTCCATTCAGACCGCTCCGTCGAACGCGCCGGGAACTCTTGGATCGATACTCCCTTTCGGCCCGGACCAGCAAGGATGGCAGGCGCCGCCATTTCAGGCCGGTACGGTTGCGATTGGCGCTGACGGAGCGGATCTCGGAAAGGCTGAACGCGAAGCCATGGAGAAGTCGTCACTCGTTTACGTCCGAAATACATCGGCTGTTCAAATTGATCCTCAAACACGAGAGAGGGTGGGTGTTGGCACTCAGGAGATCGGTCTCGGTTTGTCCACGGGTACGCGATTGCGTGCTCGCCTAGAGTCTGCCGCCAGCACCGCTGTGCGCGCCCCGGTATTGGCAGTCATCGAATATACCTACGAACGGGATGGACAAATCATTGTTCCTGCTGGGGCGAAAGCAGTGGGGCGCATGCAAGAAGCGGACCGGTCGGGGTATGTCCGCGTTCAATTTGACTCATTAATGATGCCGGACGGTGCAACTGTTCCGATCCAGGCGGTTGCGACCGACTTGGACATGCGACCGTTGAAAGGCAAAGTCGAAGGCAAAAATACGGGCAAGAATGTTTTGGTCAGGTCGCTGTCAGGAATCGGGGAGGCAGGTGCGCTACTGCTGGGACGGGGGAGCCTGGGCCAGCCCTTAAGCGAGTCGGACCTGATGCGAGAACGAGTGAGCAATAACATCGGCGAGGCTTCAGATGAGGAAATATCCCGAATGGCGATAACCTCGCGCATCGTAGTTACGGTTTCTGCCGACACTCCAATCTATGTTGTTTTGGAACAGACGCCAAAAGGGGAAGCAGGTTCGGGCCAGTCGAGTACTCGAAGTTCGCAATCGCTGAACACGAACGCTGAGGAACTTCAACAGTTGCTGCAATTAAAGCGAGAATTGAATCAGTCGAGTCCACCAGCTCAATGAGGTGAATACGAAAGCCCAAAGAAATGGTCGTACCTGCCACATGACTTCAGTCTGCGTCGTCACCTTCCGGCTTGCCGGTGATCCAGGAGCAATCCGGCATCACGTTCCACAAGCCGACTTATCGGTACTGATCCGGATATCCGAATCTGGATTACTTCCGGTTTGCCGACAATACACGAACTTGGTCTCATTCTCCTACTACAACGTGGTTTGTCCGAAGAGCCTAAACGTAGCGCTTGCCGTCGTTCACGCTAAGCTCACTTGCGATTCTGTTGCCGAGGACTTTTGGAGTTCGCGCCAGTGTCCAGGTGAGATCCCTTCCCATTGGTGAAAAGCGCGGAAGAATGAGTTCGCATCTTCGTACCCCAAGAGATAGGCAGTTTCATTCAGCTCCCGAGATGAGTGTAGGAGGTAGTGGTGGGCCAGTTCACGACGCGCCTCGTCCAATACTTGCTGAAATGTGATGCCCTGTTCCGTGAGGCGGCGTTGCAAGGTCCGAGTGCTCAAGTGCAGCTCTCTTGCGAGATCCTGTATGCCCGGACGCTGACCAGCCAGTATCTGCTTCAGGATACCTTTTGCCTGTTCCTTAAGATTCTTCTGCGCGAGTTGCTCGGTCAGTTCTGCCTCAAGTTGCGGTGCGACGGTCGCCAACAAGTCAGCGTTGTAAGTTACAAAGGGAAGTTCGATATCTGCCTTGCTGAATATGAGGGCATTCTGCGCCGCCTTGAACTTTACCGGACAGTGGAAATGCGCCTCATACATGTCTCGATGCGTAGGAGCTCGTTGGAATTCGATCCTCTTGGGGCGTATCGGTCGTCCAGTACCTCGCTGACCGAGGCCAACAATCCATGCGAAGCACACGTCTACGAGCAAGGGAGGTTCTTGCTCATGCGCGAGAAGCCAGAGGAACTGGATTGCGCATTCATTGCCCCGTTCGACCAGGCGGATTTCTTCTGGACACGTGAGTTGTTTATAGCGCGACGACCGCTCGACCGCGTCCCGGAAGGACCGCGAAGAGAGGGATGCGAGTTTCACTGGATCATAGCGCTCGACACGCTCTTCAATTCCGAGTTTCAGGCCGATCGCAGGATCGTTGCTCGCTTCCGCAATTCCCTGATGAAGCGCAAAAAATTGCTCGGTGCTGACCAGTATCCTGTCTAGCTTGAATAGCCCTATCGGCAGACCTGCTCGCCACAGTACGGTATCCGGCGAAAGGCCCAGTTCTTTGAGCTTTCGCGGCAGCGTACTCGAAACTCGGAATCGGTTGCTCATAGCTTTCGACGACAGCATAACTCTACTTTTTATCGATGCGCCGTTCTATTGCTTTTGATATTGCTCGTCGCTGACGTGCTCCATCCAATCGACGACCTTGCCATCTTTCTTCTCCTGAATGGCAATGTGTGTCATCCCCGTGGTCGGAGTCGCACCATGCCAGTGCTTCTCGCCAGCGGAGAACCAGACTACGTCACCGGGGCGGATTTGTTCGATTGGTCCGTTCCAGCGCTGAACCCATCCACAACCAGCGGTCACGATAAGAGTTTGACCCAGCGGATGCGTATGCCAAGCGGTCCGAGCGCCCGGCTCAAAAGTAACGCTCGCGCCCTGCACGTGGGCCGGTTCGGGCGCCTGGAAAAGGGGATCGATGCGAACCGTCCCGGTGAACCACTCCGACGGACCCATTGCAGAAGCTTGTGAGCCGACTCTCTTGATTTCCATAGTTGCTATCCTTTCGTATCTCGTTTCGACCAGCTCGGTCAGAGCTATTGAATAGTCTGGCCGCCGTCGATCACCATTGCGCTGCCGACGACAAATCCAGCCGCCTCCGAACAAAGCCACACCACTGCATTGGCGATCTCTTCGGGTCGTCCCATCCGTCCGATCGGCTCCTCCGAGATGACCCTCGCCCGCCCCTCTGAGGTGCCGCCAGTGAAGCGGTCCATCATTGGAGTGTCGATGTAACCGGGGCACACGACATTGATGCGGATGTTCTGCGCCGCGTAATCGAGGGCCGCCGCTCGGGTGAGGCCGATCACACCGTGTTTGGCTGCTGTATACGCAGGGCTGCCTTTGACGCCAATGACACCGGCCCCCGAAGAGGTATTCACAATGGCACCTCCGCCCCCATGCTTCAGAATCAGCGGGATCTCGTACTTCATGCAGAGGAACACTCCGCGCAGATCGATATCAATGATCCGCTCCCACTCGTCGAGGTCGTAGTCCGCGGTGGGAGCCGGTTTCTTCGGCTCGATACCCGCGTTATTAAAGGCGAAGTCTAGGCGCCCAAAGGCTTGGGTGGTCTTGTCCAGAGCGAGCTTTACATCATCGACCTTTGTGACGTCGCATCGCACGGCAAGCGCCCGCCCACCTTGTTGCTCGACTAAGCGAGCAGTCTCCTGGTTATCCTTTTCGGACACGTCAGCCACGGCCACGTTCGCTCCTTCGCGAGCAAACGCCAAGGCCGCCGCACGACCGATGCCACCCCCCGCACCGGTCACAAACGCCACTTTTCCTGCAAAACTTCCATTCAACCTGGTTGTCATAGCCTCTCCTCGAAATTTCGAGCGTTACTCGAAGGCATCGTGAGTACCGAGCGATCGCGCTTAGCCTTTCATTGCCATGTCCATGACGAAACGGTACCTTGCCTGTTTCGCAACCACCTTTGACCAGGCATCGTTAATCCCACTCATCGGAATTCTTGTGATTTGCGGCCGGATATCCTGCAGAGCGCAGAAGTCCAGCATATCCTGAGTCTCTCGAATGCCACCGGTGTTGGAGCCAGCGAGTGCGGTTCGGTTCAGCACCGTTATCATTTGGCCATACTGGTTCGGTGTCGTGAGTTTCCCGACGCCGACGCGGCAAATCGTTGCGTCTCGCTTCAGGATGGGAAGGAACCTGTCCAGATCGTGCTGGTAGGGGATGGTGTCGAGGATGAAGTCAAAGGACCTTTTGTACTTCGACCAGTCCGCTCCGTCTTTGTTGATCAGTACGCCCTTCGTACCAAATCGCCGTGCATCCTCTTTTTTTTCTAGAGAGGTCGTAATGACTGTCACGTCGGCTCCCATCTTGGTTGCGAACTGAACGGCCAAGTGCCCTAAGCCGCCTAAACCGGCGATTGCGACTTTCTTGCCGGGAGCAATGCTCCAGTGACGGAGAGGAGAATAGGTCGTGATACCGGCGCAGAGCAACGGACCAGCTTCCGCCAGATTGATCGAAGCCGGGATACTCAGGACGAAGTCTTCGTCAACAACGACGAATGTCGAATAGCCGCCTTGAGTAATCGATCCGTCGCGATCCTTCGACCCGTACGTCTGCGTGTTGCCGTTCTCGCAGTAATTCTCCGCTCCGCGAATGCACTCAGGACAATGCCGGCATGAATCGACCATCGTTCCCACGCCGACGCGAGCGCCAACATTGAACTTGCTGACACTCGATCCGACAGCAACAACTTCGCCAGCCAGCTCATGGCCGACAATCAGCGGATACTGAACTGTGCCCCAGTCGCCATGAATCGTGTGAATATCGGAATGGCACACTCCGCAGTAGTGAATCTTGATCGCAATGTCTTTCGGACCGAGAGCGCGACGCTGGAACTTCAGGGGTTTGAGCGGGCCTGTCTCGGAGTATCCGGCCATACCCTCTGTGGGGTAAGGGCCGCTTCCAACTCGAACTGATTTCTGGGCGAAAAGATTGGTTGGTGCTGCGAGAACCGCGCCTGCGCCAATCACTGCAGATTGGCGAACAAAATTTCGCCTCGAATTGTCATTTGAGTGCTTCGTATCGTTGCCTCCGATGAGTGTTGTGTGTTTTTGTACGTTCCTGCTGTCGGTGGTCCCTACTCGGCAAGCTCGATAATGACCTTTACCGATCCTGGTACGTTGAATGATTCTGCACCGCCGTCGATCTTCGCGATTGGGATGATGCCGGGCGAAGGTATCGACTCCCCATCCTGGTGGTAATAGATAGCGAGGTCATGCGATGGAGACCAGTAGGCCACATCGCCCACCTCATACCGATTACTTCGCGGACCTCGTTCGGAGAGTGCCTTGGGCAAAGCAGCGTACTTCTCGCGCCCGAACAGGTCTTTCATCGACAGGGTCAAAGGAAGAACGGAAACAAAGTCCCGCGCCGTTGCGTTATCGGCCAAGCTGGCAGCAAAAGTTTTACCGCCGATATTTATGTTGATCTTCATTTTTGGGCTCCTCTCAAAGGACGCTTGTTGTGGAGTCGCATTCGGATGTCGCCAGCAGGCTAGGTATCAGTTCTTTTGGAGGAAGGTCGCTTGTTTCTACCAACGTGCCATCGGCAAGAGGAACGCGCAACACGCTCGCCTGCGCTGTGCTCATGAACTCGCGTTGGAGACACGAGGACTGATAACCGTAACGTTTTGGGCACGGGCTGGTTTGCGGCGGATGCTGCCAATCTGGCAAATTACGCAAGCGCGCTCGACTTTGTTCGGGCATGAGGCTCAGTGCAAGCACAAAAGCACTCATCAGCAGCCTGCTCGCCTTGTTCATCGTAGGTTCCGTCAGTCCGTTCCATTTGGGCGGAGAAGCGTCTTGATCGCTCGACGCTCATCCATGGCACGGTATCCTTCGGCAACCTGATCCAGAGGCAGAGTCAAATCGAAGACCTTGCCGGGATTAATCTCTCTGTCTAACACCAGCTTGATTAATTGAGGCAAGTAACGCCGCACCGGAGCCGGTCCGCTATGCAGATGGACGTGAGCGAAGAACAATTGCTCACCGTCGAGCGAAACACCGTGCGGCACGCCGACGTAACCAATGTAGCCGCCAGTGTTGTCAGAAGTGGCAAAGGAGCCGACTACGAACTGGCCCGTCTTGATGTTCCGGACTTCTCTGCCGACCTCTTCCACGATGCCGCAATACTCGTGACCCATCGGAGTCGGTTGAGCAATCGATTGGATGCCGCGATACGGCCACAGGTCAGAGCCGCAGATACACGTGGCCGAGAGGCGAATGATGGCATCCGTCGGCTGCATGATAGTGGGCTCCGGCAGATCCTCGAAACGAATATCGCGTGGTCCGTACAGAACAGTCCCTCGCATTTGTAGTCTCCTTGTTTACAGCTTGTAGCTGGACTCGATTCTTTGTTGCGTATCTGTCAGCGATCACACCACCGTCATTCCGCCATCCACGGTGAGGGCGTGACCCACCACATAGCTCGCCC
>Ga0207416_1004446_pt1 | contig 12202 bp, 12 predicted proteins | sample PaiPotPPM11metaG_FD_184107 | JGI IMG/M metagenome (GOLD analysis project Ga0207416, IMG submission 184107) | Iron sulfur acid spring bacterial and archeal communities from Banff, Canada, to study Microbial Dark Matter (Phase II) - Paint Pots PPM... ...
GGACCACGACGCCCGACGCCGGGCTGTCGCTGTGGGCCGAACTCCCGCTCGACAACGCCGACGCCTACACGCTCAACGCCGCCAGGCACGGCGTCACGGTCATGGCGGGCGGCGCGGCCTGCGCCGACGGCCGCCACCGGCATTTCGTCCGGCTGTCGTTCGCCGAGCAGCCGAGCACCCTGGAACTGGCCGTCGAACGCCTGGCCGCCGCCTGGGAACTGCACGCGGAGACCCTCGCCGCCAGCCCGGCACAGTGACCAGGCCGCGCCGTCAGGGCCGGCGCTGGGCGGACGCGGCCCGGATCTCCGCGAGGAACCGCTTCACCATTGACGGGTCGGACAGCACGTGGACCTGCGCGCGCGGCAGGTGCGCGGTGATCGCGGTCCGCAGCCGCGGCAGGCTGCGGCGCCGGTACGACCAGACCCAGCGCCAGTACTCCGCTCGCTCGCGCCCGCGGCGCAGGGTCCGCCACGCGCAGCGCAGGAACCCGAAGTCCAGGACGATGATCGTGTCGGCCGCGGCCAGCCGCGACGCCAGGCCGGCGTCGTAGGGGCCGAGGTCGCCGTCGATGATCCACCGCTCGCCCGCGACCAGGTCCCGGTGCCGGGCGACCCACACCTCCGCCGGGGTCGGCGCGGGACCCGGCTGCCAGAACACGCTGTCGAGCTCGATCGCGGGGATGCCGGTCAGCTCGCTCAACTGGCGGGCGAGCACTGACTTGCCCGCTCCGCCCCGTCCGAGGATGACCACCCGCCGCATACTCTCCATCGTGCCCGCAGAACGGCCGCCGCGGACTCCCTTCCGCGCGGGAATACCACGCAATTCCGCTGCGGCGCGCATAGCGCGCACGGTGATGAACGCCGCCAGGCGCCCGGGCCGTCCCCGCGCCGACGACCCAATGCCGGATACCCAACGTCGTCCGCCGGTGACGTTCGTGAACCCAATGTCGGCTATTTCCGTTGCTAACGGGTGAGGGTGGAACGCTGGACGGAGCGCGGAGGCCTGCGGTGGCGGTGGACCGGGTCGACGAGGGAGACCGGGTCGAACCCACGGGCCGCCGCCCCGCCGCCGCGGCATCCTCACGCGCCGATGGCGGCCCGGACCGCGTCGAGGCCGAGCGGCAGGCGATCACGCGCCGGCTCCACCGGGTCCTCGTCGATCACGCCTACGGCGTCGCCCGCGACGCGTGGACCCAAGCGGTCCCCGACCTGCGCGCCGCATGGGAGAACCACAAAGAGCGATATCCCGAACGACTTCGGCCTCCTCCCCGGGTCACCCCCGACGGCGGCTGGGTGGCGGGACCGGACCGGCGGCTGTCCCCCGAGCAGAACGCCGAAGCATCCAAAGCCTGCGAGGACATCGCCGCAGAAGGCAGGCGCGACATCCTCCCCGCGCTCAAGCGCGTCGAATCCGCGGAACCGGGGCGCCGCCTCGCCGGCCTCGACCACATGCTGAAGGGCGAGGACCGCCTGAAGGAAAAGATTGCGGAACGGCTGGCGGCAAAGCCTGGCCGGACCATCCAGCAAGCGATTATCGGGATCTCCGACCCTGTTCGATTCACTTTTACCTATAATCCCCCGCGTTACGCTGATGGCGTCCGCGCCGATGTCGAACGACTCAAGACGGAGGGGTTCGAGCTGGTCAAGTTGAAGAACCTATGGGCGCAAGAGCAGTACAAGGGCATCAACAGTCAGTGGCGCAGGCCAGAGACTGGGCTTCGCGTCGAGGTCCAGTTCCACACGCCGGAGAGCTTGGAAGCGAAAGAGTTGACACACAAGGCCTACGAACGAATTCGCAGTTCGGCATCTCCAGCAGAACGTGATGAGCTCGAAGCTTTTCAGCGCCAAGCGAATGCGTTCCTCCTTACCCCGGAGCGCACTGAAGAAATCGAAGACTACCCGGAGAAGCGATGACCGAGAAGATCATTTATTACGCGATCGTCGATGAATTCAGTAGTGCGGAACAGCCCGCCGGTGTGCTTCGTCGCGTGAAGAACAATGAGGGGACGACCGATGAAGTCTTCACCAGCGACCTAGGGTGGAAGTTCTCTCCCCTCATGTACGAGGCCGAGCATGGCGATCTTGAAAACGAGTTCGTTCCGATCAGCGCCGAAGAGGCGGAACGGATCGTTGCCAGGATCAGGGAGGCGGGGGAAGCGGTCGAGTAGCACCAGGCAGTTACCTGGGAGCGCAGAGGTGGCTCTCAGTGACTGCTCAGCCGTTACGGATAGTTTTAGAGGGTGGTCGCGTCTGGGCTTGCCGTGGTGGTGTTCATCGTGTTCCTCGCGGGGGTGTTCCGCGAGCCGCGGTCGTTTGGTAACGCGGTGCTGCTGGGGCTGACGCTCGCGCTTGGGGCGCTTGGGTTCGCACAGCATCTGGTCGACACGCCTGGACGGCCCGCGCACCTGCTGTTTCTCCTGCTGCTGCTCGCGGTGGCGCTTGGTCCGTTCGTGGTCGGCTGCTTTCTCCTGGCGAACGGCGTCATGATGATCCGCCGGGAGAGCCTGCGGCCCGCGAACATGCTGTCGCTGCTGACGGGCGGGGCCGTCTTCGTGGTGATCGGGCTCGACCTCGCCGCCGAACGGGCGCAGAGTGCGCAGCTGTCGCTGTTCGCCACGGTCGCCACCCTGGTCTTCGGGTACGTGTCGTTCCTGCTCGTGTCCTACGTGCTCTACGCGTTCCTTTACGGGCTGCTCGCGCAAACCGGCGGCGCGGACTTCGTCGTCGTGCTCGGGGCCGGGCTGCGCCGGGACGGCGGGGTGCCGCCGCTGCTCGCCAACCGGCTCGAGCGAGGGCGCGAGGTGTGGACTGGTCTCGAACGGAAGGCGGGGCCGGCCGGGCAAGCCGGCGGGTTCAGGCCGCTGCTGATCGTTTCCGGAGGCAAGGGTGACGACGAGCGGGTGGCCGAGGCGTCCGCGATGGCGTCGTACCTGATCGCGCGCGGATTTCCCGCCGACCGGTTGCTGCTCGAGGACCAGTCGCGCAACACCGAGGAGAACCTGGTCTTCAGCAAGGCGATCATGGACGACCTGCTGCCCGACCCTCGGGTCACGATCGTGACCAGCGACTTCCACGCCTTCCGGGCGGCGCTGCTCGCGCGCCAGCTCGGTCTCCGCGGGCAGGTCACCGGGGCGCGGGTCGCCGGGTACTACCGGCCGAGCGCCCTGCTGCGTGAGTTCGCGGCCGTCTTCCTCCGCTACCGGGTGATCAACCTGGGCATCTGCGCGGTGCTCGCCGTCGCGCCACTCGGCGCCGCCGTGCTCCGGCACGTCGCGTCCATGTGACGCCGGTCCTTATGCGTGCTCGGCGGCGAGCCCGACGCCGAAGCCCAGAAGCCCTCGAGTCGTCAATCCCGGTCTTTCCGCTCCCGCATGCCCTCGGTATACTGAAGGTATGACTGAGATGACTACCATCAAGGTATCCGTTCATACGCGTGACCGCCTCAAGCGGCTCGCGGATGAGGATCATCTCACGATGGACGCCGCACTCTCGCGGGTCCTTGAGCGGGCCGAAGAAGCCAGGTTCTGGGACGGAGTTCGAGCTGACTACGCACGCCTGCAGGCCGATCCAGGGGAATGGTCAGACTACGTCGGCGAACTGGCTGAGTGGGACAGCACGACGAGCGACGGGTTGACTGACGAATGAGCGAACCGCTGCGTCCCGGCGACGTATGGCTAGTCAACCTGGATCCTGTCATCGGCTCGGAACAGGCCGGTCGCCGCCCCGTCATCGTCGTCTCCGGACCCCTGCACTTGTCGCTGCCACACGCGGTTGTCTTCGTCGTGCCCATCACAAGCCGCGATCGAGGTCTACGGCATCAGATCCCCATCTCTTCAGCGGCATCAGGCCTTAGCAAGCTCCCCTCATTCACCAGGCCCGAGGACGCTCGAGCAGTTGCCTACGAGCGCCTGGAACGTCGCATAGGAGCCGTCGCGCCGGCCGAACTGGCCGCGGTGCGCCGGATACTGCGCGCGTTTCTCGATCTGTAAAGTCTGCGACCATAAGGCAGTGGGGTGGCGTCGGACGGCGGAAGGCGGGGAAGCGTGGCGGTCGACGGGTTCGAGCTGGCGTACGACCGGGCGGGCAGCGGGCCGGCGGTGGTGCTGCTGCACGGGTGGCCCGGTGACCGTACCGACTACCGTGACCTCGTGCCGCTGCTTTCCGGCTGCGAGGTCATCGTCCCCGACCTGCGGGGTTTCGGGCACTCCGGCAAGCACCAAGCCGACCCGGTGGCGCAGTACGGCTCGGCGGCACAGGCACGGAGCGTCGCCGACCTGATCACCGCGCTCGGCGTCTCCCGGGCGGTCGTCGTCGGGTACGACATCGGCAGCCGGATCGCGCAGGCCCTGGCCAGGTCCCGTCCCGACCTGGTGAGCGCCCTGGTCATCTCCCCGCCGGTGCCCGGGGTGGGCACCCGCGTGTTCGGCCCTGGGCCGCTGCGGGAGTTCTGGTACCAGCAGTTCCACCGGCTGCCGCTGTCGGAGCAGCTTATCGACGGCAACCCGGACGCGGTCCGCGCGTACCTGCGGCACTTCTGGGAGCACTGGTCGGGGCCGGAATTCACCCTCGCCGAGTCGCACCTCGATCACCTGGTCTCCGTCTACGGGCCGCCCGGTGCGTTCACGGCCTCCGTGCAGTGGTACCGGGCGGGCGCGGGCACGGCCGCGGTGGCGACGACCGAGACCGCGCCGGCGCCTTCCGAGCGCCTGGGAACGCCGACCGTGGTGCTGTGGCCCGAGCACGACCCGCTGTTCCCCCGCGAGTGGTCGGACAAGATCGACGACTACTTCAGCCGGGCGCGGCTCCGCCTCGTCGACGGCGTCGGCCATTATGCGCCGCTCGAGTACCCGGCGGTGATCGCCGAGGAAGTACGCGGCTTCCTGGCCGACGGCGCGGCGTAGCCGCCGGGCGCCTTGCCGTCACTGAACCTGGTAGCGCAGGTGCACGGCGCCCTCGCCCTTGGTGACCTCGATACAGCGGAGGCCCACGCGGGCGGTGTCGAACATCCGCACGCCCCGGCCGGCCAGCATGGGAACCACGTGGAGCACGACCTCGTCGGCCAGCCCGGCGTCCAGGGCCTGCTGTGCCACGCTGACCCCGCCGGCCACCAGCACGTCCTTGCCGTCGGCGACCGCGCGGGCCTGCTCGACCGCCTCCCCCATGCCGCCGGTGACGAACGTGTAGCTGGTACCGCCGCTCTTGTCGATCCGGTCCTGCCCGCGGTGGGTCAGCACGAAGACCGGCGCGTGGAACGGCGGGTTCTCCCCCCAGCTCTCGTACCCGTAGTCGAACATGCGGCGCCCGACAATCTGGGGCCCGAACCGGTCGAACTGCTCCTGCCATACCTTCGAGTCGACCGAGTCCTCTCCGCCTTCCTGCCCCTGCTCCGCCCGCCAGCTGCGCAGCGGGAACTGCCAGCCCAAGATCGACGCGAACAGCTCCATGCCGTCCGCGTCGGCACCTTCGGGACCCGCTATCCCGTCGAGTGACATGGACATCCCGATCACGACTCTGGTCATCGCTCGCTCCTCTGGTCGCGGGACGCACCGTGCGTCCTCTCACCAGTGGTTCGGAGCTGGTTCGCGGTTCTCTACATCCTCACGCCGGATATCGCTTCGGTTCCCGCTTCAACGTGGGCCGCTCACGAGCGCTTCGCCCGGGTGTCTTGCCGCCAGCGAGCCGGCGGCGCGCCGTAGCGGTTCTTGAACGCGCGGCTGAACGCCGCCTCCGACGTGTAGCCGACGTTCTTCGCGATGAGCGTGACCGGAAGGGATGTGTCCCGGAGCAGGCCGGTGGCGGCGTCCAGGCGTACGTGCACGAGATAGGTGGCCGGCGGCTTCCCGACGCGATCGACGAACCGCGCCGCGAACGCCGAACGGGAAAGGTTGCACGCTCGGGCCAGTTCCTCGACTGTCCATTCGTGGCCGGGGTCTCGGTGGATAGCGCTCAGGGCCGGACCGATCTGCGGGTCGAGCGCGCCGGCCAGCCAGTTCGGTTCGGCGTCCGGGCCGGCGGCCCAGGTACGCAGAATCTGGATGAAGATCAGGTCGAGGATGCGGGCGACCATCACCGCCGATCCCTGAGACGGCGATTGCATCTCGACGACGAGCATCCTGCGGGCCACTTCGAGCCCTTCGAGCGCCGGGCCGCGGTCCCCGCGCAGGATGATCACGGCCGGGAGGCTCGCGAGCAGGTGGCTGGCCTGCGGGTCGCCGATCGTGAACGTTCCGCACAGCCAGCGCGCCGGCTCGCCCGCGTCGCTGATGTGGTGCGGGTCGCCGCGCGGGAGCAGGACGACATCGCCGCGACTCACGCGCTCGACGTGCGGGTCTCCGTCGATCCGCAACTCGAGTTCGCCCTCTTCGATGATGTGCAGGCTGCCGACATCGGCGAAGCCGATCGAGAACGTCCGCCGCGGAGCGTACGCGACGATCCGTTCTCCGCTCAGACGGACGCTCCGGAGCAGTTCCGAGAGCAAGTCATGCGACTGACTATCTGCGTCCAGGCCGAGCGCGGCTTCCTCGAGCGCTGGCGGATCGGCAAACTCTTCCGGGAATCGGAGCAAATCGGGTGACGTCGCTGGACGATCGGCAAGATGTCCCGGCGAATCGGTCATGGTCGCTGCCCATTCCTCTGACTACAGTCGACAAACAGTGAGTGGAGCCAAGAATCGGACGGAATTACGACCACGCCGGGCGCTGCGCGAAGTGCCGAGTGCAGGTCTGGTCCGCTCGCTTATATCTATCGAGACTAACAACCAAGAGGTTATCCATGACTGAGCAGGGCAAGCCGACCAAAATCACCTTTGTCTATTCCAATCCCACCGACCCGGACGCCTTCGAGACGGCTTACCCTGACCAGATCGCGCTCGCGCGCAAGCTGCCCGGCCTGACCCGGCTGCAGACGTCGAAGGTCTGGCCCAAGGAAGACGGCAGCCCGACCCCGGCGTACCGGCTGCTTGACCTGTACTTCACCGACTACGCGGCGGCCAGCGCCGCCGCCGCGGAGGCGGGCCCCCTTGTCGCCGCTACCGTCGGGCACGCCACCGGCGGCGTGGTGATCGCGTTCGCGGAAGTCCTCGAGGACGCCTAGGCCGGACCAGGCCTGGTAAGTCGGGGACTCGGGGGACGTTGGCCGCCGCGGTCGCGGCGGCGGTCTCTGGCGCGGCGTCCTCCTGCAGGCCGCGCCTGAGACCGAGGAGGGCCACGACCGCGGCCACCGCCATGACAATGCCCATGCCGTAGAGCACGTCCCTGGTGGCGATGGCGAAGTCGGCGCGGATGAACTGCGGGATTTCCGCGATGTTGCCGTTGCCGCCCTGCAACTGGGCGATGCTGCCCGCCTGGGCCGCTGCCGCCGGGCCGGGCGCGCCCCTGGCGGTCAGCGAACTGGTGATGCTGGACCGGAACTCGTTGATCTGGACCGTGCCCAGGATGGCGAACCCGAGGCTGGCGCCGTAGTTGCGGACCGTCTGGGTGATCCCGGTAGCCTCACCGTAGGAGAACCGGGAGGCCCGGTTGATGGCGTCGGTGTTGGCCTGCCCGAGCATGAGCCCCATGCCGGCCCCCGCCACGATGATCCAGATCACCTGGGAACCCGAGCGCAGGCCGGTCACCTGCCCCGCCCACAGGAAGTAGCCCACGGCCGCGAGCACGCAGCCGAGCACCACCGGCCGCTTCGCACCGATCCGGTCAAGCATCCGGCCGCCGACCTGCGCGGCGGTCACGAAACCGAGGAAGAAGTACAAGATGAGCACGCTCGCGGTCGTCGCCTTCTCCCCCAGGGAGACCTGCCCGTAGCTGCTGGCGAAGAAGAAAACAGGGATGAACGCCATCATGGAGATCGCCAAGATGATGTTCTCCACCAGGAACGTCTGGTTGCGGAAGATGCGCACGTTGATCAGCGGCGCCTCGGTCCGCAGCTCGACCAGGTAGAACACCACCAGCAGGGCCACGCCGGCGGCGATGCATACCTCGATGGCCGCGTTGCCCCAGCCCCAGAGCGCGGACTGCTGGAAACCGAACACGCTCAGCCCCACCCCGCCGGTGATGAGCGCCAGGCCGCGGTAGTCGATCGGCGCGGGCTTGTGCTCGGTCACGGGCCTGGACAGGGCGATCAGCACCAGCGCGATGATCGCGACGGGGACGTTGATCCAGAAGATCGCCCGCCAGGTCCACTGGATCAGGTAACCGCCGGCAATCGGGCCGATCGCGGTCAGGCCGCCGGCGATGCCGAAGAACAGGGCAAGCGCCCGGCCCCGGGAGCGCAGGTCGAACGTCGCCACCACGATGGCGATCGCGGACGGGAACATGAGCGCACCGCCCAGGCCCTGCACGGCGCGGAACGTCACGATCCATGCCTCCGCCGCACCGCCGCGCGGCGTCAGCCCGCACAGCGCCGACGACACGGCGAAGATGATCACCCCGAGGACCACCATCTGCCGGTGCCCGACCGTGTCGCCGAGCCGGCCGCCGAACGCGAACAGCGCCGCGAGCGCGAGCAGGTAGGCGTTGATCGCCCACTGCATGCCGCTGCTTGACAGCCCGAGGTCGTGCTGCACCGTCGGCGCCGCGATCGACACGATCGTCTGGTCGATGAACGTCATCGCGACCGCGAAGATCATCGCGGTCAGGACCAGGCTCCTTGACTGGCCACGGCCACTAGCCGCGAGCGCCATGACGTTCCCCCTCCGCTTCGTGCCTACGTATCCCCGGGCCCTAGCGGTCAAATCCTGTCAGACTACTCCCGCGTACGGAAGCGGCAGCCGGCCGAGATGCACTGCACGGCCAGAGAGCAACGGGAAGCGGGAAGAGTAGGCCGCTTCCGTTCGGGATGATGGGGTTTGTTTTCCGCCGCCATATCCTGCTTGGGTGCACCAGCAACCCGAGGCCGCCGCGCGCGGCTCGTCCGATCTGCTGGTCTGGGCCTGGCGGGCCGCCGGGCCGATGCAGGGGTGGCTGGCGTGGCGGCTGCACGCGCGGTTCGGCGTCGGGGTGACCGGGATCGTGCGCGCTCCGGACGGGCGGGTGCTCCTGCTGCGGCACCGGCTGTGGGCGGCCGACGGGCAGTGGGGGTTTCCGAGCGGGTTCGCGCGGCGGGGCGAGACGTTCCCGGAGACCGTTGTCCGCGAGGTCCGCGAGGAGACCGCGCTGACCGTGCGGGTCGGGCGGCTGGTGGAGCTGCGCAGCGGCTTCCGCTACCGGGTCGAGGCGTACTACGAGGCCTCGCTGGTCGGCGGCGTCGACGGCCTCGTCCTCGACCGGCGCGAGGTGCTCGAGGCCCGGCTGTTCCCGCCCGACGCGCTGCCGCCAGGCATGCCCCGGCTGCACCGGGAACTCGCGAGGCGCCAGGGCGGGTAGCGCGTCAGGACAGGGTGGCGTCCGCGGACTTGTCGTAGGCGCGTATCTCCCCGAGCCTGCCCTCCGCGACCTTGGCGCCCCAGGCGGGGTCCGCGAGAACCGCGCGGCCGACGGCCGCCAGGTCGAACTCGCCGCGGGTGAGGAGGTCGACGAGCGGCACGAGGGTGAGGCTCCGCTGAAGTTCGGCGGCCGACTTGCCGTCGTCGGAAACGCTGAGGAACGGCGCGGCGACGCCAACCGAGCCGACGGCGATCACCGGGAGGCCGGTCAGGTGCCTGGTCCAGCCGGCCAGGGTGCGGCGGTCGCCGTCGAAGGCGGGCAGCCAGTAACGGCGGGTGGAGACGTGGAACATCGACACGCCCGCGTCGGCTAGGGGGGCGAGGAAGGCCGCGAGTTCGGCGGGGTCATCCGCGATCCGCGCGTCGTAGTGCCCGCCCTTCCACTGCGAGAACCGGAAGGCGACGGGGAAGTCCGGCCCGACCGCCTCCCTGACGGCGGCGCTCACCTGGTAGGAGAAACGCACCCGGCCCCTGACGTCGCCGCCGTAGGAGTCGGTCCGCCGGTTGGTGCGCGGCCAGTGGAACTGGTCGAGCAGGTAGCCGTGCGCGCCGTGCAGTTCGATCCCGTCGAAGCCAGCGTCCTTTGCCGCCGCGGCCGCGCGGGCGTACGCGGCGACGACCCCCTCGAGCTGCGTGACGGTCGCCGGCTCCCCCACCGCCGCACCCTTCGCGTTCAGCCCTGACGGCGAGATCACCGGGGCGTCGGGAAACGGACCGCTGCCCGGCTTGCGGGTGGCGCCGGTGTGCCAGAGCTGCGGGAACATGGCGCCGCCCTCCGCGTGCACGGCGTCGGCGACCTTCCGCCAGCCGGCCAGGGAACGCTCGCCGAAGAGTCGCGGCACCCGGTCGCTGCCGCCGGAGCCCTCATCGACGTAGGTGCCCTCGGAGATCAGCAGGCCCAGCGACGACGCCCGGCGCCCGTAGTAGGCGGCCACGTCGTCCCCGGGGACGCCATCCGGCGAGAACTGCCTGGTCATCGGCGCCATGACCAGCCGGTTGCGCAGTTTGAGGCCCCCCACGCTCACCGGTGAGAACAGCGGCGTCACGTCGGCGCCGTCGAGCAGCGTCAGGGACAGGCGTTCATCGGCGCTATACGGTTCCGTCACGAGGGTGGCAACGATCTTGGTCAGGGCGACTATTCCATAAATACGATTATTTCGGTCGCTAAATTCCGAAAAGCTTTCCGGTACCGTCACGCTGCGATGACAGGATACTTACTTAACGAGGCGGCGGCGCGACTGTACCGTTAGGGCGTGCCTGAGCCTTCGCCGACCTCCCTCCCGCTGAAAAGTGCCTACTGGCCCGCCGTCCTCGGCATGTCAGGCACCGGCCTGCCGGGCATCCGTGAGACCACGATCGGGTCGGTGCTCCGCCACGCCGCCGCGCGCGCCCCCGGCGGTGCCGCGCTGATTGACGGCGACCCGGACGGGCGGGGCCGCCGCTGGACCTTCGCCGAGCTGCTCGCCGACGCCGAACGGGCCGCGCGGGCGCTGCTGACGAGCTTCACGCCCGGCGAGCGGGTCGCGGTCTGGGCGCCGAACCGCCCCGAGTGGGTCATCCTCGAGTTCGCCGTCGCGCTCGCCGGGCTGACCCTGGTGCCGGTCAACCCCGCCTATCAGGGGGACGAACTCGCTCACGTGCTCGGCCACTCCGACGCGGACGGACTGTTCCTCGCCGCGGCGGTGCCGCCGCGCGACCCTCGTGCCGTGCTCGGCGCGGTCCGCGACCGCCTTCCCCGGCTGCGTCACGTGTTTTCCCTGGACGACTGGGAGACGTTCACCGCCGCGGGCGACACCCCGGCCGCGCGGGAACGGCCGCTCCCTCACGTCGCGCCGTCCAGCACGGCGATGATCCTCTACACCTCGGGCACCACGGGCACGCCGAAAGGCGCGGAGCTCACTCACCGGGGCGTGACCAACAACGCGCGGCTGGCCTTCGCGGCGGGCGGCATCGGACCCGGCGAGGTCGAGATCAACCCGATGCCGCTTTTCCACGTGGGCGGCAGCGTGCTGTTCACCCTCGGCCCCGTGCAGGCCACCGCGGCGCAGGTGCTCATGTCCCGCTTCTCCCCCGCCGTCGAACTCGAGCTCATCGAGGCGCACCGGGTCACGCTGCTGTGCGGCGTGCCCACCATGCTGACGGCCCTGCTCGGCCACCCCGACTTCACCAAGCGCGACCTCTCTTCGCTGCGCCGGGTGCTGACCGGCGGCGCGGTCTCGCCGCCCGCCCTGGCCCGCCAGGTGGAGGCCGCGCTCGGGGTCACCTACATGATCGGGTTCGCGCAGACCGAAGCGGGCTGCGTGATCTCCCTGGGCACCGGCGCCGACCCGGCCGGCGACCGGGCGGAGACGATGGGACGGCCACTGCCGCACGCGGAGGCGCGGATCGCCGACCTGCGCACCGGCGAGACCGCACGCTGCGGCGAGATCGGCGAGATCTGCACGCGCGGCTACCTCGTGATGCGCGGCTACCTGAACGCGCCGGAGGCGACCGCCGCCGCAATCGACGCCGACGGCTGGCTGCACACCGGCGACCTCGGCGCGATGGACGACCGGGGCTACCTGCGGATCGCCGGGCGGCTCAAAGAGATGATCATCCGGGGCGGCGAGAACATCTACCCCCGCGAGATCGAGGAGGTGCTCATCGCGCACCCCGCCGTCGCCGACGCGTCGGTGCTCGGCGTGCCCGACGAGTACTACGGCGAGGTCGTCGGCGCCGCGATCCGGTCCGCCGCCGGGGCCGACCGCTCCGCTGGGGAGGACCTCGCCGCCGAGCTCGCCGGCTA
>Ga0207416_1004448_pt1 | contig 12199 bp, 12 predicted proteins | sample PaiPotPPM11metaG_FD_184107 | JGI IMG/M metagenome (GOLD analysis project Ga0207416, IMG submission 184107) | Iron sulfur acid spring bacterial and archeal communities from Banff, Canada, to study Microbial Dark Matter (Phase II) - Paint Pots PPM... ...
TCGCTCGCTCCGAGGCGCCCAAAGCCACGGCGAACCTCACCGTTGGCGTCAGTCAGGACCAGTACGTCCTGTCGGGGCCGCGGGTCGGCCTCGGCATGTACCCGCTCAACGCCAACATCTTCGAGACACTCACCTACCTCTCCCCCGATTACAAGGTCAAACCGCTCTTGGCGGTGCGCTGGAAATTTAGGCCGCCGAACACATGGCGCTTTTATCTGCGTAAGGGCGTCAAGTTCCAGGATGGACAGTCGTTCAACGCGACGGCCGTCAAGGAGGGGCTATTTGACCGCCTTGCCAAGATTCCAGGTGGCAGCACGGTCGCTGCAGGACCCCAGTCCGCCATCGTCGTGAACACCTACACCATCGACTTTACACCGACAGAGAAGGACCTGAGAGTGCCGGAACAGCTCGTTCACCCCTCCAACGGTGTGGTCGCGCCGGGAACGGACCCGGGCAAGAAGCCGGTCGGCACCGGACCGTTCCGCTTCGTCGAGTACCTGCAGAATGAGCGGATCGTGGTCGAGCGCAATCCGACCTACTGGGGCGCCAAGGCCAGGCTCAACCGCATCACTTTCCGCTTCTACCCCGACGCTACCACGCGTCGGCAGGCGCTCCAAGCAGGCGACGTGGATGTCATCTTCGAGGTTTCACGTCCCGACGTGCAGTCGCTCAAGAGTAAATTCACCATCATGAGCAGCAAGGTCGGCGCTTACGAAGCGATGTATGCCAATATTCACGGCCAGGCGCCCTATGACATTCTCCACGACGTGCGTGTGCGGCAGGCGATCGCGTACGGCATTGACCGTAAGCTGCTGGTCTCGCGCGTGCTCTTCGGCCTGGCCAATACCAGCCAATCCATGGTGCCACCCTCCAGTCTGTCCCCTTATGCCTCGCTCGTGAAGGGCTATCCCTACGATCCGGCGAAGGCCAGAGCGCTGCTGGACAAGGCAGGCTGGAAGGTTGGATCGGGCGGCATCCGCCAGAAAAACGGCCGGCCTCTCAAGCTGACACTTGTGTCCGGCTTTCCCTCGGCTGAGGTTCACCGCCCCATTCCCGTCTTCCTGCAGTCCGAGCTCAAGAAGATCGGCATCGACCTCTCGATCGTGGAGCGCCCGGACTCAGCCTCGTACCAGGCTCTCATCACAAGCGGCCAGGGTGACCTCTACCTGGAGAACGGCAACCAGAACGACGCCAACCCCGGCTTCCTGCCTGTACTCCTCTTCTACACGGGTGGGTCAGGCGCCTCGGCGCCCTACCAGAAACTGTTCGCACCTGGGCCCACGTTCGATCGGCTGATCGCGCCGAGCCTCACCGAGGTCAATCCGAAAAAGGTGAGGAAAGCGGTTGCCGAGGCGATGCACTATATCGTGGACAAAGAGGCGATCGTGATCGGGTTGGCCGGGATCTACCGGGTATACGCGATGAAACGGTCCGTCCGTGGCTTTGTCCCGCACCCGTCCTTCATAAGCGTGAGATGGGACCACGTGTCCCTCGCCGGTTAGGATCGGGACCTAGCTGAGGTCCAGGCGCGTGAAGGGGTATCTCCTGCGTCGCGCCGTCCTGCTGGTCCCAACCCTGATCGGTATCTCCCTGCTCGCCTTCCTGCTCGCAAACCTTACACCCGGCGATCCCGCGGCGGAGTTCCTGCGCCGAACTACCGACCAGGTCCCAACCCCGGCACAGGTAGCTGCAGAGCGGCATGACCTCGGCCTTGACCGCCCAGTCCCCCTTCAGTATCTGAGCTGGCTTGGGCGAGCCATTCGTGGGGACCTCGGCGTCTCCTATACGACGCAACGTTCCGTCACGGCCGAGCTCGCACAGAGGATTCCGGCCACGCCACAAATCGCCCTTCCCGCCGCCTTGCTCGCGCTCCTCATCGGGGTGACATTGGGAACAATCTCCGCGGTCAATCGCAACCGCTTTCTGGACCAAATCGTCCGGATTGGGGCGCTGGCCGGCGCGGCGATGCCCAGCTTCTGGCTTGCCACCCTGCTCATCAACTACTTTGCGGTCCAGTTCTCCCTGGTCCCGGTCGCAGGACGTGACCAGCCGTCCAGCTATATCCTCCCCATCGTCACACTGGCCGTGACGCCCGCGGCCGTCCTGGCTCGCTTCACCCGATCCACGGTGCTGGAGGTCCTCGGAGAGGACTTCGTACGGACGGCCCGCGCCAAGGGACTTCGCGAGCGGGTCGTCGTCCGCCGCCATGCTCTGCGCGCCGCCCTGGTTCCCGTGGTCACCGCCTTCGGCACGAGTCTCGGACACCTGGCAGCCGGAACGGTTATTGTCGAGACCATCTTCGCCTGGCCAGGGGTGGGGAAGCTTGCCCTGGACTCCATCCTGGAGCGTGACTATCCGGTGATCGAGGCGTTTGTCGTTTACACCGGGATCACCTTCGTCGCCATCAGCCTCGCCGTCGACCTTTCCTACGTGCTCCTTGACCCCCGTGTTCGGATCGGAGCTGCCCGGCAATGAGAGTTGGTACCGTGGTGGAGCCGGTGGATATCGATGACTCCATCCCGATCGCCCGAACGCGGTCGAGTATTCTCTGTCAGCTTTTCAGAGACCGGACGGCGGTCATGGGCGCCGTCATCGTGACGGTCTTTGGTCTCGCCGCGATCATCGGCCCTGTGCTCGAGCCGCATGATCCCAATAACGCCGACGTACTGAGTTCTTTCGCCTCGCCATCGGCCAGCTCCCCGCTGGGGACCGACGAACTGGGCCGCGATGAGCTCTCCAGGCTGCTCTACGGCGCGCGCCTCTCGATCGGCACTACTGTCCTTGCCACGATCGGAATCGCCCTGCTGGGTCTGGCCATGGGAACACTCGCCGGCTACTTCGGTGGAATGGTCGACGCGGCCATTAGCTGGATCATCGACATACTCCTTGCCTTCCCGACGTTTCTCCTCGCTCTCGCTGTGACCGGCATCCTTGGATCCAGCCTCCGTAACATCATGGTTGCTGTGATCTCGGTCTGGTGGGCGGGCTACGCCCGTATCGTGCGCGGCGCGATCCTCGCCGAACGGGAGAAGCCGTATGTTCAGGCGGTCCGGGCGATTGGCACCACCGACTGGGCCATCCTTCGCCGCCATCTGCTGCCGAACATCGTCGCTCCGATCGTGGTGCTCACTACCCTCGACATGGGCGCGATTCTGCTGGGCATCTCGGCACTGTCGTTCCTCGGCCTTGGCGTCAGCCCTCCGACCGCCGAGTGGGGAGCGATGCTGTCCGAGGCCAGGACCTACCTCAGTCAAGACGCAAACTTGATGCTGTTCCCAGGGGTGGCGATCTTCCTCACGGTCCTGGGCTTCAACCTCGTAGGCGATGGGCTACGTGATGTGCTTGACCCTCGATTACGCGATAGACAATGGCGCCCCTAAAGGGAGTAAGGAACCGTTTGGGTTTATAGTGGGAGTAGACTCGCGGTGCTGGGAAAGTTGACCCACGACGCAGGGCATGGTGCGACCAGGATAGGTTGATGCGCTACCGCTATTCACGTTGGAACGGCGCGCAGAGGGTCGTCTTGCCGGACGCCGATGAGCTGCTCGATCGCTTCGCCGACGAGCTCCTGGCGGGCGCGGATCCCGAGAGGATGCTGCAACGCGCCCTACGGCGCGGTATCCAGTATGCAGATGCTGGGGGCATCCCAGGACTGCGCGACATACTCCAGGAGATCGATGCAGCACAGGAGCGTGAGCTTTCCCGCTTCGACCTGGACACCGTGCTCGACGCTGTCACCGCTGAGCTGGCCGAGATTGCGGAGACCGAGCGCGCGCACCTGGACGGTGGCGACAGTAATAAGGAAGATGCTTCTGCGCTGGCAAGTACACAGGTTAGGCGCGACTTGGCGGTGCCGGCTCTGCCGGATCAACGCCCAGATCCACCCCCGGGTGGACCGGCCGCACCAGACGAGAAGGATCGTGTCGAGAATCCGGCTATGGGCTGCGACTGCTGCGGGACCGGCGGGGGTGGCTGTTGCGATGGTGGGGGCGGTCAGGGAGGGGCGCCGAGCCCCAACCCACGACCGAGAGACGGCGAGCTTCAGGATGGCGATCGGAAGCCATCCGGGGTGCTGGCACCCGCGAACGCCGACGCATCAGGCAAGGTTAGGTCCAACGGCAAGCGAGACGTGCGCACCCTTCTCTCACGCTTCGCCTCGCGCCGCCGCAGCTTTCTCGGGGGTCTGCCTGCCAGTCCGGCCGCACAGTTTGCTGCCTTTGCGGGCTATGACTTTGTCGCCCCGGAGGCATGGGAGCGGTTTCAGCGGCTGCGCTTGAGCCTGGCGGACCGGCTGAAGCGGCACTACTTCCCCGATCTCGACGAGACCACGTGCTCCGGCGGTGAGGTGAGTTTCCTTGAGCTGGTGGACGCGCTCAACCGAGCCTTGCAGGAAGAAGCGGGTGGAGCTGAGGGTACGCTGGACGATTTTCGAGAGCGTCATCGAGAGCACTTGCGCGGACAGGACGACATCGTGGCCGGTCTGAGCCGGCAGATTGCGCTGCTGAAATCGCTCCTGGCGAGTCTCACACCCGAGGTTAGGGAACAGGTCGAGCAACTGGCAGCTGCGGTGTTGCATGATGATCTGCCGCAGTGGGAGCTGGCATGGCTCGAAGCCAACCTGGATGCCGATCAGCAAAGGCCCCAGCCGGGTGCCTATCGCTTCTCTGGATGCGAGGCGCTGGATCTCGGCGCGGCCCTCGACCTTATGGACCGGCTGGACCGGCTGGATCGGCTGCGAAACCAGCTCCAGACGCCAACACCTGCGCTCCTCGACGAGCTCGACGGCGAGGCGGTGCGGCAGCTGCTGGGCGATGAGGCATGCCAGGCTCTAAAGCTCCTGCAGGAGACGTGCAAAGCGCTTGAGCGTGCAGGCTATGTGGAACGACGAGGACCGCGGCTGGACCTGACTGCACGCGGCATCCGCAGGTTGGGGGACCGGGCGGCACGCGACATCTTCGCCGGATTGAAGCGAGACTGTCTGGGCCGCCACAACGCAGGTACGGTCGGCGTTGGCTTCGACCGGGTAGACGAACGCAAGGAGTATGAATTCGGCGATCCCTTCTTACTCGACGCCGAGGAGACGATACGGAATGCAGTCGTCAAGCGTGGTGTCGGCTCTCCGGTCCCGCTGGCGGCGGACGACTTCGTGGTCTACCGGAGCGAGGCGCTGGTTCGAGCGGCGACGGTGCTGATGCTCGATCTCAGCCGTTCGATGATCGTGCGTGGCTGCTTCACCGCCGCGCGTCGGGTGGCGCTGGCGCTGCACAGTCTCATCCGGGAGCGCTTTCCCCAGGACACACTCTATGTGCTGGGCTTTTCGGATCGGGCGCGCGAGCTCGCATTGGACGCACTGCCCGAAATCACGTGGGACGACCATGCCACCAACATGCAAGACGGCTTCAGACTGGCGCGGCGGTTGCTCGGCCGGCACTCGTGTGGCAGTCGCCAGATCATCCTCGTCACAGATGGTGAGCCCACTGCTTATCTGGACGGCGACCGTGTGGAGTTCTCCTATCCGCCGAGTCCGGAGACGATCCAGGCGACGCTCCTCGAGGTTCAACGCTGCACGCGCGAGCGCATCGTAATCAATACCTTCATGCTGGAGCGCGGCCAGTATCTGACCGAATTCGTCGAGCAGATGGCGCGCATCAATCGCGGCCGTGCGTTCTTTGCATCGCCCGAGCGGCTGGGCGAGTATGTGCTGGCAGACTATGTGGCAAATAGAAAGTCATCGGTCTCGAGCCGTTAGCCATGAGCTTGTAAGCTGGATCGTGCAGTTTCGACGTGGACGAGTTCACGCACGCGAAACGGCAAGGGACGTTCTCAGCCTTCGGCGTTGGGACTAAAGGCTGACGGCTCATGGCTAATGGCTTAAAGATTGCCTTTTTGGGCAAAGGGGGAGTCGGGAAGTCTGCGATCGCAGGCACCGTCTGCCGCCAGCTGGCGCGCCGCGGCCATCAAGTGCTGGCGCTGGACGTCGATACTGTGCCCGGACTCGCTATCTCAGTGGGAGCGCCAATGGATGAGGGTCGTCTCCCGTCCGGGCTGGCAGAGGTGGTGGAAGGCAAGAGAGGTAGGCGCTGGAAGATGGTCACGGGCGCAGGTGCGGTACATCTCGTCGACCGCTACGCTATCCCCGTAGCCGATGGGGTCCGCTTTCTGGCGCTGGGCAAGCTCCCGGGAGGAGTGGAGCCAAGCGTCTCGGTGGCATTTCGGCATGTGATGGAGCGATTTGGACGGCGCGGCTGGGTGATGGTCGCGGATCTAGCTGCCGGGACGCGTCAGCCAATGTTCGGCTGGGCTGGGTTTGCCACAGTGCGGGCCATAGTGGTCGAGCCGTCACGCAAATCTGTCCTCACCGCACGCCGGCTAGCGCCGGTGGCTACCCATCTGGTGGTGAACAAAGTCCAGTCTGAGGCGGACGTAGAGATGGTCACACGCGCAGTCCCGCTTTCTCTCCTCGGTGTTATCCCCTACGATGAAAGCATGGCTGAGGCAGAAAGGCAAGGGAGCGCTCCTATTGACTGTGCGCCCCAATCGGCGGGCGTCGAGGCCATTGCCGAGCTCGCCGGTCGATTGGAGGAGATGTCGTGAGGATCGCCGTCATCGGCAAGGGTGGGGTAGGAAAGACCGTTGTCTCCGGAATCCTTGCTCGGAGCTTGGCTCGGGAGGGGTGGGAGGTTATTGCCCTCGACTGCGACTCGAATCCCAACCTGGGTATCTCTCTCGGCGTCGGGGCAGATGCCACCGAGCGACTGGCCGCTATCCGTCAGGCCCTGGACGCGGGCGAGGCCGAGCATGCGCCCACCGTCGAGGAGATGCTAGAGCGTTTTGGTGCTTCAGGGCCCGATGGTGTCCGGCTGGCTGTCGTTACGCAGATCGACACGCCTAACCCCGGCTGACCCTGATGTGGCGTCTCACCCGAGCAGTTGCTCGGGCAGATCGAGTCCGACCATCGCGTTGTAATCGCGGACATGGAGGCGGGGCTCGGCACTCTCACCCGGATGAAAGAGGACTCCCTCGATCGAGCGCTGCTCGTGCTCAATCCGAACCTCAAGTCCATCGAGGTTGCGCGCCGCGCCCGTGAGATCATCGCCAAGCGGAAGATCACCGGCAGCACGCTGATCGTCGGCAACCGGCTGCGAGGCGAGGAGGATGTCGAGCAGGTGCATGCGGCACTGGGCGATGCCGATCTGGTGGCCGTGCCCGAAGACCCGGCGATCAGGACGGCCGACTTCCAGGCCCTTTCCCCGGTCGACGCGGCCCCTCACTCGCCGGCCGTTCAGGAACTGGTGGCGCTCGCCCGGTCCTGGGCACGCCCTACAAGCCGAGTTAGACCGCAGTACTAATAGCGATCAAGACAATCGCAGTGATGGTGTTGCCGTTCTCCTCCAGCCACGTCGCACCGTAACTCTCGCTTATCAGGAGGGAAGAGACAATGGGAATCCAGCCGCGCACACTATGGGTTCTGTTGATTGCGGTTCTTGCCGTTGCTCACTTACCGACAACTGATGACTGATAACTCACAGCTCATATACACGGTGCGCCCCATTGGCGCCGTTCGCAACGGCGTTGCTGGTCCGGAGCATCCGGCGGACTGGCCACAGCAGGAGTCCGAGCTGGTAATCGATCCACGACTGATGCCGGAGGTCTGAAGGCCCAGCCGAAGGAGCTGGCCCCGCTGCGCCCTGAACTCGCGTGGCACCCACACTGTCAGCGCGGCCGATCCTAGCGTCAGATGGGCGAGGTGCTCGGCCACGAGCAGCTCCGTTCGCATCACTCGCGCCTCCACGTGGCTTCCGAGGCGTAGGACGGTTCCAGCTCCGCCAAGAGCTCGGCCGCCCCTCCAACCGAAAGACCCAGCGCCAGCGCTGCGGCAAGGAAGCCCCGGCGTGTAAGCTTGCCGCCAATGTAGGAACTGATGAGACCGTCAATGCTCCGCTCCATCTCCTCCTCCTTCAGGGACGCCCGATGGTGATTGCTTCTCCCTGCTCCGATCGCACTCTACTGCGTTGCAAAGCTTACGTATAGGCATGCGGGTACATGGGTGTTCAGTTCATTTAGCGAGGGGCCGAACTCGTTGTAGGACGGAAATTGCGCAACCGGGGACAAGGGTTTGTCTTCGCCATGTCTTCCTCCTCACGCCCGTCGACACCGCGCCCGACTCGCCGGCAGTTCAGGTCCTGGCCTCTCTGGCTCATTTGTGGACTCCGGCGGGTTCGTAGCCACTTAAACGAGTGTGAGGGCGTACATAAGTACTCCATGCATCTACCCCGGCCTTCAAATCGCTGTAGCATGACAACTAGGTGAAAGATTCTTCGCCATCTTGCGGGCACCTATGGTAGGGAGGACGGAGAAATGAACATCCATCGCCGCACACTCTGTTCCATTGTGATATCGCTTCTCGTTGTCGTCCTGTCGGTGTACGGACCGACCCACGTATACGGATCGAGCCCCGCCTCGGCGGTCGCGCCGAAGGCGACTCCGACCATGGGAATGGGCATGGGGCATTCAGGGAAGCCCAATATGAAGGCAGCGGAGAAGCAGGTCGCGCCCGCCGTGTCGACTATGCTGATGCCGCTGGCAAAGGCCTGTGGCCACAAGGTCACGGGCTCTGGGTCGGTGAAGATGATCCCGGTGCACGTGGGTCGCATGAGCGGCCCTCATGTCCACCTCGTCGTCAACCTGCACGGCGCAAAGCCGATGCACCAGTACAGTATCTACGGCTCGTTTGCAGCAAAGCCGCCGGTCAAGTGGTCCGGGACTGCCGAAGTGGACACAACGGGCATGCACGGCGGGTTGTACGTCAACACGCGCCTCATGCCAATGGTGCGGGTCGGTCGTTATACTGCCAGGATCGAATTGCGCGATATGGCCTGCGGCGGTATGATGGGCCATCCTGCGGCGTACGAGACGCCGAACACCGCTATCGAATTGAAGTAGACGGCGCATGGGCGTATGCTCAGGGTGAGATTGTAACGGGAGACGGGGTATGAAGCGTTTGCAGAAGACTCCGCTGGCGGTGGGACTAGGCGGGGCGGTATTGGCGAGCCTCTGCTGCGCCACGCCCGTCTTCCTGGTGGCGCTCGGTCTGGCTACCAGTTCGCTGGTGGTTGCCTGGCTCAACCTCAAGCCGATCTTCCTGGCTCTCGCCGCAGTATTCCTAGTTGCTGGGCTGACCTTCTCGCTCCTGCGCAGCAAACGTGCCTGCTCGAGGACGCGTTTTCGTCGCAGGCTCTGGCTCTATCCGCTGGTCACCGTGGTATCGTTCGGAATCGGCTACTGGTTGCTGATGGATATAGCCACCCCGCGCCTCTATGCGCAGGTGTATGCCTCGGACCGGGCGGCGGTAGCACAGAACACGGTAGTGATCGAGCCAAGCGGTCAGGTGGTCGCCCTTCGCCGGGCAACCTTCAAGATCTACATGGGCTGCGAGGGCTGCGCCTCCACGTTACGAACGGTTTTCCTGGGGCTGCCTGGTGTGCACGCCGCGGCTATCGATATTCACCATCGAACCGCGTCCGTCCTGTACGATCCCACGCGCATCAACGCTGCTGCTATCCAAGCCAAGATCCCGTACCCCTGGTACTACACCCCGCATCTCAGCAGTGATATAGCCATGGCAGCATCCTCTTCGGCAACGGTGCAAACCAGCTCCATGCTTGCATTGCTCGCCGTGCTGGCCGGCCTCTTGGCCATGACCTCGGCGGGCGTGTGGTCGACGACACGGCGGTTGAGCTAACCATACATTATCGAAGGCTGGGTAGTCGACGCCCAGAAAACCAGAAGACGTTCGCAGTGTGAGCGAGACGGACGCTCCCGCTTCACCTACGGTCTACGCCCGTGGCTCACGCAGGGAGGTCGCTCTCCTCTTCCTGAAGCTCGGACTGCTTGCCTTTGGCGGTCCCGCTGCGCACATCGCCCTTATGCACGACGATGCCGTGAAGCGACGTCGATGGGTCACCGATGAGCAATTTCTCGATCTCCTGGGTGGTTCAAACCTCATTCCTGGCCCCCGCTCGACTGGAACAGCCCGGGGAGCACGATTGTGCTCATGGCTTCAGGAGCACCGGCGAATACTGTCTTCGTAACGATCCCGGTGCTTCTGACGATGTCCACATGGCCCTGGATCACATAGGATGCGTAGCTTGGAAACGGCTTTGCGGGCAGGCCCGCGACGGCGCGGAACGTGAAGAGTTCTCGCCCGGCCGTGGCTGCTTGCGCTCTCTTTCCGGGCTCAACGGTACCGGCAACCGCTAGGGTCAAGAATCTGCGTCTGCTTGTGCTGTTCATCGACCTCATCTCCTCATCGCGGATGACCTGATCAGAGAGACCCACCCGGTGCGTGCCTCAGTGCGGTCCATGTTCCCGGCATCGTCAATGCCCGTGATGCCCGGGATGCCCGGGATGCTTGTGGTGCTTCGGTGGAGCATACGGCGTAGCGGAAAGGGAGACGACCGCATGCGAAATCACTTCCATGCCCGGTCTTGGTACCCGTTCCGCAGTGCTCCGCGAATCGAGCGAGCGCTGCAAGCAGGCCCCACGTAGCACGCCCCAGGTTGATCCGAGATAGGTGGCCAGGTCGAAATCCTCCGGGATAGCGTAGTGGTCTGCAGTCAGACGGCACTGCTGGATCCGATCGACGTTGAACATCCGCACCTCCCGGCGCCTGCTAACATCGGCAATCACGAACCAAGAGCGATCGTGCGGGAGCAGGTGATACGGCGCCAGCACTCGCTCACTGGTCGCTCCGTCCCGAGAAGCGCTGACGTAAAGCACCACCGCCTTCCGCCCCTCGACCATGGACTGCTTCAGGGTAGACAGCGTTCGCCCGCTCGCCAGTGTTCGCCGCCCACCACTGTTGCCAAAACTGTTTGCATATGCGACCTTTCAGGCGGGGCGAGCCACGCTGCCCCACCGAGTTCGGACCTAACGTTTCCCTCCGTCGGGCACCTCCATCACGCCGGTTCTACTGTCAGTTTTGCTGTCAGCGCTGCTTGAATAGCAGGAGCGTGCGAGGATATTGGGTGCATGAAACGTCCAGTCGCTACACATTCTCAAGCAGTGACACGCGAGCGTACCATCCGCAGCTGCACTCGAAGTGGTCCACTACTATCGACCACCCACCTGAGCCACTATTTCCGCAGAGGTCCGTCATCGTCCGTCCGTCCCGTATGGCCCGCCCAGACGCCAAATCGTGAAGGGCGGATGGACGGACCTCCGTTCGCCAACGTCCGTGGATCGCGCGCTTTGCGCCGGCTAAGCTGTCAGCATTGCTGTCAGCGAAGCCGATGTGGACATCCGTCTCCTGCTCCTCGTCCCCTGCAGCATCGTCGTCTTCACCGTCGTCCACGACGCCCCCCTCCGCTCTGAGCCCCCATCGCTCCCTGCGTCCCACAGGGTGCCAACATGGTTGTCATTGGGACGAAAGGTTGCCGCTCGGAAGCAGAGGCTTGGCAGTCGCCGAGCAGCGTCTTGTTCATCCGACTGCCAGGTCCAAGGTGGCAAGGACCTGGCAGGGTGTCATTGAGTTGTCGTGGAGTGGAAGCCATAGAACGCGATCTTGATGGAGGGAACGGGTCAGGACAGGCCGGTCAGGCTACCTCGAGGCAGTCAGTCAACTCGTCCCGCGCCCGCACGAGGCGAGGTCGTTGGCGGAGACGAGGAATGACCGTCGGTACAGCCAAGCGGTAGAAGCCTCGATGCAGGTTCCGGAGGAAGGCATGACCCTGACCGATCACCTGAGCACACCGCAGTTGGTGGAATCCTCGCATACTCCCGACTCGTCCTCTGAGATGCTGACGATCTCGTTCGATGCCCTGCTGCTCCAGCTTCCCGGTGATGTGCTTTGCTTCTGGGATGACAGTATGCGCGGCCAGCGAGTAAGTTGGGGCCTTGTCGGTCGTCACGGTCTCTGGCCGCACCATGGTGCTCTCGACGGCGTGTCTGAGGACGGCGGTAGCTGCGGCCGTATCCCGTCTCTCGCTCACATAGACCTCGATCACCTGCCCATCCTCATCGATGGCTCGGTAGGCATACACCCATTTGCCGGCCATGCGGATGGATGTTTCGTCCACTGCCCACCGGCATCCCACCCGATGACGATGCGGACGCGCTGCTTCCTGATAGACGGAAGTAAAGTGCTGGACCCAGTCGGAGACCGTGGACGGATCGACGGAGACGCCGCGCACGGCGAGGA
>Ga0207416_1004450_pt1 | contig 12191 bp, 10 predicted proteins | sample PaiPotPPM11metaG_FD_184107 | JGI IMG/M metagenome (GOLD analysis project Ga0207416, IMG submission 184107) | Iron sulfur acid spring bacterial and archeal communities from Banff, Canada, to study Microbial Dark Matter (Phase II) - Paint Pots PPM... ...
GCATACGGCGGCTGGAACCGGCGGCAGCGATGATGGCGGAACATGTCTCATTCAATATTGTTTTTGTTTGCCGGACGACTGCGGCGGCTGGGGCGCGGGGCTGGGAGTGCCCTGCTTGGGGTGCGCGAAGATCATGCGCCCGGCGACGGTTTGCAGCACGCGGGTGACGGAGACCTCGATGGTCATGCCCATATACTGGCGGCCACCCTCGACGACGATCATAGTCCCATCGTCAAGATAGCCAACGCCCTGGCCCAGCTCTTTGCCATCCTGCATGATTTTGATCAGGATATCTTCGCCGGGCAGCAGCACCGGTTTGACGGCGTTTGCCAGCTCGTTAATATTGAGGACCTTCACGCCTTGCAGTTCCGCCACGCGGTTCAAGTTGAAGTCGTTGGTGATGATGGGGCAGCGCAAGACGCGCGCCATCTTGACCAGTTCGCCATCAACCTCGCTCCCAGGCTCTTTTTCATCGTCGGTGATCTTGATAGGGACCGTGGAATCCGATTGCAGGCGTTTGAGCATCTCCAGGCCGCGCCTGCCGCGATTGCGGCGCATGGTGTCTGCCGCGTCCGCGATGTGCTGGAGTTCGTTGAGTACGAAGCGTGGAACGATCAAGGTGCCGTTGATGAAGCCCGTCTGGCTGATATCGGCGATGCGCCCGTCGATGATGGCGCTGGTGTCTAACAGGATGGGCGAAGGCGCTTCGGTATGATTGACCGAGGCTTTGTCGCGCTCCCTGTCCTTCTCCTTCTCTTTGTCCTTGCCGCGCTCTTTGTCGCGTTCTTCATCGCGCTCGCGGTTGCGGCGTGTGAAGAGACCAGTTTGGAAGAGATGGGTCACATCGCTTTTGCGCTGTACGCCCAGCGCAACGCCCAGAAAGCTGAATACGACAGCGCCGACCAGTGGCAGGATACGCCCGAAATTGCCGGGCAAATTTGCCAGTGGGATGAATAAGAGTACTGAGATGATAAGGCCAACAATAAGTCCGATTACTGCTGCAATCAGGTCACTGACCGTGGTTTCGCGCATCCAGCGATAGGGGTTCACCGTGATATACGGGGTGATGAGGAAGGCGACAATCACTGCTCCGGCTGAGATGCCGATGAACCACCACAGGTCCTTTGCCAGTTCGTGATCGAAGAAGTACAACCCGATGGCAACTAGAAGCGTCACCACAGACCCGATGATGCGGGCATACATTTTGACAGACATCCCTTCGTCCTCCAAAATGGCGCAACGAATGTGCTATTGCGCCTGTGTTGAGCGACATAGGGCTGGTCGAGCGGTGGGCCGGGTCAGTGATGATGAACAATGATGGATAATTGCTAAGGATGTTGCCAGGCCCGCTACTAAACTGCATCCTACGAGGAGCATACCCACTACGCCGCAAATTCTACATCGCAATTGGAGTATACTACTTTCCTGCAAAGTAATCAATAGCAAATCTGTGCATTTATGCGCTTGATATACTCTAGAGTTTCGTGATGCGCGATAAGCGCCTCCTTGCTTACCGGCAATGAGCGTAAGGACGTGACAGGGCGATTGAAAAGTCGAGTCAGGCAGAGCGAGCCTGGCGGTCGCCATGTAGCCCAACCTACCTATCTGTTTAGTTCATCGCTTCAGGATGTGGTAGGATGGTCGAACTATATCTAGAGAGTTTTTGATTGCTGAAGAGGTGTGTATGTTTACGGCTGAACGCCAGCGGGAGCAGCCATACCTGGATCAGGTGGCGGGTCCCTTGATCGAGCAGTGGTACCTGCTGCATCATCGCATGGTGCGCGTGGTGACAAATCATCGCGCGGTGGCGGATGATGTGCGGCATTTTCTGTATTATGCCGAGTTGATGGCGGAATATGTGTATGAGCGACCTGCTGATCTGCCGGTGAATATCCCTGAAGATTTGTTATGGCAGGCGGGCCAGCGCCTGTATTACCCGGTAGCTCTGACCTGTTATCTTTTTGAGCCGCGCCCCGATGAGGCGTTCCCGCCCGCGCCCGCGCAGGCGAAACCGGACGATATCGAATGGCTAGAAATTAGCGGGGTGGATGGTCCTACGCGGGCGCGCTGGAAAGAAGACGTGCTGCGTTTTCGCGAGTTCCAGGCTTTTCCGGGCGTGTGCAGTCGTATCTGTTCGGTGCTGCATAAAACGGATTTTCACGCCACGATTTTTATACAGGACGTGGCGCAGTGCCAGCCCTGGTTCCTGACCCGTTTTGTATTTTATATGGTGATCGGGGCCATGTTTGGCTACAGTGGCTATGAAATTATCCACGCTGGCGCGGTTGCCCTTCACGACAATGGTGTCCTTATCGTGGGATCGCCTGCCAGCGGGAAGAGTACGCTGATTTTGTCTTGTCTGGAGACCGGCATGTTTCTGCTGGCGGATGATGTACTGCTTATGGCAAAGGACGATGGCCTGGTCAGGGTTTATGCGTTCCCGGAAGATATTGGTGTGCGCAGGGGTACTACCAGGATGCTGGCGCAGGCGGAGTATATGCAGGCGTTGCCCGGCGATGTGCGCCAGAAACGCCCGGTTGATGTGCAGCGTTATTTTCGACAGCAGGTTGCGAGTTCATGTCCGGTACGGGTGATGCTCTTCTTGCACAAGGAACAGCGAGCGCCTGAATTTCGGGCGGAACCGCTCACGCGCGCCCAGGCGGTCCACTGGTTGATGCAGGAATATATTTCGCAGCAGCAGGCGCAGGGAGGCGAAGTTGACTATATGTTTGATATTTTTGGCGATGTGGCGACGCAGGCCCCTGCTTATCGTCTCTGGCTGACGCCCGATCCGCGGGAGAACGCGGAGCGGGTGCGCCAGTTGCTCCACTCTCACATTCTTCCATAACTGTTGTAGAGGTGCCAGTAGACGCCCCGCTGGGCCAGCAGTTCGTCGTGTGTGCCCTGTTCGGCCAGCCTGCCGGCGTCGATGACGACGATGCGGTCGGCGCTGCGGATGGTGCTGAGGCGGTGCGCGATGATGAAGGTGGTGCGCCCGGCGGTGAGGCGTTTGAGGGCCTGCTGGATGAGGGACTCGGACTCGTTATCGAGCGCGGACGATGGCTCGTCCATAATCAGGATTTTGGGCTGGTGCAGGAACATGCGCGCCAGGGCGAGGCGTTGGCGTTGCCCGCCGGAAAGGCTCTGGCCGCGCTCGAGCAGCGGAGTTTGAAAACCGAGGGGTTGTGCTGTGATAAAGTCGAGAATGTTGGCGTTGCGCGCGGCCTCTTCCATCTCCTGACGCGACACTTTGCGCAGCAGGCCAAAGGTCAGGTTGTCTTCAATGGTGCCGCTGAAGAGGGAATCGTCCTGCAGGATGACGCCGAACTGGCTGCGCAGGCTTTCGATCTTGAGATCGCGCAAATCATAGTCGTCAATGGTGATGCGCCCGCTTTCGGGGAAGTAGAAGCGCATGAGCAGGTTGGAGATGGTTGTTTTGCCAGCGCCGCTGCGCCCAACCAGGGCGACGGTCGAGCCTGCCGGTACGCTCAGAGAGATGTCATGCAGTACTTCTATACCCGGCGTATACGAGAAATGCACGCGCTCGAAGGTGATTTTTCCTCGTACGTCGGAGAGTACGATGCCTTTTTCAGCGCCGGTCTCCTCGGGGTGATTCAGCACTTCAAACAGGCGATCGATGGCAACGGCGGCGGCCTGTAGCTGCTGGTTGACGCCATTCAAGGCTGTTATGGGCGTCGAGGCCTGGCGCAGCACCAGCACATAAGCGGCCAGCGCTCCGGGTAATACATACCCTGAAAGCACAAGATAGCCGCCAAAGCCCAGAATGGCGGTGACACAGAGGGCCTGCACACAACCGATAATCAGGTTGGCCCGCGATTGAAACAGGGTGCGTCGAAATGAGAGTGTATTGGTATGCATGATGAGTTTTTTGATGGTGCGTCCGAAACGATGCTCCGCCGCCAGCGCCTTCACGGTTTTCAGTCCGGTCAACCCTTCGTACATGGCTCCGTTCATCACGGAGTAGCTCTCCAGCACCTGGCGGCTAAACTGGCGCACTTTGCGGTTGAAGTAGAAACTGACGCCTATATACAAAGGAGCGAGACCGATTACCAGCAGCGTCAGCTGCCAGTTGGTGATGAAAAGCACGAAGGCGTAGATAATTACCAGTACGCCGTTGACACAGGTGTCGATCACTACCTGGAGTACGGTTTGTTGGGCGGACGTGACCTCGTTGAGGCGGCTCAATATCTGACCTGTGCTGAAAAGTTCCTGGTAAAAAGCGAGTGGCAGGCGCAGCATGTGACGATAAAAGCGGAACGTGATATTGAGGTTGGTCGCCCTGCTCAATGAGCCCAGTACATTGCGATTGAAGTAGTTCAGAAACTCTCCCAGTAATGAAACTGCCAGCAGAAATGCCAGCAACCACATGAACAGGGGGATGTTTTTGCTCACAGCGCTGCTGCTGCGGAATACATTGTCCAACAACGTGCGAAAAACGAAAGGAAGTGGAAGCGCAGTCAGGCCGATAGCCACAGTCAGCGCTAACGCCAGGGCAATCTGCCATTTGAAAGGCGTGACGAAATGGCTGAATTGCCGGAAATCTTGCCAGCTCAGTTTTTTTTCGCTTGCGCGCTTCTGGCGTTCCAGTCTCCGCGCATAAGGCGTACTGGCGTAGAGCGGCTGTTGTGGTAATTGACTTTTGTTTTCGCCGGTCGAGGCTATTTCAGGTCGGGGTGTTGGTATTTTGAGGGTTGAAAGCGAGCTTATGGCATCTGGATATGCCTGGGTAGGCATGGTCTCTTGTAGTGAAAGATCGAGCGAGGAGCTGTACTGCGCCTGGTTTGGATATGCTGGAGTAGGCATGGTCTCGCGCAGTGAAAGGTCGAAGGGCTTATGCAGCGCTTTGCGATGCATGGGATTATTAATATGCGCGTGCGAGGGCGGCGTATCTTTTGCTGCTGATTGCTGTTGATGCTCGCGTATGAGGCGCGGTCGAGGCGGTGTGTTGGGCGGTTTCTGGTTATCCATGGTGTTTACCTGTGAAAAGGGACTTGACGATGGCCGGACCGTCATTTGCGCCGCGCGAGATGGCAACCTGGTAGCTAGCGGCCTGTTGCGCCAGCTGGCTGAGCAATGCGAAAAGGGTTTCCGGTGTTTGATGGTGCTGGTAGCGTTTGCCGATGGCCTGCTCGATCAGCGCCTGTAACGCCTGCGCCTTAGTCAGAGGGAAAACGCGGCTTTCGTTGTCGCTGGTCAGCGTGGGAAAAAGCAGCAGGCGTATAGGAGTGTGCAGGCGAGCTGATCCCGCGCGAATGGCCTCGATGGAACAGTAGCGCTTATCGCGCGGGTCTGCTGGATAGTGTGCGAGAAAGGCGAGGGCGTCCCACAGTTGCAGCGAATCGGGGCGCACGGCTACCTCGCGCGTGATCGAGCAGGCGGCGATAGCGCCGCCCGGGGTCTGTTCGCGCAGCATGAGCAGGTCGTCACCCAGAAATCCACAGCCCGCGATGGCGCAACCGATGCTGAGCGTTGTTTTGCCACTGCCCGATGCGCCTACCAGCAGCGCGCCCTGCCGGTCATCCCAGGGCGCGCTGATGGCGGCGGCGTGCAGTGGCTCAAATCCGAAACGCGCCATAACCTGACCCAGGGCGAGCAGAAACACATAGCGCCGCAGGAATGACGCCTGGTAGCTGCCGGGCATTTCGAGTTGGGTGGTAATAACGGGCGTGTCGCGCTGTATGATGGTCAACGCGGCTCCGTTGACCGCCTCGAGCGGGCTATAGTGCTGGAATTCGAGTGTGGAGTCGCTGGTATGGTAGTACTTGAGCAGTGTTCCGGTGACGAGTTGAATGGCGCCGGTGCGATGGCGCGCGGCGGGAAGTTGAATCGGAAAGTGTCCGGCGTGTTCATAACAACATACGTCGTATTGAACCTCTCCCCGTGTATGCTCCGGCTCAGGAAACGCGCCGAGCATTTCTTCCAGCAAGTCCAATACCGGAGCATGGTTGGTGCGACAACGCACGACAATATCGTGGAAAAAAAGCTTTTTTTCCAGCGGTCTTCCTGTGTGTGTCTGCGTTTCCGCACTGGAATTCGTGACGAGTTGATTGCGCATGATGTTAAACGGGCGAGGCAGAAGAGGTGTCGATCAACTTGTGTGTAAGCAAATCATCGAGCAGTAGCTCTACATCGTGGCCTGCCTGCCCGGGTTCCACCTCATAAGCCTCACAAACGGCCGTGATAATGTCTTCCATGGTGTGTTGACCATCCAACAATTTCCAGATCAGAGTGCCGACCGGGTTAAGGTTATATGAATACCCCTCCCTGGGGTTCAATAAAATTGCTTCTCCATCAAGCTCTCGCCAGAGTACTGACGCATTGCGTACCAACATGCATGACTCCCGATACTAAAATAATCTGGCCCTCTAATCCTACTTCTAGCATACACAGCGATCAGCCAATCACCCGATGGGTATTTCGTCGGGCTGAGACGAAGAGCAAAAGCAGCGCGTACACCAGCTTGCAAGACGCACAACGAGACGCGAGCTTTTCCGTGAAATAGCTCGCACCAGCTTAATGCTAGAATGTCTAGTGTACAAACGATAACGCGTGCCCGCAGTAACCCGCCCGCACTTTTGGGCCAGAGGACGCTGCAAGTCGATGATGGTATGGCCCTGGCTAATGGCCACCACGCGCCCGACCACCGCGTCACTTTCAACTGATGCCGCGCGAAAGTACACATCGCTCATTTCAACCAGTTGGATGCTCGCGTTCTCCTGCCGTCGTTGCACGATGCGGTGAATTACCAGTCCCTCGCGCGTCTCAAAGGCGGCAATCTCCCCCACCTGGATTTGCTCCGCTCTGGCAGGTTCAATGCGAACGTGCTCCCCGATGCGCAGCGTGGGGTGCATACTGCCGCTTGTCACACGAAACCAGAGAGATTGTCCTTTGCGAACCGCTTCTATATGGAGAGCGGCGATTACATCGCTCTCGAATGTGCTATTGCGGGATAGAGTCACGCAGGTCTCCTCTCAACGAATTTGCAGTATCTCATGCCACAAATAGGGTAGGGGGTGATTGTATCATACTTTTTTATCGACTTATCTCTATGTTTGAAACAATGCATTCCCAATAAATTCTAACGAGTCAACAGGCGACACTCGATATATGCGGCTCTGAATAGCCAATTTGGAGGAACGACCGGAGAAACCTTAACCAGTTTGAAATATTTACAATCATATCTTAACTGGTTCACTACCGACAACACAGCAGGGGTCTGTTACGATATGACCATCGAGGAGGAATTTAACAAAGGAGAACAGCGTATTATGGAGCAAGTAGCAGCGACTCTGCCAAATCGATCGGAAGAGAGGTTAGCTTCCAGAGCGAATTTCGGCATGAATGGTGGTGTTTTACAAACCGAACCTCTGATAGCAGGGAAATTCAGTATATTTACTGTTCATGAACCCTCGAAACTGTATTATAGTGTTAAACGTTTACTGGATATTGTTCTATCCGCACTCGGTATCGTTTTTCTTCTACCGGTCTTTTTATGTATTGCGGCTTGCATCAAGTTAGACGATGGAGGATCAGTCCTGCATTACCGCGAGATAATTGGCAAGCATGGGAAGCGGTTCTATGCTCTCAAGTTTCGTACGATGATACCCGATGCAGATGAATACCTGGTAAAGCACCCGGAGCTGATGCGGAAGTTCAAGCAAAATATGAAACTGGCACAGGACCCACGCATCACTCGCATGGGGAGGTTTCTGCGGAAAACCAGCCTGGATGAGCTACCGCAGTTGTTTAATGTGTTGGTTGGGCAAATGTCGTTGGTTGGGCCGCGCATCATTCATCCGAGCGAACTTTCTCGTTATGGTGAGTATGGGCAAAAACGCCTCTCTGTCAAACCCGGCATTACTGGATTGTGGCAAATCAGCGGGCGTCAGCACATCTCCTACGATGAGCGCGTTCAGCTTGATATGCAATATATCGATACTCGTTCATTTATTGTCGATCTCATCATCCTGGTGAAAACGTTGAAGGTCTTCATCGTTCATACCGGGGCGTGATGGGAATTAGTTGAGGAGATTGAGACATGAAAACTCAAATCACTCGCGCGAAGTACGTGGCTCCGAAGCTCGAAGTGCAGCGTCTGCGTGACCTGCCTTCTGCGCTAGCCAGTTCCGGAGGCCATTGTGTGAGCAAAGGTGGCGTGAGCTGCTCGGTTTCGGTGGGTTCCACCGGCTAACCGCAGCCTATTCGCGCTGTCGGGTGGATCGACCGGTCGATCCACCCGATTTTTTCATTACCGGGGAATGTATATCTTGCCAAGCCAATAGGATAAGTGATTTTTCAGATCACTTATCCCACTCAAAATCTCTTCCTAAAAACTCGCTCAGGCGCGCATTATACGGTCGGAAATATTCAACCAGTTCACCTCTTAGGCCGGGGTCCATCTTTGGGGCTTCGTCTTTCATCTTGAATCCCGTAGGGCTAGGAACCTTGTACTTCTTATACACTTTATTCGTATCAATCTGGTCAGGCGGGACTCCGAGAAACTCCAAAGTTATCTGCATTACACTGGCGGGTTTGCTGTACAGGTCTTCGGTTTTCAGGATTAAAAACTGCTCGCGGGGGTAGAAGCTCATCCAGTATTCAAGCTGATCGACGTAGATACCCCGAGTGAGATAGCTGAAGCGACGATGATTGAAGCTGTGGTAGTTGCCATCGGCCAGCAGCTTTTCACGCTCACCGGCGATGCGTTCTGGCTCTCGCTTGATGGCTTCCTCGAAAGGCAGCGTCTCATATTTCCCTTTTACTTCCAGCCAGTGCTGAGAATAAGCACGGTCGATAGGATTGCGCAAGAGAGCGATAATCTTCAGATGTGGCAAGGTCTGGGAGATCCGTATGGGGGCCTGTGGGTGAAAAATATAGTAGGGAGAGGCCTCGCCGGTGATAAAACGACGCTTATGAACGGTTTCAATGTAGCGTTTATACGCATTGGCTGGAAATTGGGCGCGGTACCAGTCCAGTCCTCTGGCGTAGAAGTCGTCGAAGAAATGCACCTCTTTTGTAGCGGCAGAGATAATACCATGTTGTTCCGTCAGGTAGTAATAGAGCGAGGAAGTCCCGCACCGTTGACCGCCGATGATGAGGAAATCGGGCATCACGCGCATATCGCTGGTTAACCTTCTATACGTTTGAGAAGAGGTGCGCAGCACGCTTCTAGCCAGGGGTTTAGCCCTGTCCGCAATGCTTATCGCCTGTTCCTTCTGTTGGTGATGCGTCTTCTCGGATTCATGCTGATCGTGCTTATCTATGGTTTGCATCAGGAATTGCTCCTTCTCTGTCTCCAGGCGCAAGTAGGTATCTTTTTCATTTAGCATACCCATGCAAAAAACTGCGCCCGGGCTATAAGTTGCCTTTTTATCATAGTGGCCAGGCAAAGAAAATGAGTGCAAGAATGGTAATGAACCGGTGATTATTAGTCTTTTGCGGTTATGAATTGCTAACCAACTTCCTGCATATCGTGAGCAGTGAAAGAAGTACCATGAGAGTTTTGAATGTTACATGCAGGTAAAGTTTATCGTTTCAAGTGAGTGAAAGAAACGGGGGATAGTAAATACTGGCTCTGAATTATAGATGCCAGTCGATAAGCCGATATACATAAGCGAGTATTGCTATCATATCGCTGTGATTTTAAAAGAAGTTCTTCCGGGGAAGAATTGGATAGAACCCCTTGTTAAGAAAAACCCTTGATGTTGGAGGTAAGCATCATGTTTGATTGCTCTGAGGAGCGCAAAATATCTGCATATAAACCACAACGAGCCAGATTGCTAACTATTCGCCGGTGGTATGTATGCGGGGCTGTGTTAGCGTGCAGTTTAATCATACTATTAAGTGGTTGTAGCCTGTTTGCGACGCCTTCACAGAGTGGAACAGCTTCGCCGGGTGTAACTCCGGAAGCTACAAAGGTTATCACACCCACCCCTAATTATAAACCGCCAACAATCACTTTGACCGTTTCTAATTGTCCGACTCTATCGTTCAGCTGGGATAGTTTGATTGGAGCAAAGGCCGGGGTGGATAAAGTGCAGACAGTCACCTGTGGCAGCCTGGAAGGTCCTGGTTCTTTGACTGCCCTGGTTGGTGCGCGCTACTATACGCCTGATGCCAAACTGGATATCTACGTGTATGACAATCTGAACGGCAATCCAACGAAACGTTTCTCAGTACAGGGGTTGCTCAATGGCGACGTTAAAGTCAGCCCATCGAATACGATAATGACCGCCGAGGCAACTCCAGGCAATTCCACACCTACATTACCAAATCTCTTTAAGGAATACCAGTGGAACGGAACGAGCTTTACACAGGTGCTTTTCCCTGGCATTTTTCCAGATATGACGAGTTATCAAGCCCACCAGAGTCAGGCGATGGTGAATGCAAATATGCCAAATGAGGGATGGAGAACTTCCGGGTTTGGCGTTCTCGATATGTTAACGCGCAGAGTGTTTCACTGGCCGCAAACAAGAGATCAAGTAGTGACTTTTAGCACGAAAAATAACGTTTACATTGTCGAGTCGTTTAACCTGGGAGCGGGTGGAGGTGGCGTTGTTGCCACGCTATTCCACCTTGATAATCGTCCGAACACTATCTTTGAAATCAAGCAATTGACTTCTATAGATGGAGGCCTGACCGTCAACACTCCCGCCGCCGGTACGCAACTGACGAGTCCTATTAGCGCCAGCGCCAATTATACCGCCAACAGTGGCATTCTTGTGCGCGTGGTGCTGTATGATAACATCTTCTTTGCATTTGAAGATACAGGGGCTATTCATGGCTCAGCCTCGTCCGGGGCTGTGACTTTCACACAATTGGTCCCATACCAGCTTGATTCGAAAGGGTTGAGAGAGGGCGTAGTCGCGTTTTATGCGACGAATCAGAACAATATCTCTCTGAGCAATGATGTAGTTCTGGTCAAGGTATTCTTTTCTGCCTGAGCTGGTCGTGCCAGAGCTGGTTGCGAAATCTTAACCGGCGAGGGTAGTTCATTACTAGACTTTAACAAAAAGTCCTGTAAGATAGTGATAGACACAATGGTACAGTATGATGTGCGTTACGTGGATAGACGCATCGAAATACATGCGTACCTGATGAGTGAAGTTCTCAGGGGTTTTCAAGGTTACTAGTATACTGAAAAAAAAGCTGATGCAAAGAATAGCCAGCTAGTTGAGGAGAAAGATTCGATGAAACCATACTTTGCGAGTATTAAGCAATATAGTTGGGTTGTGTTAGCTTGTTTTATCCTATCTCTTGCTGGTGGGTGGTACCTCACAAAGGCCCAGCCTACAGCTTTTACTGTTACGTCTGTATTTGCGGTGAATCAATATTATACGGGCGGAGCAGCAGCCCCATCCACTTCGCCATCGGATCTTTTAACTGCCGCTACGAATTATTCCGGTGAGATTTCAACGCGTGAAGTCATGCTGTATGTTATACAGAAATACCCTGAAATTACTCAGCGGGGATTCACCGCAGACGATCTGATCGCAGATGTTGTAGCATCTCCATCAACAACGGTACCAACTGTGGCGCTTACAGCTACAACCAGTAAGCCCGGTGACGCGGTCTTACTGGCAAATAGCGTCGCGGATGGTTTCGCATCTTATATACAAGCGCAGCTTCAGTCCGGGCTGGATCAAACTCGTACTGATTTGCAAACGAAGTACAATTCCTTTAAGACCGACAGTGATAATCTGGCGAAGCAGATACTTGCTTATCCTTCCACCGATCCTCATATTGCGCTTCTGAGTGCGCAACGCAGTAACGATCTGACGGAAATGAGTGACTTGAGCAGGCAGATCGAGGATTTGCCGACTACTGCTCCGAGTAATATCCAGGTTGTGCAGCATGTGGTACTCGCGGATGCGTCGGTCACCTCGAAATCCTCCACAGTTCTCGTCGCGACCGGTGGAATCGGATTGATTCTTGGACTGCTCGTGATGCTGCTGCTGATTTTCCTCGATAAGCGACTGCGCAGTGAGGTACAGATTGGGGAGAAGCTTGGGCTGGCATACATCGGTGGTATGTCTACGAACAGCGAGTTCAAATCAACTCCAACCCGCCTGTCGGGTGTTGCGGCCAGGCAAGTAGCAGATGTTGGCGCGAACTTGCGCCTGTCAGGCATTCTCCGTGGCAAATGGCAGGCTCCTGCCGGGGTGACGCTA
>Ga0207416_1004451_pt1 | contig 12190 bp, 8 predicted proteins | sample PaiPotPPM11metaG_FD_184107 | JGI IMG/M metagenome (GOLD analysis project Ga0207416, IMG submission 184107) | Iron sulfur acid spring bacterial and archeal communities from Banff, Canada, to study Microbial Dark Matter (Phase II) - Paint Pots PPM... ...
CAACAGGGCGGTGGCGGCGGTGGTGGTGGCGGTGGCGGCCAGCAGAACAACCAGGGCGACATTGCGCGGCGCGAGAAGGAGTTGATTGCGGCGACGTGGAAAGAGATCAACACCAAGGGCGAAGGCGCGGACAAGGCTGCAGCGATGGGGAAGACCTTGAGCGAGGCGCAGGCCACGCTGAAGCAGCAGGCGCTCGCTTTGAGCGCTCGCATGCAGAGCCGCGATCTGTCGCAGGCGAATGAGGAGTTCAACACCTTCGACAAAGATATGGAGCAGGCGGCGGCGGGGATGCAGCCGGCGGCGGACAAGTTGAAGGCGATGCAGTGGCAGGAGGCGATGCCGATCGAGCAGAAGGTGCTGCAGGCGCTGCTGCGTGCGGAGTCGACGTTCCGGCAGATCCAGGTGGCGTTCGGGCAGCGCGGCGGTGGCGGTGGAGGCGGCGGTGGAAGCGCGGGTCGCGACCTGGCGAGCCTTTTCGACCTGGAGATGGACACCGAAAAGAACCAGTACGAGACGGCGCAGACGGCTTCGCCTGCGGAGCAGCAGGCAAAGAAGGTGGACGATGCGCTGGCAAAACTGGACGCGCTGGCGAAGCGGCAAGAGGAGTTGGCGCAACAGCAGGGGAATAAGCCGCAGACCTTCCAGGAGCGCTGGCAGCAGGAGATGTTGCGCCGTGAGGCGGAGCAACTGCAGCGCGATATGGAACAGATGCAGGGCCAGCAGCAGGGGCAGCAGAGCGCAAGTAGCCAGCAGGGTCAGCAAGGGCAACAAGGTCAGCAGGGTCAGCAAGGGCAACAAGGCCAGCAGGGACAGAGCGGGCAATCTGGTCAGCAAGGGCAGAGTGGGCAATCCGGTCAGCAAGGACAGTCGAGGTCGGGGCAGGCTTCCGGATCACAGTCGTCGTCGCAAGCAGGATCGCAGTCGGCTTCGCGGGGAACGCAGGATGGGAATGCTGATCCGCGGGTGACCCAGGCGCTGGAACGGCTGCGCGCGGCGAATGAAGCGATGAAGGCCGGCGGACAGCAGGGCGGACAACAGAGCGCGGACGAGGCGAAGCGGGCGGCGGATCGGCTGCGCGAAGCGACGGATCTGCTGGGCGGGGCACAGAAGCAGCAGGCATCGGGCAAGCTAGACGCGATGGGACGCGAGGCGGATCGACTGTCGAAGGAGGAGAACTCGCAGGCGGATCGCGTGCGGAAACTTGCGGCTGCGGGAGAGGCGATCCAGGCGAAGAGTGGCGCGGGTGGTTCGCCGAGTTCCGACGAGCTGGCTGCGGCGGAGAAGGAGCGCCAGAGCCTGGCGAATGATCGGCAGAAGATGTCGGACGATTTAGAAAAACTGCAGAAGGGGCTGCGCGACACCGCGCGCGAACTGGCGCCGACGCAGCCGGGAGCGGCGTCGAGTCTGCGCGACGCGCTGAACGGGATGGATCAGCAGGATCTGACCAACCTGGTGCAGCGGACGGCGGACTGGCTGCGGAGCGGAATCAACCCGAACTCGAACGGGACGGAGAGCCAGATTGCGGGCGGGCTGAAGAAGCTTGACGACCAGGTGCGGCAGGCGCAGCAGGCGGCTGGTGGGCAGAATGGGCGTCCGGGGCAGGCGCCGGGGACGCAGACGGCGGAGCTAGACCATGTGGACCGGCTGCGGAGCCAGATTGAGAGCCTGGGGCGCGGTACGCCGAATGGGCGCAATGGACAACAGCCGGGGCAGAACGGCCAGCCGAGGCAGAATCAACAGGGACGCAACGGGCAGCCGGGACAACAGGGATCGCAGCGTGGCGATCAACAAGGGCAGGGACAACAGGGGCAGCGCGGTCAGGGCGGTCAGCAGCAGGGGCAGCAGGCGGGACAGAATGGCCAGGGCGGTCAACCAGGACAGCAGGGCGGACAGAACGGCGGACGGGGCGGAACGCAGAACGCGCAGAACGGCGGGCGCTTTGGCGGCGAACAGATCGGCCCTCGCGGCACGCGTCAGGATGGTCCCGTTGGCGATGGATCGCTGGCGTATGGCCAGTTGCGGGGCGGCGGTGGAAGTACCGCGGCGAATCTGAATGTCGATACCGGCGGACAGAAGTACGCTTCGACGCGTGACCCGAATGCGCCGCGAACCGGCGCGAATCCGGCGGATACGCAACGCGCGATCCAGCAGGGTGTGAGCGAACTGAACCAGCTGCGATCGATGGCGAAAGGCGATCCGGCGGTCGAGAAGCAGATTCAGGACCTGGTGCAGGAGATGCAGAAGCTCGATCCATCGCGGTTCCCGGGCAATCCGGCGATGGTGGAGGAACTGCACACCAAGGTGCTGAACGACGTGGACAAGCTGGAGTTGCAGCTGCGCCGCGATCCGAATACGCCACAGGCGGGGCAGGTGCGGCGGGCGACGCCGCCCAGCGTTCCACCGGGCTACGAAGACGCGGTCGCGGAGTATTACCGGCGGCTTGGCAAGGGCCAAAGCAACTGACCTGATTCCGCAGACGTGCCGGCGAGGAGGCATCTCTGCGCGGCAATTGTGTTTTCGCTGGCGAAAGTCTTTTTTCGCGCTTTTGCCTGCCTGTCTCTCAATCAAGGTAAGATGGCAGTGAACGAACCGTCACGCGAAGCGTAACGGGCGACGAGGTTTGCAAGGATGAGCAGCGAAGCAGGACAGCCGTATCGGCTGGATGGAAAGGTTGCACTGGTCACTGGCGGAGCCAGTGGCATTGGCGCGGCGACGGCACGGGAGCTGGCGCGTGCGGGCGCCCAGGTGTTCATTGCCGACCTGAATCTGGAGTCGGCGCAGAAACTTGCCGGTGAACTTCCGCGGGCGCGGGCCGTGCAGATGGATGTGACCCAGGCGAGCTCGATCGGCGCGGCCCTTGACCAGATTGAAACGCTCGATATCCTGGTGAACAACGCAGGGATCGGGTTGGTGGGCGACCTGGCTGCGACGAATGAGGACGACTTTGAGCGCATCATGCGGGTGAATGTCCACTCGGTCTACCTGGTGACGCGGGCGATGCTTCCGCTGCTGCTGATGAGCCGCGGCTCGATCGTGAATATCGGCTCGGTGGCGGGCTTGGTGGGCGTGAAGCAGCGCTTTGCCTATTGTGCGAGCAAGGGCGCGGTGATTGCGATGACGCGACAGATTGCCGTGGATTATCCGAAGGAACTGCGTTGCAACTGCATTGCGCCAGGCACGGTGCAGTCGCCGTTCGTCGAAGGCTACCTGGACAAATATCATGCGCATGAGAAGGAAAAGGTGCGCGAAGAGTTGAAGGCGCGTCAGCCGGTCGGGCGATTGGGAACGCCGGAAGATATCGCGGGACTCGTACGGTATCTTTGCAGTCGGGAAGCGGAGTTTATGCAGGGCGCGGTGATCGCGATGGATGGCGGGTGGACCGCGGCGTAGGTTGTTTATGAATTGTTGGTGAAAAGACAAGCAGACGAAAGGGAGTTGGCATGAAGCTGGTGACGTTTGAAAAGGGCGACTACGGGCAACGGCCGGGTCTAGTGGCAGAGGGTGGCATCGTCGACCTGAGCGCAGAAGGTTTCAAGGACACGATCGCGTTTATGCACGCGCCCGCGAGCGTACAGGCGGATGTGGCACGTTTGAAGCCAGGCATAGCGATGGACGGCGTCAAGCTGCTGGCGCCGGTCCAGGCTCCGCCGCGCATCTTTGGCATTGGCGTGAACTATGCCGAGCACGCGGCCGAGTCCGGGACCGAGACGCAGAAGGTGCCGACGGTGTTCATTGTGCTCTCGTCCGCAGTGGTTGGGCCGGGTGACGACGTTGTGCTGCCGAAGGCGAGCACCAAGGTGGACTACGAGGCGGAACTCGCCGTGGTGATCGGCAAGCCGGGCTACCAGGTTCCGGCAGCGAAGGCGATGGATCATGTCTTCGGCTACACCATCATGAACGATGTGAGCGCGCGCGATGTGCAACGGGCGACGACGCAATGGTCGCTGGGCAAGAGCTTTCCGACGTTCGCGCCCATGGGGCCGTGGATCGTCAGCAAGGATGATGTGCCCGATCCGCACGCGCTGGACATCAGCCTGACCATCGGCGGGGAGAAGCTGCAGAATTCAAACACGCACCTGCTGATCTTCCAGATTCCGGCGCTGATCGAGTACATCTCCGGGATTGTGCCGCTGCAGGTGGGTGACGTGATCAGCACGGGTACGCCGGCCGGGGTGGGCATGGGTCGCACTCCGCAGCGCTGGCTGAAGCCAGGCGAGGAGATGGTGATTGCGATCCAGGGGATCGGCGAGTTGCGCAACAAGCTGGTCGCGGAAAAGTAGGAGAAACGTGGCGCGCTGGGTAAGGCTTTGCGGGCTGGCGGAAGCTCCGCCGAATCGACAGTTAGCGGAGGCCGAAGCGGACGGTGTCGGGATTTGCCTGGCGAATCTCGACGGCGAGCTGGCGGCGGTGGACAATCAGTGTCCCCACCGCGGCGGCCCGCTGGGACAGGGCTGGCTGGAGGGCGATTCGGTGGTATGTCCGTGGCATTCGTGGACGTTCGACCTGAGGACCGGGGTCGCGGAGTTCCCAGTAAAGCATCGGCAGACGGTGTTTCCGCTGCGGGTGGAAGGGGATGAGGTGCTGGTGGACCTCGAGCAGGCTAAGCCTCGTGGCGAAGGATTTGGTGGGATGTCCGAGGCGCTGGAAGACGAACTCTGAGGATGCCAGCCCCCCCGCTGGGGGGTAACCAGCGGAGGAACTTCTGAAGCAGATCAGAACTTTTCACATCCGGCCGGCGTCAGTATGGGTTAAGCTGCATGCAAACCCCCGAACCGCCCTGAAAGTTGGGCTGGCCGGGTTTCGGAAGAGGTTTCCCCATGAAGATGTTCCGCAATCTGCTCCTCGCCCTCATCGCGTTTACCGTTGTCGCAGGGTCGGTTGTCCCCGCGAACGCGGCCGTCCGTCATCACCGGAGACATCACCACCACCGGAAGGGATAGGCTCCTGCCTTTGCTTCCCGAGAAGACCCGGCCGCGCGCCGGGTCTTTTCGCGTCCGGAAGTGGAAAAGTGGTGCGGCGGGCGTTAGGAGGGACCGCTGAAGCCTGATAGAATCGATTGAATCCACTCCTTTTCGGATTCCGCAGGAGTAGGCAATGCAGGCAATTCTGGCGCTTGAGGACGGGCGCATCTTTCGCGGCAAGGGCTTTGGTGCGCAGGTTGAAGCTGCGGGCGAGGTCGTATTCAATACATCGCTGACCGGCTATCAGGAGATTTTCACCGATCCCTCCTATGCGGGCCAGATTGTGGTGCTGACCAATCCGCACATTGGAAATTACGGGACTACGCCGAGCGATGCAGAGTCCGCGCGGCCTTTCATCGAGGGCCTGGTAACGCGCGAGTTTTCGGCGGTGAGCTCCAACTGGCGCTCGACCGAAGTAGCCGATGATTATCTCGAACGCAGCGGCATCCCGGTCATCGCCGAGATCGACACGCGTGCGGTGGTGCGGCATCTACGGACCCACGGCGTGATGCGCGGCGTGATCGCTTCGGGCGACAACCTCGACGCGGACGCGCTGGTGGCGAAGGCGCGGTCGATTCGCAAGATGGAGGGCACCGACCTCGCGAGCGTTGTGACGACTAAGGCGGCGTACAAATGGGATGCGAGTGAACCGAAGAATCAGACGGGCGATTCGCTGCTGCCTGGCGACGATGCGGGCACGGACGGCGAGCCGCTGCATGTGGTCGCGTACGACTTCGGGATCAAGCAGAACATCCTGCGCATGCTGACCCGCGAGAACTGCCGCGTGACGGTGGTTCCGGCGAAGACATCCGCCGAAGAGGCGCTGGCGCTGAATCCGGACGGCGTGTTCTTCTCCAACGGGCCGGGCGATCCGGAGCCGCTGGACTATGCGATCGAGACGGTGCAGAAGCTGCAGGGCAAGACTCCGATCTTCGGCATCTGCCTGGGGCACCAGATCTTCGGGCTCGCGCTGGGCGGTAAGACCTACAAGCTGAAGTTCGGGCACCACGGCGGGAATCACCCGATCATGAACCACCAGACCGGCAAGGTGGAGATCACCGCGCAGAATCACAACTTCAATGTCGATCCGGAGTCGTTGCCGGAGAACGTGGAGCGCACGCACACGAATCTGAACGACCATACGCTGGCGGGCCTGCGGCATAAGACTGACCCGATGTTCAGCGTGCAGTACCATCCCGAGGCTAGCCCGGGGCCGCATGACTCGCATTATCTGTTCCGCGACTTCCGCAAGATGATGGAGGAATGGAAGAAGTGAAGCAGTGGGCGGCGTGCGCATTGCCGATGGTCCTGGCATGGTCGCCGGCGTTGCCGGCGAAAGACACTGCGAAGCCGATCTATTGCACGCAGGACGCGAACGGAGAGTGGAGTCTGCATCAATTCAAGCCGTTGATCAAGGTGAATGGCGGCACGGTTTTTGCGGAGTTGACGTTTGAGGGCAAAGTGCTGGAAGAGGTAAAACTGCGGCGGTTTTACAAGGATTCTGAACTGTCGTTCGACTACACGTTCGATGCCTTGGGACGGTTGACGGATCTTCGCGGCAGCGTTCAGGTGAAGTCGGTGCCACCGCCCGGAGCGGATCCGTCCTTTGCAGTGGAGTTGGCCGACTGGCTGGCGGAAGCGGAGTTGACGCCCGGCAGCGACGGGAAGATTCCGCCGCATCATGTGTTGTATAGCCGCGAGAAAGACAAGATTGATAAGCCGGACAACGCAGATGTTTATATTGGGCGATTCAACGATGCGCCCGTGTACAGAAGTATCCAGGCTGTGCCCTGCGCGGCCATGTTGAAAGAAGCGGAGAAGATGAATGCCACGCAGGAATGACATTGCGAAGATTCTGGTGATCGGTTCTGGACCGATTGTGATTGGGCAGTCGGCCGAGTTCGACTACTCCGGCACGCAGGCGTGCAAGGCGCTGAAGGCCGAGGGATACGACGTAGTGCTGGTGAACTCGAACCCGGCATCCATCATGACCGATCCGGAGGTCGCGGACCGCACCTATATTGAGCCGCTGACGACTGCGTATCTCGAGGAGATCATCCGCGTTGAGTCGGAGATGATGAAGCCCGGACACGGCGTGTTCGCCGTGCTGCCGACGGTAGGCGGGCAGACTGCGCTGAATCTTGCCGTCGATCTGGCCGACTCGGGCGTGCTGGAAAAGTACGGTGTTGAGTTGATCGGCGCGAAGCTGGAGGCCATCAAGAAGGCTGAGGACCGGCTACTGTTCAAGGACGCGATGGCGAAGATCGGGCTGGATATGCCGAAGTCACAGCTGGTGCGCAACGTGAGCGACGGACTGGCATTCGCGGGCAAGATCGGCTTCCCGGTGGTGATCCGGCCGAGCTTTACGCTGGGCGGTTCGGGCGGCGGCATCGCCTATAACCGCGAAGAAATGACGGACATCCTGTCGCGCGGACTGGACCTGTCGCCGGTGCATGAGTGCCTGATCGAAGAGAGCGTACTGGGTTGGAAGGAGTACGAGTTGGAGGTGGTGCGCGACCTCAAGGACAACGTCATCATCATCTGCTCGATTGAGAACTTCGACCCGATGGGCGTGCACACGGGCGACTCGATTACGGTGGCGCCGGCACAGACGCTGACCGATCGCGAGTACCAGGTGATGCGCGATGCGGCGATTGCATGCATTCGCGAGATTGGCGTGGAGACGGGCGGGAGCAACGTGCAGTTCGCGGTCGATCCGCGCAACGGGCGGATGACGGTGATCGAGATGAATCCACGCGTGAGCCGGTCCTCGGCGCTGGCTTCGAAGGCGACGGGTTTTCCGATTGCGAAGATTGCGGCGCGGCTGGCGGTGGGCTACACGCTGGACGAGATTCAGAATGACATTACGAAAGCGACGCCGGCGTGCTTTGAGCCGACGATTGACTACGTTGTGGTGAAGATTCCGAAGTGGCAGTTTGAGAAGTTCCCCGGCGCGGACGAAGGACTGGGGCCGCAGATGAAGTCCGTCGGCGAGGTGATGGCGATCGGCAGGACCTTCAAGGAAGGACTGATGAAGGCGGTGCGGTCGCTGGAGACGGGCAAGAAGGCGTCGGCGACGGACATTGAGCCGCGGCGCCTGACGCAGCGGCTGGTGACTCCACATCCGGAGCGGCTGGCGTATGTGCGCTACGCGTTCGAGAAGGGGATGAGCGTGCGCGAAGTGGCGCGGCTGACTGGGATGGACCCGTGGTTCCTGAACCAGATGAAGCAGATCACCGAAGAGATCAAGGCGATCGCGAAGACGGGACGCGACGCGGTGACGGCGAATGAGTTGCGCGCGGCGAAACGCATGGGTGTGTCCGACGAGCGGCTGGCTTCCGAGTGGAAGCTGGAGGGCGCGGCGGGGATTGCGGACGTGCGCGAACTGCGCACGAAGCTGGGCGTGAAGCCGGTGTTCAAGATGGTGGATACGTGCGCCGGTGAGTTTGAGAGCTACACGCCGTATCTGTACAGCTGCTTCGACGAGGAAGATGAAGCTGCGCCGACGTCGAAGAAGAAGATCATCATCCTCGGCAGCGGACCGAACCGGATCGGGCAGGGCATCGAGTTCGACTACTGCTGCTGCCATGCGGCCTTCGCCCTGAGGGAAGACGGCTACGAGACGATCATGGTGAACTGCAATCCGGAGACGGTCTCGACCGACTACGACACTTCGGATCGGCTTTACTTTGAGCCGCTGACGCTGGAGGACGTGCTCGCGGTGTATGAGCACGAGGCTTCGGGCGGCGCGGAGATTGGGATGATCGTGCAGTTCGGCGGGCAGACTCCGCTGAATCTGTCGTTGCCGCTGAAGCGCGCCGGCGTCCCCATCATTGGGACCTCGCCTGAGTCGATTGACCTGGCGGAGGATCGCAAGCGATTCGGCAAGCTGATTACCGAGCTTGGCATTCCGCAGCCCGAGGGCGCGATGGCGACCAGTGTGGAAGAGGCGCTTGCGGGTGCGAATCGCGTGGGCTATCCAGTGCTGGTGCGGCCGAGCTACGTGCTGGGCGGACGCGCGATGGTGATCGCGTACGACGATGAGGCGGTGGTGAAGTACATGAGCACGGCGATCGAGTACTCGCAGGAACGGCCGGTGCTGATCGACCACTTCCTGGAGGATGCGACGGAGTGCGACGTGGACGCGCTGTGCGATGGCGAGGACGTCGTGATCGCGGGCATCATGCAGCACATCGAGGAAGCCGGCATTCACTCGGGCGACTCGTCGTGCGTGCTGCCGTCGGTCGATCTGAGCGAAGATGTGCTGCGAACGATTCGTACGCATACTCGGAAACTGGCGATGGCGTTGAACGTGATCGGGTTGGTCAACATCCAGTTCGCGATTCAGCGCGGCAAGGTGTTCGTGATCGAAGTGAATCCGCGGGCGTCGCGCACCGTGCCGTATGTGTCGAAGGCGGTTGGCGTGCCGCTGGCGAAGATTGCGTCGCGGCTGATGGTCGGTCGCAAGCTGAAGGAACTGCTTCCGGACGCGGTCGCGAGCGGCGCTGATCTGGACACGGGCGCGCACTTCTATGTGAAGTCGCCGGTGTTTCCGTGGGGCAAGTTCCCGGGCGTCGACACGGTGCTGGGACCGGAGATGAAGTCGACCGGCGAAGTGATGGGCGTTGCGGACAACTTCGGCGAGGCGTTTGCCAAGGCACAGATCGCCGCCGGACAGGTGCTGCCGCTGAAGGGCACGATCTTTATGAGCGTCAACGACCACGACAAGGACGGGTTGGTGTCGCTGGCGAAGACGTTCGTCGAGATGGGCTTCCACATTGTGGCCACGCACGGCACGGCGGAGGTGCTGGAGCAGGCCGGACTGCAGCCGGAGCGCGTGTACAAGGTGAAGGAAGGCCGGCCGAACGTGGTGGACCTGATCAAGGGCGACCGGATTCAGATGATCGTCAACACGCCGCGCGGGCAGGACACGTTCTTCGATGAGAAGGCGATCCGGCGAGCGGCGGTGCTGGCGCGGATTCCGACGATTACGACACTGGCGGCGGCACGGGCGGCGGCGGAAGGCATTGCGGCACTGCAGGGCGGGACGCTGAGTGTGTTCGCGTTGCAGGAACTGCATGCGAACCGGGTGGCGGCGCTGGCTTAAAAACAGGTGCCAGGCGCTGGGTACTCGGTGCCAGGAAAGACGCGGATTGTCAAAGAACGGCTAGTTGCGAAGATCCTTCATGTGGACTTCGAGGGTGGCGCGCTGGGCGCCGGTGGGGGGCAGGTGCGGCAGGCGGGGTAGTCCGCCGAAGTAGCCGTTGAGGTCGCAGCCGACCTTCAGGCCGCCGGGGCCGAGAATCTCCTCGGCAAAGTGAGCGGCCTCGCCGAGGCGGGATTGTTTCTCTTCCGCCAGCGGTCCATCGTTGTCCTTCCAGGCGGCGAAGACCTCATAGCAGGCTTGCGGCGCGCAGGCGGCGAAGGCGGGCGCAATGCCGACGGCTCCCGCTTGCAGGCCATCAAGCATGCCCTCGGTGTCGCCGGCGATGAGTTGGAAGCCGACCGACTTGGTGCGGGTGCGAAGCGATCCGGCCGGCGGCTCGGCGGCTGCGGTGGCCACTCCGGTGAGACTGTCGGCGGAGACCAGCGTGCTGGCGGCGGACGCTCTTTGCATCCGGGTGGTAACAGCGGCGAAGACCTGGGTCACCTTCACGGAGTGCTTGATTGCGGCGGTGCGCACCTGGAATTGCTCGAATGCGCCGGACCGGACGTTATGAGGCTGGACGTCGAGGAGCGCGATGACATTGGGATGCGCTGCAAGTTCGACGATGGCGTCGACAGGCAGGGCGCGGTCGCGGGCGCTGAGCAGAATGATGGGAAGCGGGGAGCGGTCTGCGAGGGTCAGGAAGTAGGTGAGGATCTCTCGCCAGCGGTTGCCGGGTTGCGGACGATCGATCCCGAACGACGCGAGGACGCCGGGCTTGCCAACAACGACGGCGTCGTAATCAAGTGAGGCGGCGAAGTTGGCGAGGTCGAGGGTGGCGGAGACGCTGTCACGGGAGATGCCAGCGATGAGAACCTTTTCGGGCGCGGCGGCTTCGGCGGCGGTGCGGAGGACTTCGCGGGTGTCGTCGTCCGAGAGGAGCGTGGGTTCACCGGAGGGGCCGAGGACGATGAGGCCCGCGGTGGGGGACTTGGAATAGCGGACGACGTTGGCGGCGAGTTTGGGCAGGTTCAGACGGCCATCCGGATGGAAGGGCGTGGTCAGCGGGATTTGGAGGCCTTCTAAAAGCATAGTTGTCAGTTGCTGGTTGTCAGTTGCTGGTTGCTAGTTGCTAGTTGTTCGCTGTGTGGATCACCTGGTGGCGGTTCGTTTTCGTTTTTCAGCTTTGAGGTATGAGGCTTGAGGTATGAGCTGTCGGCTGTCGGCTTTCAGCTTGGGGCTACGGAGGCGGGGTAGTAGACGGGCCAGGCTTCGGCGGCGGCGCGCTGGAGGAGGGCGGCGCTGGGGTTGACGGGAAAGGCTCGGCGGGCGATGGCGAGCATGGCGGCGTCGTGGACGGAGTTGCCGAAGACCGCGTCCGGGTTGGTGAGGCCGACACGGGCGAGGGCGGTGACTTTGCCTTCGTCGGTGGGGACGTCGAGCAGGGTGTCGGTGACGGTGCCGTTGGCAACCGCCACCTTGGCGGCGAGGACGCGGGCGGGTTCGATGCCGAAGCGGCGGACACCTTCCTCGATGACCCAGTCGCAGGTGGAACTGACGGCCCAGATCTCGATGCCTCGGAACTGGAGTTCGCGGATGAGGACCTCCATCTCGGGGAAGATGTTGCGTTCGATCTGGGTGGAGAAAAATTCGGCCGCTGCGGCGCGGAGGTCGGACTCGCGGAGGCCGGCGTAGATCTGGACCATCTCGCCGCAGATTTCGAGTTCGGAGACCTGGCCGGCGAGGTAGCCGCGGTAGCGGACGTCGAGGCGGGCGATGGCTTCGGGGGAGAGGATGCCCTGCTCGATAGTCCAGCGCATGAAGCCGGAGCCGGCGTCGCCGGACCAGAGGGTGCCGTCGCAGTCGAAGACGGCGATGACCGGCTCGAGGTTCAGAACTGCGGCGCGGAATTCGGCCGTGGAAAATATTCTTGTCGTCTGCGCGGGAGTGTCGATCTGGCTCAATGCTTCCTTTCCTTGATGCAGGGATCGGGGCCCACCCCCTCCCCGTCCTCTAGGTCTCAAAATATCCAATACAAAAGACTTAGGTCCGGACCTGGTGCGGAATTAGTCTTGGCTGGAAG
>Ga0207416_1004453_pt1 | contig 12186 bp, 8 predicted proteins | sample PaiPotPPM11metaG_FD_184107 | JGI IMG/M metagenome (GOLD analysis project Ga0207416, IMG submission 184107) | Iron sulfur acid spring bacterial and archeal communities from Banff, Canada, to study Microbial Dark Matter (Phase II) - Paint Pots PPM... ...
GCGTGGCGCGTCTCGATCCCGTCGATATTACGCGCCTGGGGTGCCAGGCCGGTGATACGGTTTTGATTACGGGGCAGCGCACAACGGCAGCGAAGGTGGTGCCGAGCAGCGTGGCTGAGCGCGGCCAGCAGTCGATCCAGATGGATAGCCAGGTGCGCCAGAATAGCGCGTCGGGGCTGGGCGAGCGCGTGACGGTGCGCAAGGCCAAAGTGCAGCAGGCCGAGAAGGTGACGCTGCTGCCGCTCACGGGCGGCGCGCCTGTGCAGGAATCCGACCTGCAATACATCGCGCGTTACCTGATTGGGCTGCCCGTTACGATTGGCGATCTGCTGCGCGTTGGCACGCCGGGAACGGCGCCGCGCGAATTTCTCATTATTGGCACAACGCCTACCACTCCCAACTATAGCGTGCAAAAACGCGCTACCGGCGACCTTGACAAGCTAATCCCCCCGCAGCCGCAGGCGACCGGCGATGTCGAGGCGGTCATCGTACAGACGGGTACCGTTGTGCGGGCGCAGGCGCGCGGCGCGGCTCGCACCGGCGGGCTGGGACGCATGAGCTACGAGGATATTGGCGGCCTGGGCAAAGAACTGCAGCGTATCCGCGAGATGATCGAGCTGCCGTTGAAGTACCCGGCGGTCTTTGATCGCCTGGGGGTGGAACCGCCTAAAGGGGTGCTGCTCTATGGCCCTCCCGGAACCGGCAAAACGCTGATTGCGCGCGTGGTGGCGTCCGAAACCAACGCCGCTTTCTTTGTGATTAACGGCCCCGAAATTATGAACAAGTTTTATGGCGAGAGCGAGTCGCGCCTGCGTTCGGTTTTCCAGGAGGCGCAGAAACGCGCCCCCAGCATCGTCTTCATCGACGAACTGGATGCGCTCGCCCCCAAACGCGCCGAGACGGGCGGCGAAGTCGAGCGGCGCATCGTGGGGCAACTATTAGCCCTCATGGATGGTATGACTTCGCGCGGCCAGGTCGTGCTGATTGGCGCGACCAACCAGCCCAACGCGCTCGATCCCGCCATGCGCCGTCCGGGCCGCTTTGATCGCGAAATCTCCCTGCGCGTGCCGGATGTGCGGGGTCGCACGGAAATTCTCCAGATTCACAGCAAGGACGCGGCGCTGGCCGGTGATGTCGATTTCGCGCGCCTGGCCCAGCTTACGCCCGGCTTCGTGGGCGCTGACCTGGAGGCGCTGTGCCGCGAAGCGGCGATGGTGGCGCTGCGGCGCGTGCTGCCGCATATCGATTACGAAAAGGGCTATATTCCCTACGAGACGCTGGTCAATTTGAATATTACGATGGCCGATTTCCAGGTGGCCCTGCGCGAGGTCGAACCATCCACCACGCGCGAGGTCTATGTTGAGGTCAGCGAGACGACGTGGGACGATGTAGGCGGCCTGGCGAAGGTCAAGGCGCTGCTGACCGAGGGGGTCGAGTGGCCGCTGCGCTACCCCGAAATTTACGCGCACGCGAAGGTCGAGCCGCCGCGCGGTGTGCTGCTCTCCGGCCCTCCGGGTTCGGGCAAGACGCTGATCGCGCGCGCGCTGGCGAACCAGTGCGAGGCCAGCTTCATTTCCATCAAAGGCCCCGAATTGCTCTCGAAGTGGGTGGGCGAGTCCGAGAAGGGGGTGCGCGAAGTCTTCCGGCGCGCGAAACAGGCCGCGCCATGCATTGTCTTCTTCGACGAGATCGATGCGCTTGCCCCGCGTCGCGGCGGCGAAATCGATGGACACGTGGGCGACCGCGTCATTGCGCAGCTGCTGACCGAAATGGACGGCGTGGAGGGGCGCGAAGGCGTGATTGTGGTAGCGGCCACCAACCGGCCCGAACTGATCGATACGGCGCTGCTGCGTCCGGGCCGCTTTGACCTTGTGGTAGAACTGGGCTTTCCCAACGAAGAGGAGCGGCGCGCCATCTTCGCTATCCATACCAAAGGGCGTCCAATGGCTCCCGACATCACGATGGAAGAATTAGCCAGGCTGACCGAGGGGCGCAGTGGCGCGGATATCGAGGCCATTTGTCGCCGCGCCGCGCTGCTCGCCCTGCGTGAATGGATCGCGCCCCGCTTGAGTACCAGCCGCGTGCAGGTGACTGAAGAATTTGAGAGCGACGAGAGCGAGCCAACCGCGACCCCGCCTGTATCATCGACTCCCGCGCAGCCTGTTCTACCATCAAACCCGTTCGCAATGCGCTCCGAACAATTCGCCATTGCCATCGGGGAGCAGCGCGAGCGGTACGCAGTACAAGAAGAGGCAGAAGATGCAATAATGCGCAAAGATGCCGGTAGACAGCGTTTACTTGAAATGGCAGCGAATTTAGATCAGAAAGGTAAAAAGCCCCTGAGAGGATTCCGCCTCTGGCTGGCGCGCTTGTTCGGCCTGGTGTGAGATGATATGTAGGGACGCGATTTATCGCGTCCACGCTTGCAACGCCCACGCTTGCAATACGAACCATACAGGCGGACGCGATAAATCGCGTCCCTACATATCCACTCGATAGGACAGAGAAGCTCAAAGGGCCGCACACCCGCTTATGTATATACATTGTCTAAGCACTGACATAACAATGTTATGACATACCGTACATACCTCAGCAGTTCCTTATGCATGGCAATGTAGCAAAAGCCCATACATTGTCGTAAATCTCGTTATTACTGATTGGCTAGCCACTTACAAAATATAATAGGACTATGCTATAATGTAAGTGGAGAGATTCGAGAAGCTGCGAAGGGAGAGGTTCAATGACAATGTTATCCGGTGGCGCTGACCAATCCTCTTCCGTGTATCGCGAGAAGGTGACACAGGCATACCTGCAAGCCATACGCACTATTGATGATCGAGTGACGCCTTTTTTAGGCAAAGCTACTACCCGTGTCCTGGTACAGGGTGCCGCCAGGCGATTAGCCGGAACCTATCCTTTCCTTCACTTTCTTGAGAAAATGCCCTACACCGATGTTTCGCCTTCTGTTGTGCATGAGCAACTGGGCGGCGTCGTGCCGGAGCAACTGGCGGCGGGTCTTGATGCCCTGTTGCAAGAGTGTTTCGAGGGGCTGAAAGAACTGACCGGGAACCTGATCGCGCCGCCGCTTCTGGAGGAAGTCCGGCGGCAACTCGAACAAACGCCGTAATAAAGGGATTTGGAGGGCAGCGTGCAACCACAGTCGAAGGTCACAGCAAGCGCGTATCGCTCCCTCATCGGGCAGAGTGGGGATCGCTTGACGGCTCTCCGTCAGCAAATGGACTTTATCAATACCATTGGGAAGCGTTTTGTCGCGGCCATTGACCGCTTTCAGGTGCATCGCGCTCTGCTTGCCACGCTGCAAGACCTCTATCATTTTTCCGCCTGCTCCATATTACTCGAAGATGACCCCATCGAACTGACCTTTCAGCTTTCTATTATCCCGTCCCACCCCCTGAGCGAGGCCTTTATTTCGGCCATGATGGAGCGTATCGCGCGCGCTGCCGAGGTGATCGATTTCCCCAGGGTGACGGCTGACGAACTGGCGCTGATGGCCTACCTTGATGCTCCCGATGAGCTGGCCTGGTCCGATTCCGCCACGCCAGGCACGGCAACCGATATTGGCGATTGCCTCAACATTCCTCTGACGGTGGAGAACCGCATCATAGGGATGCTCAGTCTGTTCGACGAGCGGGAAGGCGCCTTCGATGCCGAATTGTTGCAATTGACCACCATGATCGCCGATTATGCGGCGGTCGCGCTCGAAAATGTGCGCCTGCGCGAGCGCGAAAGGGCCTTGTGGCGTGATGCCGAGGTGGAACGCCAGCGCCTGGAACTGATTCTCAACAGCATGGCCGAAGGATTGTTGATTACCAACGCGGAGGGGGCCATTACGTCGCTCAACAATTCCGCGCAACATTTGCTGTTTCAGGCGCGCTTGCCGCTGGAAGAAACGTCAACTCCCTTGCGCCGCCTGGCTGCCTTCAACGAGGCGAAGTGGCTGACCGACCTGGCGGATATCATTGACCGGGCGTTGGCCGGCAATATCATTATGGGCCACGAGCTGCTGGCCGATGCCAGCGACGAGGCCGTTCCTCTGACGCTCAGCATCAGCGCCGCGCCCTTATATGATAGCCGGCAGTCGATGCAAACGCGCATTCTGGGTGTTGTGGCGGTCCTCAACGACATCACCTCGCATAAACAGCTTGAGAAGTTGAAGGACGAGTTCGTATCAATCGTTTCGCATGAACTGCGCACGCCTTTAACCACCATCAAGGGCTACACACAGCACCTGATACGGCGCATCGAGCGGCGTTTGCGCGGCATCAGCGTCACACAGCCGGCCAACGTAATTGCTGAATTGCCGGAAAGCTATGATCTGCGCAGCCTGAATATTGTGCAAAGCCAGAGCGATCACCTTGAGCGATTGGTCAATGACTTGCTCGATCTCTCGCGCGTGCAGTGGGGCGAGTTGCACCTGCAATATTCCAGCTTTTACCTGGCGGATGTGCTGGCCGAAAGCGTACACCTGGCGCAGATCAGCGCGGAACAGCACACCATTTTTCTCGATATTGCGGCGCAGGATAGCAAGCTGGTCGCGGATAAGCTGCGCATCAGCCAGGTAATCGGCAATATTCTGGATAACGCGGTGAAGTTTTCGCCACAGGGCAAACAGGTCACGGTGATGTTGCAAGAACAGGACAGCGAGTACCTGGTGAGTATCAGCGACCGGGGCATTGGCGTCAGTCCAGACTTTTTTGACCACATCTTCGAGCGCTTTTACCGCGTGCGCAATACCGCCAGCCGCCAGTATTCGGGCATCGGCATGGGCCTGTATATCGCCAAAGCCATTATAGAAGCGCACGGCGGGCGCATCTGGCTCTCCAGCCACCCTGGTACAGGCAGCACCTTCTACTTCACGCTGCCGCGCGTTCCGCGCACCAGCGCGCTGCCTGCACTATAGTATTCTGCTTTGCTTCTCAGAGCCTGACTCGCGGCCTGACGAGGGGCTGTCAGACGAGGGGCTGTCACATGAGTATGAATTATGAATCGTCTAACAGAGATGTGAGTTCTCCTCCATCCAGGGCAACCCATACACGCTTGCATGGGTACTGGCTCCTGCTTGCCCGCGTGGTGTGGATTGCCCTGGTTATTTTAGTGCTCGGTTTCTTCGTCATTGGCCTGCCTCGGTACGTCACCCAAATGTTTACCGTGGGTACTAACCTGCTGTACGTTCCCTGGCAACTCTCCCCTGAGGGGCTCCAGGCCCTGCAAAATGCAGGTATCTCCCTCAGCATCTACGCTTCATTTGCCCTTGCGCTCAGCACAGCCCTTGTGTTGGTCTGGGTGGTGGTCGGTATCGTGATTTTTTGGCGCAAGTCTGATGACTGGATGGCTTTGCTGGTTGCTTTCGTACTCGTGAACTGGGGCCTGAGTACTTTCGCTGCTGCGGTTACTTTTTCTCCAGGGAACGGAGCCTCACAGGTTGCGGTACAGGCTGTAGGGTTCCTCCTTATTGCAAGTCTCATCCTCTTCTTCTTCCTCTTCCCGGATGGACAATTTGTGCCAGGCTGGACATGTTGGTTAGCGATTGTATCGATAACATTGGCAGGCGGTGCTCAATTCCTCCCGGCCACTTCGCCCTTGAATCCAAATAACTGGCCCGCTCCAATCAGTTCTTTGTCGTTACTCCTGCTCTTTCTCAGTATCCCGGGAGGACAGATTTATCGCTATCGACGCGTTGCTAATCCGGTACAACGTGAGCAGATCAAGTGGGTGGTGTTCGCCCTCACCATTGTCCTTATAGGTATGATAGGGGATGTGGTCGTGGAAGACCTGCTGAAGCTTCACCTGCCCGTATTGCTCACTCAATTCCTGGGCCCGGTTATCTGGAATCTGGTGCCCGTGCTCATTCCAATCTCGATTGGGATCGCTATTCTGCGTACTCGCCTCTACGATATCGACATCATCATTCACCGCACCCTGGTCTATGGTACGCTCACGTCCATCCTGGCTGTCGTCTACGTTAGCCTGGTGATTGGCCTGCAAGCACTCCTGCGTGGCATCATCAGCCAGGACAACAGCGTCGCCATCGTCATCTCCACGTTGGCTATCGCAGTTCTCTTCCAGCCGTTGCGCCAGCGCATCCAACAGCTTATTGATCGACGCTTTTACCGGCGCAAATATAACGCAGCTAAAATCATCGAAGTCTTTAGTGCCACACTGCGCAATGAAGTTGACCTGGATCAGTTGAGGGAGGATTTGGTAGCAGTGGTGGAGGAGACCATGCAGCCGACATGTGTTTCGTTGTGGTTGCGTCCGTCTAGTCAAGAGAAAAAATCCGGCACTCACCTGTAGTGCTGAGAGCCAACACCGGCTAAGCCAATGTAGGACAAGCACTAGAAGCCTACAACGCCTGCAACAAATCCGTGGGATTCGACCCGAATTGCTGGCGCAAATATGATATGCCGAAGCTGGTAAAGTGGATGGAGGCGAAGCTGGCACGCAGGTATTGGATGTTGCGCAGGAAACGCGCTTCGCCCCACAGGGGATAGCGCAGGTCACGCAGAGCATTGAGGATGTTGCCCGCGCTGGTAAAGAGGACGCCGGCCAGTATGACCGGGATTTCAATGAGTGGGCGATGCGGCAAGGCCAGCGGGCTGGGAAACGCGCTGAACAGGCCGAAGTAGAGAATGCAGCCCGATATGAGCGCCGGGAAAAGCGCGTTAAAGAGGATGAAAAGCGTGGTGGGTTCGCACAGGACGAGCGGGGTTATGCCGAAAGGTCCGAAGGCCCACCCGATGAGCGGGTCATTTTTAAGCAGCGCGATCAGCACTTTAGCGCATTCAACAAGCACCAGCCACAGTACCACGAAACCAATCAGTCCCAGGACGCTGGTAATATGCACGCTGCTGTGAATACCCGGCATTCGATTCTCCTTGCTCAATTGTCGCAGAGGTCTACTATACTCTATTATACGTCGCGCCAGCCCGCTTCGCCAAGCAATGGTACAAACAGGCAGCCGCCCAGTGAGCGAACTTCCGGCCCCCAGGGTGCGCGATGAACCATCAGCAATTCCTGGCGGTCGGGCTTGCCCACCGGTATGACCATCATGCCCCACGAAACCAGTTGATTGAAGAGGATCGCGGGCACTTCCGGGGCAGCCGCCGTGACGATGATGCGGTCATAGGGCGCTTGCTCCGGCCAACCGAGCGATCCATCGCCTACATATATTGTAACGTTTCCCGCTCCCAATTTTGACACCCGTTTGAACGCTGTACAGGCCAGCTGCTGAATACGCTCAACGCTGTAGACGTGACCGGCTAAGCGCGCCAGGATTGCCGTCTGGTAGCCGGAACCCGTGCCGATCTCCAGCACGCGCTCCTCTCCTCGCAGTTGCAGGGCCTGGGTCATTGTGGCAACCATGAGTGGCTGTGAGATGCTCTGCCCCATCTCGATGGGTAAAGCGCGATCATCATAGGCCAGGCTATATTGCGTTTCATCGACAAAAAACTGGCGCGGAATAGCGGCCAGCGCAGCCAGCACTCGATTGTCGCGTATACCAGCGTTGCGCAGTGATTCGAGCAACTGCTGGCGTTTCTTCCCAAAGTCATACTCCATACGTATACCATCCCTGCTTGATAAAACGGAAAGCAGACGGAATACGGGATGTTTCTCTCAATTAAGTGTAGTGGGAATTTAGCATATAGTCAAGCAGGAGTGTTTAGGTGGCTGTCATGCGACCAGGGCGGGGGCAAGCCCCGCCCCTACCCTGCTACGAAGTGTTCTTTACGTACCGTATAGGGTAGGGGCGGGGCTTGCCCCCGCCCTGGTCATTGCACGCTTGAAGCATAAAAAATGGGCGCTACTGGGGTCGAACCAGTGACCTCTTCGGTGTGAACGAAGCGCTCTCCCACTGAGCTAAGCGCCCTTGCGGACAAGAGCAACTATAGCATCAGCGTGCAGTGTTGTCAAGCACTTTTTCGTTTGCATCTCCAACGTTTAAGGTGAAAAATAACGCTCTGTAGGGACGCGATTTATCGCGTCCGCGTTGGTGTGGCGCGTCGTTGGAGGACGCGATAAATCGCGTCCCTACAGAGTACCCTGTCCCCGCGCGCGCGCCAAAATTTCCTCAACCGCCTCGGTCTTGGCGTCGGCATAGTTCTGCGTGTACTTCCATTCCCGGCTGGCAAGCTCTCGCTTGGTGCGCTCGTACAACTGGCGTTCGGATGCGTTGCTGCGCAGCCAGTCGCGGAAGAGCAGCATACGTTCGATCTCCGTGCTGCCGGGCGAGAAGACATGTGCCTCTCCTTTCGCTTGCGGGCTAATAGCTATAGACGACACGCGGCGGCAGCATCACGCTCACTGTATCGCCATCGTTGATGTAGCCTTCGCGTTCCACCCAGCCGACCACGCCGCGTTTATGCATGGCGGCTCTGGGGAAACGCTGGGCCAGCTTTGGCACGTCGGGGTAGTGTTCCTGGATGGCGTGGCCGGGTCCGATGCAGGGCATGTTTTCGGCATCTACTACAATTACCGTGTCGTCTGGGAAGAAGATGCGCGTCGATGGCGGCAGCATAGTGAGGTTGGGGATGCCGCGCAGTTCAAGGTTTGCGCCCACCCACGCTGGTAATATGCGAGGTACTTCCAGGGCTGCCGCGACCTCGGCCAGTTCCTCCTCTGAGAGTATCGAGACCTGGCGTGTGTTACGGATAATGGTTCCGCGTGGGTAATGCGGCACCCGCACATCGGAGCGGCGCGTGAGACTCTTGTGTGTGTCTCCCTCCAATCCCTCAAAAGTTGCATGTACCCTGGCGATGTTGCGGGATTCGATAGTATGTCTACTCTGCCCGATCAAAAGATGGGTCACAGTGCCTGTCAGGTATTTAGTCATGTGGAGAAACTCCCGGAGCGGCAGCCCTGTTGCGAGGCTGCCGCTTCATGGATGCTATTGTTCGTTTGCCATTTTGCGCATGGCTGGGAAGAGAATCACGTCGCGGATGGATTCCTGGTCGGCCATGAGCATAACCAGGCGGTCGATGCCGAGGCCGAGTCCCCCGGTAGGTGGCATACCGATTTCCAGCGCCTCCAGGAAGTCTTCGTCGAGTACCTGCGCCTCGTCGTCGCCCTGGGCGATCTGGCGCATCTGATCCTCGAAGCGCGCGCGTTGATCGAGCGGGTCGTTTAGCTCGGTGAAGGCGTTCCCAAGCTCCAGACCTCCTACAAAGGGCTGGAAGCGATCGGTCAGGCCCGCTATCTCGGTGTGCCGCTTGGCAAGCGGCGAGATGTCGATGGGATAATCCGTCAGGAACAGAGCCTGGCGCAGCGCGGGTATGCCCTTGCGCAGCATGAAGCTCTTGAGGTCGTCGATCAGGCGGCCACGTCCCAGCTTTGGGTCGGCTTCGTAGCCGTGCGCGCGCATCTCAGACGCGAGGCTCTCGCGCGTGGGGAAGTTGTTCACGTCGATGCCGGTGAATTCCGCGATGGCGTCGAGCAGGCGGATGCGCGGCCAGGGCGGTGTCAGGTCGATCTCCGTCCCCTGGAAGGTGATGCGCGGCGAGCCTTTGACCTCAATGGCGATGCTACAGATCATTTCTTCGACCAGCTTCATAATATCGTTATAATCGGCGTAGGCCTGGTAACATTCCATCATGGTAAATTCTGGATTATGCGTGCGATCTATGCCTTCATTACGGAAATCACGCCCAATTTCATAGACCCGCTCAAATCCACCCACAATGAGCCTTTTGAGATAGAGTTCGACGGCGATACGCAGGTAGAAATCCCGGTCAAGCGTGTTGTGATGGGTGATAAATGGGCGAGCCGTTGCGCCCCCATACAGCGGCTGTAGGATGGGTGTCTCAACTTCGATGAAGCCGTGTTCATCCAGGTAGCGGCGCATGGCCCTGATGGTGCGGCTGCGTATGACGAAGATGTTGCGCGCTTCATCCCCGTTGGCGATCAGGTCAAGGTAACGCTTGCGCTGGCGCGTTTCCACGTCCTCCAACCCGTGATACTTCTCCGGCAGGGGACGCAGGCCCTTCGCCAGGATGCGAAATTCAAGGACGTGCAGGGTACGTTCACCCCTCTGGGTCCTGAAGAGAAAGCCACGCGCCGCGATGAAGTCGCCGATATCGAGCAGCTTGAGGGTCTTGTATGCTTCTCCCAGATCGTTGACGCGGAAAAAGACCTGTATGCGCCCTGTGCCATCTTCGATTTGCGCGAAGGCGGCCTTGCCCATGTCGCGCACCAGGCGCAGGCGCCCCGTCAGGATAAAATCTCCGCTTTCGCCCTGCCATTCGTCAAAATGTGCCAGTACTTCCGCGATAGTATGTGTGCGCTCTACGTTGTTGGGATAGGGATTGATACCCTTTTCCCGTATGGCGTGCAGCCGTTGTAGACGCGCTTCTCGTTCGTCTGCCATAGATTTTTTATTTCTCCTCCAAATCCTCCAAATGTGAGAGACCCATTGTAGCATTGTTCGTATCATTTTGTCACGGTGTATCCCCCAAAGTCGCATCGGGCTACATGGCGACCGCAAGGGTCGCCACTACTATACACGAAAACGGGCAAAAGGCGTATATAGTAGTGGCGACCCTTGCGGTCGCCATGTGTCACGCGGTCGCCATGCTCTACCTGCCTGACTCATTATTCCAGCCGTTCCGCCACGAGTTGCGCCAGGTGCAGCACACGCATCTTTTTCCCTTGAGCGTCTACGCCGCCGCGCAGGTGCATGAGGCAGCCGGGGTTGTCGGCCACCAGGATGGTCGCGCCGGTGCTTTCGGCGTTGCGCAGTTTGTTATGGAGGAGGCGTTCCGCTACGTCGCCGTGTTCGATGGAGGTCGAGCCGCCGAAGCCGCAGCAGACATCGGATTGCGGCATCTCGCGCAGCTCCAATCCCAGCGCGTCGTGAATGATGTGACGCGCCTCTTTGCGCAGTCCCAGGCAGTTGCACGACTGGCAGGAGTCGTGGTAGGTGGTGACGATCTCTTTCAGGCCAGCATCCTGGCGCACCGGAAGCTGGATGCCATCTGCCAGCATTTTATCTAAAAAACTGGTGAAATCTACAACTTTGCCCGCCAGTTCCCGCGCGCGCTGCAGCCAGCCCTGCTCGTCGAGGTCTTCAAAAAGCCGAATATAGTCCTGCACGATGGTGGCGACACAACTGGTGGAGGCGCTAAGGATGTAGTCGGCCTCGCTCTCTTTCAGCGCCTGTTCGAGCATGATAATGGTCTGGCGCGCCATGGCCGCCCCGTCGCGCCGGTCGCCGGAGTTGAGCGCAGGCAGGCCGCAGCAGTTCTGCCTGCGCGGGAATGTGACGCGCACGTCGCACGTTTGCAAGACATGAATGACGGCCTGCCCCATTTCTGGATAAAGGCGGTCGGTCATGCAACCGGCGAAATAACAGACCGTCAGACGCGGGGTGATGGTATTTGCCGGGACGCGATCAATCGCGTCCCTACGTTCCTGACGCGCCAGTTGCCGTTGCACACGGTCGCGCAGGGGGCGCGAGGCGAAGGCCGGGAGACTGCGCCAGCTTGCCAGTTTCACCATTGGACGCATATAGGGCAGGGGCAGTTTTCCCAGGATGCCGAAATTGCGCGCGCGGATGAAGTTGCTGCCGCGTGTGACAGGGAATTGGGCAATGCTTATCAAACGAGCGGCTATGTTGAAAAGGCGCGGGCGAGCCATCGCGCCAAAGACCAGTCTCTTGATCCAGTGCAGTCCCTTCTTTTCGACGACTCGGCTGCGCACATCGAGGATCAGGCTGGGAAGCGGAATTTCCACCGGACACACGGTTTCGCAGGCGTTGCAACTGACGCACAGGCTCTGCGGCCCGGCTCCGGCATCGAGACCATGATGGAACGGCGTCACAACCAGGCCGATAGCGCCGCTGTAGATATAGCCGAAGGCATGACCGCCGACCTGCGCATAGGGTGGGCAGATATTGGCGCAGGCGGCGCAGCGAATACAGCGCAGCGCGTCTTTGAAACGCCGGTCGGCGCGCATCTCGCTGCGCCCGTTATCGAGCAGCACAATATGCATTTCGTGGCCGGGCGTAGCCGGGCCGGTGATAAATGTGGTGTAGCTGGTGATGTGCTGCGCGGTGGCGCTGCGCGCCAGCAGGCGCAGCTGCGTCACGGCCTCGGCAAAGGTGCCGATCAGTTTATCGTAGCCCGCCATCACGACGTGTACCGGTGGCAGCGATGTCACCAGTCGCCCGTTGCC
>Ga0207416_1004454_pt1 | contig 12184 bp, 10 predicted proteins | sample PaiPotPPM11metaG_FD_184107 | JGI IMG/M metagenome (GOLD analysis project Ga0207416, IMG submission 184107) | Iron sulfur acid spring bacterial and archeal communities from Banff, Canada, to study Microbial Dark Matter (Phase II) - Paint Pots PPM... ...
GCGCGCGCCCGATCCTGATCGCGTTCAATATCGAATTGGCCGGCGGCGATCCGAGCATCGCGCGCGCGATCGCGAAGCAACTGCGCGAACGAGACGGCGGCCTGCGCACGCTGCGGGCGCTGGGCCTCCGGCTGCGCGACGACCTGGTCCAGATATCGCTCAACGTCACCGATTACCGCGCCACCCCGCTCCACCGCATCGTCGAACTGGTTCGAACGCTCGCGCGTACCCACGGTACGCGCGTCGTCCGGAGCGAATTGATCGGACTCATGCCCCGCGAGGCCGCTGCCGCGGCCGCATATTACTACCTCGGCGTATCCCCGCCGAAACCGGAGAGTATCACCAACTCGTGAAACGCATTCTCGTCCTCCTTGCCGCGCTCTGCATCCTTACGCTCCAGGGCGCCGCGTCCGCCGCGACGGGCGGCCCCGGCGACGCCGGCATTTTTCAAACGACGCTCGCCAATGGGCTCAAGGTCGTGGTCGTCGAAGATCCGATCGCTCCTGTGGTGCAAACGGGGGTCTGGTATCGCTTCGGCTCGCTCGAAGAAACGCCGGGGAAAACCGGTCTCGCTCACGCGCTCGAACACATGATGTTTCGGGGAACGAGCCATATTTCGTCGGGCGGTCTCGACGATATCGTCACGCGCATGGGCGCGCAGATGAACGGTGAGACCAATTACGATTACACGCAGTTTTACTTCGAAATGCCCGCCGATAAACTCGACGTCGCCCTCTACATCGAGTCCGACCGCATGCAGCACCTGCTCCTGCGAGAATCCGATTGGCGCATCGAGCGCGGAGCGGTGCTCAACGAACTCGAAGGCGATTCCGGTTCGCCGTTTTTCGATTTGCTCAAGCGCGTACGCGCCGCCGCATTCCCTAACCAGCCGGCCGGGCGCGTGCCGATCGGGCACAAAGCCGACGTGGAACGGGCGACCGCGAGCGACATCGCAACGTATTATCACGAGTGGTACGCGCCGAATAACGCCACGCTCGTCGTAGCGGGCGACGTCAAACACGAAGCCGTTTTCGCTAAAGCTCGCCAATATTTCGGAGCGATTCCCTCCCGCGCACTGCCGAAACACGAAGACGCGCGGCCGGTGCCAAGCCACGGTGCGGTGGTGCAATCGACGCTCCCATTCCCGTTCGAAGTTCTCGATCTCGCCTACGCCGTACCCGGGGACACCGAGCCCGGCGAGCCGGCGATCAGCACTCTGGCGACGCTGATCGAGAATCAGCGCGGCCCGTTCTACCAGGCGCTCGTCCAGACGAACGTCGCCCTCGCCGTGCAAGCCAACTCCGACACGCAGCTCAAGGGCGGCCTGCTCGACGTCTTCATCGTTCTCAACCCAGGGCACCACGGTGACGAAGCGCAGCGCATCTTTCAGAATACGATGGACGCGCAGTTGCGCAACGGATTTAGTCCCGATATCGTCAAAGCCGCGCAGCGTCTCACCATCGCCGAGCGCCTCTTTTCAGCCGACTCCGTCGACGGCATGGGCGATTTAGCCGGATATACCTACGGCATCGTAGGCGAGAAAATCCACGACGAGGACGACCGCCTCGCAGCGCTCACGCCCGCGACGATTCTCGCTGCGGCAAAGAAGTATTTGAGTACCCCCACCGTCGTCGGCCATCTCCTTTCCAACACCGGTCAGCCCTCGGGCTCGCAAAAGAGCACATCGGCGGCGACCGACGATTTCTCAAAACGCGTTCCCAACGGACCGATCATCGAACCCGCCTGGGTGCGCGCCGCCGTGCGCAAACCTACGACCGCGCAAAGCCATTTGATGCCCACGGCGTTCACGCTGCCCAACGGCATCCATGTCATCGTGCAGCAAAAACCCGACCGCCAGACGTTCACGCTCAGCGGCAATATCGCCGCATCGGCCGCGTTCGCGCCGGCCGGAAAGGTCGGGATCATTCGCCTCGCGTCGGCGGTAGCGGATTACGGGAGCCAAGCCTATCCCTTTGCATTGCGCCACAAAACCACCGACGACTTGGGCGCATTCGTGACCACCGGCCAGAGCTTCAGCGCTCGTGGACTGGCCGACGATTTCGATACGATCGCGCGCGTCATCGCCGATGGCGAGGAGCATCCGACCTTTGCGGAGCCCTGGTTCTCGCTCGAGCGCGAACAACTCGCGAACAGCCTGCAAAGCGAAGCATCGATCTCCGGGGTGATGATCGATCGCTCGTACGCGCGGCTTCTTGAAGCACCCGACGATCCGAGCCTGCGCGAAGCGACGCCCGCATCCGTCAACTCCATCACGCGCGACGATCTCCTTTCATTCACCAAAACGTACTGGCGCCCGGACCTCACCACGATCGCGGTGGTTGGAGATATTACCCCGGAGCGAGTTCGAGCGGTGCTCACCGCGGCCTTCGCCGGCTGGCACGCGCAAGGCCCCACGCCGAACGTACACAGCAAACCGCTGCCGCCCGCGCAAGCCGGACACGACTACGTGGGGACCGACACAAATCAGGTCTACGTGCGCTTGGGCCAAGCCGCACTCTCGCGTACGAGTAAGGACTACGATACATTCCTGGTGCTCAATCAGATACTCGGCGCGAACGGTGCCTTTGAATCGCGACTCTGGCAGGGACTGCGCCAGAAACGCGGGCTCGTCTACAGCGTAGGCAGTTCGCTCTCCACCGATGCGGATCGCGGCGATTTCCGCATCGAGTTGAGCGCACCACCCGATCACGTAGTCGAAGCGGTCCGCTTCATTCGCGAGCAACTACGGCTGCTGCAAACGCAGCCCGTCACCCAGACGGAACTCACCGAGGCCAAGGGGCGACTGGTAAGCGGCGCACTGCTCTCCGAAGCATCGGCCGACGGACAAGTCGAGCAACTGATGGATATCGCCACCAACGACTTACCGCTGGACTATTACCGCACGTTGAACGAACGCTTCGCCCGGATCACGGCAGCCGACGTGCAACGCGTTGCGAGAACGTACCTCCATCCCAATCGATTGATTCAAGTCTACGCCGGACCGCCCGGCGTGTGGGAATCAGAGAGCCTGTAATCTCGTCCAGCCTGCAAGTAGCCCTACCCCAGCAATAGTTGGGGTAGGCGGCGCGCCGGGACCGGTCAGCTCAAAGCGTGTTTTCGCGAACGATCCGGTCGGTCACCGTAGCCGGTAGTCCCTGCGGGAGCATCTCCATGATGACGTTCCCGTGCTTCCAGCGGCGCAGCGCAAGCGTCCACGTCTCACGATGCGTCCGCCCATCTTTTCCCTGACGAATCGCCTCAAAGTGAGCGACGGGAGGGCCGCTGACTGCAGCCATCTCTTCGATAAGGATCCGGTAATATCGTCCGGCGATTTGCGTTTGGTAGACCAGCGCAACGCGCGCAATCGGCCGTTCGCTGACCACGTGCGCATATTGAAAAATCGTGTGCGTCGGCAGCCCAACCGGCACGACGACCCTAAATGACATGTGCTGCTGCGCCTGCGCGATGGTAAACCGATCGGCGCGATGAATGAGCGGTGGTAACGGTTTCGAGGAACTCTGGTTGAAGAGATGCGCGTAGCCGGCGCGTAGCACGCCGGCGGCCTGAGTAGCGATGCCGGCACTTAGCAGAATAACGAGCACTGCGCATGCGTATGCCAAGCCACGCGACCGAGGACGCGGCGGGAAGGGCGCGGCCATCGTCGGAGCCCACGGTCCCTGAGGGCATTCGGGTACCGCCGCGCGCGCAAATCGCCGCTGCAGCGCCATTTCAATGATCTTGGGCTCATTCATGATACAGTCTCCTGTGCCGTTGACGGCACGGTCGAGTCGCCGAGAAGAGGTCGTAGGCGGTGGCGGGCAATCATCAGGCGAAAGCGCACGCTCGCTGCGGGTATCCCAAGTGCGACGCCGACCTCGTTGCTTGTCAAACCGACGAAATAGTGGAGTTCGAGCGCGAGCCGCAGGGACTCGGGCAGCATGCCGATCGCGGCTTCGAGGTCGAGCCGAGCGCTAGGGTCGTCGCGCGTCGAGACGCCGCTCGCCATTTCGTAGCCGACCGTCTCTCGTCGCCGTAAACGAGATCTCGCGCGAGCGTGATCGCGTGCGTGCGACACGATGATCCGGTACGACCAACCGGCGAAAGAGCGCACGTCGGAAAGATTCTGAAGCTTTGCGCAGATCGCAGCGCAGGCATCTTGCGCGGCGTCTTCTGCAGCGCAGCTCTCGCCGAGGATCGACAGGGCAATTCGGTATGCGTTCGGCCACATGGAGCGAACAAGCCCGTCGTAGGCCTCTTCATGTCCGTTCGAGGCCGCCCTCACCAAATCCAATAGCCCTTCGCCATCCTTCATACTATAAAGACGCCGGCGGGCGCCTTAGTGTTTGCTCTACCTTCTTTTTCCGGGTCTTCGGAATTAGCGGTTGGGTCCTGCTGAGAAACGGTCGTCTTCGATCATTGCCGCAAGTGTTGGGATATCGACTCCGAGGTTACGTTCCGTGTCGTCATCCCATGTTGGATCGCCATACGAGAGTGACGAGATCGTGCGCATGGCGAGGAAGGGCTCTCGGCGATGATTGCGGCGCTCGAACTTCGGGCGAGCAGATTCCCGTTTCTGCGGTCCTTCGGTGAAGAGAATCTTAGCGCGCAACACCTCAAAGCTGTAGCCTCGCCCCAGGCGGTTCATCACGCGGATCAGGTTGTTTAGGGACTCGGTGTACGCGTTCGTAATCGGGTGGTCGAAGTAAGAGAGTATCTCGGGGTGCCAGTTGTTCCAGACCGTTAGGATCGGTGCAAACGCGCTACGCACAACTTGCGGGATGCTGCTCTCCCAAGCGCGATAGTGCATTTCAGCTGCCGCCTTGTTTTGCGCATCGTAGATGCCGAAGAAGCCTTCTTTTAGACGGTAGGCTTCGCCAAGCGTCGGATGCAACGAGCTCCAATTATCGAGCAGAAACCGCTCTTGTGCGGTGAGGTCGTGCGAACGCTTCAGCAGGATGAAGCGGTCATGCATAAGACCCCGACGCTGTTTCGGCGGAAGACTCGCTCTAAGGCCCTGGCGAACCTGCTCCATCGCGACGTTTGCCATCCGAACGACGTGGGATTTGTCCACCACGACCGTTGCTTGCGGTAGAACGGCGCGAACCGCGTCGCGATAAGGCGTCCACATGTCCATCGCGACGTACTTCACGCGCTCGCGCTGTGGCAATACGTGCAGGTAGCCCGCTACGGTCTTCTTGTTGCGATCAGCCAGAATATTAACGATTGTCTCGCTCTCGATGTTCGCGACCACGCAACGCGGCTTAAGAATATGTATCTCGTCGATGCCCAGCCAAGTCGGTGTCGCAACCTCAAACTGAGCCTCTAACTCATTGACGTAATCCCGAAAGATGTTGCGGATCGTACCTTCGTCGACGCCCACCTCGTCGGCAATGGAAGTGAAAGGTCGTTTGAGGCTCTGCTTTCCAACCCAACTCGCTAGCCGCTCTGTCATTAGGCGTTTCTCGGACAATGCGGGCAGTCGCTCTTGAAAGGTCTTGCCGCAATCATCACAGCGTAGACGCCTGGCGCGCACGTACATGCCTACGCGCTTTCCGTGCATCGGCAAGTCCTTGAATCGTATCTCCCGAGCGCCCCAACGGTGAACTTTGCCGGAACGGCATTGCGGGCAGGGTGTACGCTCTACGGCGATCTCAGTGTACACATGATAGTCGTGCTCGCTTTCATCTACCTTTAGCACGCGATACTGAGGCAGATTAAGGACGTTAGCGTTCACGCAATCTCCCGATAGCATTAGGCATCAAATGCGTTGCCTTTCCCGAGATTGCAGCGTGCGCACTTCGCCTCAAGGTTTGCGTCAGTGGTATCGCCCCCTTTAGACCACGGCACTATGTGGTCAACATGTAGTTCTATGCCGCGCTGCGCTAGCGGGCTAGCGCCACAGGTTCTACACTGGAAGCCATCCCGTAAAAGGATTCGAAATCTTTGTCGTTCCGATATGTCTCTGCGAGGGCGAGTGGCCGCGAGATCGATTCCAGCGAGGGGTCTTGCGGCGACATGCCTTGCCGTCTCTGTCGCGTCCGCGGGGCTGTCAACGTCATCCGCATTAGCCCATTGTATGAACGCGCGAAGCGCCTTCGTCCACGAGCCAAAGCGCTTTCCATATGTGCCTGCCGCAAACCTCGACCTTGGCTTTTTAACCTCACCATATCTCGGCTGTCGCCCGAGGTTAATCCATAGGGTTTTGATATTCTCGAATAGACCATCGTCGCTTATTCCGATTTGAGAACGGCTTGGCTGCAGACCAGCAAGACGCAAAGCGTTGGGCCACGATCTGAAGCGTCGTTGAAAAGTGCTTGGATGAGCGCGGCCGCTTTCTGCGTACTCCGCCACGGTAATTGTGTCTCTTCCAAGCACTTGAGCGCAGCGGCGCAAATCGTCGAGTAGCACCTCATCCGGCTCACCTCGCAGCGTCTCTTCCAATTCGAACTTCATGTCGGCTCTAAATCAATCTTGCGAAAGAGCGCGCTGCACGTCGCGATGGCCGTGCAAGATGCGAGCCACGCGAATATCGTCGTCAATCGTGTAGAATACGACATAGTTGTTTATGGGCCACGATCTTAGCCCGGGGTACAGGTCTTCCCGCTCGCGACCAGCGCCGGGGAACCTGGCGAGAACCCTGAGTCGTGCCAGGATGGTATCGATAGTACGCGCCGCAGCCTCGGGGTCATCGAGAGCGATGTAATACCAGATGTCGTCGAGATCGGCCTCGGCTTCCGGTAGAAGCCTGACCTTCACGCCTGCGCTCGGCGCAGACGTTCGTTGCCGCGTTGGGCGATCTCGTCGGTAGAGATTTCATCGAGGAGCCGCCCTTCGCCGGATCCCATGCCTTTGCGGATCGCTGCGCGCAGCGTGCGAAGCCGTTCGTCATCGTACTGTTGCAAGAGCCGAAGTCCCTCACGGACGACTTCGCTTGCCGACGAGTACCCACCCGAGGCGACCTTCTGCTGAACGAACTCTTCGAGAGGCTCGGGGACGGAAACGTTGATGGTCTTCATGAGCGGCTCCTATGGCGGTGGCAACCGGATATTCCGAAATCATTCTACCATGTCCCCGAGCCGCTTCCAACCCGACAATCCGAAGAAACGCCTGCTTTACCGAGCTGCGCCGAACCGCCAAGCCAACCGCTCGCTCCGAATACCGCTTTCCCCGTGGCGCGGGCCGTGAAGTCACGAAACGAGTGCGTTGCTGCGGCAGTATTCGGCGATGCGGGCGATGCCTTCGGTGACGCGGTCGATCGGCGCAACCCAACTCAGGCGCAGCCACGCGTCGAACATCCTTCCGAAGGCGATACCCGGGATGGCCACGACGTCGTACTGCTCCACCAAGGCGATCGCGGCGTCCAGCGACGGCACGCCGTCGGGTAAGCGCACGCACGCGTAGAAGCTCCCCTCGGGTTCGATGAAGCGCAACTCGCTCTTGCGCAGTGCGTTGACGACCGCCCCTTGCTGGCGCCGATACCACTCCACGTGCTCGCCCACGCCGCCGAGCGTCGTGAAGACGTGCAAGCCGACCTGTTGGGCGAATGTATCCGTGCACGACGTCACCCATGCGTGCGCCTTGATCGCCTGTTCGATAAACTCGTGGGGAGCGAGGACCCAGCCTAAACGCAATCCGGTCAGCGCGTTGCTCTTGCTCAGCGAATTCGTAACGATCGTATAGGGATAGCTGTCTGCAAGGTAGGCTTCGTTTTCGATATAGGTTTGCTCGCGATAGATTTCGTCGTGGATGATCCAGATAGGATCGCCCGAGCGCCGTTCGAGCGCTCGCACCAGGATGTCGGCTTGGTCGCGTGAGATCACGCGGCCGCTGGGATTATTCGGGGAGCAGATCACGATGGCGCGCGTGCGTTCGCCGATCGCCGCGATGATACGTTCGGCGTCGAACGCGAAACCGTGCGCTTCGTCCATAGCCACGCCGCGCGCGGTGATGCCTTCGAGAGCGGCCATCTTTGCGTAGGCCGGAAAGGCCGGCTCGACGATGAGCAGTTCATCGCACGACGGATCGAGCAAGGTCTTGATCGTCACGAACATCGCTTCTTGCGAGCCGGTCGTCACGCAGACATTTTCCACGCGGTGCATTTGCGGGTAGTGGTAGTGCCGGGCGATCGCTTCCCGCAGCGCGTGCTCGCCGGCGTTCGGCGTGTACTTCACGCCATGCTCGCGAACGTACGCCATGGCGTGTTCGAAGTGCGCCATGTTGGGCCTGAGCGAAGGCTCTCCTAAGCCGAGGTCGATCGAACTCGGTTGACGTTTGGCGGCGATCGTGCGGATCAGCGAACCCGGAATCTCTAAGACGCGTGGATTGAACACTAGACCGCTACCTCGTATTCGCGGAGCGCGGCGTTCAGCGACGTTTTTCGATCGGTCGCTTCCGTTCGCGTGCCGATGATCAGGGCGCACGGGACACCGTATTCGCCGGCGGGGAAGCGTTTGGGCAGCGTTCCCGGGATCACGACCGCGCGCGCCGGGATGCGGCCTTTCGAGGTTATCGCTTCCGTCGCACGCACGTCGACGATCGGCGTGCTCGCGGTAAGCACGACGCCGGCACCGAGTACCGCTTCGCGCTCGACGCGCACACCTTCAACGACGATGCAGCGCGAGCCGACGAAGGCGCCGTCTTCGATGATGACTGGTGAGGCCTGCGGCGGTTCGAGCACGCCGCCGATGCCGACGCCGCCCGAAAGGTGCACGCCCTTACCGATCTGGGCGCACGATCCGACGGTCGCCCACGTGTCGATCATGCTGCCTTCGTCGACGTACGCCCCGATGTTCACGTAGCCCGGCATTAAAATCGTGCCGTTCCCGAGGAAACTTCCGAACCGCGCGACGCCGGGCGGAACGCAGCGCACGCCGAGCTTTTTGTAGTTTTTCTTGACCGGCAGCTTATCGAAATAGACGAGTCCGTCGCGGTCGCGGTCGCCGATCCAATGCGCCTCGCACCGCGCAAAGTAGAGCAAGATTGCTTGCTTCACCCAGACGTTCGTCCGCCATACGCCCTCGGCGTCGGGCTCGCACGCGCGCAGCAGGCCTTCGTCGAGCGCTTCGATCGTATCGTCGATGGCACGTCCTTCGCGGCCACGCGGATCGCCGTTCCCCGCAGCCAACGCTTCGATCTGTCCGCGCAATTGCTCAAAATCCATAACGAAACTATCGTTACGGCGCACCATCTCGCTCCTCATCTTAACGCGGCCGATTGCCGCGGCGGCGCATGGTTCCCAGCCGACCCCGTCGTAGGTTGATAGGATGAAAGCGTATCGGTTGCTCGCGGACGGGCCGCGAATCGAAGACGTTCCAACTCCGGAGCCGGGCGACGGAGAGGTGCTGCTCAAGATCGCGGGAGCCGGAGCCTGCCACTCCGATCTCCACGTCGTCGCCGGGATGGCCGCGGGGAAGTCGCCGTGGGCGCCGCCGTTTACCCTGGGGCATGAGAACACCGGGTGGGTCGCCGCAATCGGCGCCGGCGTGAAGGGCGTGACCGAAGGCGAAGCCTATGCCGTGTACGCTGCTTGGGCGTGCGGACGGTGCGCCGCTTGCGCGGTATCGGCCGAGAATTATTGCCTCAACCAGCGCGATATGCGCGGATGCGGCCTGGGAGAACACGGCGGAATGGCCGAGTACATGATCGTTCCGGCGGCCCGCTACCTCGTGCCGTTGGGCGATCTGGAGCCGCGCGATGCCGCGCCCCTATCGGACGCGGGCCTCACCCCCTATCACGCGATTAAACGTTCGCTACTCCTTCTCGCACCGGATGCGAGCGCGGTGGTCATCGGCGCCGGCGGGCTCGGCCACATGGCGGTCCAGATCCTGCGAGCGATGACCAGCGTCCGCATTATCGCGGTCGACATCTCGCCCGAACGCTTAGCGCTGGCGCGCTCCCTCGGCGCCGACGACATCGTCGTTTCCAACGAGGACGCGCTCGCGACCGTGCTGGAACTCTTGCGCGGCCAAGCCGACGTCGTGCTCGATTTCGCCGGCGTTCAGGCGACCGTCGATCTCGCTCGCAAGTTGGTACGGCCCAACGGCGATTGCACCATCGTGGGGCTCGGGGGCGGAACCCTGCCGGTCTCGCAGGGTAAGGTATCGTGGGGAGCTCGCGTCTCGATGCCGCTCTACGGCTCGATCGCCGAGCTTCGCGAGGTGATCGCCTTGGCGCGCCGGGGCTACATCAACGCACACGTCAGACGCTTTCCGCTCGAGCGCGCGCACGAAGCGTACGCACAGATGGAAGCGGGTACGTTCGAAGGGCGGGCGGTCATCCTTCCGAACGGCTAGCGCGATCCGAGTAGCGATCTTTCGGCGTAGATCAGGGTAAGAGATAGGAAGCCAGCCGCGAATACGCCCCATCCCACGTTTTGCGGCGGAGGCTCGCATCCGCGCCCTGTATCTTTTGAAGGAGGTTCCGTGCCGAATTCGTCGCTCGATGAGCAACGCATCAACGCCATTCGCTTTCTCGCGGTCGATGCGATACAGAAAGCCAACTCCGGTCACCCGGGGCTGCCGCTCGGCGCGGCCGCGATCGCCTATACGCTCTGGACGCGGCACCTACGCTTCAACCCGCAGGATCCGCACTGGTTCGATCGCGACCGCTTTATTCTCTCGGCGGGCCACGGTTCGATGCTCCTCTATGCGATGCTCTACCTGACTGGCTACGATCTCTCGCTCGACGATCTCAAGCATTTCCGCCAACTCGGCAGTAAGACTCCAGGCCATCCCGAGGTCGGGCACACGCCGGGCGTTGAGGCCACCACCGGTCCGCTCGGACAGGGCATCGGGAATGCGGTTGGCCTTGCGATCGCCCAAGCGCATCTCGGTGCGGTGAATAATCGCGACGATGCACGGATCTGCGACCACTTCACCTACGCACTCTGCGGCGACGGCGATTTGATGGAAGGGATCAGCCAAGAAGCGCTCTCCCTTGCGGGGCACCTCAAACTCGGGAAATTGATCGTGCTTTACGACGATAACCGCGTCTCGCTCGCCGGACCGACCGACGTGACGTATACCGAAGACGCGATCGCGCGATTCGACGCGTCGGGCTGGCATACGCAAACCGTCGATGCCGCCCATTGCAACGATGCCGATGCGATCGATCGCGCAATCGCCATCGCTAAAAACGTTACGGACCGGCCGTCGCTGATCGCCGTGCGCACCCATATCGGGTACGGATCGCCGCAGCAAGATACATCCAAGGCCCACGGCGAGCCGCTCGGCGCGGAGAATGTCGCCAAAACGAAAACCGAACTCGGCTGGCCGCTCGAACCCGCCTTCTACGTTCCCGACGAGGCCTTGGCGTTCTATCGCGAATGCGGGAGCAAAGGCGCCGGCCTGCAAGCCCAATGGAACGCGACGTTTGCGGCATGGAAAGCGGCGCACCCGGATCTAGCCGGGCCGCTCGAGCGCGCGCTGGAGGGCAAGCTTCCGGCGAACCTTCCCTGGCCGACGTTTACCAAAGAGAACGGCAGTATCGCAAGCCGCGATGCCGGCGGTATCGTGATGAACGCCATCGCGTCCGCGTTACCGGAGTTGGTCGGCGGTTCCGCCGATCTCGACCCGTCGACCAAGACGTATCTCAAGGGTCAAGGCGATTTTCAGCCCGACGATTATCTCGGCCGCAATATCCATTACGGCGTACGCGAGCACGTGATGGCGGCCGCGACGAACGGCATCGCCCTGCACGGCGGCTTGATGCCGTTTGCCGCGACGTTCTTCAATTTCGCCGACTATCTCAAGCCGAGTCTACGTTTGAGCGCGCTGAGCCGGCTTCATGCGATCTTCGTGTTCACCCACGACTCGGTCTTTCTCGGCGAGGACGGTCCCACCCATCAGCCGATCGAACAACTCGCCATGCTCCGCGCCATGCCGAACGTGCGCGTCGTGCGTCCTGCGGACGCACTCGAAACGCTCGAAGCATGGAAACTCGCTATCGATCCGCACAGCGGCTGCCCGTGGGCGCTCGTACTCACGCGTCAAAAACTCGCATTCTTGGGCGCGCGAAACGCGCGCGTAGACCGCGGAGCTTATGTGATCGCAGACGCAGGCGGAACGCCCGATCTCCTACTTCTTGCAACCGGTTCCGAAGTCGAGTTGGCGATTGCGGCCAAAGGGCTGCTCGAACGAAAAGGCGTGCGTACCCGGGTCGTCTCGATGCCGTGTTTGTCGCTCTT
>Ga0207416_1004455_pt1 | contig 12184 bp, 16 predicted proteins | sample PaiPotPPM11metaG_FD_184107 | JGI IMG/M metagenome (GOLD analysis project Ga0207416, IMG submission 184107) | Iron sulfur acid spring bacterial and archeal communities from Banff, Canada, to study Microbial Dark Matter (Phase II) - Paint Pots PPM... ...
GGCGAGCATCCCGATCATCGCCGTCACCGGCTCCAACGGGAAGACGACCACGGCCCGCATGATCGCGCACATCGTGAAGGGCCTCGGGCACAAGGTCGGGATGACGACGACCGACGGCATCTACATCGACGGCCGGCTGGTGAAGCAGGCGGACGCGAGCGGCCCGCGATCGGCCCGCATGGTGCTCCAGAATCCCCGGGTCGACTTCGCCGTCTTCGAGGTGGCCCGCGGCGGGATCCTGCGCGAGGGCCTCGGCTACAGCGCCAACGATGTCGCCGTCGTCCTCAACGTCACCGGCGACCACCTCGGCCTCAAAGAGGTCAATTCATTGCGCCAGCTGGCCGCCATCAAGCGGGTCGTGGTCGAGGCCGTACCCCGCAGCGGCACCGCCGTCCTGAATGCGGATGACGAACTGGTGGCGGAGATGCGGACCCACTGCAGCGGCTCGGTCATCCTCTTCTCGATGCGCGACGACAATCCGCTCATCGACCGCTGGGTGCGGCGCGGCCGCAAGGCGTTCGTCATCGAAAAGCAGCCTGGCGGCGGCGAGATGATGGTGCTGCGTGAAGGCCGGCGCAGCACCCAGATCGCCTGGGTCCACCTGATACCGGCCACCTTCGAAGGCCGGGCCCGCGCGAACGTCCAGAACGCGCTGGCGGCGGCGGCCGCCGCGCACGCCGCCGGGGCGCACCTCAACGATATCCGCCAGGGCCTGCGCAGCTTCCACCCCTCCTTCCACGAAGCGCCCGGCCGCCTCAACATGTTCGAGCTTCACGGGGTCAAGGTGATCGTCGATTACGCGCACAACCCCGCGGGCCTTCAGATGGCGGGCGATTTCGTCGAGCGGCTGACGGCCCCCGGGGTCAATGGACCGGGACCCGAGCCAGGACGGCGGATCGCCGTCATCGCCACGCCCGGCGACCGGCGCGATGAAGACATGCGCGAGCTTGGCCGGGTCGCGGCCCGCGTCTTCGACATCCTGATCGTTCGGGAGGACGCGAACCCGCGCGGCCGGCAGCGTGGCGAGATCGCGCGGCACGTGATGGAAGGCGTCAAGGCGACCGAGGACAGCCGAGTGGAAACGGCCGAGATCATCATCGACGAGCGGCCCGCGATCGACGCGGCGCTCAGTCGGGCCCGGCCGGGCGACGTCGTCCTCCTCTGTGTGGACAAGCCCGCCGACACGTGGCGCGACCTCGAGGCGCGCCGCGCGCTCCCGGTCACGCCGGCAGACTAACGCCGAGCTCGCTGCACCAATTCGCGAAGCCGCGCCGGTCCGATGGGCGCGCCATCACGGGCCCGCAACAACTGGAAGATCTCCGGCCGCTGGGCCAGGGCCGTGATGGCGATCACCTCGTTGGGTGTTGACTCCTGGAGCATCCACTCGAGAGCTTCGATTTCGTTGGGAAACACGGGCGCCGTCGCCTTGCCGCCGTCCTCGAGCCCGGCTTGCAGCCGTTCAACGAGGTCCTTCGGATCGCGCCCGCGCAGATAGCGGTGCAGCTCCGCGATGACGGGCCGGTCGGCGCCCCGTGCCGCCGTGTAGGCGAGCCGGTGAAGGATGGCGTTGGTTCGGTCGCCCGCGATGCCGAACGCAAGGAAGATGCGCGCCGCCCCGGTCCGGAGGCCCTGGCAGATCTCGACCAAGCCGCGCATGCCGTCCTCGTTGTGGGCGTAATCGACGACGACCACCCGCCCGTCGACCTCGAAGATATTGGCCCGGCCCGGGTTGCTTTCCGGATCGAGCACGAACGAGCGTAGCCCCTCGACGACCGCCTCTTCTGAGACGCCCGCCCCCAGGGCAGCAGCCGCTGCGGCCATCGCGTTGCGAAGGTAGGGGCTGGAGATGCCCGCCAGCGCCACCGGGATGTCCTCGAGCGGGAGCAGGTGGTGAATGTGCCGCCGCGATGACATCACAACCAGCATGCGATCGAGGACCGAGATGGCACGCCCGCCCTCGGCGAGCGTGGTGCGGATCGCCGGATGGTCGGCATCGAGGGAGAACAACCATGGACGGCCGGTCGACTGGCGCCGCATCGCCAGGACTCGCGGATCGTCGGCGTTGAGCACAGCCCAACCGTCCGGCCGGGTGATCCGGGTGATGGTGGCCTTGACCTCCGCCAGTTGGTCGATGGTGCGGATCCCGTACTGGTCGAGGTGGTCTTCGGTCACGTTGGTCACGACGGCGACATCGTTGTGATCCGTGCCGATGCCGCGCAGCAAGATGCCGCCGCGCGCGGTCTCGAGCACCGCGAAGTCGATGCCCGGCTGCGCCAGCGCCTTCGCCGCCCCACTGAATCCTGAGTAGTCACCCTCCTCGACCAGCTCGTGATCGCGATACACCCCATCGGTCGTGGTGTAGGCGACCGTGTGACCCGCGGCTCGCGCCAGGTGCGCGATCAAACGCACGGTCGTCGTCTTTCCGTTGGTACCGGTCACCGCGATCACCGGGATCGTCGGGCTGAGCGTGGTCGGCGGCGCCCCGGGCGGGACGTCCTCCAGGCGTTGCGCGGCCGCCGCGATCGCGCGGTCCATCGACCGTCGACCGTCGAGCCCGACGCTGAGCAGCGGCGCCAGCTCGCGCGCAAACGCCTCGGCCGCGCCTCGCCGTCGCCAGGGAAACGCGACCACGATCTGCTCGGATGAAGGACCCGGTCGCCCGCGGACGGCGAGGTGCGTCCCGGTCGCGTCGGCCAGGGCGCGCGTCAGGTGGACGGCGAACCGGGCGATGTAGCGACGCCGCTGGTCGCTCCCCGGCTGGCCGCCACTCGCCGCCGGTGTGAAGGCGGTGCGCCGGGTCAGCCGCTCGACGCGCGCCTGCGAAAGCGCCAGCCACGGGGATACGTCCATCGTCAATTTGATCGAAGGCCGCGTGAAGTAGAGGTTGGGCCCGTCGAGCACGCGCAGCTCGACCATGACGGCTACCGCTGGTTCAGCTTCTTTCCAGCGTCGTCGAGGTGGTCGTGCGCCTCGGCCACCGTCTCATGGAGACGCTCCAGCAGGAGCCGGTAATCCAGCATCAATTGCCGGGTGCGCTCGCGGACCTGGCGGTATTCGGTGATCGGCGGTCGGGCCGTGTCCGTAAATGGCTGCAGCATGGTGCCCAGCTCCCGAGCTTTCCCCGCCATCACCCGCAAGATGATCGCCCGGAGCTTGGGGGAAACGCCCTCCATGAGGTCGGCGTAACCCTGCAGCAAGGACAGGTGGCCCCGGAGCTTGAGCGTCATCTCCGAGGTCCGCTCATCACTTCGCACGTGCCCGCGGCGCGGAAGCCGGATGATCTTCGGGACCCGCAGCGGGAGCGCGCTCATGTCGTGAAAACCAGCCCGTAGCCGCGACGCGGCTCGCTGACCAGCCGGGCGGGCACCCCGCTGGTCGCCAGGTGGCGGCGTAGCCGGACGACGTAGGTACGGAGTTGCTCCGCTGACAACTCGGGTGCGGCCCAGGCGAGGCTGACGAGCTGCGATGCGGAGTAGAACTGGCCGGGCCGCCGCGCCAGGAACGCCAGCAACTCCGCCTCGCGACGGGTGAGCGTGAGGCGTTGTCCGGCGTAGCTGAGCACCCGGCGGCGCACATCGAGATCGAGACCGGCGAGGTCCCAGAGCCGGCGCTCCCAGAACTCGAGGCGCGACCGGAGCCGGCGCAGGTGGGTCTCAATCACGCGCTCGTCGGCATCGCTGCCCCCATTGCGCAGCCGGGTCAGCGTCCGCTCGGAGAACGTGACCAGCTCGCGGTAGATGCTGACCCACTGCCGGGCGTCTTCCCGGTCGCGAGTCTCGGGGACCTCCCCCGGCAGCAAGTAGAGGTCGACGACAGACGGGCGTGAAACGCCGAGGCGGCCCATCAACGCGATACTACGCTGAACTGACCCAGTTGTAGCATGGGGCAGGAGGGGAGCGTTGGTGCACCAGGGGCGGCCGTCACCCGAGCCGGATGAGGTCGAGCTGCAGGAAAAGGCCCGACCCTTTGCCGGTGCAGCCTTTGACGTGGTCGCCCTGGCGTCGTCAGCCGGTGGCATCGCGGCGCTGAGCGAGATCCTGGGTAGTCTGCCGGGTGACTTCCCGGCAGCGATCGTCGTCGTGCAGCACCTCGACCCCCGGCACCGCAGCCTGATGGCCGACATTCTCCGGCGGCGGACGGCGCTGGACGTGCTGCAGGCCGCCGAAGGCGATCAGATTCGCCCGGGCACGGTGTACATCGCGCCCCCCGATCGCAATTGCTGGTCAATGCAGACGGCACCCTGTCACTGACCCAATCGGAGCTGGTCCATTTCGTGCGGCCGAGCGCCGACCTCCTCTTCGAGTCGGTGGCTGCAAGCTACAGGCAACGAGCAATCGCGGTGGTGCTCACCGGGACCGGCAGCGACGGATCGATGGGAATCGGCGCGATCAAGAAGATGGGTGGGACCGTCGTCGCCCAGGACCAGGCGTCGGCAGAGTTCAGCGGCATGCCGGGTGCGGCGATCAGGTCAGGCAATGCCGATTTCATCCTTCCGCTCGATGAGATCGCCTCGGCCCTCGTGACACTGGTCATGAAAGAGATGGCGACGTGACCGACGAGCCCGACGGCCCCGATTTCGAGCGTCTGCTGCAGTACATGCGAGAGACCCGCGGCTTCGATTTCAGCGGCTACAAGCGAACCACGCTCCTGCGCCGCATCGATAAGCGGATGAAACACGTCGGGGTGAGTGGTCACGGCGATTACCTCGACTATCTGCAGGCGAATCCCGACGAATTTGCGATGCTCTTCAACACCATCCTGATCAACGTCACCAGCTACTTTCGAGACGCTGCGGCCTGGGAGTATCTGCAAGCGGAGATCCTGCCAAGGATCATCGAAGGCAAAGCCCCCTACGAACCGATCCGGGTGTGGAGTGCCGGGGTTGCGTCCGGCGAGGAGGCGTACAGCGTCGCCATGCTCCTCTGCGAGGCGCTCGGCGCCTCTGAATACCGGGAGCGGACGAAGATCTACGCGACGGACGTCGATGAAGACGCCCTGACCCACGCGCGCCAGGGCAGGGCGGCGGAGAAGGACCTGGAAGAGGTCCCCGCCGGCCTGCGGGAAAAATACTTCGAGCGCGAAGGCGACGACCACTACTTCCTTCGCAGCGAGTTACGGCGCTCGATCATCTTCGGCCGCCACGACCTCGTGCAAGACGCGCCGATCTCGCGCATCGACTTACTGATCTGTCGCAACACCTTGATGTACTTCGAGCCGGACGCCCAGGCACGCATCCTGGCGCGCCTGCATTACGCCTTGAGTGAAAAGGGGTACATCTTCCTGGGCAAAGCCGAGATGTTGCTTCGGCGTGACACGCTCTTCGTCCCGGTCGACTTGAAGCAGCGGATCTTCAGCAAGATCCCCCGGGTCGGGGCACGGGACCAGCGCGTCGCCGCCGCCCAGGCCGGCATTCTCGACCCTGCCCTCCACTCGACCCGTCAGGCTCGTCTTCGTGAGCTGATGGTCGATGCCCTGCCGGTCGCCCAACTGGTGGTCGACCTCGCCGGCATCGTGATCGCCATCAACGAGCGCGCTCGCGCCGTCTTCGGCCTTGTTATCGCCGACGTCGGGCGGCCACTACAGGATCTCGAGGTCTCGTACCGTCCCCTCGAGCTGCGGTCGTTGATCGACCAGGCCTACCGCGACCGCCGACCCGTGGAGGCTCGCGATGTGGAACAGCGGACGGGCAACGCTGAAAACCAGTATTTCGACGTCAAGGTGGTGCAGCTGGTCGATAAAGATGGCGGCCTGCTCGGAGCCAGCATCGCGTTCACGGAGGTCACCGGCTACAACCGCATCAATCGCGAGTTGGAGCGCTCCAAGCAGGAACTGGAAACCACGTCCGAAGAGCTCCAGGCCACCAATGAGGAGCTGGAGACGACCAACGAGGAGCTCCAGTCAAGCAACGAGGAACTCGAGACCATGAACGAGGAGCTCGAGTCGACAAACACGGAATTGGAAACGATCAACACGGAGATGCAGCAGCGCGGAACGCAGTTGGACCACATCAACGTCTTCATGCAGCAGGTCCTGGCCAACGTCAAGACGGGTGTCGCCGTCCTCGATAAAGACCTTCGCGTTCAACTGTGGAATCGCCAGGCGGAGGAGCTCTGGGGCGTGCGCGCCGCTGAAACGGTGGGCCAGCCGCTGCTCAGCCTCGATATCGGGTTGCCGGTCGGCGAGTTGGTGGCGCCGATCAATGAGGTGATCAAGACGGCCAACGGCTTTCGAGAGGTGACGGTCGACGCCACCAATCGGCGCGGCAAGCGCTTCATGTGCCGGGTGCAATGCAGCGCGATGGCCGCCGTCGACGGCGGTCGCGGCGCGATCCTGTTGATGGAAGCGGTCGAGCCCCAGAAAACACCCTAGCGAGGGTCTTCCGTTCCGACGCCGATCTCACCTTCGCGTTCTCGTCGTAGGCGCGCTTCAGCCAGCCCAGGGCCTCATCAACGCTGACGCCTGTCGTGGAGGTGGACTCAGTCCTGCCCGCGGACCCGGAGGCGTCCTCCGACGCCGCGGCGATCATGCACCGCGGTGGCGATCGCGCGGACATGCTCTGGAGAACTGCCGCAGCAGCCGCCGACCACCTGGGCCCCGGCGTCGATGAAGCGTCGTGCAAACTTCGCCATCTCCGCTGGGGCCGTGTCGTAACGGGCGATGTCGCCAACCATGCTCGGCAATCCGGCGTTTGGCTTGATCCAGAGCGCAATGCCTCCGTTGAGCGTGGCGAACTCGTGAACAACGTGCTCCATGTCCTCCAGCGATCGGCCGCAATTTGCTCCGATCGCAGCGACGTTGAGTGGACCGATCGACTCGATGACCTGGGTCGGACTCAGGCCCATCATGGTGCGAGTTCCCCGATCGAAGCTGAAGGATACGACCAGAGGAAGGGTGCTGGAGCGGCGCACGCCGTCGATCGCCGTGAGTGCTTCGTCGAGCGCAAAGAACGTCTCCAAGAGGAGAAGGTCGACACCACTCTCGCTGAGCGCGGCGGCTTGCTCGGCGTAGGCAGCGGCGGCTGCCGCCGGCGTCAGCTCGCCCAATGGCTCCATCAGCATGCCGCTTGGGCCCATTGAGCCGGCCACAAGGACGCCGGGTTTCGTCGAGGCTGCCTCGACCGCCCGTGCCACGGCTGCGCGATTCAGCTCACCCGTGCGTCCCACGTATCGCGACTCGCGCAGGCGCGGCGACGTCGCCCCGAAGGTGTTGGTCAGGATGATGTCGGAACCCGCCTCGATAAAGGCTCGGTGGAGACCGACGACCTTCTCCGGCTGGTCGAAGGTCCACTCTTCGGGCGCCACGCCGATCGCCATTCCCATCTGCTGATAGTTGGTGGCGGTGGCTCCGTCGGCAATCAGGATGTCGCCCGCCTTCAGCCGATCGACGAAATTCTTACCCATCGGCGATCAAGATAGCGGCTGTTGGTTGAGGGTCGCGTGCAGGTGGACCGGCACCGGGTGGCCGAGGGACTGCGCCGCGTGGCAGGCGCGCTCGGCATGGGTCACGAGCTTGCGCACATTGGTGCTCGCGGCGCCGCTGACGATCGATAGCGCGATCGTTACCTCCTCGAAGTAGGCGGGGGCGTCGTCGACGTCGTACTTTTCCGTGTTTCGGAAGGTCGCCCGAACGTCAGCCGACGCGTCCTCGATAGGGACCTCGTAGAGTGGCGCGAACCGCGCCAGCTGGGTCAGCAGTCAAAACGCCGTCCCCATCATCAGGTACTGGAGGGGTGATGGCCCCTGTTCTGTGCCACCACGCGCCAGCGGCTCGTCGGACTCGACGACGAACTTTCCCATCCGTCCCTCGAGGTGGACGTCGTCCAGGATCCGCGCCACCGCCCTGGTCGTGGTTCGCCGCTGCTCCGGAGATTTGGCGCTCATCTCCTTTCGCAGGCGGAGGATCTCGGCCATCTGCTTCTCGAGATTGACGCGGCTCTTCGCCGGTTTCGACTGACTCATGACGCGCATCATAGTGCCGCGTCGCCTACGGCCGATCCCGCAATAGCACGCCCTCACTGTCGTCACACCGAAATGGTCCCTGGCGACTCGACGGGTCTGCTCCCAAGCCTGCCCAACGGGCTCACCTTCATGGCGATGCGCCCACTGATCATCCCTCTCGCCATCGTGTCGCTCGGCATCGGATTCGTCCTCTGGCGCTTCATGGGCGATATCCCCTCGGTGCTTGGCATGGGCCTGAACGTGCTGGTTGATAGCCTTCGGCCTCGCGAACGCAACCCCGCACCACCCGTGAGAGCGCCGATCGTCTACCCGGTCGATGCGGGTGTCGACGCGATTCGCGCCATCGACCCGGCATTTTCGACCCCGTCTTTTATCGCCGAAGTCCAGCGGATCGGCACGCTGGTGGTGGTCGGCTGGGCGAAGCGAGACCTTACCGATTGTCGGAGCCTGATGACCGACGCCTGCTGGGATCTCCAGAGGGCGCAGCTGGCATGGCCCGTGGCGGACGGCTGGCGTCCATTCGCGAAAAGCGCGACAGCGAACGCCGAGTCGATTCTCGCCGTCCGCAGCGACGCCGCCACCGACCGTATCACGGTTCGGGCGCGCATCAAATGTCCCCCAGGTACCGCCAAGCTTGTGCGCGGGCGCCGGATTGGGGAGTGGACCGAGGACTGGACCGTGGTCCGGACCCGGCCCAGCTCACCGGCCGTAGGCTGGCGGTTCGACGCGATGAGCCATGTCGCCGTCCATTTCGAGCGCGCTGCCTGATCCAGATCGACGCGCACGGCCACGCGACGTGTTCTCTGAGTCCTAAGGCGTTCTGCAGAGGAGCCTATCGCCTGGGCTCCTCTTTTTTGCCGACAATGGTTGGGACGTGGTTGGGAACCTGAGGACCTGGTCGACCGTTGCGCTCATCAGCGCGGTCGCCTTCGGCCTCTTGCTCTGGAGCGTGCTCGCGCACGGCGGGCTCACGGTCGCGAACCCCTCCGTGGCAACCTGACGAGTGGCCGCCAGGTACGCCGGCGGAGCCGAAGGTACCCGCCGACAGCGACGCCGAAGGTACCCGCCGACAGCGACGCCGAAGGGGATGATGAAGAAGGACGATCCCAGCCAGGTGACGAGTTGTATCACCGGCGTCAGCCATCCGGGGCGGTGGCCGGCGACCCACCTCATCCGTGTCGAACGGCAGCCGCGGCAGCGCCAGCAGATGGGCTCGTTCCTCCTGCCAGAGGTCGATCGGCCGGGCTCGCAGTCGGGCATGGCGACGCCGGTTGGCGCGCTCCACCCACGCGGCGCCCTGGCGCACCACATCGGCGAAGTCCACGGGACGCCGAGGAACGCCACGATCAGGAGGTACGGCCGCGGCTCGAGCCCGTCGGCGTTCCCCCTGGCCCATTGGCGCCTCATGACTTCGGTATGCAGGTTGCCAACCGGGGAGGAGCTACACCAATGTTTGCATTCGTTGTTCAATCGGACGACCAAATCTTCATCACCAGCGGAAGCCTTGATGACCACACGCGGGAGCCTTTCAATTTCAAGTGGGTCGGCCAACTCACCTACAAGACAGGCGCCTTCAGTACGCCTTTCGTTGTCGCAGAGGATCGTCATGGACGGTGGTGGGACTGCACCCTGCAGCACTTCCTGGCCGGCCGGCTGATTGAGGGGTCGCTGCGCACTTGGATCGACCGCAGATTGGCTGAACGAGGTCTCAAGGATTTGCTCGATGGCGAACTCTCCTGGCGCCTGCTCGACTATCGGAGCGAGGACTTGATCAAGGAACTCCACCAAAGTATGTCGACACGCCGGCGGTCGCCGCTGGGCCGGGCGAGTTCCTTCCTGCTTCGCGCGGTGCGGAGGAAGCCGTGACTCGTGGGTCCCGCCATCACAGGACTTGCGGGGCGGGTGCTTCAATGGTCACCGATGGCATCACCGGTGCCGCCTGAGGCAAAAGGCTTCCTCCTCCCGCGTCTCGAACAGCTTCTCATTTCCTACCAGCGATCACGGATGGCGCTCGGCTACCGCATCCGCCTTCGCTATGGCGAAATTGCGCTTGACATCTGGGTAATCTGCCGGCTCGCCCTCCTTTTCGTCCTTGCGTTGGTCGCAGGACACCTGTGGTTACCCGCCCTCATTGTCTCCTTGGTGGCCCTATACAAGGTCACCGAAGTGCTTTTCTCCTGCCTCAGCATCGTGTTCACGGCTACTATCCGCGAGAGGGGGATTGCACATGCCCATCGCAGTCTCTTTCTGGTGCTTCTCAACGTCGGCACCATCGTCCTTGCTTTGCTGCTGCAGATCGATGGCTCGCCCTTGCCTGGCCGGATGTGTTCACCTTTCGCGCAGATCATCAATTGCTGAGCAATGCAGATCAGTTCCTGTACCTGAGTTGGACGACAATCACGACACTGGGGAACAACTATTCCGCGGCGTCGACGTGGTCGCAAGTACTCATCGTGAGTGAAGTCGTGAGCGGCCTGTTGATGTTGACCGTGATTGTTGGCTGTCTGATGGCCTTAGTTACGCCGAAGCTCAGAGGCCCAAGCTGACGAGGCCTCTAGCCGGACAGCCCTTTCTCAACAACGGTAGTGAACAGCTTGATCGCGGCATCTCTGTCCGGTACGGCGTTGATGCGGTAAGGCTTGCCGTTGACGCGGATTTCCAAGTCGCGGAGGTGGGATTCTACAATCGCCTCGGCCCGTCCGATCTCGAAAGCGTAGTGCCAGTCATGATGATCGCCATGAAAGGCATTTCCTGGTGAGCCGGCTGCCGTATGGACGGGGCGACCTGCCAGTACCGAGACCTTGGGAAGGTTCTCGTCAACTACAGCGGGCAAAATGGTTCTCACGAACTCCTCGACCAAGGCCGCCTCGGTCGTCGTCTGATACTGGGCGGCTCGACGCTGTTCCTCTGCGTCGGCCTGTCGCTGGGCGTCCTTCCGCTTGACTGCGTCAATCGTTTTCCGTAGCTCCTCGTCTGCGTCCATCTCGCTCCTAGAATAACTTGGACGGCACGAACCTTCCATCTAGAAGAGTCGCAGGCGCTACCCCCTAAGCCCGTGGCAAGAAATCGGAATTGGTTGCTTCGCCTTGGCGCAAGCGTTATTGGGATTTCCAGCGTGATGGTGCTCGGTGTCGCCTGTCTGAGCGTGAGCATCCTCCAGAGTTGGCGGCTTATCGGCCTCATCCTTCTCGAAAGGCAGGGCAAGTGTGACTACGTCCCCTGCGCCGATCAGGCAACCTATGTAGCCGCCGGCCTTTTCGTGCTCATGGGACTCGCTGGAGTGGGGATGCTCGCGGGAGCTTTGTTGCTAATTCTCCAACCTCGCTCGTCGACATAGAACGGTGCGGCATCGGACTCGAGAACCGGATCCCGCCCGTCGCTGCCTAGGTTTGCCCGGCGCGCGCTGGGGAATGTGCCGCCAGACGATAGGCGCGGACCGGCTGGGCGAATCCCTTCAGGGGTAAGCGATTCCTCGGTCGCCCGAAGCTCCTGCTCCCGCAGCCAGTCACGGGCGCGGCGATACGCCTCCTCACTGAGCTGCACCTCGCGGACCTGTGCCTGCAGCCGGGCCGCCAGATTGATCGTTTCGCCCACCGCCGTTACCGACGAGCCCTGGCTGAACTGGCCCACCACTGCCGGGCCGACCGCAATCCCGATCCTGACCGGCAACCCGCCGAAGGCGGCCTTGTCGCGAATCGCGAGCGCCGCTTGGAGCGCCTGCAGCGAATGGTCGAGCCGGTGCCGGTCACCTTGAAGGTCGCCATGACCGCGTCCGGCGAGGCGGGCTTTGATCTTGAGCACGACGACTCCTCGTCAGGAACTACAGGGGCGGCACCGGACTGTCAACGGCCGGGCGGCTACCAGGGAAGGCGCCCGGCGCCATAGGGAAATGCAAGCAGCCGGTGCTGGTTGCTCCCGTCCGAGCCCATCACCCAGGTTTCGGGCAGGCCGGCGCGGTTGGTCTCGAAGAGGATCAGGGACCCGTCGGGGGACCAGGCTGGGTTGTCACAGTTTCGCGGCGGATCGCAGTTCGTCAGCGGATGCCGGTTGCGGCCATCGGCGTCGATGACCCAGACCTGGCCGTACTGCGATTCGATGCCCGACCAGAACGCGATCCGACTGCCGTCTGGCGACCAGACCGGGACGTTGCTGTCGGGGAATGACGGCCCGGTCGGCTCGGTGAGTTGGCGCACATCGCTGCCATCCGCCTTCATGACGTAGACCTC
>Ga0207416_1004456_pt1 | contig 12180 bp, 14 predicted proteins | sample PaiPotPPM11metaG_FD_184107 | JGI IMG/M metagenome (GOLD analysis project Ga0207416, IMG submission 184107) | Iron sulfur acid spring bacterial and archeal communities from Banff, Canada, to study Microbial Dark Matter (Phase II) - Paint Pots PPM... ...
CATGCCAATGGGGAGCTGGACGTGTACTACGGCCTGGCCGATACCCGAATCGGGGTGGCCCGGGCATCGTTGGCAGACCTACGCTGGCCTGACCTGGCACTGGCCGCGTAATCACCCTTGAGGAGGACGGTCATGAACAGCCCCATCCGGCATTCGACCACACCACCCGAGATCCTATTCAACAGCCAGGAGATGCTCACCCTGAACGCGCTCCGCGATCTCTATCAGGAACACCCCGGTTTCTTCACGCAGCGTGAGCTCGCAGGCCTCCGCTTTGTGCGCTGGCTCTACAGGACGGGCAAGCTCACAGAGGGATGCGAAGACGAGCAGAAGGTCACCTGAGATGAGCGCGTTCCTCACTAATCTGGTCAGTACCTACGGCTATTGGCTTATCTTCGCCGTCGTGGGCCTGGAAAGCGTGGGCCTTCCACTCCCCGGTGAGACCACGTTGATCGCTGCCGCAGTCTATGCCGGTGCCACGCATCGCCTGTCCATTACGCTGATCATCGCCCTCGCCGTAGCAGGAGCGATTCTGGGAGACAACCTGGGCTTCTTCATCGGACGCGCCGGTGGGTACCAGGTGCTTCGCCGGTACGGACGATACGTCCGTCTCGACGAGCCGATGCTCAAGGTGGCCGAGTATCTCTTCCAGAGGTACGGTAGCTGGATTGTGTTCATTGGGCGCTTTGTGACGGTGCTGCGGATCTTCACGGCATTCCTCGCCGGCGAGTCCCGCATGCCGTGGAAGCGCTTTGTCGCCAGTAACGCCGCAGCGATCGTCCTCTGGGCCACCGGCGTGGGTCTCCTGGGCTTCGAGCTCGGGAGCAGATTCGTCGGGCCTGCCGGGATCGCGAGCGTTGTCGCCGCCGGCGCGGTGCTGGGTGTCACGTCCCTCGTCCTTCGACGGAGCCTGAAGCGCCTGGAGCAGGTGGCAGGGAAAGCGCTGCCCGGTCCGCTCGACGACTTCCATCAATCACGCCGGAGAGACGCAAAAGCTGCCTGATGGTTTGTCGCGTGCTCCTGTCTCGTCCTGATGCGAGACCCGGGCTGATAAATGAGGACGCGATCGGCGATCTGCGCGACCAAGCGCGTGCAGAGCGAGCGATGGCCGGCGTGGAGGGCGTTTTCCATAGCGGACCTGCGTGGGGCTTCGCGTGGGCCTTCCTGTCGAGACTTCGTGGTCAGAATCACATCGCAGTCCCAGAGTGATACCCAGGAGCAATCAGAAATGGGGCAACTCTACTCGACTCTTTGTAGCCTCAACGAAAGGAACCACGTTCAATGGACATCAGAGATCAACAGACTTCCCGCGACACCCGCCGCCCGTGGCGTGTTCTGTCATCCATACGAGGTGACAAGACTCGTTCACCGCGGAGCACCGATGGGCCCCCGGACGGGGACGGACCCCAGGACGCGATCCAGGCGTTCTTCGCCCAGGTCGGAGGCATCATCGTGCGCTTCCGGTACCTGGTCGTGGCGGCCTGGCTCCTCATCGCGCTGGCGGCCATCATCGGCCTGCCCTCCCTCTCCAGTGTCACGAACAACAACAATTCCTCCTTCCTCCCCGGCGGCCAGCCGAGCGTGAGGGCCGCGCAGCTCGCCGGCCCCTTCCAGCACGGAACGCTCCCCCAATCGGTGCTCGTCGCCAGCAGGAGCAACCGGCCGCTCACGGCAGGCGATGAGGGAACCATCACGCGGGTAGAGGCGGCGGTGCGCCGTGTTCCGGGCGTCGTCGACGTGCGAGACCAGGGGGTCTCCCGGGACGGCCAGGCCCGCAAAGCCCAGGTCACCCTGACCGGCGATGCTCAGGGAGCCGGCGGGAAGAAGTACGTCGACGCCATTCGTGCCGCGTTCACCAAGGCGGGAGCGCCGGCGGGCCAGCCCGTGTCAAGCTCCGGCCTCTCCTTCTACCTCACCGGCGACGTGGCGACCAGTGTGGACAATGCAGCTGCCACCTCGAACAGCCTGGCGCTGACCGAGATCCTCTCCATCGGCGTGATTCTGGTGCTGTTGTTTCTCGTGTACCGCTCGCTGCTCGCCCCCATCCTAACCTTCCTTCCTCCCGCGCTCGTGCTGTTTACGGCCGGACCGGTGATCGCCGAATCCCACAAGCTCTTTGGGGTAGCGGTCTCCGGCATTACCCAGCTTCTGTTGATTGTGTTGCTATTGGGTGCCGGCACGGATTACGGTCTGTTCCTTGTGTTCCGGATGCGGGAAGAGATGCGCCGGGGCCTGGAGCCACATGCTGCCGTGATCAAGAGCCTCTCCCGGGTTGGTGAGACCATTACCTTCTCGGCCGGTACCGTAATCGCCGCCCTGCTCTGCCTGTTACTTGCCAGCTTCGGGTTCTATCAAGGCCTGGGTCCGGCCATGGCGATCGGCGTCGGCATCATGCTCCTGGCGGGATTGACCTTGTTGCCCGCGCTCTTTGCCATCTTCGGGCGCGCTGCCTTCTGGCCGACCGCTGTCCGACCGAGCAGGGGCGGGGCGAGCATCTGGGGGCGTATCGCCGGCCGCGTCGTGCAGCGGCCCGCGCCAGTCCTGCTGACCGGAGTGGTCGTGTTCGGCAGCCTGGCCGGGTACGGCTTGCTCAAGTATTCGCCGGCAGGCTTCGGTGGCGACACCACGGCGACCTCCAGTCAGTCAGCCCACGGCACGAGCGTGATTAACGCCCACTTCCCCGCGGGGCAGGCCAATCCGACCAACCTCCTCCTACACTACGCCACTCCGGTCTGGAACCATCCAGCGGTGCTGACGCGGGCCACGCAGCGTCTCGCCAGTGATCCGGTCTTCCGCTCCGTCAGCGGTCCGCTCGACCCCAACGGCACCCAGCTCTCGACCGCGCAGCTGCAGCGCCTGCACGCCGCGCTCGGCCCCGCCTCCTCTCTCCCGATCACCCCGTTGCCCGGCACCGCGGTGTCTCCCGCCCTCTACAACGCCTATCGGGCCACGGCACAGTTCATCAGCCCGGATGGGCGCACCGTCCAGTTCTACGCCACTCTGGCAGCCGGGACTCCGGACAGTACCGGTGGCATGCAGGCGATCCCGCAGGTGCGCACGACTCTGTCCCAGGCAGGGCAGGCGACCGGTGCAGTCGAGACCGGGGTGGCCGGGCTGGCAGCGTTCTCGTACGACATCAGCGCCATCACCACCAAAGACCTGGTGCTCATCGTGCCGGTCGTGCTGCTCGTGATCGGTATCCTTCTTGCCGTGGTCCTGCGCAGTCTGGTCGCTCCGTGGTATCTGCTGGCCAGCGTGGGGATCTCGTACCTGGCAGCCTTAGGGCTCTCTGTAGCCGTCTTCATAGGCATTGGGGGCAGCGCCGGCCTGAGCTTCTTCCTGCCGTTCCTGATGTTCATCTTCCTGATGGCGCTTGGCTCCGACTACAACATCCTGGTCATGACCCGCATCCGGGAGGAGGCACTCGAGAGATCCTTACCGGAGGCAGTTACTCGTGCCGTCGGCGCAACCGGAGGCACAGTGACGTCCGCCGGGATGATCCTGGCCTCCTCCTTCCTGGTCCTCACCCTCGCCGGAGGCACTGCGGAGCAGCAAATCGGGATGGGTATCGCCGGCGGTATCCTGATGGACACCTTCCTGGTCCGCACGCTCTTCATCCCTTCCACCGTCGTGCTGCTCCGCCGGTGGAACTGGTGGCCGGCACAGCTTGCAACCGAGCCGGCCGGGGAACGGGAAGCCGCATGACTCACTCGCCATTCAGGTAGACGAGGGCCGTAGGGGTCGTTCGCGAACGACCCCTCCAGCCATCCTCGGTGCTCTGGCACCAAGTAAGGGAGAACAGCAGTGACGCTACCCAGTGCTCTCAGTAAAGAGTCCGACGACTTACGGCACTTCCTTCTGGGGATGACCGACCGGATGGCCGCGGATCCCGATATGGACCTGGAGACCGTGCGCGACATGCTCGAGGGAGAGCATGCGCTGGCTGCCGAGCCGACCGGCGTCACATATGCGGAAGTTGTAGCGGGGGCGCGCCCTCTCCGCGCCGGAGACGGCGCGCCACTTTAGATCGAGCGATGGCCGGCGTGAAGGAAGTTTCACGGTGTGGCCGGCCGCACCCGACATGTCGATACATACACCCTTCTTTGCACCCATTTCGCTCCGTCCGCCACTGTTCGGGCGAGATCGCCAAGGACCGGCACCGCCGATTTTTGGCTTGAAGACGCCAATCACGACCTTTGAGGGATTCCAGCGAACGTCGTTTCGGAGAACTCACAAGCCCTTGGTCGCAGGTTCGAATCCCGCCGCCGCCACCAGAAGTTTGGCTTGTATAAGCCAAAAACCGAGCGCTTCGGACGCGATAAAGGCTCAGCAAGCCCTTGGTTTGCGGCCTTTTCTACGGCCATTCGTCCTCGAATGCGTTGGGCAACGGTTTCGGCGTGGAGTTCTCCGTCCGCCGCCCTCGGAGTGGAGAGTCGGCAATCGATCTTCGTCGGCGCTTACGACGAAGCGGAAGCATCGGATTTCCCGTTGTGACGCCATTTACGGAGGCCCTGCGCTTCGTAGCGCAGCAGGTCCCACGCTTGTAGATAGCGAACTCGGGCGAAGCGGTTTCCCCTCGGAGCAAGGGCTTGATTTAAGCCCTTGGCGTACACGTCCGGTCAGATCGAGCCCCGGACGATCGCTGAGCGGAGAGCGCGTTTGTGGTGTTGTTTACGGTCGCGTACAATAGGGCGTAATCGGCCGAGCGCCGAGTCTTGGAGGTCTTCGTCGACGTGGCACTAGAGCAGGCAATACACGGTCGGACCACGCGGCTCGGCGTGCCGATGATCGTGAGCTCACTCCAAGACACTCTCGGCCAACGGTTAGTGGCCGTGATCGCCAGCGTCTCCGACGCGAAGGCTGTCGGCAAGTGGGCCAGAGGAGAGCGATCTCCCCATCCGGAAACCGAAAAGCGCCTGCGCAACGCCTACCAGATCGTGCAACTCCTGCTGGAGCGGGAGTCGGCCGAGACGGTGCGGGCCTGGTTCGTCGGCATGAATCCTGACCTGGACGACCGTGCACCTGCACTCGTACTCGGGGAGGACCCGGTCGGCGTCCTCCAGTCCGCTCGCGCCTTTCTCGCACACGGGTGAGTCCTGTTCGACGAGCGCCGACTCCTCGGACGGTGCTCTACCGCATCGGACGGCTTCCCGATCCCCTGGCATGGCCACCGTGGGACTACGTGGGCACGGGGCGCTTCGACGATCCAGCCGGAGAGTTCCGTGTGCTGTACGCCACGGTGCAGCGCCGGACTGGCTTCCTCGAGACCCTGGCCCGCTTTCGCCCCTCGCTCGAGGTGCTCGCGGCACTCGAAGGTGTCGAGAACACGGACGAGCCCTTTCCGATGCCGCAAGTGCCGGCCGATTGGTACCACGCACGAGCAATAGGCCGGCTCAGGCTCAGGACGCGCCAGCGATGGCTCGACCTGCGAGGAGCTCCGCTATGCCGTGCAGGTGCGGTGATGGCGCGTCCGTCCGTGTCGAATTCGACCCCGTTCGTTCGACGCATTATCAAGAAGGAGGTTCGACTGCCAATGGGTACCGTTGTTTCGGATATTAGCATCTCGTTGGACGGATACATCACCGGGCCAAACGATCGACCGGATCAGGGGCTGGGCGAGGGTGGGAGAGTTTTGCACGAGTGGATCTTCAAGGACCCCGCGACGTTTCCCAAGCTCATGGCCGGCCTGCGCGCGTCGACCGGCGCGCTCATCATGGGCAGGCGTTCATACGAGAATGCCGAGGGCTGGGGCGACGAGCCGCCGTTCCACCTGCCCATCTTCGTGGTCACGCATAGATCGCATGAACGGGTGGAGAAGAAGGGTGGAACACGCTTCACGTTCGTGACCGACGGGTTGGAGAGCGCGCTCCGGCAGGCACGGACTGTTGCGGGTGACCGCGACGTAGGCGTGCATGGTGGAAGCGTTGCCCGGCAGCTGCTGCGTGCCGGCCTGCTCGACGAGTTGAAACTTCACATCGTGCCGGTTCTGCTCGGCGCCGGCAACCGGCTGTTCGAGGACGGGGAGCTACAACGCATCGACCTGGAGTCGGTGAGTGCGAATCCTACCCCCGACGTCATCCATCTGCACTATCGGGTCTCGAGATGAGGTCAAACCTCGCCAGAGTCGGCCACCCTGTGATATGTGGCCTCCAGCCGGCGTCCCAGCTCCCACACCGTCAAGCGGGTGCTGGCCGCGGGTCCGAAGCCGACCTCGATCAGTCGCCGGTATCCGCGCTGCCACCAGATGAAGCTGGCGTCATGCTCGGCCTAACCTGCGAGGAACTCTGCCAGGATAGGCGCGGTGGCTTCCGGCTTAATATCGTGACCCTGGCCGGGGAGTGCGCAGAGGCGCCCGTTGGGCAGCGCCTCGGCGACTGCTCGCGCTGCGGCGCGCATGAACGGCGAGCTCTGGTCGCCGCTCAGGACGAGGGTCGGGGTTGCGATCGAGGCAAGCAGCTCGGTCGGCAGCGACAGGTCGCCGATGATGGTGGCGTCATAGACGAGCGTGTGGGCGAGCGCCTCCAGGCCGGGGCGGAACGGCGCATGGCGCAGTTGGGCGACCACCTCCGGCGGTATCTGCACCGCGTCGGTCTGGTACAGCTCCACGGCCTCGCCTCGACGCCCTGAAGCGACCAGCTCGGCAAGGCGCTCGGCTAGATCCCCACGGAGGGTTGCATAGCTTTCGTCGGCGCGGAACGGTGGCTCGTAGAGCGCCAGCTTCGTGATCCCCAGGCCACGCGCTGCGGCCAAAAGGGCCAAGTTGGCACCGGACGAATAGCCGAACACCACTGCCGATCCACCGGCTGTCCTGATCAGCGCGTCGAGGTCGTCGATCTCGCGGTCGATGGCGTAGGGGGTTGTGTCGCCGCTGTCGCCCCGACCCCGTCGGTCGTAGTTGAGCACACTGAAGTTCTGCTCGAGTGCTCGTGCCAGCGCTTCGGTCGTCGATCGGGTGTTGAATGCGCCCACGACCATGATGATCGGCGGCCCGTCGCCCCATCGGTCAAACGCTATTGCGGTGCCATCAGCTGAAATTGCCGTCTCCATCGGATGAGCTCCTTGGTAATTTCGATTTCCCCAATGTCGGGTCTCAATAGCTCAGACCCGGATCGAGGAAAAACTCATCGGTCCGGCCAACTGATGACTCCACGGCAGGTGTCGACCTACAGCGTGTGCGGGAAGTCGAAGGCACGGCACAAGCTGGGAGCGAACGTGGTGACCTCCGCAATCTTGCCGTGCTCTATTCGCAAAACGTTGATTGACACCAGACGATACTCGGATTCGCCGGTGAGCCGCAGATAGGCGGCAGCTGCTGGCTGCCGGTTGGCTCCCGTCGGCACCATACGGAAGTCGCCGCGCCAGTCGATCGGGTACAGCTCGAACAGCCTGGTGATGGCCGGGCGCCCATCGAACCACAACGCGGCAGGCGGCATGGCCCAGCGTGCATCTTCGTGCAGCAGCTCGGTCAGCAAGGCGGCATCGGCTCGCTCCCAGGCGTCCATGAAGGTTTTGAGGACCGCTTGCTCGTCCTCAGAGCGCGGACCCGTGAATACCCACTCCTGCCGACCGGCTGGCAGATGCTTCCGCATGGTCGCACGGGCGCGCTGAAGTGCGCTGTTCACCGCCGCGACCGTCAACTCCAATATTTCGGCCACCTCCTTCGCCGACCAGCCGAGCACGTCGCTCAGGATCAGGATGGCTCGCTGCCTGGGGGGCAGGTGCTGAAGGGCCGCGAGGAAGGTGAGCTCGATGGTCTCGTGCGAGATCGCCACCACATCAGGCTCTGTGTCTGAAGGTGCCGCCGGTTCGAGCAGGTCGCCGGGATAGGGCTGGAGCCAGGGGAGTTCTGGACGTCACGGTGGTGTGTCACTGGCTTGTGACGAGTCCGTCGCGATTGTTACTGGTGATACGACATCAGGCAGCATCACCCGGCGTGGCGCCCGCTGGATGGCGTTGAGGCATGAATTCGTCGCGATTCGGTAGAGCCAGGTCCGGAGTAGAGAGCGCCCCTCGAAGCTGTGCCGACCCCGCCAGGCGCGCAGCATCGTTTCCTGCACCAAGTCTTCCGCGTCGTCGAAGGACCCAAGCATGCGATAACAGTGAATATGGAGCTGCCGACGGTACGGTTCGGTTACGGCCGCAAAGGCATCGGCGTCGCCGCCTCGCAGGGCGGCCAGGTTGCCGGCCTCATCGGTTTCCGCGGCAGGGATAGAGCTCACAGGTTGACTCTACATCAGAGGAGACCATGCAAGCGCGCGGCTTCCGCCTTAGGTCACGAGGAGCGCTACCTCGGGATGCCTTCGTTCACAGTGAGGGGCAAGGAGGAGGTATAGTGGCAGGGATGGTTTCCGTGAGTGACTACGCTGCGCCCGGGCCTTTGACCAACCTCGACGGTGTAGATGCCGCAGTATTGGAATCGGTTGCGCAGCATCCCGTCGAGATTTGCTTCCCTGTCCATGCCTTGGTGATTCAGCCCAATGATGCGCAGACCCTGGGCGTGCCTCCCGAGCGCTTCTCCGAAAATCAGATGCGTCCCGCCGCCAGCATTGTCCAGACGTTGTTGGCGCTCGATCCGGCTCCTCTGAGCCTTCCCCGCGAGCCGGAGAAGCGCGTGATCGGCACCTGCCGGCACTTTGCCGTGCTCAACTGTGCGCTGCTGCGCTACCGCGGCATCCCTGCTCGCGTCCGCTGCGGGTTCGCGACGTACTTTCAGCCGGGACAGGGGCTCGACCACTGGATCACCGAGTACTGGGATGATGCGAGCGGTCGGTGGGTGCGGATTGACTCTGAGGTCCTCACGATGCCGGTGCTACCTCATCCGGAGGATCTCCGTCCCGGTGAGTTCCTCTCGGGCGGCGAGGCCTGGAGTGCGTTCCGACGCGGAGAACTCGACGCCTCCCACTTCGGCGTGTACGGAACCGAGAACTGGGGCGTGGGGGAGATTCGCGGGAACGCGGTCAAGGATCTCGCCGCTCTGAACAAAGTCGAGATGCTCCCGTGGGATGTCTGGGGACGCATGGAGGAGGCGTACAGAGGGGAAACGGGCGATGACTATGATGAACTCCTCGACGAGCTCGCTACTGTCTGCACCGGCGACGACCCAGTGGCCATAGCCGCCCTGTACACCCGCGATGAACTCACGGTGCCGGTCGATCTCATTCGCTGACGCACGCAAACTATGGTGTCAGCCTTCTCGGGCAGGAATCTGGCGCCGCCCACGCTGTGGGGCCAGTCTGATGAATCTGCTCACACGACAGGGGCTCTCCTGCCGGAATAAGACTCTCAAAGAATAGTATGAGCAATGACTTGACCCGTCTCAGCCGCCACATTCGTGCGCCGCGCGCGAGAGTCTACAATGCTCTCATTGATAAGAACCAGATTGCCCAATGGAAAGTGCCTACCGGCATGACCGGCCACGTGCATGAGTTTGAAGCTCGCGAGGGTGGCATCTTCCGGATATCGCTCACCTACGACGAACCGACCCAGGTCGGCAAGACAACAGCGCACACCGACACCTACCACGGGCGCTTTGTGAAGCTTGTGCCGAATGAACAGGTCGTCGAAGAAGACGAGTTCGAAACAGCAGATCCTGCGCTGCAAGGCACGATGACAGTCACGATCGTGCTTACCGATGCTGAGGGTGGCACTGATCTGCTTGCGATACATGACGGTCTCCCATCCGGTGTGTCGCCAGCGGACAACGAAACAGGCTGGGAAATGGCTCTCGCGAAGCTTGCCGCGATCGTCGAGACACCCTAGAGATCATGCGCCTCCGGAGGGACGATTTACTACGGCCATTTCTACGGCCAACGCTTGCGTGGGGAAATCGCGGCCTCTGGAAGAGCCGATTTTGGTGTTCACGGCCGCACGCCGGAGTACCGATACCGGGTAGCCGAGAGCACTCAGGCTGCGGATCATGGAGCTGTTTTCCGCTTGTCTGAGCCACTTTTCCCCTCATGAACGACTTCGGATCGTATGAAGCACGCCTCTGCCTAAGGACGTTGCCTGAATGGGGACAAGGCTGGGAAAGCAAGGGCTTGTTCGGCATATTGGCGTGTTATTCGAGGCCATTAGGTGTCGTTCAGGAAGACTGTGAAGCGAACGCGTTGGCAGACGTCGCACGAGCATCCCATACTTGCGCTGCCCTCTCGCTTTGGCGGGAATGCAGCAGGGTAAGCTGGGCCATGATGGAGAAACTCCTCGCACCATTTTGTGGTCGGGACGCCCAGATAGCTGTGGTGAGCGAGCAGCTCGACCGAGCCCGTTCCGGTGTCGGCACGGTGGTCTTGGTGGAGGGAGGGGCCGGGATGGGCAAGACCCGACTGCTCGACGAGGTGGCGATCATTGCGCGCCGTCTCCGCTTTCGAGTCGGGAGTGGTGTGGCCGACCCCAGCGACAGTATGGTCGAGCTGGCAACGCTTATGGGAGCGCTGTTCGACGGAAGTGATCCGATTCTGGACCGCGGCGCGCTCTCCGGCCAGCACGCGCCTCTTGAGCAGCGGTATTGGCTGTTGCAGGACATTCAGGCTCTGCTCGAGCGGGCGGCACTTGAAACGCCACTGCTGATATGTCTTGATGACTTACAGTGGACCGACAGCGGTACGGCGGCTGCTCTGCGGGCTCTGCCAAACCGTCTGGCCACTGTTCCCATTTGTTGGGTTCTCGCGTTTCGCCCCCATGTCGGATCTCGCCAACTGCAGAGCGCACTCGACTACCTGGAAGGCAGCGGAGCCCAGAAGGTCATCGTCGGCCCGCTGGACAACGCCGCGGTAAAGCGGGTGACAGCGGGTGTACTGCTCGGAGAGCCAGACGAGGGCGTTCTGAAGATGGCGGATCGCGCCGGCGGCAGCCCATTCTTACTCGTTGAACTGCTCTCGGGATTGAGCGAAGAGCACCTCGTCCAGATCGAATCCGGCCATGTGGAATTGATGGATACACGACTGCCACAACGGGTGGGCGAAAGCATGCGCCGGCGGCTCGACCGGATGTCCGATTCGGCCCGTCAGGTGGCCGCGGTGGCCGCTGGGCTCGGTCGGAGGTTTTCGCTCGACGACCTGGCGGCGATGCTCGATCGGCCGCCCTCGGCGCTACTGGCCGCGGTGGAGGAAGTGCTTCACTCCGACCTACTGATTGAGAGCGGGGAGAAGCTCGCGTTTCGTCACGACCTCATCCGCGAAGCGGTGCGAGCGAGCTTGTCCCCTTCGGTTCGCCGTGGGCTTGATCGTCAGGCGGCTACTGTCTTACTTGCCGGGGGAGCTCTGCCGGTCGAGGTTGCGACGCAGCTCGCCGCTAGTGCCGAGCCGGGGGATGAAGTTGCGATCGCGACCCTTTCGAAGGCCGCCGAGGCCCTCGGAACCACCGACCCGGGTGCCGCCGCTGAGTTGAGCCAGCGGGCACTCGAGCTCGCGCCGCGCTTCCATTCTTTGCGTGGATCGCTCGTGACCCACACGGCCATCTGGTTGCACGCTGCTGCGCGTGGGGAGACGGCAAAGATATTCGCCGACACTGCTCTGCGCCAGGCGCTCCCCCCCGAGCAGGAAGCAGAGGTCCGCCTCAGCATCGCAGCCATGTTCGCAATCTCCGCTGACGTGCGCGCCGAATCCTGCCGCAAAGCCCTTGCACTCCCCAATCTGTCAGCCGACATCCGCGCCCTACTCCTGGCGAGTTTATTTCACAATCTGATAACCGCGGGCCGATGGGACGAGGCGCGCCCCGTGCTCTACGTGGCGAAGGATGCCGTTGACGCATGCCAGAACCTGGCCGGGCAGTTCGTCTTGGAACTTGCCGAATCCGGCCTCGACTACGCCGACGATCGCTTCGGACCGGCGCTTGAACGTGTGGAAATGGCTCTCCGATCCGGCATCGCAATCGGCGAAGACACGCGATTGCACCTCGCAACGCAATGGCACAGCGACGTGCTCGCCACGCTCGATCGTCTGAATCAGTCGCTGCAGATATCGATAGAGAGCATCGCTGCGGCTCAACGCGATCGGCAGGGCTGGGCTCTCAACCTTTACGAGGCTGGGCGGGGGAGACAGCTGCTCCAGATGGGTCGGCTCCCTGATGCCGCCGCCGCTCTTGGAGAACTGTACACTCCAGACATTGCGCATCAGGTCGTCAGCGTCCTGGATGCGGCCGGGGTGGTCGCTCTTGGACGCGTAGCGATTCACATGGGTGATC
>Ga0207416_1004458_pt1 | contig 12175 bp, 12 predicted proteins | sample PaiPotPPM11metaG_FD_184107 | JGI IMG/M metagenome (GOLD analysis project Ga0207416, IMG submission 184107) | Iron sulfur acid spring bacterial and archeal communities from Banff, Canada, to study Microbial Dark Matter (Phase II) - Paint Pots PPM... ...
CCCAACGGGCGAGCGTCCCGCCGCAAGCCACGTCGGCGTCGTCTGGATGCGCGTACACCGCGAGCGCACGGGCAGGCGCGTCATCGACGAGCTCCGACAACGCTCACCTCCGCCGCTTTGGCGCCGTCGTCTTGGTGAGGAGCCCGACCTCGCGTTCGAAGTCACCCAGGTCTTCGAATCCCTTGTACACACTGGCAAAGCGAACGTAGGCGACTTCATCGACCGCCTTGAGCTGTTCGAGGACGGCGACACCGATCTGCTGGCTGGTCAGCTCGGCCCCCTTTTCGCGCAGCGCCTCCTCCACTCCTTGGGCAAGATGCAGCATCGCTTCTTCATTGATCGGGCGGTTCTTGCACGCAGACTTCACGCCGGCGATCACCTTTAACCGATCGAAGGGTTCCCGGAGCCCCGACCGCTTGACGACCCAGAGGGGAAGCTCGTCCACCCGCTCGAAGGTCGTGAACCGACGGCCGCACCCGAGACATTCCCGTCGCCGACGGATTGCAGCCCCCTCCTCAGCGAGACGCGAGTCCACCACCCGGTCTTCGTCGAGAGAACACCATGGGCACCGCACGTGGCCGACGTTAGTGCTCCATCCAGCCGTTGCGGCCGGTGCGTCACGGCAAATGGATGCGCTCTCCGACCATGACAGTGTCTGATCCGGTCTCAGCAACCAGCCGCGCGACCATCGGTCTTGGATCAGCGGACGGAGCGAACCTCGTTGCGATCGACCACAGCGTGTCGCCCGGGCGGACGGTGTATACACCATGCGCAGACGTGGTCAGGTGCTCGGTCGCAGAGCTTGCCTTTCCACCGAGCTGACTCACCGGCAGGGCTAGCGCCACGACCAACCCGATCAAGACCGCGGCTGACCCGACCTTCGACTTACGCGCGACCTGCTTACGAGGACGCACTGAGACCGACCTACTCGCGGTGGGGCGCTCGAACGGGATGATCTCGCCGCACGGCTGCGGTGCTGCTCCGTCGGCCCTGCGGTTCTCACCGCTGGAACGGCCAGCCGGATGCCGGGCCTTGGCTGCGGCAACCATCTCGGCTGGTCGCGAGTCCACCACCGGGTCGCCGGCGTCATCGAGCATTCGCAACCTGACCGAACAGCTGTTCGCCATTCTCCTATCACATCACGAACAGGTGTTTGGTGTCAAGAGAATGGACGAACAGATGTTTGCCATTGAGTAGGCGGGTCGATATGCTGACTGCAAACATACGTTTGCACGAGAGAATGGCGGCTCATGGGCAGCCTCGGGCATTTGACAGGAGGAGCGGGATGGCGGAAACGCTCAGTCGCAAACGCAAGGAGATCCTCGACTTCATCGGCGACCGCTACCGCGAAATGACCACCACGGCGCGGCTCCTGTGGGAGCACCCCTACGACTCGAAGCTGCCGCGCTATCTCCACCGCCTCACCATGCCGACGCTGCTGGTCTGGGGCGAGGAGGACCAGCTCATCCCGTCGCAACAGGCGGAGACCTGGCGGCGCTTCATTCCCAAGGCCGATATCAAGATCTTCAAGGGCGCCGGCCACCTCGTGCTCGACGAGAAGCGCGAGGCGAGCGACGCCGTCCAGAATTTTCTCGCGTGACCGACAGCACGCCGGCGTGCTGTCAACCTGGATGAGCGGGCTGCGCGAGACGCGCGCTCGCCATTGCGCGAAATATCGGACCTGCGTGGTATCTTGCCGTGGCCCCGGCGCGATCCGGCGCATTCTCTAGGAGAGGTCGACCCATGGCGACGACACGTCCGTTGTCCGAACTTCTGCCCAAGGAAATGACGGAGCTGCGCGCGCGGCCGCTGTTTTCTCTGCTGCTCGAGGTGCAGCCGCCCATTGTCGTCGGCAAGACGCCCGCCCTCGACCGGCGCATTGGCATCATCAGCGGCGGCCGTTTCGAGGGCGAACGCCTGCGCGGCACGCTGCTTCCCGGCGGCAGCGACTGGCAGACCGTGCGGGGCGGCGACGGCGCCTGGCTGATCAACGTGCGCATCGTGCTCAAGACCGACGACGATGCGATCATCGGCATGCCCTATACCGGCATCCGCCACGGCCCAAAGGAAGTGCTCGACCGCATCGCCCGGGGCGAGGTGGTCAAGGCCACCGACTACTATTTCCGTATCGTTGCCTCGTTCGAGACCTCGTCGGAGAAGTACGGCTGGCTCAACAACATCGTCAGCATCGGCGTCGGCCACCGGTTGCCCGAGGGGCCGATCTATCAGATGTTCGAGGTGCTCTAGCGGTGGGCCGCAGCCCGCAGGCGCGCAGCGAAATGCGGGAATGATCGGAAGGCCTGGACGCTGGTGCCGGATTTCGCTTTGCTCATCCGAGCTGCGAGGCTTCGCTGCGCCGACGGAACGCGGCTTGCGCCTCTTCTCCCCGTGGAGCCTAGAGGCGCAAGCGGGTCTGCTGACTCGCGGGAACGATCGAAGTAAGACAATAGCATCGACGAAGGGGAGGGGAGGCACCATGTCCGGCTGGCCGCAAAACTTCGATCTCACCGACGGCGTCAATGTCCTGCGCCTGATTTGCGGGCTGTTCTTCATCCCGCACATTGTCGGCAAGTTCACCGAGCCGGCGACGCTCAACTTCTTCAAGGCCGCCAAGTTCAATCCGCCGGCCACGTGGATGTACATCGCCGGCGCGATCGAGACGGTGCTGACCATTTGCCTGGTGTTTGCCATCTACACGCCCTTTGTCGCCATCATCGCCGCCTTCCATCTGTTCGTCGCCGGGGCCGCGACCTACAAGGTGACCAAAAAGTGGATCTGGGTGATCGGCGGCATCGAGTATTGCGTGTTCTGGATGTTGTGCTGCATCGTCCTCGCCATGCTGACTTGGCCCCAGGTCGTGATAGGACGGGTCGGCGGAGCGTAGTCCGCGGCGAGCGCGAACTTGGTGGATCATGGTTTCGGCTGAACCACCCGCTGGTTCGAGGAGTTTGTAGTGATGATCAAGGCCGGCATCGTCGGACTGGGCTGGTGGGGCAAGACGCTGGTTGAAGCGGCCGAGAACAGCGACGTGATCCGCTTCGTCTCCGGCACCACGCGGACAGTGACGCCGGAGGTCGAGGCCTTCGCCAAGCAGAAGGGCCTGCACCTGACGACGGAATATGACGGCATGCTGCATCACGGCGGTGTCGATGCGGTGGTGCTGGCGACGCCGCATTCCATGCACGCCACGCAGGTGATCGCCGCGGCCGCCGCCGGCAAGCACGTCTATTGCGAGAAGCCGTTCACGCTGACCAAGCGCGAGGCGGAAGACGCGACTGCCGCTGTACGCAAGGCCGGCGTTACCCTCGCCGTGGGCTACAACCGCCGCTTCCATCCGGAGATGGGCAAGCTGCGCGAGATGATCCGCGCCGGCGAGCTCGGTACCATCCTGCACGTCGAGGCGACGATGACGTTCGCCAATGTGCTGTCAATTAATCCGAAACATTGGCGCGCAGACCGGGTGGAGACGCCGCTCGGCGGCCTCATGCCCATGGGCGTGCATGCGATCGACGCCATGATCGAACTGTGCGGACCGATCGACCACGTCTTCGCCCAGAGCTTCCGCCGCGCCGCGCCGATCGACGCCGACGACACCACCTCGATCCTGCTGCGCATGAAGGAGGGCATGTCCGGTTACCTCGGCACCATGACCACGACGGGGCCCGGTTTCAGCTTCCAGGTCTTCGGCTCGAAAGGCTGGCTGCGGCTCGAAGGCGTGACGCACGTGGTCGGCGCCTCCTCGGAGGAGCGGCGCATGCGGCTGTTCGGCACCTGCAAGTTCCAGCCGGTGAAGGGCGAGGCCAAGGTCTGGCAGGCGGCGACGCTCGATATCTCCCGGGTCGCGCTGGAAGCCTTCGCCAAGGCGGCCGCGGGCGGACCGGCCTATCCGATCTCCTTCGACCAGGTGATCCAGGGCGTGGCGGCGACCGAGGCCATCGTGCGCTCGGCCGCCTCGGGTCGGGTCGAAAAGGTGCAGTGATGCGGGCTTCGTCATTCCGGCACGGCGCGCAACGCCGGGTCCGGAAGGCATAAGTACCGTCCGTGAATTTGGATTCCGGGCTCCTCGCTTCGCTCGACCCCGGAATGACCGAATACAAACAGGAAAAGCAGGAAAGCAAAATGGATCTCGGCAACGGCCTCGGCCATTTGACCTATTCGACGCTCGTCCATCCCGGCGATGACTGGGAGCAGATGTGGACGAGCCTCAACACCTATGTGCCGAAGGTGAAGGAGCGGATCGCGGGCAACCAGCGTTTCGGCGTGTCGCTGCGCCTGTCGGCAAGCTCGGCGCAGACCCTCGCTGGCAGCGCCGCCGAGCGCGACAAGCTGAAAAAATTCCTCGGCGACAACAACATGTATCTCTACACCGTCAACGCCTTCCCCTACGGCGCCTTCAAGGGCACGGTGGTGAAGGAGCAGGTGTACGAGCCGGATTGGCGCTCGGAAGAACGCACCCGCTACACGATCAACGTCGCCGACGTGCTCGCCGATGTCGCGCCGGATGACATCGCGCCGTCGATCCAGACCGCGCCGCTCGGCTTCAAGCCGCGCGTCACCGGGAACGACGTGGTGGCGAGCTATACCGAGCACGTCCTGCGCGTCGTGGCGCATCTTGTCGCGATCGAGGCGAAGACCGGCTGCACGGTGCAGCTCGGGCTCGAACCCGAGCCGTTCTGCTTTCTCGAGACCACCGACGAGACGGTCGACTACTTCACGCGGCATCTTTATTCCGGCGAAGCGGCCGAGAAGCTTGCCGTGCTTGGGCATATTCCCATCGCCGAGGCGCACGGCGCGCTGCGCCGCCATCTCGGCGTCGTCTACGACATCTGTCACCAGGCGGTGGAATACGAAGACATCACCGAGTCGCTGCAGAAGCTCACCGACGCCGGCATACCGATCTTCAAGCTGCAGGAAGCGGCCGCCCTGCACGTGCCCGAGGTGACGCAAGCGGCCGTCGATACGCTCAAGCGTTACGCCAAGACCATCTACCTCACGCAGACGATGGAAAAGCGGAACGGCAAGCTCAACCGCTTCCTCAACCTCGACGACGCCATCGCCGCCTATGAGAAAGATCCGGGGCCGCGCGAATGGCGCATCCACATCCACGTCCCGGTCTTCCTCGACGATCTCGGGCAGTTTCGCACCACGCGCTTCGCCATCGCTGACGCGCTGCGCTTTCACAAGCAGCGGCCGCTGTCGCGCCAGCTCGAAATCGAGACCTATACCTGGGACATGCTGCCGGACAGCCTGAAGACCGGCGACATCGTCGAATATGTGTGCCGCGAGATCGACTGGGTGCGCGGCCAACTCAGCTGACGGAGAATAGTCATGAAAGTCGGATTCATCGGGCTCGGCCGCATGGGCCAGGTCATGTCGCGCCGCCTCGTCGAGGCCGGCCACGAGGTCGCGGCTTATAACCGCACGGCGGACAAGGCCAAGGCGCTGGCCGAGTTCGGCGTCAAGGCGGTCGGCTCGATCAAGGCGGCGGCGACTTCCGGCGAGGCGGTGTTCACCATGCTCGCCAACGACGCGGCGGTCATGGAGGTCGTGAACCAGCCCGGCGGGCTCAAGGAATCGCTGCCGCGCGGCGGCATTCATATCTGCGCCGGAACGCACAGCGTCGCCACCATCCAGGAACTCAAGGCGCTGCACGCCAAGGCCGGGCAGGTGCTGATCGCGAGCCCGGTGCTCGGCCGCCCGGAAGTCGTCACCGCCGGGCAGGCCGGCATGGTGCTCGGCGGCGCGAAGGAGAGCGTCGACCGCTGCCGGCCGCTGTTCACGGCGATCGCCCGGCGCTGCTTCGAGGCCGGCGCCGATCCAGCGTCTGCCGCGGCGATCAAGATCGCCAACAATTTTGTGCTCGGCTGCGCCATCGAGGCGCTCGGCGAGGGTTTCGCGCTGGTGCGCAAATACGACGTCGCCTCGGAAGTGTTCTACGACGTACTCACCGACATCTTGTTCGGCTGCTCGGCCTACAAGACCTACGGCAAGATCATCATGGAGGAGCGCTATCTGCCGGCGGGCCAGCGCGTCATGGCCGGCCTCAAGGACGCCAATCTCGCGCTCGCCGCCGGCGAGGCGGTGGGCGTGCCCCTTCCCAGCGGGAACGTTTGGCGCGACCGGCTGGTCGGTGCCGTCGCCCACGGCGAAGCCGAGCATGATTGGGCGGTGATGGCGAAGGACCAGGCGCGTGCCAGCGGGCTTGTGAAATAGCGAGGGTTGTCATTGCACCCTCTCCTCTTGCGGGAGAGGGTGGCTCGGCGGCTCAACAAGACGAATGGGCGAGGGGGCGCAGGCCCAACCCTGATGGAAACAATATCGAGGCCATTTGTCTGACAGGCCATATTGTGAAAATAACCTACAAAACACCCAAGAGACACCCAAGAGACACCCAAGAGACACCCAAGAGACACCCAAGAGACACCCAAGAGACACCCAAGAGACACCCAAGAGACACCCAAGAGCAGGAGTTCATCATGCTGGATCGTACAACTGCGCTCCAAACCTACCAGACTTTTATCGACGGCCGATGGACCGATGCCGTCTCCGGCAAGACATTCCAAACCTTTGATCCGTACACGGGAGCGCCGTGGGCGCTGATTCCGGAATGCGACAAGGCGGACGTAGATAGGGCAGTTGACGCCGCTCACCGGGCCTTCGAGAGCGGGGCCTGGCCGAAGATGACGCCTACCGCGCGCGGCAAGATCATGCGCCGGATTGCGGAGCTGATCGAGCAACACGCCGAACACCTGGGCGAGGTCGAGGTGCGCGACAACGGCAAGCTCATTTCCGAGATGGTGGCGCAGACCAAATACATGCCGCAGTGGTTCTATTACTACGCAGGTCTCGCCGACAAGATTCACGGCTCTGTCATGTCGGTCGATCGTCCGGATCATTTCACTTACATCTTGCGGGAGCCGGTGGGTGTATGCGCCTTCATCACGCCCTGGAATTCGCCGCTGATGCTCGCGACCTGGAAGCTGGCGCCGGCGCTGGCGGCGGGCTGCACCGTGGTCATCAAGCCCTCGGAGTTCACGTCCGCCTCACTGCTCGAGTTCATGAAGCTGGTCATTGCGGAATCGGGCCTGCCCCCGGGCGTTGTCAATGTCGTGACCGGATATGGTCCGGTCGTCGGCGAACCGCTGGTGACCCATCCAAAAGTCGCCAAGGTCGCCTTCACCGGCGGCAGCGCCACCGGCGCCCGGGTCAACGAGCTGGCGGCCAAGACTTTCAAAAAGGTTTCGCTGGAGCTCGGCGGCAAGTCACCCAACATCGTATTTGATGACTGTATCTTGGACGACGCCATCAGCGGCGCGATTTCCGGAATTTTCGCGGCCACGGGGCAAACGTGCATCGCCGGCTCCCGTTTGCTGCTGCAGGAGACGATCCACGATCAGTTTGTTGAGAAGCTCGTCGCCATGGCGAAAGCCGCCAGGCTTGGGGATCCGGCCCTCGCCGAGACGCAGGTCGGCCCGGTAACGACGCCCCCGCAGTACCAGAAGATCCTTTCCTATATCGATATCGCGAAGCAAGAGGGCGCCAAGTGCGTTCTGGGCGGCGGCGCGGCCGGCAGCGACGAAGGTGGAGGGCAATACTTCGTCAAGCCGACCATCTTCACGGGCGTCAACAACAAGATGCGCATTGCGCAGGAGGAAGTGTTCGGTCCGGTGCTCTCCGTCATCAAGTTCAAGGACGAGGAGGAGGCGGTCGCGATCGCCAATGACATCGCCTACGGGCTGGGCGCAGGGGTGTGGACGCAGTCAGTCAGGCGGGCTCATACTATGGCGTCGCGCATCAAGGCCGGTACCGTGTGGGTCAATACATACCGGGCGGTGAGCTTTCTCATGCCCTTCGGTGGCTACAAGGCCTCAGGCCTCGGCCGGGAGAATGGCGCCGAGGCGATCGACGGTTATCTCCAGTCCAAGAGCGTGTGGATCAACAATGGAGCGGGCGGAGGAAATCCGTTTATCATGAAAACAGCATCTTGAGCCGCAATCATTTGGCTCACGCCAAGGTTGTCCAGCGGAAATGTTCAAGTCCTGACGACGAACCGCAAAGAACAGGCTTGCTTCGCAATCCAGTCCTTCGGCGCATGAACATGGATTGCTTCGTCGCTGCGCTCCTCGCAATGACGAATCATGCAAGTTCCTCAGCTGAACACCGCCTTGAAATCCTCGACGAACTGCCGCGTGGTCAGCGGCGCGCGCTTGGCGATGTCGCGGATCGGCTCAGTCTTCTCACTGGAGAGCACACCGTTGGCGGCGAGCTTGCCGACGGTGACGAGGTGAGCGATCAGCCAGTCGGGCATGCCGCGCGCCTTCATCGCCTGCGCGTTCTGTTCGACCGTCAGCGGCACGTAGGTGATCTTGCGGCCCAGCACCTGCGAGAACACTTCGGCAAATTCGCCGTAGTTGCTGCGGACGCCGGTGAACTCGTAGATCTTGCCGATGTGCGGGGCCGGATCGAGAAGGACGCGGGCGCCTACGGCGCCGGTATCGCGCACGTCGATGAAAGCGAGCGGCAGGTCGGCGGTGAAGGGCTGGGCGATCTTGCCGTCGTTCTTGATCGAGGCGGCCTGCGTGAAAGTGTTCTGCATGAACAGGCCGGGCCGCAGGATGATCCATTTGATGCCGCTTGCCCGCAGCCGCTCCTCGATCGCGTGATGGCCGCGGCCGATGACCGATTCCGAATCAGACGCGATCAGCTGGCGGTTGCCGGAGACGCGCACCAGGTACTCGACCCCGGCCTGCAAGGCGGCGTCGAGGACGTTGTTCTGTTGCTCGACCATCTGCGGGTTATGGCCGGTGACGACGAAGACGCTGGTCACGCCCTGGAGCGCCTTCTCGAGCGCCCCCCCGTCGGTCAGTTCGGCGACCGCCGTCTTCGCATCGGGCCCTAGAACTTCTTGCGCTTTCTGCGCGTTGCGCACGATGCAGACTGGGTCCTGGCCCAACGCCTTGAGCTCCTTGACCACCGCCCGCCCGGTATTCCCAGTCGCGCCGACAACAGCAATCATAGTGTCCGTCTCTGCTGCAAAGGTTGAGTTGCACCAGAGCCCTATCAGCTTTTGTGGCGCATGGAAAATCCCCCGATCGGGGCCCCGAAAATCCCGTTGGTGCGGGCCGCGCCTTACGCTAATGCTCTTCGCCTTGGCGCCCGGTGAAGCCCATTTCCTGGCCGGTCGGCCGAAAAAGAGCGTGAGGATTGCCCGATGAAATACAACCGACCGCAAGCGACCGCGTCCTGGGGCTCGATGGCCAAGGACTGGGAGAAGGGGATCGACTACGCCCGCCTGCACAAGGAGCGCCTGGCGCGCGCCCAGGAGGCGATCCGCCACGCCGGGCTCGGCGGCGTGATTGCCTTCAACTTCGACAACATCCGCTACATCACCGGCACCCATATCGGCGAATGGGCGCGCGACAAGTTCATGCGCTATGCGCTCTGCCCGGTGCAGGGCCCGCCGATGCTGTGGGACCCGGCGCCGCCGGCGAAGCGCATCTCCTCGCCGTGGATCGCCGACAACGTCGCCGCGCCGATCTCGACCATGCAGGGCGGCCTGCCGCCGCAGCTCAACGTGCAGGGCGACTTCGCCCGGCAGATCAAGAAGACGCTCGTTCACCTCGGCATCGACAAGGAGCCGATCGGCATCGACCTCATGGAGCTGCCGATGCTGCGCGCGCTGGAGAAGGAAGGCATCGAGGTGGTCGACGGCCAGCAGGCGATGCTCGACGCCCGCGAGGTGAAGACCGCCGACGAGATCGAGCTTCTGAAGATGGCCTGCGCCATGGTCGACGCCACCTATGTCGACATCGCCCGCGCCATCCGTCCCGGCACGCGCGAGAACGAACTGGTCGCCATCGCCCACGACCGGCTGTTCCGCATGGGCTCGGAGCGGGTCGAGTGCGTCAACTCGGTGTCGGGTCCGCGCGGCCGGCCGCACTCGCACACCTTCTCCGACCGCATCATCCAGCCCGGCGACATGGTGTTCCTCGACATCATGCATTCCTACAACGGCTACCGCACCTGCTACTACCGCACCTTCATCTGCGGCGAGCCGAACAAGCACCAGATCGACGCCTACGAGACCGCCTCGAAATGGATCTCAGCCTCGATCGACATGATCCGCCCCGGCATCACGCCCGACCAGGTGGCGCAGGTGTGGCCCGACGCCCAGGAGTTCGGCTACCGCGACGAGGCCGAGGCGTTCCTGCTGCAATACGGCCACGGGGTCGGCCTCTCGCTCTGGGAGCGGCCGATCATCTCGAAGCGCTATACCGGGCAGAACACGCCGCTCAAGGAAGGCATGGTGTTCGCGCTCGAGACCTGGAAGGGCGCCGAGGACGGCTCCGGCGCCGCGCGCATCGAGGAAGAAGTCGTGGTGACCAAGGACGGCTGCCAGATCATCACCAACTTCCCCTCGTACAAGCTGATCTCCTGCGGCCTGCCCGGCTGCGACGTGTTTTAGGGCGCGTGCTCAATGCCGTACGTGGAACGCGGCCACCACCGCGGGTAGAGGTTGCGCTATCGGCGGAATTTCCTGGTAAAGTTCCCACCCGCCGCCGAGCGCTTTGTAGAGCGCGATATAGGCAACCACGACAGCAAGCCGCGCGACCGCATACTGTTCTTCAAGTTCGTACTTCTGCCGCGCGGCATCCAACACGTTAAGGAAATCCGATATCCCATGTTCGTAACGCCCGGTGTGAAAATCCAGCGCGCGCCGGCTCGCGTCTACGGCCTTGCTGAGATGTTGGGCGGCCTCCAGCGTCGACCGATAGCGCACGAGTGACGTGTTCACCTCCTCGACAGCCGCGATCACGGTTTTTCGGTAGTCGGCCAAAATCTCGTCGGTCCGGTATTCGGCTTGCTTGACCGCGGCATCCAATTGGCCGAAGTCCAGCAGCGGCCAGTACGCGCCCGGCCCGACTGACCAGATAAGACCATGAACGGGCGGATGCGCGCCCGGGATTTCGCGACCGCCCTGGACCCCCACGCCCGTCGTTATGCTCGCGCGCGGAAACAAATCGGCGGCTGCCACCCCAATCCGAGCGTTGGCGGCGGCAAGCTCGGTCTCAGCCTGCCGAATGTCCGGCCGGCGCCGCAGCAATTCGATCGGTTGCCCGGGCCTCACCCGCTCCGGCGTATGCGGCAGGGCACCGGGTTTTTTGAGTTCGACCGACACGTCTCCTGAGTATGTGCCGAGGAGCAATCCAATGCGGCTCACGGCGTCGAAGATGGCGGAATTCAAGAGCGGAAGGGCCGCGTTTAGCGCTTCGAGTTCGCGCTGCGCCAGCAGATTGTCACCTTCAGCAGCAAGACCCTGCTTAAATCTGGAGAGGGTGAGTTTCACAAGGTCTTCTGCGCGTGCAATGTTCCCTTTGAGCAGCGCCACGCGTAATTGCAATCCGCGCAGAACCGCGTAATTGCGAGCGACCTCGGCGACGACCCTGATCACCGTTGCGTTTCTGGCTTCAAACGCCGATTGGGTATCATAGCGCCCGGCCTCGAGTGCTCGTCGGTACTTGCCGAACAAATCAAGTTCCCACCCGGCGTCGAAGCCAACGACCCCCGTGACTTCCTGAAAGCCCGTCGTATTGACGCCCGCGTCCAACGTCGGCGGAATACGGGGCGATTTTACTGAATCAGTGCCGCTGCCGCGGGCGACACTGCCCCCGGCGCCAACGCGCGGCAGCGCCGCTCCCAGAACCGCGATCTCGCGCTCTCTGGCCTGTTGCACGCGATCGAGGGCCGCTTCGATCTCGGGGTTGGCTACGACCGCTCGCTCCACCAGGGAGTTCAGCTCTGCATCGTGCAGCGTCTTCCACCAGCTGCCGATGCGCTGCGCCTGCGCCGGATCAACGCCGGTTTTACTCGGTCGTGCCGGACCCAGGAACGCGAAGGCCGCAGGTACACTCATTTCCGGATCAACGAAGTCCGGACCAACGGTACACGCGGCAACGCTGGCAGCCAGGCTCATCGCCGCAATCACTCGGCACACCGACATCGAACGATTGACTCCCCCCAGATGCCCCTACCGATGGTCGCGACTGCCCCCGATCACAACGACCTATTTCGCCTTCTGGCCATCCTCTGCGACTTCCCGCGCCGATACTTTGTCGCCCTCAACGATCCGGTTGCTGATGTTCAATGCCACCCGATCGCCTTCGTCCAGACCGGA
>Ga0207416_1004459_pt1 | contig 12174 bp, 11 predicted proteins | sample PaiPotPPM11metaG_FD_184107 | JGI IMG/M metagenome (GOLD analysis project Ga0207416, IMG submission 184107) | Iron sulfur acid spring bacterial and archeal communities from Banff, Canada, to study Microbial Dark Matter (Phase II) - Paint Pots PPM... ...
ATACACGAATGACGCGGCAAGCCGTAATATTGTACGGGCGACCCTCGCGATCGCCCTGGCTTAAAAACATTGACAAAACATCATCCATATCGTTAGAATTAGACATAATCGGAATATAGCTGGTCAGCGATGATCCACACGTTGCCGGGGGCAGAAGGTACCTGTTATCTATGACCGAACAACCCGATAAGCCATCAGAAGTGATGCCAGACTCGCCAGCGGTGTATGTGGATAAGCTCAGTTTCCGCTACCGTTCACTTGATGATGAGACCCGCACGAAACCCACGCCCAATGCGGCCACAGCAGAACCACTCTCCCAGCCACGCGCCATCGAAGATATTTCATTTTCGCTGCCTGCGGGCAAACTCATGCTGATCGCCGGGCCAAGCGGCTGTGGCAAAAGCACGCTGCTGAAATGCCTGAACGGACTCATCCCCAACAGCTATAAAGGCGCGCTGAGCGGCGAAATACAACTGAATGGCCGCTCAATTCGGGGCTTATCGCTGCGCGAACTTGCGCTCACGGTGGGAACCATGCTGCAAGACCCCGATAAACAGATTATCGGCAGCACGGTCGAACAAGAAGTGGCCTTCGGCTTGGAGAACCTGGCGGTGCCGCGCAAAGAGATGCGCCAGCGTATCGCCGAGGTGCTGCAACAATTGCACCTTGAACATTACCAGCAGCAGGCCACCTTCGCCCTTTCCGGGGGTCAAAGACAGCAGGTAGCGGCGGCCGGGTTGCTGGTGATGCAGCCATCGATTTTCCTCTTCGATGAACCGTTCGCTAACCTCGATTCGCGCGCGGTCGATGAACTGGAAGAACTCATCACGCGCTTACTGGCAAAGGGCAGCACTGTGTTGATCGTCGAACATCGCGTCGAGGAGGCGTTACGGCTCAAGCCTGATAAAGTGCTGCTGATGCGTGACGGGCGACAGGTATTCTTCGGCGATACACAACAATTTCTGGAGATTGCCGACCCAACGCAGGTCAAGCTGCCCATCGAGTCTACCCTGCGCACGTTCAGCGATGCGCGGCAAGCGCGCGCGGCCTTACTCCAACCAATCAGGACCAGGCAAAAAGAAGAGACAGCTTCGCGTGTGCCAGCATTAGCCTTTGAAGATGTGCATTATCGCTATGGCTCCAACGCGGAAGAGGTGTTGCATGGCGTCACATGCCAGGTATGGCCGGGGGAGACAATTGCGCTGCTCGGACCAAATGGCTCAGGCAAGAGCACGCTGGTCAAACAGGCGCTCGGTTTGCTGCGACCGACCAGCGGAACGGTGCGCATATTTGGCGAAGAGACGCGCAGTCTCAGCGTTGCGCAGCTGGCCTCGCGCATCGGCTACGTTTTCCAGAGTCCCGGCGCTATGCTCTTCGCGCCAACCGTGCGTAAAGAGCTGAGTTTCGGGCCGGAAAACCTGCGTTTCGCGCCCGATAAAATCGCGGCCAGCGTAGACCAGGCCGAAAACGCCCTGAACATCGCGCAGTTCGATAAGCGTTCGCCCTTCTCGCTCAGCTTTGGGCAGCAGAAGCGCGTCGCCATCGCTTCTGTGCTTTCCATGCAGGGGAAAATCCTGCTGCTCGACGAGCCAACGGCAGGCCAGGACTACCGCTCATATATATCTTTCATGGAATATTTGCGCAGTTTACCGGAACTGGATGTGCTGTTGTTTATCACGCATGATCTCGACCTGGCCCTGCGTTTCACACAGCGGGTCTTGCTTTTGAAAGAGGGCCGACTGGTAGGTGATGGGCCACCGCTACAGGTGCTGGCTGATCCCACGTTGTTGGAGGAATGCAACCTGCGCCCTACCTCGCTCTTGCGCTATTTACTGACCGAAAAAAACGCGGTTGCCTGAACGGCAAGTTCGGTGAAAGGAGGTGTTTATCGCTTAAAGCTCAAATGCACACCCGTTACCCTCTTATCTCGATTGATTCAAAGAAAGGATTTTCACTCATGGCAGTTTCAGAAGGACGCGAAGAACGTTCCCGCCCCACTATCTGGGGTATTGGTGTGCGCCAGGTTGTGTATATGGCGCTGGGCGCAGCGCTGTACGGTGGTTTGAGTTACCTCACCAATATCTTGCAGCTCCCCGCGACCAGTAATGTCTCATTTCGTCCCGGTATCGTCATCCCCTTGTTCTTCGGAGTCGTTTTTGGACCCTGGGTCGGCTTATTCACCGGAGGGGTCGGTAACTTCCTGGGCGACTACATCTCCGGTTATGGTGTCTACTGGAACTGGGATGTCGGCAACGGCATTATCGGCTTGATTGCCGGGCTTGCCCTGTACTTCACCTGGGGACGCTACTACAGGGTTGCCAGCATTGTGACAGCGGAAATCTTTGGCGTTGTTGGTATTCTCGTGGGTCTTGGCTTTGCGGCCTATAGCGATATCTGGGTCTCCAAGTACAATTTCGCTGCAGCGACAGGCAATTTCGTTCCGGCGGCATTGTCTGACCTGATTAATGGTATCATCCTGCTCCCTATCCTTCTCGTAGCCTATAACGCGGCCACAAGACGTATGGGACGTGGATAGGCATCGTAGGCAGATAGAAGGCACCCTGGCGAGGATGCAGATACCAATTTGCTCCTCGCCAAATGCTGCCATGTGGAGAGAAGCGCTATGCTTATCAATTTTCCTTATATTGATCGAGATTCACCCGTTCACCGGCTAGATACCCGCGCTAAATTCATTTTGTTATTGGCTTACGGCTTCGCGGTAGCGCAAACATCTAATTTCTGGCTTATGCTGGGGGGATTTATTCTAGCCGCTTATTATTATAAGCAGGCTCACCTCAAATGGAGTGAGACGAAACGAGCCTGGTATCTCATTATTGCTTTGAATGTCATGATTATATTTGTCAACTACTTTCTTTCCGGTGGTGCTGTCGTTCAGGGTGTAGATCTCCCCCGGCATCAACACGTACTCTATTACCTGCCATTTCTGGGACTCAAAGGTCATTTTCCGTTTATCGGCCCAACACCTTTACTCATCAGCGTTGAGAGCATCACATTCATGATTACGCAAGGGCTACGCAATTTTAGCATTGCCTTATTTGCTATACCCATTCCTTACACTACAAACCCCAGTGATATCGGTATTGCATTTAAGAGAATGGGTTTACCCGATAAATTTGCTTATGCTGTCGATCTTTCATTTCGCTTTTTACCAACGGTTGCACGTGATTTTGGCACGACCCTCGATGCGCAACGGGCGCGAGGCTTTGAAATTGATAAACTGCGAGGCGGGATATTTACAAAAATTGCGCGCCTGGCTCCAATGGTCGTACCTGTCGTCATAGGCTCTATTGTGGGCGCGGAAGATATTATCAGTGCTATGGAACTACGCTGCTTTGGCGTTGGTAAACGCACCTGGTTCACCGAATTACACGCGCGACGGATTGACAAAATCATCATCACGTTAAGTATCGCCGGCTTCTTCGCTATCACCCTCCTCAATATTCTCGGCAATTATTACGCAACAGGCTTTTTACATGTGCTACATGTTCAGGGTATCCCCGCGTTTCTAGCGCCTTAGCAATAATTCAATACCTGTGAGCGTTGATAAGAGAGAAAGTCCTTCCCACTCATCCATTGGAAAACGTTCGTCGTAGCTTTCGTTGGAATGCATTTTACGCGGTCTATGGCTATAGGAAAAAGAAATGTTCTGGCAAGTGAGTATGTATTGATGCCAACCAACTACCCTGAACCCGCAGGGACGCCGCACATTTCACAACGCGGTAGAGCGCCGTCTCTCCACGGCAAGAATGCCAGCATCTGGTTTGTTGGCCCGCGCCAGGTCATTGCGGCTGTCCTGGGTGTTGCGCTGTATGGCCTGTTGAGCCATGCCAACCTCATCTTCATCCTGCCGATGGGCACGCTGGATGTCTTCCTGCCTGCGCTGCTGATCCCCCTGTTTTTCGGCGTGGTTTTCGGCCCCTGGGTGGGCCTGGTTGTGGGCGGCTTTGGCTTTTTGCTGGGCGATTATGTCGCAAACATGTGGCTGCACGATTTTGGCTGGAACAACGGCTACTTCTACTATAGCAGCGCATTGATAAACTACCGCGACCTGCTTGGCTGGAACGGTGTAGCTGGCTATCTTGTCAACGCCATGATCGGCCTCGTCGCGGGTCTGACGCGCTCAAGTGTCCGGCGCTATCACACTGTGCAGGCGCTTGCTACCGTCGGTGTCATCTGCGCGGCTGGCATCATAGTCGGTACAGCCATCGTCGTCTATAGCACGGTCTGGCTGTATGGTTCTCCCTTCTACACCCTGAGAGAGGCGACCACTGCTCTCTTCGATACGGCGCTGCCCAATGTGCTTGTCGCGCTGGTGGTGTTGCCGTTGTTGTTGCTTCTGTACGATAGAATAGCTTTGCGCAAGATAAAGGCCAGGTAGGCAAATTATACTCCAGCGTACCGTCTCAAATTGCTCCTCTCATGCGTGTACATAGAGGGTATATAAATGCTAAAGTTCTTGTCTGTGACCCCCATGTTTAGTAGACCAGATAGGCGCGAGTCGCGTCATCCCAGAAAATGATGTAATCATGCAAGCAAACGCTGGACGGCAACTCGGCAATTACACGCTTCTTCGCCTGCTTGGACATGGCGGTTTCGCCAATGTCTACCTGGGCGAACATATCTATCTCAAAACTCAGGCAGCCATCAAAGTGCTACAGCTACAGTTGGGAGATGAGGAAAGAGACCAGTTCATCAATGAAGCACGCACAATTGCTCACCTGGTACACCCGCGTATTATTCGTGTGCTGGATTTTGGCGTGCAGGACTACACGCCATACCTGGTGATGGACTATGCGCCTAACGGGACGCTGCGCCAACGCCATGCCCTCGGTACTCGTGTTCCGCTGGCAACCATCGTATCATACGTCAAACAAGTGGCCTCGGCTCTACAGTACGCGCATGACCAGCGCTTCATCCATCGTGATGTAAAACCGGGCAATATGCTCGTCGGGCGGCACGACGAAATCTTGTTGAGCGATTTTGGCACCGCGCTTATCGCTCACAGCAGTGCTTCTCAGGATACCGCAGATACTGTCGGGACCGTCGCTTACATGGCCCCCGAACAGATTGCCGGAAAGCCGCGCCCCGCCAGCGATCAATATGCGCTTGGGATTGTCGTCTATGAATGGTTGAGTGGAGAGCAGCCATTTCGGGGGTCATTGCAGGAGATCATCGCGCAACAAATGGCAACAGCGCCGCCTCCCTTACACGCGCGTTTCCCAGAAATCTCGCCCGACATCGAAGAGGCGGTCATGATGGCGCTCGCCAAAGACCCCTACCAACGCTTTGACAACGTAGAGGCTTTTGCTCATGCCCTGGAAGAGGGCTACCAGTCACAGAACGCCCCACCGCGAATATTACTGCCCGCCAGATCGGACCGTACCCCGCCTTCACCGCCAGTAACGCTACCCGAGAAGACCATTCCTGCAAGTTTACCCTCAATACAACGTCCATCAAGCATACAACCGCCTCAACAAATGACTACAGAGGCTTATACGCCTCCTCGCTCCTCCCGGCAACCGCGTGAGGAACAACTGCGTGACAGGCTGAAACCTGGCGATCAGGCTCGCAGAGGAGCAGCCATGAGTCCGGCGCGCCAGCTCATCACGATGCTCCTGGGTATCATCATCTATGGGATACTGTACTATTTCATTGTTCACCTGGCCCAGCAAAATAACACTTTTGCCAGTGATGCCCTGTTCGGTTTATCGATAGTCATCCCGATGTTTTTCGGTGCCGCCTTTGGCCCGGCTGTTGGCCTTGTTACCGCTATCGGAGGCTATCTCATCGGCCACAGCTTTCTCGGCGCTCAGCAGTACTGGAATAATGCTATCGGCACGGGACTGATCGGCCTGATTACTGGCTTTGCCATCCTAAAAACACATGGGCGTTACAGGCGTCCCAAAGCCCTGGCAACCGCCGTATTATTCGCCGTGCTGGGCATCCTTATCGGTGAAGGTTTCGCCGATTGCACCAGTATCTGGGTAGTACCCAACACTACTTTTGGTGACGCCTGGCTCAGCTTCCTGCTCTACTCTACATTTGAAGGCATTAGCGCCGTGATATTGCTACCTTTACTGCTGGGGATATATAGTATCTTTAGGAGAAGCGAGAAAAGATAATTTAGAGCTAGAGGATTAACATGCAGGGCATAAAATCGCCTCCATTCGTGTTACTATTAGCAGAACATATCTCGTTGAGGGAGAAGTGAGGAACAGCTTATCATGGCAAAAATCTATGACATTATCATTATTGGCTCCGGGCCTTCGGGGTATACGGCGGCCATTTACGCGGGACGCGCTAACCTATCGGTATTGATGTTGCAGGGATACCAGACGGGTGGGCAGTTGATGCTGACCAGCGACGTGGAGAACTATCCGGGCTTTGAAGAGGGCATTCTTGGCCCCGAAATGATGGAGAAGTTTGAGGCGCAGGCGCGGCGTTTTGGCACGGAGATGCTGCAAGAAGACGTGACAGCCATTGATTTCAGCAAACGCCCATTTACCATCACCACCGACTCAGGGGATTACCAGTCGCGCGCCGTGATTATCTCGACGGGAGCCAGCGCGCAATGGCTGGGGTTGCCGAGCGAGCAGCAACTACAGGGTCGCGGCGTAAGCGCCTGCGCCACCTGTGATGGCTTTTTCTTCAAGAAGAAGGATGTGGCGGTTGTCGGCGGCGGGGATACTGCGATGGAAGAGGCAACGTTCCTGACGAAATATGCCAACCACGTTACGGTGATTCATCGCCGCGATACGCTGCGCGCCAGCAAGATCATGCAGGAGCGCGCCTTCAAGAACCCCAAAATCAGCTTCATCTGGGATACCGAGGTAGCGGAAGTGCTGGGCGAGGATAGTGTGACAGGGCTGGGTCTGCGTAACCTGAAAACAGGCGAAAAGAGCGAGCTACCGGTGCAGGGCTTCTTCCTGGCTATCGGCCATAAGCCCAATACTGACCTGTTCAAGGGCATCATCGATATGGACAAAGCCGGCTATATCGTCCCGGTTGAGCATACCATGACCAACATTCCCGGCATCTTCGCGGCTGGCGATGTCACCGACCACCGCTATCGCCAGGCAGTCACGGCGGCAGGCGACGGCTGCCGCGCCGCCATCGACGCCGAACGCTGGCTGGAAAGCCTGGGCGAGGTTGAACTGCGGCCTGAACCTTCTGATGTTATGGAAGTAAGGTAAAGACGACTTTTTGAAATCGAGGGCGACCTATCAAGGTCGCCCTTTTTGCATCCTCAATACATAACCGTGCCGGCGGAAACGTTCAGGTCTTCGCCCGTGATGGAAGCCGCGCTATCTGAGGCCAGAAAGAGCGCGGCTTCCGCTATATTTTGGGGCGGCACCATGCGGCCAAGCGGGGAGTTGCCGGTAAAGTGGCGGCGCGATTCTTCCAGGCTGATACCTTCCACCCTGGCCTGTTCGCGAATGACGCGCTCGACGCGCTCGCCCTCCACTGCTCCGGGCGAGATCACATTGACGCGAATGTCGTATGGCCCTGTTTCCCAGGCCAGCGTTCTCGCCAGGCCGACCAGGGCGAGCTTCCCGGCGGCATATGTCGAACGCCCGACCAGAGGCCGTTTGCCGGTCATGGAGCTGATGAAGATGATACTGCCCGCGCGCCGTTCAATCATGGAGGGCAAAAACGCCCGGCAGCACAGGTAAGGGCCGGTGACGTTGACAGCAAAGGTCTCCTCCCACTCGGCAGGCGTGACCTCCCACAGCAGAGCCGTTGGGCCGGTTATGCCAGCGTTATTCACCAGGATATCGACATGACCGAAGTGGGCAAGCGATTGTTCCGCCAGCGACTGCACGCTCTCCTCGCGGCGAACGTCCGCCGGCACTACCAGCGCCCTGCGCCCCAGAGCCTTGATCTCCGCCCCGGTTGCCTCCAACGCTTCACGCGAGCGAGATGCAAGCACAACATCCGCGCCCGCCCCGGCAAGCGTCAGGGCAATCACTCGTCCGATACCCTGACCCCCGCCAGTGATAACGGCGACCTTATCTTTGAGCATGACTGGTTCTCTCATACATCATTCCAAAGCGCGTCAATATCGTCATTATAGCACGGCACATGTGTATTTTCGTTTGCGGCGAATGTCTAAAACCAACGCTTTGAGAAACAACGTGTAGTACATATAGATACCTGCAACAAGCGTTGCAGCTCAACCAGGAAGAATAGCAGGAAGGAAAACATGATGCACAAGAAACGCCATTTTAACCTCATAGGTCTTGGCTTTAACCTTATAGCGGTCGTACTTATTTTCGTGGCAATAGCAGAAGGTGGCAACAAACTTTTCTATTTTACCTGTTCTCTCCTGATGTTTATAGCAGTAGGATTTTACATTGCCTTTTTAGCGGAAATACGAAAGTCTTGACAGTCCTAAGCCCGAATGTCTAATGGGTCAAATGACCCATTGTATTAGCACCTACTCATCAGTATAATTAGTGCAAGCCTCACCGGGGCAGCACATCTTTCGCTCTTATAAATAAAGCTACAGGTATCTCCAACTTTGCAATGAATGCAAGAGAGGGGTCATCACTGATGGAAGTTTCCGAGAACCCAGGGATTGCCGTCAGCACTCCCGGAGCCACGACGCAGCGGCGCGTATCCGTCTTCGAGCAGATCAATATCAACGTCTTCTGGATCGCCAACAACTTCCACTGGCAGGCGCTACTTGCCATCGTCATCCCCAGCATGGTCGTCAAGTTTCTGGGCGACGCCAATAAGGACATCAACCTGGCGATAGTGGTGATCTGGGGAACGCTGGTCGCCTTCGCCGTCAACCCGCTGGTCGGTGCCATCTCCGACTATGCCACCTTCCGCCTGGGGCGGCGGCGTCCCTTCATGATTGTGGGAACCATCTTCAACGTTATCGCATTAGTCTTATTCGCCTTTTCTCCTGGCTGGTTTACCTCAACCGAACTGCTGATCGCTTTTGCCGTCATATTCCTGCTGCTCCAGTTCACCAATAACGTCGCCAATTCGCCCTGGAGCGCGATTATCGCCGACAAGGTGCCGACAAACCAGCGCGGCATGACGGCAGGCTTTAACGGACTGTTCCAGTTGCTCGGCACCATTCTCGGCTCAGTCATTGCTGGTATCATCGTCAACAAAAATGATGCGCTGCCGCTCTATAAGAACGAAATCGTAGAGATTTTCCTACTCATCGCGGCGGTGCAGGTCGTATTCGTCGTCTACACGGTTTTCACGGTCAAAGAAACTCCCCTTAGCGAACACGCGAGATTTGAACTGGCGCCAGTTCTGAGAAAGTTCCTCTTCAAGCCTTCCACATATCCCGATCTTTCCTGGGTGCTGCTGGCGCGCTTCCTGGTGATGATGGGTATCTGGGGTGTATTCTACTTCCTGCAATACTACTTCGATGACGTGCTGGGAGGACACGGTGTGAAGACCATTATCTTCGGGTCAAGCTTCTCCGGCGAAGGATTTTCGGGAACGCTTTTCCTGCCGGTACTCCTGGTCTTCGCGCTGCCTACCTCGCTGATTGCGGGTTGGCTCTCCGACCGTCATGGTCGCAAAATCATGGTCTATGTATCGGGCGCGGTCATGACCGTCGTGTGCGTTGTTTTCATTCTCTTCCAGAGCCAGTACGGCTCGCTCATTGCAGCCGCGTTCTTCGGCATCGGCTACGGCGCGTACACCAGCGTGGACTGGGCTTTGACCGCCGACGCGCTGCCGCCCACCGACGAAGCCGGCAAGTTCCTGGGCATCTGGTCAGCCATGGGCATCCTGCCACAGGTGGTCGGCATCAGCATCGGTGCGGTGATCCTGCAAGTCCTGCGCGGGATGCCCAACCACTTCGGCTATACCACGCTCTTCCTGGTCACGATTGTGTACTTCGGCCTGGGAACGCTGGTTATCCGGCAGGTCAAGGGCGTAAGGTAATAAAATCGGCGCCTTTATCCAAATAGAATCGCAATAAGTAGTGAAATAAGACCAGCAATGCGGGTCATATCTCCTACCTGGTCAACTTGAGTCATATGGGGCAGGAAGTATTTGAACATATTCATCCAGTAGCCCAGGCACATCAACTGAAAAGCCACACCCATCAGGAGGCTAAAGCGCGTCTGCTTGAGTGAAAAGGCGCCGATGTAATAGAGCGAAATTATAAAGCAGATCAGGCTGCGCGAACCACCCAGAAGTGATTTAGTCAAAGCAGGGTCAGGAAAACTGGCAGGCAGAATGGGCATTAAAAGAAGCAGGAGCAGGAGGGTGGTGATAATATACCAGTTCATTAATCGACGTAAATATCCATCTGCGCTGCGAGCGAGGCTCAGCAAAATAAACAAAAAACAGACCGTCTGGCTCGTGTACTCGAACCATTTGACATTGAGGGGAAAGCTGCTAATATTATCCGCGATGAAGCTTGCTATTGTGGTCAGTGAAAAGATGCCCATCGATAAACCCAGGATAAATAGACGAGGGCGACGGGCTTGTGAGTACAGGTAAAATACACGCAACGCTATGAAAAGAGAGATTGTAAATTGCGTGAGCGATAGAACATTGGCGATCAGGTTTTGATTCACGGTTTCATTCTCCTTCGTTAAAATGGCCATAGAGGGATGGGATATTGTCCACTATCTGTCCTGATGGATCATACAGTTCAATGTGTTGTTTGGCCAAAAGAAGCTGAAGAGCAAGAGAGACTTCATTCACATCCAGGTGAACGATAGCGCATAGGTCGTTCACATTATTACGACCGTCTATAGCTGTATAGAGACGGCGAGCCTTTTTATCGGAGATAACAATGGAGTCGGACAAGGGACTGCTCGTTGTCATCAGCCTGGTGTCTCGTTTTCGATGGGGTACCAGTTCAGACAGAGCCATTAAGCTTTTTTGGGGAGTTTGAATCTTGTAGCCCTGCACATTACTTTGCTTACCAGTGGGAGACAGCAATAAGCCGTTAGACTCAGCAAGCTGGATAGACAATCGTAAAATATAGCTGATGCTTTTTTGCATATCAGGGTGAGGAGGCTGGCTGAAAAAAAGCAGCGCGACGGCTTCCAGAGACATAGGTGGTGCCTGGCCTCCAGGGCTAGCACCCGAAGCAGGAGATTGACCTTTGCTGTTCACGTAATCGGCAAAGCAGTAATATAATCCATAGCGCTGGAGGAGAGCCGCCTGAAAAGAGGAGAATACATTCCCGATGAGGCTGAGCGCCAGTTCGGTTTGCCAGTTGCGGATTTCTCCTGCCAGGTCAGCAAACGGCTTACTGAGAGCCACACGATGCGGTAAGGAGTTGTCCTGGGAGGAGAGAGCCTGGAGTTTCATACTGTATTGGCCTTGAGAATCTGCCTGGGCTACCCAAATTTGCGCCACCTGCACACCGAAGCGTTGCACGATGATCAGGGAGAGCTGTTGCAGCAGTTCGTCCACGTGTCCCATCTCTCGTATGGCTCGCAGGAGTTCTGAGGCCACAGCCATGCGGAGTTTGCCTGCGCTCAGGTGATAGGAATGGTCACTATATCCCCCCTGGTTCATTATCTATGATGCTCCTATCACCGGGCCTACTCTACAACTGATTTATAACATGGGACTCCCTTCTGAGTTTAGAAACGGCGCAAAATTTGTTTTGTAACGCAAGCAGTACTAGAAATCGGCCAACATCTATTTAATATACAAACAGGTAGATTGTAATAAACTTTTCATTATGAAAAGACTTGCAAACAACTTTTTGAGGTATCTCAATGGAGAAGCTTGATACTGGCATTCTGTATACTTTAGAGCTTGCCCCCACCATATCGCTCAACTCCTTGCCCTTGTAGGGATTGGTTTTAGGATCAAAGGTCTGTTGATGGGGTAAGAGCAAGTTGTCCTGAAGACGCTGCTCATCCACCTGTTAATTCGTACTCCTCCGGACGAATCTCCACATACTGCTTGAACCAGTCGAGCATAATCCGCCAATATTCAACGTATTGGGCGGGTTTGGCGGTGCCAATGTGCCACGCGCCGGGGGCGCGCACGAACTGGACGGGGACATGGCCCATCATCTTGAGTGTCATGTAGAATTGCTCGCTTTGCTCGATGGGGCAGCGCAGGTCGTTTTCGGGATGCACAAACAACGCCGGAGTCGTGACACGGCTTGCATAGGTGAGAGGCGAACGCTCGCGATAGTAGGCGGCA
>Ga0207416_1004461_pt1 | contig 12173 bp, 7 predicted proteins | sample PaiPotPPM11metaG_FD_184107 | JGI IMG/M metagenome (GOLD analysis project Ga0207416, IMG submission 184107) | Iron sulfur acid spring bacterial and archeal communities from Banff, Canada, to study Microbial Dark Matter (Phase II) - Paint Pots PPM... ...
AAATTAATGCCACCGACCCACTTTTTGTAAATTCAGTAGCTGGATTTAATGGACTTACAAAATGCACTACATTACCTGCGCCAGGTGGAGGTACGTTTACTCGTTGCTCTTGGCCTCCAGATGTACAGCTGGCTGTGGGGCCATTTCATATATTTGAGTTGGTAAATCAAGTAGGAAAAATTTTTACAAAACATGGCTCTTCTGTATCTACTTTTTTTTTAACTTCATTTTTTGGCACAAATGCTAATGACGATCTCACAGATCCCAAAATAATGTATGACAGTTTAAGTGGAAGATGGTTCGTTTCTATAGCTGATTTCACGACGGTAAGTGTCATTTTGGCAGTTTCTACATCAAGTGATCCTACAGTCACGCCTGGTGGTTGGAAAATTTACAACTTCCCATTTAACAATTGCCCAGATCAACCGAAAATAGGATTTAGTGATGACAAGCTAGCTATTACTGCTAATATTTTTACTGGCAATCCAACATGTCCAACGTCTCTGGGTAGTTTTCTCGGGTTACAATATTATATTATATCCAAGAATGATTTGATAAATGGTGTAGCTACCCCAAGACAACAACGAAGTAATGTTGATAACACAATTTTTGCAGTAAACCCAGTCCAGTCTCTTAGTTCCACTACAACACTTTTTATGGTGACTGCAGGCTCTCAGCAAAGCACCACGGTTGTGCTTTCCTCTGTTTCTGGAACAGTGCCCAATGCAGTACGTACTGATACAGCGCTGAGTATCTCTACAACACACAATCCCTCCGGAGCGAGGCAACCTACGACAAGTGTTCAACTTGATACTGACGATGCACGTATTTTAGATGCTGCATGGTATCAAGGGAGACTTTGGTTCACTTTCAATGACGGATGCACTCCGAGAGGAGATACTCAAATTCGTTCCTGTTTTCGGCTCGATCAGATCGATACGACAACAAATTCACTAGTTCTGCCGGAGTTAGAAAAGGGTACTACCGGATTCGATTACTTTTATCCTGCTTTGCGTATAGACGGCACTCGCAATGTAGACGTTCTATTTGGTTATTCTTCGCTGAATAACTATCCTAGCCTCGCCGTTACTGGAGTAGCTGTGGGCACTCAAACAATGGATTCGCCGGTAAACTTTGTGGTAGGCTCTGGACCTGACACACAAGACTGCGATACCACACCACCTTGCAATCCCGTCAGATATGGCGATTATTTTGGAGCTGCATTTGATCCAGCTGACTCCTCTATCATATGGGCGGCCGGTGAATATCATACTTCTTCACCGGACTGGTCAACTTTCGTCGGTGAAATGACTAGAACTAATGTTTGGTCTGGATTCTCTCGTCTAGGGGGAGTGACAATAGTAGGCGACCCTGCGGTAGCACGTAATGCTGATGGTCGATTGGAAGTGTTTGTAGTAGGTACGGATCACAGCTTGTATCATAACTTTCAGACTTTGGCTGGCAGTAATTCCTGGTCTGGGTTTACTCGTTTGGGTGGCAACGTGATCACCGATCCTGTTGTAGGAGAAGATGCTGACGGCCGGATAGAGGTTTTCGTCGTAGGGACTGATCACGCTGTATGGCGTAATGCGGAGACTGTAGTGAGCAACAGCAACAGCTATTCTGGATTCAATTCTTTAGGGGGATCTATCCTTGGTGAACCAGCAGTAGCCCGAAACACAGATGGAACATTGGAGCTGTTTGTAGTCGGAGCAAATAAACAATTGCTTCATAATTTTCAAAGTGCTGCTAATAGCAACAACTGGGTTGGATTTTCTTCCCTTGGAGGCGCCGTAATTCTTGATCCGGTAGTTGCACAAAACCAGGATGGACGGCTTGAAGTGTTTGTTATAGGTACAGATAATGGGATTTGGCATAAATTTCAAACTTCTCCAAGCAGTCACCTAAGCTATTCTGGATTTTTCACCCTTGGGGGCTTTGTAATCAAAGATCCTGCTGTTGGTCTTAACACTGATGGCAGGTTAGAAGTATTCGCAGTACAATCTAGCAACGCTTTATATCATGACGCACAGACTAGCGCAGGCACAAATAGCTGGACTGGTTTTTTTTCTTTGGGTGGCGGCATAATTAAGAAACCTGCTGTGGCACAAAACGAAGATGGAAGATTAGAGGTGTTTGTGATAGGTACAGATAAGGCGCTGTACTACAATATACAATCAACTATAGGTAGTTTCCTCAGCTACTCCGGATTTGTCTCTTTGTTTGGAACCGTAATTAGTGACCCAGTAGTAGCACAGAATTCTGATAAGAGATTAGAGGTTTTCGTAATTGGAGCTGATAATAGCTTGTGGCATATTTTTCAATTGTCATGATATAATAGATAGATTGTTATTTCTTGGCTTAGTGTGGTGTTGTGCTTACACCCATTATGTTAGTAGTAGGGTATTTGTATTTCATCTATAAAACACCTTAAGCTATATGTGACAATAGTCTGCCGAAGTATTAACGAGATTTTTATTTACTTTTCTGATTCTCCTCTATATTTTGTTGCGTGTAATTATTATCGCAAAATTAGATACAGGTCCATTAAGTTATAGAACGTAAAGGCTGCTGACGCGGTCTCTAATAGCAGCGGCATTTCTCTTATTACCATTCTCGTTCTCCTCCATATTTTCTTGCCTATTAGATTTCCTAGCAGTGAAAACTACAGCTTATAAGTGAAAATTATTGTCACGCAGTTGAAAGATAGAAAGATAGAAATGTTTTTTACACGCCGTTAAAAAATCTCGCTTGTTGTGAAAGGGCTTATTCTTGCGGGAGGTCATGGAACGCGTCTGAGACCACTTACATTTACGGGTAATAAACACATGATTCCAATAGCTAATAAACCTATGATATTCTATGGCCTTGAGCACCTATCTAAGGCTGGCATTAAAGAGATAGCGGTTATCCTAGGACCAATCAGAGAAGGAGTGAGAGAGGTTATCGGAGATGGTTCAGCGTTTGGACTCGAGATAACCTATATAGATCAACCAGATCCAAAGGGACTAGCCCATGCCGTATTAGTTGCAGAAGATTTTCTAAAAGGTGAGCCTTTTGTAATGTATCTTGGAGATAACCTGTTAAAACAAGGAGTGAGGCCTCTGATTAATGCTTATTTTAATCATAGTAGTGACTGCGTAATCTGTGTTACGGCTGTAAATGACCCAGATAGATATGGAATAGTGGAGCTAGATTCCGAGGGTAAGGTATCCCGGCTAGTTGAAAAACCTAAAGAACCAAAGAGCAATCTAGCACTGGCCGGTGCGTATCTATTCAATGAATCAATATTTGAGGCTGTTAAAAAAATCAAACCATCTTGGAGAAACGAGTTAGAGATAACTGATGCAATTCAGTTCCTTCTTGAAAATGGCAAAAAAATAAGTGTACAACATATAGACGGATGGTGGAAGGACACAGGGAAGCCTGAAGATCTCTTGGAGGCAAACCAGCTCGTGTTAGACGATTTGCAGTCAAAGTTTGAGGGGAGTATTGATAACTCGTGCCAAATAATAGGAAAAGTTTCAATCGGAAAAAACGCCATAATAAAGCCTAATACTAGAATAAAGGGGCCAGTGATTATTGGTAATAACTGCGAAATTGGACCGAATGTCTATCTCGGACCTTACACATCGATTGGTGATAGCGTTAAAATTTTGTCCGGAGAAGTAGAAGGCAGTATAATAATGCAGAATGTATTCATAAACTGCAATAAAAGAATTATCGATAGTATAATCGGAAGACACTCCCGATTAGAGTCAGGTGATGCGATGTATCCTTCTGGGCTAAGATTTGTAGTAGGAGAAAGCACTCTCTGCCGTGTGTAGTGTGGTCTTTTAGTCGAAAGTCGAAACAACAGGTTTTCATCATTTCTGCTTCTTTCTAGTCTCTCGATATGTCCCTACTCCTGAAGCGATAAATTAGGTGGTGTAAGACGCCTGGCCTTAACTCGAAAATCAATCGAAAGGAAAGGAAAGCATAAAGTGATCGAGAAGTACTTCCATAGGCCGAACAAATTCTTGCCACATTAATTAGCACTTCCAACCTAATTAACACCCAGGCCAAATCAGCTTAATATTGAAGTGTCCAAAATTAAAAGACGATTCAAATGTCCCTAATCGAATTTTTATCTACTAATATAATTAGTAACATCGATATCTAGTCATCAGTCGAAATTTATATATGAACAAAGATCTATATTTTATCATGAGAGACTTAATTTTAAAATTTATCTATGAAATTTCACTCTCAATACCTACTATGCTCTTATTCTTGGCAAATCCCGGAATACAACAAATTGATGGTGTTACTCCACCGGCAGGAAGACAATTTTTATGCTACTAACAGATTCTGATATTTTAAATGTTGATCTACAGCGGCTATACCTTGTTTATGAAAAATGGCCTGAATACTTCAAGGATGCGGCAAACATATCATGCAAGCTAGATCACGAGGCAGCTTTCTATGAATCTGTTGTGCTGTGTGGTATGGGAGGCTCTGCTACGAGTTGTGATATTTTGCATGATATAATTCATTTGTTTGGCAGCATACCTTCAACCGTTATCAGAGGACAGAATATACCAAACACAGTCAACAAACGTTCTTTGGTTATCGTAAATAGTGTTTCAGGAAATACAACAGAAGTGATATCAAATATACAGGAGGCCACAGACAGGAACGCCGAAGTTATTTGTATCTCGTCGGGAGGAAAATTAAAAGACGAGGCTGCAAATAAGGGTCACAAACATATTACCATACCAAATCTGGCTCTTCCACGCGCCTCACTTCCATATTTGGTGGTACCGGGACTCAAACTGATAAATCCACTTTTAAAGGACTCTCTGGAAGAAGAGATTCTAATGATTCACACTAATCTCTCAAAGATTTTCACGAATATATCGGTGACAGTTCCCTATGATCGCAACGTTGCGAAGAAAATTGCAGGCTTTTTGGACGAAAGCATTGCATTTTGTTTTACATCACCTTCTCTTTTTTCTGTTGGGACTAGATTCAAGAACTCGCTTAATGAGAATGCCAAGGTGCACTGCCTTAGGGACTCGATCTTAGAAGCATCTCATAACGAGATAGTACCTTTTACGTTCAATGACAGTAACTCTCCTCACAAGGTCTTGCTAGTCAGGTGGGGACAAGACTACCCGATTGTTAACGAGCGTTTTACTAAGGTCAAGTTATTTTTTAAGGAGATAGGGCAGCCTCTGATGGAGATAACAGCAGCCGAGAAGAGTATGATAAATGCAATAATGTCTTCAATCTATATCCTAGACTATGCTACGATCTATATGGCCGTGACAAGAAATGTGGATCCCTCACCGACCCCTGCTATAGACATTCTCAAGAGAATCTAACTCTAGTCTTTGATTGCGTAGTGATGTTCATTAGGATACGATGTTTTATGTCATCTAGGAAAACTTGAAAAATAACACAGTTGCCAACGATCTAGTTAGCATGTCATTTAATTCAGGCTGATCAAGGATTGTTATGCCAGTTCTAATAGCTAGTTTTGATATCAAAAGAGCCTGATATTAAAAACGAAATAGCTGCTTAGATTATTTGGACCGATGCCGGAACAAATTGGTTTGTGAGATATCCGAAATTGCCGCCCATCATAGAGGATCCGATAATCTCAAAATATTAATGGGATTCTAAATGGTCTTCTAATGAATTAAAATTTTAAGACGAGATTTTAGATATTGAATCTTTTTAGATATTGAATCTACCTTGAAATGTTTAGATGCAATTTATTGTTTGACCTATTTCCGTAGATTACAGAGTAGTAGCTAAACTCGTGGAAAACAATTACTGGTATAATCTGTTAGGTATACTAAACTGCTAGCGCCTAACGTTCCAGTGTTCACGAATCCTTTTCAATTCATACAAAACTAACGATATCAGAATAAGCATAAATCCTAAAAGTACAAAACCAAGTGCTATTAATGTTAGAGGGACGCTAAAGTAAGTCGATTGGGTGTAAAGTCGCGCTACGACAACGGTAACTGAGAGTGCAGCTATCATCAAAATAACCCCAGGAGTACCGAAGAATAAAAGTGGTCTTCTTTCCACAGCAATATGGAAGATTGTAGACATAACATGAGCTCCTTGGAGTAACGCGTTTTGTTTTGACGTCCTATCTAATCCTCTATATTTGACCATTACTGGTATTTCGACGATACGAAGCCCGTATAGCTCGGCAGTAGCCAGTTGTTCCGTCTCTGCCCCAAAACCAGTTGATGAATAGTGCGCCATCATGCTCAAGACGTCTTTAGCATATACACGAAAACCACTTTGAGTATCCTTAATAGGTGATCTCACGAGGCTTTTATTCATAAAATCAATAAAAGACAATCCAAATCGTCTGTAACGAGGCACTTCTAGATTAACGACACTCTTCCCGTATCTTGAACCAATCACCATATCTGCTTCCTCATTTTCAATTGGCTCAAGAAGCTTTGGTATATCTGCCGGATCATGTTGTCCGTCACCATCGAGGGTGACGACTATATCGGGATTATATTTCAAGCATTCAACTAATCCTCTCTTAAGCGCAGCGCCCTTTCCTGCATTATGCCTATTACGTACGACCTTGGCATTCATTGAGGCGGCCAACTCCGCTGTATTGTCATGCGAGCCATCGTCTACTACGATGATAGAAGTAACGTATTTGGCAGTTTCAGAAACTATTTTTGCTATATTTTTGGATTCATCATAAGCCGGAATAATTGCCATTATGACGGCGTTCCGTCTATTAGTAATGGCCTGATCAGAATTATTAGTTAACGGTTCCATGAGAGAGTTATAAGTTATTATCCTGACGGCGAAATATATAAACTTCGTGTGAAGTTTAGTATATCACCATGTTATGGTAAGCTATGAATCGAAATTCCGGTATGCTTTCGTTACTAATAAAACCGACATGCCAGAAGAACTTAATTGCAGTATATAACTAGCTAATCGATGGTATAGCGCTTGTTGTGACTGGATTACGAGGCCTATCCATCTTGGGACGGTAGCTATCGTAAAGCTGTTATGATGTAGGAAATATGACCGAGGTCTTTTAGAAGCAAAAACCTGTAGAGCCTTGGAACTTGCCAAGGAGTTTGTTTAATTAATTGAATGGTGCCATACTGTTCAAGTAATTCTTCAATTTGCATAGGATGGAGAAAATTCACTTCTAGGCCTGGCAGTAGCTCCCCTATAATTTTGCTGACATCCAAATGTAGAAAGTTAAGTAATTTGAGCCCATAAAATATCATACATGAGGTAAATTGAGGGAATAGATGTGAAGCATAATAGATCTCTTCGACAATCAGGCTCCCATTTTCAGAAAGTCTATCCCTAAGCTGTTTGCAAAATAAATCCATAAGGCGTACGCTGTCAGCTCTTGTCTTCCCGATAAGATGATGCAGAACTGAATCTATATGGATAAGATCAAATTTTGCTTTTGGTTTTAGTGGCATTTTGAAACCGTCGGCCGCAAGCAACTGAACTCTTGAACAATCAAGACTGTCTTTGGCCATTTTTAGCATGTTAATAGATATGTCAAATCCAATAAAATCTGCGTCTATTCCTGCAGTTAACACATTCTTTATAAAAGATCCGTCTCCACATCCTATGTCTAAAATTTTAATTCTACCATCAGGATCCCTTCTTTGTATATCATTCATGATTGAAGTGTAAATACTTGGATCTTTATGACGGCTCTCGTAATGATACGCGTGATGACGCGCATGATTATTAAAGTAAGATCGAGTTTTAGCGGACGTAGTATCAGCTTAAATCTCTGAACTGTATTAAATATTGCCACAGATAGATGGTAAGCGGCAGCAGCAGCATTCCTAAATGTCTATGTGGTTTACAGACATTTTGGCGGACTAATCAACGAGCAATAAATCTAACAACCTTTTCATTATAAATATTACTAGAAATGGATATTTAATATTTAAGGCAAGAGCCTTAAACCGTAAGAACGGGAGGTAAATTTGATCAAAGCTCCGATAGTCACCATAATTGTAGTTACTCACAATAATCAAGATGACATAATTGATTGTATTAATTCTGTCTTACATCAGAACTATCCGAGTTTTGAAGTAATAATAGTAGACAATGCGTCAACAGACAAAACGGTTGAAAGAATACAAGAAAATTTCGGAAATAATGAATTGGTGACGCTAATGAACAGTCATGAAAATACTGGGTATGCGCATGGTAATAATTTGGGGTTTCAGCAATCAAAGGGCGAAATGATCGTTATATTAAACCCTGATTTGATAGTAGATAAGGCCTGGCTTACTGCCCTTGTAGACTGTTATTGTAGGCGCGAAAATGCTGGAATCGTCGGTAGCAGTATACTACTCTTCGATGATCCCAATATTATTAACGCATGCGGTAATGATATTCATCTTACTGGATTTGTATTATCCCGATTCTATAGAGAAGATCGATTCAAATGCTGTAAAGAAGAAGTAGTAGCTGCACCGTCTGGCGCATCTTTCATATTTTCTCGTAAAAAATTGAATGCAATCGCAAGGTCAGTACCATTTGATGATAAGAGATTTGTCTTGGACTGTGCCGATGCTGATCTAGCAATCGATTTCCTCAGCCACGATCTTTTATCCTACGTAGCTCCATCCTCAAGAGTTTTCCATAAGTACAGATTCAAAATGAATCCACAACGCTTATTTATTTTGGAAAGCGCAAGATACCAAATCCTGGGACACTTTCGAAAGAGAACATTGGTTGTGATGTTGCCCGCTTTACTTCTAACAGAGCTTATAGTGTGGTACTTTATTCTTAGAACAAATAGAGGCTTAATCAAATCCAAGCTTAAAGTACAGATGTCACTTTTTACTCACGCTGGAAGTATATTTAGAAATAATAATTCAAGCACAAAGGATTTAGAACTGATCCAACGTTTAATATCCGATATCAAACTATATGAGGAAGTAGGAGGACACTCAATTTATATCCAAAAGGCGCTCAAAGAAGCAAATAGACTTTTCGGTTTTACTAGAAGATTTATAATAAATTGGTTACGGTCCTCTTTGATAGTGAAATGAATTTGCTGCTGCTTCTATTATAGGTGTCCGAAGCTATCTAATCGTTTTGCTAACATTTCCAGTTTCACTCGTTCTTCAGGCTAAGAGGAAGAGTATTCGAACAATTCAAGCAGAAAAGCATAAGACCAGAAAAATTCAAGTGTACCTAGCTTTCTGTAGAGTTTTCTCCAAACCTTCATGTATTCCTATCTTAGGTTTCCAATGGAACGCATTTGAGACCTTGGATATGTTTGCAATCATTTTAGTTACATCACCAGGTCTAATTTGGTTATTGTAGTTTATGGTGATTTTCTTATTCAATAGTTCGGCTAGAATCTGTGTTACTTCTTCTAGGTGATGGCTTTCTCCGTAACCCACATTGTATAGATTATAACCTCTTGGAAATTCATTTAATATAATTGTGACAAGATCTAGAAAATCAGCAATGAAAAGAAAGTCTCTGCTGGTGTATTTTCCGCTCAGGAAAACATTTCCATTATTTTTTATTTGCTGGATAACTGTGGAGATAAACATGTAGGGTTTTGTATCGGGACCGTATAAAAGAAACGGACGTAGTATAACAATATCGACACCACAGTCGTGTGAATAATTTTTACATAGTTGTTCAGCAATTAATTTGCTTTTATGGTAGGAGGAATGAGGATTAACCGGATGCTTTTCATCAATAGGCAAGTACTCTGGTTGCCCATAAACATACGAGCTCATAAAAATGAATTTTTTAATATTCCTCAACCTGCAGAATTCTAGTAGGTTTAATGTACCGACTATATTGGTATAGTATGCTTGATAGGGGTCTTTTGATGCGCTGTCGACAGATGTCTTTGCAGCAAGATGAACCACAACTTCTACTCCACTGCTGTCAATAGAGTGAAGCTGGTTTATGTCGGTTACATCTAGTTTATTTTTGTTCTTAGTACTACTACTCCCAGCCATATTAATTCCAAGCTCTAGAAGCTGCCGGCATAAATGGTTCCCAACAAATCCTGCACTTCCCGTGACAAAAACTTTATTAATTTTCATCTCGTCATCTTAGTCCTGTAATATTTCCGTTTATTATAAGATAGCTACAATCGGGGTTCTCATACCCATAGGGAATCTGCAGTTTATTTTAATTAAGGAACTATCTTACCAATATATAGGTTCCATTATCGAGATTATAGCGATATAAAAGGCCTGTACCTAGTTGAAGACGGCATGCAATAAATCGAACTCAAACAAGTACATTGTCGAGAAACTTCTTGCATAAAATCGGAAAACTGTTCGTTTATAGTAAGATCAGCTAATAACATGTCAGCTTCTTTCTATAATTAATTGATTTAAGGAACCCAATGCAATATGGCATCCATGAGTGGCCCGCGTAATAATTCCTTTGCTTCTTCGGGAACAATATAACAATTATAAAATATAGCTCCGTTCACAAATCACTTGAGATGCCTTTTGGTTCGGTTTTTCGCACTTTTGATTACGTATCTCTGACTACAGCTGATGGTATTGATTTTAACTTCGAAAACAACTTCACAAGCAGACTCGGCTTTAGGCTTGTAGGAATACCGCATATTAGTATGAGGCTGAGGTCTAGGAAGATACGGAAAAATGTTCCAACCACAGCAACACATATGTTCGATGCAGGATTTGGTTCAGGGGTATATTCCTTCACACTAGCAGGCAAGGTGAAGAGCATAATTGCAGTAGATGTTGAAAAGAAAAAGATAGAGTACGCAAAATCAGTTAATTATTTCAAGAATATTAGCTTTCAAGAAATGGATTTAACTAAATTGACATTTGATGATTCGGCTTTCGATTTTATTATTTGTTCTGAGGTTCTTGAGCACATTAAAAATCATTCTGTCGCATTTTCTGAATTGGCACGTGTTCTTAAGAAGGGAGGTACAATGCTAATCACCGTACCGTACGATTCTAAAAAAAATCGACATGAATATACTAAATGGGGTCATGAGCGACCTGGTTATACCGAAAATGACATGCAAGAGTTGTGCTTAAAAAACGGTCTAACGCTTGTAAAAAGCGAAGGTTGGTCCTCTAACTCTGCTGAAAAGGCTTTTGAGCTGAATTACAGGATGGCACAAAAGAACAGGGTTATGTGCGGTCTATCTTTCTACCCTCTATACATGTTTGCATTGTTAAGCGACTTCCTTAAAGCCCAGCATGACAAGAATGAAATCTTCTTTAAGCTAACAAAAAATTAATTTTCTTACTTGCGGCTTTCCTTTATAAAATATATAAACGCTCATTTATTAATACTCGTGTGAACTCTACATCTGTTGGAATTGTAATAAGGTTTTATTCGTCATACGATAAATAGATTTATTATTTATCTACCGACATACTTATTGTTTATGTCTCAATTTGCAGATAAAGAGAGGCTATCTAATCGTAGCAGAAATATATCATTATCCGAAGAGTTTTCAAGTCGAATAGAGGGCTCAGCATCTATAATACGAATATTCCTGAAGTACCGAAGAACGTATCGAAATTATTTCAAGGTGTTTTTCCACGTCGTTAAAAAAAAATATCCAGTCAAAGGAATCCTAAAAAATGGCAATCAGGTAAAGCTAACCAGTTTTTTTCAATCATATAATCTTGCACAGTTTCAAGATCACAAAGACATAATCGACTACGATATCATGACTGATACAGTTACCGTCTCTAGACATGCCAATACGCCAACAGATCCTGGTAGGAAATTGAAATTCCAAGGTGGTTTACATAATGGGGAGGTAGTGAACATTTTCTTGGAAGATGTATATCGCATCCTTCCAGTAAAAGGAAAGGTTGTGCTCGACATCGGTGCTAATATAGGAGATTCATCTATCTATTTTGCTTTACGTGGCGCTGGTAAAGTTATTGCTGTTGAGCCATTTCCTGATAATCATGAAATGGCAAGAACGAACGTTGGATTAAATAATTTCTCAGATAAAATCTCTGTAATATTAGCAGGTTGTAGTGCTGACCCTGGTTATATTAATATCTCCGATGGCTTCAAAAGTGGAATCGCTAGTCATACGTTCGACCACGACTACAAGCCAGGGATGAATGTACCTTCACTTACATTGGAAAATATTTTAAAAGAATATAATA
>Ga0207416_1004466_pt1 | contig 12146 bp, 13 predicted proteins | sample PaiPotPPM11metaG_FD_184107 | JGI IMG/M metagenome (GOLD analysis project Ga0207416, IMG submission 184107) | Iron sulfur acid spring bacterial and archeal communities from Banff, Canada, to study Microbial Dark Matter (Phase II) - Paint Pots PPM... ...
CGCCCGCGCCCGCATCAAATGGATGTTCACAACCGACAAAGCTCGCGCCAAAATGGGCCACGCTTATCCCGACACTTCCAAAGAGTCATAATCACTGTGCAGAGGTACTAGCCCCTTCAATAGCCCTGCCGATATCGGGCGCGCCGATGGCAGCGCTCAAAAGGACGGCGGCAGTCAGCAAGGGGGTTTTGCGCATGGTCTCCTCCCAGTTTGGGGCATTGCGACACTAACACCGCATCATAGCCTTTCATCCACGCCCTGCCATTACCGAAAGTTCACGTAGGTGAACGGCTGCTGCTCCCGCACTTCAGGGCGCATTCAGCGCGCACGGCATAAGACTCACTCCGACAATCGGCGCGATCAGCGAATCGTCGCCGTACAACAAACAAGGAGAGTACCATGTTGAGGAAATTTGCCGCCGCGCTGGTTGCGACCGCGTTGGTCGCCGGCCCGGCTATTGCCGCACAGCCTTCGAGCGGTGCCGGCACCACGCCTGCGACTGCCGCTGCGCCCGCGGCAGTGAAGGAACAAACCCCGGCCAAGCAGACCGACACGCGCAAGCCGGTCAAAATGGTCAAGCATGTTCGCGGCCATGTGCGGCATCACTTCGCTCATGTCGCCAAGCCCGGCAAGACCGTGAAGAACTCGAAGTCGTCTTCGTGACGATGGCGCGATTGCCTGCGACCCGGTGTCTCAGCAACCAGTGATGAGGTCGGGCACCGGATCGTAAGCACCGACTTGCGGGTGTTCTGTTCGCCGTTCGCCCGCAAGTCGGAACATAGTCGTCCCCCGGCCGATGCGGCGCATGACGCCGCGCTCGAAATCAAACAATAATGCCGTCGGGATCAGGGAGGCCGGCCCAACAAGCCGGCCTCCGATTTTTTGCCGTTACAGATTTGGTTGCCACGGCACGGGAACGTGCTCGTAGCCGCCCGCGGTCTTAATCAGGTGGCCGCAGGCCGGGAACGGGAAGTGATAGCCGGTGACCAGCATGCGGTCGGCAGCGGCGCGATCGAACAGTTTTTTGCGCGTGCCCACCGCCTCGTTGCCGTCGATGTCGAACGCGGCCTGCCAGTTCGGATGGCGCGCAAAGATCGCCGGATGCTGCGCGGTGTCGCTGAGCACCATCAATGATTGGTCGCCGGAATGAATAGCGAAGACGGTGTGGCCGGGCGTATGGCCCGGCGCCGGCAGCGTGATGATGCCGGGCGCGACTTCCTTGCCCGGCTCGAAGCGGGTCACCTGCGGCGCGATGTCGGTGAATATGCGCCGCTGGTTGCGGAAAGTGAGCTTCAGGTCCGCCGGGGCCGCGTTTAAATTGGCGTCGTCCATCCAATAGGCCCATTCCGGCGCCGGCACCATGATCTCGGCATTGGGAAAGACCAGCGCGTTGTCCTTGTCCTTGATGCCGTTGATATGGTCGGGATGGAAATGTGAGATGACGATCTGATCGACGGCGTTGGGCGAAATGCCGGCGGCGGCGAGATTGTCGCCGATCATTCCGGCGGTCGGCGAAATCTGGCCGCCGGTGCCGGTGTCGATGAGGATAAGCTTCTTTCCGGTGTTGACGATCAGCGTGGTGAACGGCGTCTCGAGCTTGTCGTGCGGCATATACGCCACATCGAGCGCGTGCTCGACGTCCGTGAAGGACGCATTGCGGATGAATTTGTCCGTAATCGGCCGATACCAGATGCCGTCGTAGAGCGCAGTCAGCTCGAACGATCCGATCTTGTAGCGATAAATGCCGGGCGCCTGCTTGCCGGCGGGCGGCGCCTCGGCCGCGGCCGAATCGGCGCCGGCGGCGAGCGCGGCAACTGCGGAGCCCGCAAGCAATGAGCGGCGCGTCAGTGTCGGCATAACGCTACAACTCCTATGCTTCATTATTACTCCGCCGCGGCGATTTTCACGCGCACCGGAAAATAGCGGTCGAGCCAATTGCGCAGCGTGAACGTCACGCGCGGATCGGCGTTGACGAACATGAAATGATCGGTGCCGTCGAGCAGATGCAGCTCGACCGGCGGCTTTGCCATGCGCACCAGGCTGAACGCCTCCTCATAGGTCGTCACTGTGTCGCGCGCGCTGTGCAGGATGAGCATCGGGCGCGGACTGACTTTTGCGGCGAATTCTTCCGGCCGGAACTGGAAAAAGCCGAGCGCGGTATCGGCGGTGAACTGCATCAGCGAACCGTTCGAGCTCAGATTGACCTGCAAGGCCTTCGGCATTTCGAAAATATCGAAGCGGTGGATCATCGTCACGTTGCCGGTCTGCACTTGCTGCCGCGCATCGTCGAGCAGCGCGAGGAATTTGTTCCACGATTGCGCATCATGCATGCTGCGGATCATGCGCTCGCCGTGCGCGACGCCGTTTTCGACGATGACCGCGGCAACGCGGGCATCGATGGCGGCGGCCTGCACGGCAACGCCGCCGCCGAGGCTCGAGCCGCACAACGCGATGGCACCGGGGTCGACGTCGGCGCGCGCCGCCATGTAGGTGACGGCGTTGATCGCGTCGGCGACTTCCTCAGCCGGGATGACCCGGCCGGGCTCGCCTTCGCTGTCGCCGCAGCCGCGATAATCGAAGCGCAGCGCAACATAGCCCCATTCGGCGAACTTTTGACAGATCCATTCCGGCCCGCCGGTTTTGTTGGCGCCGAAGCCGTGCATCATGATGATGGCCGGCCGCCGCTCGCCGGGGCGGTCATCGTCCGGGAGATGCACAGCGCCGGACAGCTTCAGGCCGTCGGACGGAAAAGTGATGGCCTCGACCACAGTGCCGCCTCGCGTGGTTGTTCCCGCGACACTAGCCGAAATTGCGGGCCAATCCATCGCCGCACTCACCGATCCTGTGCTTGCTGGTAGAGGTCCGTGGTTCTAAGGTCGTTTTGTTGCGAAAACGCCATGCGCAAGCCAGCATAAAAGTGCAATAAAATCGGGAACATGAAAAAGCGATCTGCTGTTTCGATAGCTTGTGGCTTTGGCATCGGCCTATCACTGAGCATCGCCTCGGTTCATTCACCGGCCCAAGCTCAATCGGCCGATGCCGTGCTGTGCGATCGGCTCGCCGCCGATCCAGGCGATCCGGATAAGCCCGCCGACGTCAAGGGCACACCCGCAATTGCGCCGTCCGATGTCGCGGTCGCGATCAAATTTTGCAAAGTTGCGTCGGGATCGTCGCGCCGCGCGCTCTTTGAACTCGGCCGCGCCTACGCCGCCAATCGGCAATTGCCGGAAGCTATCGCCGCCTACCGCAAGGCGGCCGACAAGGGCAGTACCGCCGCCATGGTCGAACTCGGCGAGCTGCTCGGGAGCGGATCGAGCGTCGCCAAGGACGAGGATCAAGCGCGCAAGCTGTTCCAGCGCGCGGCCGAGGCCGGCAATCCTCGCGGCGCCACCGATCTCGCAGCGCTTGCCAATGGTGGTGGCGCGCCGTCGGATCCCGTCGAGGCCAGAGCCTTTCTTGCCAAGGCGGCGGAGGCGAATTCGGCCGAAGCACAATTCCAGCTCGCAGTGATGTATGCGGAAGGCACCGGCGGGCCGAAGGACGATGCCGCAGCGCGGACTTTGTTTGAAAAGGCGGCCGCGCAGGGTCATGCCCAGGCCATGGATTGGGCGGGAAATTTTGCCGAAAACGGCCGAGGCGGCCCGAAGAATTCCGACGCCGCCAAAACCTATTATCAGCAAGCCGCGGCGCTCGGTAATGAGGATGCCAAGGCCGCGCTTGAACGGTTGAAATGTCCTTACGTGGTCAAGGACAAGCGCGGCAAGGTCGTGACCAATCTTTGCTTCTAATAAGGTGATTGCCCATGCCTGCGATCGCATGTAGGACCGGGGCTCCAGCAGCAATGAAAGCGTGAAATGTCAAAAGAATCGATGCGCGAGGAGGCCGAACGCCTGGTGAAAGAGGCGATGGAGAAAAAAACCGTCGCCATCAAGCAGGGCAATACCCGGATCGAGACCAGATGCGGCAAATGCGGCGCGCCAAATCGCGTCACGGCCGCACCAGGCGAGACCCGCGTGGCTTACACGTGCAAGGAATGCGGCGACAAGCAAAGAACGCTGTAGCGCGGCTGTTTCCAGGGATCGCGAGATGAATGGTGCCGGGTGAGAGGATTGAACTCCCGACCAACGGTTTACAAAACCGCTGCTCTACCGCTGAGCTAACCCGGCTTGCGCGTCATATAATACAGAATCGCGAGAATGTGGATCAGCGCGTCCTCTAGTCTTCATGCACCTCGTGCACGGCGATGGCGCCGCGGCGCCAGTAGCCGGCGGCGCGCATCCATTTGGGATTGGCGCCGTGGTCGGCAATCAGTTGGCGGCGCAGCGCCTTGGCGGTGAGCGACTCGCAGGCAACCCAGGCGTAGAAATCGCCGACGGGCAATTTTAGCGTCGACAGCGCCTTCGCCAGCACGTCGTTTGCTCCAGCAGTGACGCCGTTACGGTGGGCCCAGGTGACGGTCGCGTTCGCCTTTGTCTCGAATGCGAGCTCGTCGGCTGGACCGTCTATCTCGCCCAAGACGATGACCCGCGCTGCGGCCGGCAGTTCGGCGAGCCGCCGCCCGATGGCGGGCAGTCCGGTCTCGTCAGCGATCAGCAGATGCCAGTCGTAAGCGGTCGGGATAATGAAGGAGCCACGCGGTCCGCCGAGCGATAGCGTCTGGCCCGGCTGCGCCTGCGCGGCCCAGCGCGTCGCCGGGCCCGCGTCATGGATGGCGAAATCGATCTCCAGTGTGTTGTTGGCCGGGTCGTAACGGCGCGGCGTGAAATCGCGCCCCAGCATGTTTGGCGCGCCCTCGGCGTTTTTCGTGCCGTCGGGGAAGAAAAGCTTCACGTGATCGTCGAAGCCGAGGCTGGTGAAGCCGTCGAGATCGCCGGTCAGCGTGACGCGGATCATGTGTGCGGCGATCTTTTCAACTTGCTTGATCGTCAACGTGCGGCGGCGCGCCTCGTGACGCGCGCGCCGAGGCATCCGTGGATCGGCGGCTGGTGTGGCAACATCTGGGGTCGCGGCCGATGCGGAAATGGACATTAGAGAAACTCCAACGTTTTGGCTTTTGGGTCGGGCACGCTGGCGCGCGTCAGTTTTGCCTTTCATCGGGTGGAGGATTGAGTTCCTCCGGCGGCGGCTCGGCGTCGGCGCGCTCGGCTTTGCGCAGCGCAGTCTTCTCGTCTTTCTTGCGTTGTTTGTCTTCACTCTTGGCGCGTGCCGCCCGTGCTCGCTCAGCCCTATCTCTTCCGTAATTTGGCTTGAATGCCATTGCATCCTCGCTGGTTGATTCCGCAATTAACGGCGTTATATAAGCACGTCGCGATGCTATCGCTACGCACCGGCATCGAATTCGTAACGGCATGGATCATCAAACCGGCATGGCGACACGGCAAGAACGACTCAATGCCTTCACTCGTGAAGGCGAACCGCCAGCGGACCAGGCTCTTGAACTCCTTTGCGAGGATCACGTCGGCACCTATGTTATCCCGTTTCTGTGCCGATGGAGTAGCGGTGCTTGGCAAAGCGTGGATACCAGCAGCCGTATCGAAGCAACAGTGGTTGGCTGGCGCGTGCGATAATCGACAGCAGGCTCTCCAAGGCAAGATATTGCAAGGTCGAGATAGATGAGTGGCTTCAAGAATCCGGATTTCCGCGAGCGGCAAGACATCGCAGCCAAGGCCAAGAAGGCGGCGCTGGAGAAGTTTCTCGCCAAGGCCACTGACCCGGCGCTCGCAGAACGGCTGACGGCTCGAACAGCGAGTGCTGCCGACCGCAGAGCCGTCAAGAATGTCCGCGAGACCGAAAAGGCAGAAAAGAAAGCCCGCGATGCCGAACGCGCGCAGCAGGCTGAGCGCGAAGCTGCAATACAGGCTGTGCGCTCCAAGGCCGAAAGCGCAAAGCGTGAGCTCGCGTTACAAGCCGAACGGAAGACAGCGAGAGACGCCCGCTATGCCGCCCGCAAATCGCGATCGAAGCGCCGCTAATTGAGGTTAGCCATGACCGCGCCGTGCGCATGCCGCGATCGCCAGTCGCTCCGAGCGCGCAGTTGCGAAAAGGGAATTATCGCATGAGTTCGGCACGCCAACTCCGCCTCGGCGCTTTCATGCGGCCGGCGTCGATCCACACTGGCGCGTGGCGCTATCCGGGCGCGTGGCCGGACATGAATTTCAACCTCGCGCATATCAAGCAGTCGATCCAGGCCTTGGAGCGGGCGAAGTTCGACGCGTTCTTCATGGCCGACCACATGGCCGTGCTCAACATGCCGATGGATGCGCTCAAGCGCAGCCACACCTCGACGTCGTTCGAGCCATTCACGTTGTTGTCGGCCTTGTCGCAGGTCACCGAGCGCATCGGCCTTGTCGCCACCGGCTCGACCACGTTCGACGCGCCGTATCACATCGCGCGGCGGTTTGCTTCGCTCGATTATCTCAGCAATGGCCGCGCCGGCTGGAACATCGTGACCACGTCCAATCCGGATGCCGCACTCAATTTTGGCCTCGACGAGCACATGGAACACGGCGAACGCTATCGCCGCGCGCGCGAGTTCTACGACGTGGTCACCGGCCTGTGGGACAGCTGGGCGGACGACGCGTTCATCCGCGACGTCGACGATGGCATCTTCTTCGATCCGGCGAAAATGCATGTGCTCAATCACAAGGGCAAATATCTGTCAGTGCGGGGTCCGCTCAATATCGCGCGGCCGATCCAGGGCTGGCCGGTGATCGTGCAGGCCGGCGCGTCGGATTCCGGCCGCCAGCTTGCCGCGGAGACGGCGGAAGCGGTGTTCACGGCGCAGAGCGATCTTGCCGTCGGCCAGAAGTTTTATGCCGACGTCAAGGGCCGCATGGAAAAGCTCGGCCGCGCGCGCGACCATATGAAAATCCTGCCGGCCTGCTTTGTCGTGGTCGGCGATACGGTCGAGGAGGCGCGGGCAAAGCGCGCCAAGCTCGACAGCCTGGTCAATTACGCCAATGCCATCGCGTCGTTGTCGATCGCACTCGGCCACGACGCCTCGAAATTCGATCCCGATGCGCCGCTGCCGGACATTCCGGAGAGCAATGCGTCGAAGAGTGGGCGTGAGCGCGCCATCGCGCTTGCCAAGCGCGAGAATTTGACGGTGCGGCAGCTCGCGCAGCGGCTCGGCGGCTATTCCGGTCTCGCCATGGTTGGCACGCCGAAGACCATCGCCGACGAAATGGAGGAGTGGCTTGAGACCGAAGGCTCCGACGGGTTTACCGTGATGTTTCCGTACTTGCCAGGCGGCCTCGATGATTTTGTCAATCTCGTCGTTCCCGAATTGCAGCGGCGCGGCCTGTTCCGGCGCGAATACGAAGGCACAACGCTGCGCGAGAATCTTGGCTTGCCGCGGCCGACCAACCGATTTTTTCAGAACTGAGCAGTCGAGGCTCGTTACCGCGCGGCGGCGAAGTCCGTGGCGTCAAGACGCACGCGCTGTTCGTCGCTCAATCCCTTTTCGAGATTGGCCAGCGCCACCTGGATCGACACCAGCGCCCGCCATGTCGCGTCGAGGCGGGCCTCGGCCGACTTAAGCCGCGCCAGCGGATCGGGCGGCAGCGCGAACGGACAATTGGCATCAAGCTCGCTCGCCGCGTTGCGGAAGGCCTGCCTGAGATTGGTCATCGACTCACGCTGATCGTCGGTCGGCTGAACCGACAGCGAGATCTGCTGAAGCGACGTATCGACTTTCGTCGGCGTTGCGGCGCAAGCCGGTGCGATGTTGTCCGGGCGGTCGGGATGGATGGCGGCGGCCGCCGTCGACAACGGCGCCGCGAACCGGGCGCGCTGCGTGTCGTTTAGCGATTGCTCAAAATCCTGCAATGGCTGGCGCACGATATCGAGCGCCTGGGCAAGCTTCTCGATCTGCCACTCCATGAGTTGCAGGCGCGCAGCAGGGTCTTGTGGAATCTCGCTGGGGCAGGCTTTCGCCAGGTAATCGGAGGCCGCGCCGAGCGCGCCGCCAAGCTTTTGCAGTTGCTGCAACTGGTCGCCCGTCGGCCTGATCTCATTCCGGATGCGATCGGCAATGACGGACCGGCGATTGGGTTGCGGACACGCCACTGCATCCTGACCCTGGCCCGCTTTTGCGAACGCCGCCTGAAAGATGGCGTCATAGCTGAACGGCCAAGGCGACGACGACGGTGGCGAGAAGATTTCATCATAGACGGCCGGCAAAGCGAGCGTCGGGTAGAGCAGCGGCGGTCTCAGTCCCCGATCTTGCGCCGGCGCGCCGGTATTGAGGCTCGCCTCGTCGCGCAAGGTGGCGCTGTGGTGCCAGTGCCGGTATCGATGTCCGAAAAACGGTATGCCGAGATAGAGCGGCCCGACCCGCAGGCCGAAAGCTTGGCTCGGCGTGGGAGGAGAAAGCGTGGCGGCAAGCGCGGCAATCGCGAGAAGAACGCCGATCTTTCGCATGATCAGGCCCCGTCAATTAATAATAATGGCCCGCGTCAACGCGCAACCGGGCAGGGTGGTTCCATTCCGGTTCACGCCTGCCACGGGTCGCCCTGCCTTTTATCGCCGAGGCGCAACAGCGGGACAAGCACGAAAGCAAAGGCTGTGAATGCCGCCGAGATCAGAATGAGCGGCTGCAGGTTGTGATCAAACAGGTGCGTGTAGAGAAACGACCCGGCATTATCGGCGAGCGAAGTCGCCAGATTGATGATCGACATCAATACGGCGAAGGCAAAGCCCTCCGCCCGCGGCGGGCAATAATCGGCGGCGAGCGTCACCGTCGCTACCGTCGCCAGCATGCCCGAAAATCCGACGCAAAAATAAATGATTGCTCCGGACGCCTCGCTCGACAGAAGCACAAACGCCAATGTCGTCACCGTGCCGAGCACGATGCTGATGTTGAGCAGATGTTTCAACGTCAAGCTGCCGAATAGCCGGCGATACAACAGCGCGCCTACGACCCAGCCGGCCGCCGAGATTGAGCCGAGTATGCCGATATAGGCCTGCGAAAATTTCAGGCTATCGGTCATTGTGAAATAGAGCGGCGTGCTCAATCCGGGACTGAAGTAATACAAAAACAAAAATGCGGCGATGAGCCACAGCTCGCGGCGTCGGAACGAGGCCACAAGGCCATCGAGCGTGCTTCGCATGCCGGCAATATTGACCGTGACCTTTTGCTCTGGGATCAGCAACAGCGTTCCGGCGATCACGGTGAGCGGGGCGACGGCGACAATGGCGGCGGCGCCGTGCAAGGCGGCGCTCGGCGATAGATGCTGGACAAGTTGTCCGCCGAGGATCGCGGCCGCCATCGCGGCGATGTTGAACCAAAGCCATTGCTGATTGACGAAAGTTCCGCTCTGGTGAAGCCGCTGGCCGTTTTCCACCAGCACGGCGCCGCACAGCGTGCTCGAAATCGCCATGGCGTAGGCCGTGACCATGAGAGCGAAGAAAAGATCGCTCGGCACCGTGAGCTGAGTGATCCAGACGAAGCCTGCGATCGCAGCCAGATTGGCGAGCAACAGATAGCTTTTACGGCGATAACCGAACAGCGGCACGAAGTCGGAGATCAGTCCGTAAACCGGCTTGATGATCCAGGGCAGGTTGAAGAGCGTGACAAAGGCGGTGATCTGGACCGGCGTCCAGCCCTGCGCTTCTTTGAGATAATAGTTGAGCGGCTGCGCGATCAGCCCGACGACTTGGCCGAGGCCTTCGACGACATAGACCAGCGCAAAAAACAGCAACAACCGTTTGATCGGTTTCCTTTCCGCCGCAGGGTCGCGCCGCTGCGGCGTGGTCGGCTCATTCATCGGTTCGCTGAACAAGCCGGCCGCTCAGACGCTGGGAATGATCTTCAAGGCGGGGAAGAACATGCCTGCGAGCGTGGGCGGCCATGGGATCGCCAGCAACTGGTCGAACACGACGTAGATCAGGAGAACCACGCCGCAGGCCATCGGTATGACAATCTTCCACGGCTCGCGTCCCTCGGCCCGCATGAAGGAGACGATGAAGATCGGCACCGTGGGAATAAGCCCGATGAGCGCCATGCAGGCGGCGAAACCGGCCATCCAGCCGAAGAACAGGAAGCCGCGAATCAGGATGACCTTGGTCGGCAGGTGCGCCGTCTTCGAGGCGATATCCATGTGGATTTTCTGCGTGCCCTTGCCGCTCGCATCGGCTGGCGTGGCGCCTGCGCGCTCGTGCAGGCCGAACACGTCGTTGATCAGGCTCAACGAGCAAAACAGAATCGCACCGGTGCCGACAATGGTCGGAACGATCCTGGCAGCGAACGCCCATTGGAAAGATTGCGACAGCATCAGGACGAACAGACAAAGCAACGCGGCCGGAAACAGATTGTTGGCTGAATACTGCGGCTGTCCCCACTGCGAAACCATGCGTGTGAGGCCGCCGTGGTTGCGGACGTCCTGCAGCAGCGGGCGCAGCAAGCTCATTCCCGCCAGGATGAACATGACGACGACGACGGGCCGCAGCATCCAGCTCACGCCGTAACGCTCGATCGAGATGAACATATAGCGTTCGATCACGTCGCCGAGGATGAAGCCAAGCACGAACGGCGGACGCGGCCACCTGAAGTGCTTCATCGCCCAGCCGAGCATGCCGAAGAACATCAGCGAGAACACGTCGCCCCAGTTCCGCGTCGACTCGAACGCGCCGATATAGATCAGGCTGAGCACGCAGGGCATGAACAGCGTGTAACGCAGCGTCGCCACTTTCGCGAGATGGCCAGAGAATGCGAAACACAGCCCGGAGCCGAGGATGTTGGCAATGGCGATGCTCCACACCATCGAATAGGTGAGGTCGAGGTGCTTGGTCAGCATTTCCGGTCCCGGGACGAGGCCGTGAATGAGGAAGGCGCCGAGCAAGATCGCCATGCCGGCGCTGGCCGGTACGCCGAACGCGACGGTCGGCACCAGCGCGCCGCCTTCGCGGGCGTTGGTGGCGCTTTCTGCGGCAATCACGCCGCGCACGTCGCCGGTGCCGAAGGTTTGCGCAGCGCCTTTCTCGGTGCGCAACGCGTGGCCGTAGGAGATCCAGTCGATCACCGAGGCGCCGATGCCGGGAATGGCGCCCATCGCCGAGCCGATCCATGAGCAGCGCAGGATCAAGAACCAATGCTCCATGCAATCCTGGACGCCGAGCAGCATGCCGGTCTTGGTGTCGAGTGTCTGGCCCTCCTGAACGACCGCGGTGCGGCCGATGGCGAGATCGCACAGTTCCGGCAACGCGAAAATGCCGAGCGTGAGCGGCACCAGCGGCAAACCGTCCCACAGATACAAAGAGTCCATGGTCCAGCGCAGCGTACCCGACTGCGGGTCAGTGCCGATCATGCGCAACATCATTCCGAAGCAGGCAAAGGTCAGCCCGCGCAGCGGTGCATTGCCGGACAATACCGCCACCATGGAAATGCCGAACACGGCGATGCCGAGCAGTTCGGGCGAGCCGATATAAAGAATGATCGGGCGCATGATCGGCAGTGCAATTGCCATCAGCGCCGCGCCGAACAGCCCGCCGATCAAGGCCGCCATGTACGAAGCGCCGAGCGCGCGGCCGGCTTCGCCGCGCCGCGTCATCGGATAGCCATCGAGCGTGGTCGCCGCGGAGGCGGCGTGGCCAGGTGCGCCGAACAGGATGGCGGCGATCGGGTCGGCCGTGGTGGTGGTTGCGCCGAGCCCGAGCAGCAACGCGAATGCCGTCGGCGCATCGAGATTGTAGGTGAATGGCAACAGCAACGCAGTGCCGGCGACGCCACCGATGCCCGGCAGAATGCCGAGCGCGAGCCCCATACACACCCCGCCAAACAGATAGAGCAGCCGCACTGGATTGAGGATGATGAGCAGGGCACTGCCCGCGGAATGCAGTGCAAGCGCGGCGCTCTCGCGGAAAACGTGGAGAAAGTTGAGCAGGGTATCACCTGCGGAATGCAGGAGGCTCGTATCCATTGACGCTCCTCACTGGCGCGACGCTTGCAATCGACGTCAGATTGCCCCCACGCGGTGCCGGCATACACGCTCGGCTGACGGAGCCTCGCTGACCCATGCTGACGGCGGCGAATGTTAGTGGACTATTGGCGCCTCGGCCAGCACGCACGCGAATGCGGCATATTGCCGTCGCGCTGCGCGCCGCCGCGACTTGGCGAGGTCCTTGCCGACCCACCTGACAGGCAGGCG
>Ga0207416_1004467_pt1 | contig 12145 bp, 14 predicted proteins | sample PaiPotPPM11metaG_FD_184107 | JGI IMG/M metagenome (GOLD analysis project Ga0207416, IMG submission 184107) | Iron sulfur acid spring bacterial and archeal communities from Banff, Canada, to study Microbial Dark Matter (Phase II) - Paint Pots PPM... ...
CTGCACCGACGTGGAGCCCCGCCTCGAGGCCCTGCAGCCGGCCTTGCGCGAGTACGAAGCCACCTACAACACGATCCGACCCCATCAAGCCCTCGGCTACCTCACTCCCCAGGAGTACCTTGACAAATATCAGGAGGCAGCATGATCGGTGTAACCCATCACCTGAACCAGTACAGAGACTTGCAATTTGAATGCTTTGCGTGGTACGCAGGGACAGAGCCGCGCAAGCGCTCGGCTGAAATGATTGGTTTAGTGCACGGACGCGGTCTACGAGCATATCGAAGCTCGCGGGATCCCAAGAAAGGAGTAATCAACTATGCGAAAGCTGTTCGTTTCCGGGCTGATCGGCGCCGCCCTGGCCTATTTCCTTGATCCAAAAACAGGCGCACGCCGACGTAATATGACACGGGATCGGATAGGCGCCTTGATGCGCCGCTTCGGTCAACGATCTGAGAAGCTCGTTGAGTACGCCGGCGGCCGGGCATACGGCGTCGTGCAGGAGACGGTCCCCCACCAGCATGACAACCCCAATCCGGATGACCTCACGCTGAGAGATCGGGTGGAGAGTGAGATCTTCCGCGACCAATCCATTCCCAAAGGCCAAATCAATCTAAGTGTCGTGGAAGGAATCGTAGAGCTGCACGGCCAGCTCGGCTCGCAGGACGAAATAGATCGGGTGATCAAAGCCGCGCAGAACGTGCCGGATGTACAGGGCGTCCGGAGCTATCTGCACCTTCCCGGCACGCCGGCCCCGGACAAGGCCGACGCTTTGAAGGCTTGAGGCGTCGCCGGAAGGCCGTGAACTATGGTTGAAAGTGATCAGCTGGACCTGGTGGCTCTTCTGTCGGAGCATCAGAACACAGCCGAGAACGCCCTGTCCGCGCTCGAGGATGCGCTGAATCCGCAAATCGATGCGAATCCGAATGACAAGCTCCTCATGGAGATGCTCGACGTCGTGACCGACGCTCGTGAGTCGCTGGTGGAGCTTCGGGAGCTGCTGGATACGATGGAACGGCGCGACGAGCGGGAAGTGCCCTGAAACGGGGATTGAACAGACCGACTGATGGGTGTACGCTAGACGTAGGCTAGTGCAATCATGAGCTAGCTTGGCAAGCCCTCGGTGCCAGACGGACGCCCTCCCGAAGAGGGAAGATGTGGACAACCCACCTCGCTGGCACCGGGGCCTTCTAGCCCGCGCGGGTTCCCACGCGGGCCAGGACGGCGTCGACGACATCGGACACCGTCTTCTCGCCGAGCTTTTCCTCCATTGCTGCTTCCGCATCCTCAAAGATGCCCTGCAGAGCCTGTTGGATGTTGGCGCCGATGACGCAGCGACAGCTCGGCGGGCGGTGATGCATGGAAAAGAGCGTCTCGTCCTGGACCGCCCGGTATACATCGCGCAAGCTGATCTTGTCCGGCTCATGCTCGAGCAGCCATCCTCCGGTTGGACCGGGCTGCGACGAGACGATGCCGGACTTCCGCAGGGAACCGAGGATGCGCCGCACTACTACCGGGTTAGTGTTGACGCTTTCCGAGGCAGCCTCAGAGGTCAGCGGCACGCCAGGGAAGCGCTCTCTTCCAACTGCGAGTAGAGAGAGGAGATGGACCGCGACGGTGAAACGACTATTGATCATAAGTCAATACTTATCTGTAACCAGTCTAGTTGCAATCAGACCCCGTGTCAATAGTCAATTTTTCGATCGCCGTGTGCGCCATGCCTGTCGGCGGTGAACCACCAGTGGTTGTGGTGCTGAAGGCAAGTCTATACCAAATAGGTATTGACAATGTCCATGGGCACCATTATCCTGCGTAGTGACTGTTATCACGCGATTGACGCGTTTCGACAGTAATGTTGCATAAAGGAGAGGCGAATTGAGGAAGTTTCGGCTTGTGGCGGTGGTTCCGGTTCTGGCGATAGCGGCATTGGGCCTGGGTCAATCCCAGAAGGCGTTGGCCGCAAAATGCACGCTGAGCCTGTTCCCGGGGCAGACGGCAGTATACTCGACGCCGTACTATGGTGGGGTCTTTAACATCAGTGGTGGTGCGGGCGTCGCGGCGTTCTACGTTGACCCGTTTGGCACGCTGAGCGAGGCTAGCCCAACCACACCGACGGCGGTGTACTACTCGGGAACCTACGGAGGATGGGACGAGTTTGGCGATTCGGGCGTGGCTACTATCTGTTCGTCGCAGTAGCGAACACCTCGGACAAGCATGTGGGGCGGCTCGCGAGCCGCCCCCTTTTTAACCCAAGTGCCGCCGACCGAGCGGACGGCGAAGCATTGGGGTTAGTGTGGCGGGTGCGCCGGAATGGCGCGAAACGTCACGCGTTTGGCCGGCACCTCGTTGAGACTGGCGACCACGACGTAGGTGCCGGCGCTCGGAAAAGTGACCGGGATTTTCATAGAGAGCATGGTCCGTTGGCTGGCGCCATGCTCGATCGTGGCCGGGCGCCCGGCCACGATATTCCCATCGACATTGGCGAGGATCTCGGCGTCGGCCGTTTGAACAGACACCGATATAGTATGCGGCCGGTTGGTCGCGTTCCAGGGCACATCAACGCTCACCGCTATCTCGAGCGTGACGGGCGACTCGAAGTCGTGCACGGCGATGTTCTCCCAGCCGCCTCCCATCATGTACAGCTTGCCGTGGATCGCTTCGACATGATCGGCCAGAATCAGAAACTCCACTGCAGGCTCGTCGAAGCTTGGTATGTCGTCCATCGTTCTTGTCCTCGTGCCCTTACTGTATACAAAGTCGGCGCACTGAATTAACCTTCATCCTCTTGCTTTCCGGCCCAGCGTGGCTGTTCTCCGATCCGTTTAGCAGCCCAAAGTCGCACGCCAGCTATCCGGACACCGTGAATACGCTCTGTCACGACGTCGGTGTGGGCGGAGAATGGGACATCACCCTGTCCGGCTCGTCCACACTAACTGTGAGCAGCTCCGTCGTCTTTGCGTCGAGCAAGGCGGGTCAGGGGCCACCGCCGGTTCTGGCCGCCCACGGCGGAACCTTTCATGGCGCAGCGCAGTGCGTTCCTCCAACGCCGCCCAATGCCCTGGTGACGTGTGGCGCCAGCCAGAATCTGCCGTACTGCCCCCCCCAACTGCACGCAGCGCTACGGGGGCAATGCCTTCTGCACCATTGCCAACGCGAGCGTTCCGGGTGGCTACACGTGCTGGGCGGGCACTATCGCCGGAAACCTGGGAGGCGCTTCCTACACCTTCAAAGCAAAGTCGGGAGGCACCCAGCCGGCCGGACCGTGCACGACCTCCGGCTGTCCTGACGGCGGAACCATCACCTTCCACGGGACGGGCGTCTACAATTCGCGATCCGCCACCCTCACGATGACGGTCAGTGACGACGACGTCGACTTGACCGATACGGTTCAGATGACCATTTCCTACACGGGCGGTTCGATCACAGCCTACTGGACGTGCAGCCCTGCAAGCGCCGGCAACTGCGCCGAGGTTACCGCGAATCCATAAGGCGTGAGAACGTGAAGAGCCCCGCCTGCGTCTTCGGTGACTCAGGTGGGGCCTCGCGTCTCCGCGTCCGACAAGGCTACTTTGACGTGAGCGTCGATCAGCCATCCGCCCGGCCAATACCGGCCTAGCGCACTACGAAGCTCAGCTTACCGGTGCATGAGGTGTGTTTGTCCGCATCGGAGACGCACGCTTTGACCGCGCCCTTGCCCCTGAGCTTGCCGACCTTGAAGGTCTGCGAGAAACTACCGGTGCCGCTCGCCGTCGTCGATAGCGTGCGCACGCTCCGATGGGGAATCCAAACCTGGATTGTTACGGTGCCCCCGATCATGGTCGTTCCGGCCAGCGTTTCCGACTTGCCGGTCTTGACCTGTTTCTTTCGAACCTGCGCCGCCATGGGCAAGCGATAGCCTGAGGCAGCGATGAGCGCCTCGCCATAGACCTTATAGCCTTGCGGTGTGGGATGGATCTCATACTTGCCCTGTGGCAGATACTGCGTCACGTAGCTCAGGGCAGATCCCCCTCCAGGATAGGCATCGAAGGCAGCCGCCGAGTCGGCGATAATTGCCCCATACTTCGGCGCCTCATCCTTCATTACTTGATTGAGCGTCTTGAGCACGCTCGTTGCCAGCTGTGGTAGCGCTGGGGGCAACGGAGGCGATCCGAGTCCACCAAAGGGGTTCGGCTGGGTGGTGAGGATGATAGTTGCATTGGGAGCAGCAGCACGCAACCGTCCGAGGATCGTGTCCAGGTTGCTGCGGTACCTGGGGAAAATGGTCGGTAGCTTGGCGAGGGCACTGGTCGGATCGGTGACCGCCTGGCTGAGGAGTGCCAGCAGGTCGTTGCCGCCTATGGTGAGCGTGATGGGACTTACCTGTCCGGGGTGGGCCTTGAGAAATTCGATGGCAGCGTCTTCCGGTGAGGCCCGCGGCGAGGACTCGTAGCAGCGATGGCCGGCGCCGGCCAGCTCACAGGAGTCGGCGCCCGGCTCTCCAAGGTTGTTTAGCTGGAGCCGCGGCGTGATCTCCTTGAGGTAGCGCCAGAAAACGCAGACAAAGCCGGGCGCGTCTGCAGCTTTACAGGGAGTATCGATCGGCCGATCCTCGGTCAAATACCCGGCAGCGTAGGAATCACCCACCGCGAGATAATAGCTCCCCAGCGTACGCGAGGGAACGGCGATTGGTGCACCGCCGGCAGTCGGCGTGGCCGTGGGGGTAGCAGTCGGGGTTGGAGAGGTGGTGGTGCTGCCCGAGCCGCCGAGCGCCTGCTGCACCTGCGTATCGGCGGCGGATAGGATGCTGTAGAGTGCGTTCTGCACACTCGTGCCGAGCTGTGCACACGCAGTCGAATCTACTGCCGAGGCAAACTCTGCCAGCACAGGGCCGCGCCTGAATGCGGTATAGATGATTTCATCCGTCCCATTCACGCCGGCGTAGGCGACACAGCTGTCCCCGGCCGAGCACTGGGGAGAGAGAGCGGCGCCGATCAGAGCAATAGGAGAAAGGCCGGTGGTCGCATCGGTCAGGGCAGCCTTGGCCTGGTCTGGCGTGGCGAAGATCGACGCCAGGTACTGCGTGGTAACGGTGGTGCCCTGGAGGCTGAAGTGGAAGCGTTCTCGGTACCCCGAGACTCGCCCGAGCTGGGCATAGGTGGTGGGGTGCAGCTGGCGAATATCGTCGTTGTATCCATCCGGGCTGGGGGCGCCATCGGCGTCCGTATTGTCCGACACGGCGCTATGGACTACCACGGTGCCGGATGGGAGCCCTGATGAGGGGAGGGCCAGCTGATTTGGGTCGACGCCATGGAGATGAGAGGCTCCCGCCGGCAGTGTCGGCGAGACCAGGCCGCCAATCAGCGTAACGATGGCGGCCAGCAGGACGACCGTTCGTCGACTCATGGTTCCCTCAACGCTCGTGGGTGTATTCGCACGGGCGACAGGTCGCCGTGTCTTCACTCTTCGTGATGCACCCTTGCTGCTGGCAGAGTTTAGCAAACCTTGGCGTCGTGCTGATGGGTGCAGGTCGAACCGATCGACACGGACTTCCCCGCACGGACATGGATTCGCAGGATCGACGTGTGCATCAGACTGCACCGCCGCTGCCTCTACAGAATCGAGAGGAGTAGAGTGTAACCATGCGACGGAGTAAGGCGTTACAGCAGAGAGACCAAGTCGCTCCGGCCGAGGGAAGTGTGACCGAGCTGGCGCTGGCGTACCAGTTGCATGGCAGCGTTGTCGATGCCGCAAGCGCGGAGGAAGTTGATTTGGTGGAGCGCGCGCGTCAGGGAGATCTGGAGGCGTTCGACGCAATTATGGTGCGCTATGAGACCCGCCTGCTTCGGTTTTTGGCAGGTTTGGTGACCGACATCGAGGTAGCGCGGGAGCTCTGTCAGGATACGTTTTTGGCCGCATATCAAGCCCTCCCGCGCACGAAAGGGGAGGTGCGGCTGTCGGCCTGGCTCCATACGATCGCCTTGAATCGAGCCCGCAGCTATCATCGCAAACGACGTCTGCGGTCCTATTTCCCGCTCGATGATGACCATTTCGCCACCCCAGATCCAGATGTGCAGGACGCAGTAGCCGCGCATGACGCGGTGCAACGCACGCTCGCCCGCATGCCGCAACAATATGCGACTGCCTTGCTGCTCCAGACCGCGAGTGGCTTGAGCTGCCGCGAGATTGCCCAGGTGGTGGGCTGCAGCGAGAGCGCGGTCAAAGTGCGCCTCATGCGTGCGCGCGAGGCCTTTAGACGTCTCTACCAGACCGAGGAACGCGAGCGATGGGCGACCTGAGCTGTCGGATGGCCCGTCTCTGGCTACAGGCGCCCCGCGATCTGTCCCCAGACGACGCACGGTTACTGAATGAACACCTATTCGACTGCTCCGCCTGCTATCAGCATCGCAAGGCGTACAAACAGACGGATCGGCTCATCCATGCAGCCATGGAGCTGACCACCCGGGCGGAGTCGGTGCGTCCGCACGTTCGCGCCCAGATTGAAGAGATGCAGAGGAGACGAGCCGGCGAAAGCCGTCTTGCCAGGCTCGTCCCTCGTCCTGCCTGGATTGCGGTATCAGCTACCGTCACCGGCGTATTGATCGCCCTTGTCACTGCTCACCTCTTCCCAAGTGTGGGACTTGCTCCGCAGGTTGCTGCCTCCAGCTGGCGTCTGGTTCGCTCGGATATTGGCTATCCCCTTACGATCGATCCGACGCGCAGCGACCACTTGCTGGCGGGAGCCGGGGGACAGGTATACGAGTCCTGGAACGGAGGAAACACGTGGCGTCGCCTGGCGCCGCTGCCGCCGCATCTGGGCGTGCGCGATCTGGCGATCGACCAGAGTCAGTCCAATCGCTACCTGGTCGCAACCAAGCACTCGGTCTTCATTTCGATCGATGCCGGCAGACACTGGGAGGCGACTGTCACCGCCCTGCGCGGAGCCTTCAACATGTTTCTCATGCAAGATCCGCAGGCCCCTGCCACCTTCTACGTAGGACCGAGCATTCTCTGGAAGAGCCCGGATCATGGGAATACCTGGATGCGAGCAGGTAACAGCTCGATATTCGCGCCATATGGCATCCAGGCGCTGACTGTGGCGTCTGACGGTGCTCTCATTACGGGCATCTGGGGGGGTGGGGTGGCGGTCTCACGCGACGGCGGGCGGAGCTGGCAGCGCCGCGCTCAAGGGCTGCGGCGCAACGTGCTCAACGTAACGGCCGGACAGCAGGGAACGCTCTGGGCCGCCACCGATCGGGGCGCCTTTTTTTCTACAGACGCTGGAATGCACTGGCAACGAACGGATCTTCCTGATCGTTTCCTCACTACGAGCGTGCTCGATGGTGGTAAGTATCTCCTGGCCGGCGGCAATGGAGCGCTCTATCGCTCGACGGACAGGGGAAAGCGCTGGCACCTGTCGATGGAGGGCCTTCCACTTGATCCGTACATCCGTGGTCTTCTGGCCGATTCCCATCATCCTGGGCGGGTGTACGCCTCGCTCAACACCGACGGCGTGTTCCGCTCGGATGACGCCGGCAGACACTGGCACGGAATCGATACGGGGCTGCCCATGGCGGCGACCGGAAGCGCCGGGGCGCGTGTCCTGTTCGAGCGTAGTGGGGAGCTGTGGATCACGGACAGTGATGGAACCGATCCAGGGAACCTGACGGTGGATCGAAACGTCAAGACTGCCTCGCTCGCGCCGGACGGAGCAGCTATCGCTTACGTCGGCGCCGGCTCAAGCGGCTGGAGCGTGCGCATTTTGGCGGCGGGCGGCTCAACTGCGCGCACCATCTTGTCGGGCAGCTCGGGGGTCCCGCGCTTGCTGCTCTGGTCGCCAAATTCCTCACTTCTTGCCGTTATTCAGCCTTCTGTGGTGAGCGTCAGCAACCTATCCCACGCGCTCCGCCACTGGGCCATCCCGCCCGGTGAGCGGCCGGTGGGATGGGCCGGAGAAGGGCGCAGCCTACTATTTTGGGACGGTGGCCGGGTGATAGCTCGCACGTGGACCAGCGGCCAGATGGTGGCTAACCTGGGACGAATGTACCCCACAGCACCCGTTTCGGCTTTGAATGGCAAGCGAATCGCACTCGTCTCGCGGGGCCAACTGCAGATAGGCACATGGCACGACGGCATGCGAGCAGTGGCTCGGATTGGTCCGGCCTGTGGACTTCGAGCGTGGTCGGACGATAGTGCCCGCGTGCTAGTAATCTGTGGCAGCCACGTGGAGGAGCGGTCAGCAACGGGGGCTCTCGTCGCGCAACGTACGCTCTCGCCAACGGCGTCCTGGGTGGCTGGATCGCACACCTCGGTGCTCTTCTTCCGCCGCGATGGCCTCTGGCGGTGGACGCCGGGCTTGTCGGCGCGCCTGATCGTCCAGCACGCGCGCTCGGTCGCGCCCTGAGTGCACTATCTGGCGACAGGATTACAACCGGGTGTTTCGGGCCTGAACCTGTGCAGCCGCCATAATGGGTCAATCAGCAGGAGAATTGAAGAAGCTTGGGCAGACAGCAGCGACGTCGGCAGGAAATGCGGGCACGCCAGCGCCAGGGCACGGAACAAGACCAGCGTGCTCAACCGAAAAAACGCGGTCAGACCGTTCGTCGAGGCGCTGGGAGCCAGGGGCTAGGCCGCGGCACTATCATTGCAGGAATCCTTACGATCCTGATTGCCGCCGGCGGCTTATTCTGGGCGTCAACCCATCAGACGACCGGCGGTCCAACACCCACCGTGGCGAGCCTGGCTCCTGCCATCCACGGGATCAAATGCCTGGGGAGTGAACAGTTGGTCTATCACATTCACCAGCGTCTCGATCTCTATGACCAGGGCAAGCGGGTCCCGATTCCGGCGCTGATCGGCATTCCCAACAATGGGAAAACGGTTACGTGCTACTACTGGATCCACGTCCACCTGCCGGCCGAAGACATCATCCACGTCGAGAGCCCCCTGCCTAAGACCTTTACGCTCGCGGACTTTTTCGACGTCTGGAATGGGACCAAGAACAGCACCATTCCGGCCGGCTATAGTTTTCTGACGCACCTGGAGTCGGCGTCACCGTCACAGATCACGGTGTTCTACAACGGTAAGCGCTGGAAGTCGGGGTATCGCAGCGTGCCGCTCACCGAGCACGCCCTGATCACAGTGGAGATCGGGAAACCGGTGATTCCTCCCAGGCCTGCGCCCAACTGGAAGAAGCTTGGCCTGTAGCTTCTGAGCAGCCACCAGCAGACAGCGAGAAACAGCAGACCGATGGTGCAGAGCGAATGCACGATGGAAGAAGGTGACTTCCTGTCCGACTGTTCAGGGCGGCCTATCCAAAAACCACATCAGATCGGGCATGGTAGCCGCAAACGGCAGGACGTATAATGCTCAGCGGCCGAACAGATGAGCCTTCAATCGCCTCCACCGAAACGCCAGAGCCGGCTGTGGCTTCTCACCACCGCTGGTCTCGTAGTCGTCGTAGCAGCGGTAGTTGCCACAGGGTTTTTCCTTGTCCGCGCTCATGGAACCTCGGGCGTGAGCGACCTCACCAGCGGCCAGCTCCAGCCCGGCGACCTGCCGATGACGTATAAGAATCAGAACGTGCAGATCTATCCAAACTACGTCAAGCAGATGGTGCTTAGCGGATCGACCCCATTTCACTGCGCCCGCCCGCCTAGCGTGATACCGGTTACGTGGACGCAGGGCATGATCAGGGCTCTTTACAACGACGCCAAACACTTCATGGTGCAATGCGGCTGGCTTCTCAAGACCGAGGATGACGCCCGCACTGCCTTTCGGACATCGCAGACCGCCGACCAACGCCTGATCGGGTACACGCCGCTGGCGTCCAAGGTGGGAGACGAGTCGTACGCGTTGACCAGCGCTCTACCAAGCTTGACTACTTACTACCTGGTCTTCCGACACACCAACGCTCTCATGGGGCTGGTGTCGACAAGTGGCACTCCGGCCGATCTGACGCCGGATCAGCTCCTGCAGCTGGGACAGACCGTGAACTCGCGCCTCAAGTGATAGCGCCCTCTACCCTCACCCCAACCCCGCTCCCGTGCACGGGAGCGGGGCATTCGGTCATTAGACTTCTGCTACAGACGATCACTCTCAAGGGAGCCAGCGGAATAAATCACAAACCCTCCTGCGAAGGTGGATGTGCTGCAGGACACGCGTGTATAAAGGGACAAATGCTGCGACCCTTGGGAGGGAGCTGCTATGGCGGGATTGACCCAGGAGCGATGCGCTGCTTGCGACCGCAACGCGCCGAGACTCGAAGGCGATGAGCTAGCAGCGCTGCGTTCGCAGATTCCAGATTGGACACTGGTAGAGCGCGACGGAATCCCTCGGCTCGAGCGCAGCTTCAGGCTCCCCAACTTTGTTGCGGCGCTCGAGCTGACCAACAAGATCGGCGCTCTTGCTGAGGCGGAGGGACATCACCCGGCTATCCTCACCGAGTGGGGACGTGTGACGGTCACCTGGTGGACGCACAAGATTCGGGGGCTTCACCGCAACGACGTCATCATGGCAGCCAAGACGGATCAGATCGCGACCGCGGTATAGCAACCGGTGCTCTCAGCAGGGACATGGTATCGATGGACGGTGTACGCTTGAGACGGACATGATTGCGAAGGAGAGGAGTCATGACTCACGAGCATGAGAATCACAATGGCAATGCAGGGCCAGGCTATGCATCACCCCAGGATGCGATTCAGAACGCTCCCCGCGAGGAGTTCGTCTACGTCGCCGGACTCTACGAAGGAACCGGGGTTCAGGAGCCGGACTTCCTGGCCGTAATCGACGTCCACCCCGACTCCGACACCTACTCCCAGATCATTCATCGCACCAGCATGCCCAACGTCGGCGATGAGCTCCATCATTATGGCTGGCAGGCCTGCTCCTCCGCCCACAGCTGCAACCACATCGGCCGCGATCACTTGATTGTGCCAGGATTGCGCTCGTCCCGCTTCCACATTCTCAACGTCTCGGCCGACCCCAGACGGCCCGAGATTGCCAAGGTAATCGAGCCGGAAGAGGTCGTCCGCAAGACCGGCTATACCCGCCCTCACACCGTGCACTGCATGCCCGGTGACATCATCACCATCAGCATGCTGGGCAACAAGGATGGTGATGCCCCCGGCGGATTCGCCGTGCTCGATGCGAAGACCTTCGAGGTGCTGGGGCGGTGGGAGAAGGACAAGGGCGACCAGGAGCTGATGTACGACTTCTGGTATCAGCCCCGCAAGAACGTCATGCTCTCCAGCGAGTGGGCGGCTCCCAACACATTTGAGCCCGGGTTCAATCTGGAGGATGTGGCCGCCGGCAAGTATGGCCACCGCCTCCACATCTGGGACCTGGAAAAGCAAACGCACCAGCAGACCATCGATCTGGGCGAGAGTGGGCTGGTTCCCCTGGAGGTCCGATGGCTGCATGATCCGGATGCCGAGGAGGTGCTTGTAGCTGCAACACTGTCCAGCACGGTCTGGCACGTACACAAGAACGGGACGTGGACGGCGGAGAAGGTAGCGGAAGTCGAGTCAATCGAGCTCGAGGGCTGGCCGATCCCGGTGCCCGGCCTCATCACCGACTCGGTCGTCTCGATGGACGATCGTTACTTCTACTTTTCGAACTGGTTCCATGGAGACCTCCGGCAGTATGACATCTCCGATCCAGCCCATCCCCGCCTCAACGGCCAGGTGTGGTTGGGTGGGCTGCAAAAGAAGGGACGGCATGGCGATCGGGTACTCGATGGCGGCCCGCAGATGTTGCAGCTGAGCATGGATGGCCGCCGGCTGTATGTGACCAACTCCCTCTACAGCACCTGGGACAATCAGTTCTATCCCAACCTCGAGTCGTGGCTGATGAAGGTAGACATTGCCGAGGATGGCACCATGGCGGTCGACCCCAGCTTCTATGTCGACTTCAGTGCGCTTCCCGGCCGGCCGCGGGCACACGAGATCCATCTCCCCGGCGGTGATGTCACTACCGAGATCTTTGCCTAGCCCACATTCGTGGTAGGCCAAGCGCCAGGATCGTCAGGGGCCTGCTGCGGATGGATGGTGGCGCTTCTCACCGAGATTCCTTGCGCTGCGACCAGGGTTTGACCCAGATGTCACGCTCGTGCATGAGGTCGATCTGGCGTTGATTGACCTGCTTTCGATACTCCTCGTGCGTGTAGGGCAGC
>Ga0207416_1004470_pt1 | contig 12125 bp, 14 predicted proteins | sample PaiPotPPM11metaG_FD_184107 | JGI IMG/M metagenome (GOLD analysis project Ga0207416, IMG submission 184107) | Iron sulfur acid spring bacterial and archeal communities from Banff, Canada, to study Microbial Dark Matter (Phase II) - Paint Pots PPM... ...
GCTCTGCCTTCCACCGGGCCATCAACTGGTTGACGTCAGCCGGGACGGCCGTTGGGTCGTCGACCGTCATGTTGTATTGCCAGGCGTACGCGATGGTGTGGCAGCTCGTACACCTGTAGTTGAGTGCGACCGCGGCATTCTGTGGATGAACATAGGTGGCGGACTTGCTGATCAGGTTGATCTGCAACGCGACGGCAAGGGTCTGGCAATTCGCGCAGGAGCTGTAGGCACTTGCCATATCGACCGGCGCGGCATTCGATTCAGGGATGCGGTTCAGCTGCACCTTGCCATCGAGTTTCAGCCGGCCGTCCTGCTGGTTGACGACCTGGACAATGTTCTTGCCGCCGCCTCCGCCCTGCGGTAAGGCGGTACTCCCCGCCGTGGCGGTCGAGGCTGTGGCGCTCGGGGTCGGCGACGCCGTCGTGCTTCCCGTAAAGACACCGGTGGCACCGGTTGCGATCGCGACGCCGCTCACCAACAGGAACAGGACTGCCGCCGCGGCTGCGTAAACAATGAAGCGCTTCTTGCCAAGGGCTTCCAACCTGCTTTTCATGCTCGGACGATCCTCCCTATGGACTGCTACTCGGTGATGCTGATGGGTTTGCTGAGGCTGAGGCCGAGGCGGAGGCATTCGCCGACGGGCTCGCCTGGGCGCTCGCCGATGCGGCGGCGCTCGGCGCCGCCGAGGAAACTGCCGATGGGGACGGCTTCGCCACCACCTGGTCGATGACTGCCGGCAAGGTTACGTTCTGTACGCTCGACTGGATAGTTCCTGTGTCGCTCGGCTGAATCGGTCGGTAATTGTTGTTGTGCGGCCACCACGCCAATGCGAGGAGTATTGCAACTGCCGCCGTCGCGAGAGTGAAACCTGAGCGGGCGATCGGCCGGCCCTTGGTCCGTGTCCACCCCGCCGCCAGGAGACGCCTCAGCATGTTCACGAGGGTGAGGCTGAGGCCGGCAAGGGGCAGGATGAGCAGCGCCACCTGCAGAGCTCCAAAACCACCGAAAAGAAGATTGCCGTGCTGAAAGGCGGTGCTGGTCTTCTCGATCTGGCCGAGCAGGGATTGGACCGCGGTCCCCAGGATCCGAGGCAAATGGAGAAGCATCATGCCGTAGGCGTAAAGGATGAAGACGGCGGTCGCCAGGACCCAGAGGGTGACGACGATGCGCACCCAGGGTTTCAGTTCGGTCACCCGCTTGTCGGGCTTGCGGCCAGGGATGAGGCTGGCGAGCGTCGGCTTGATCCGCGTGAAGATGTCGGGAACCCCGGTCAGGTCACTGATCACGTAGTAGCCGTCCAGTCGCAGGAAGGGAAGGAACTGGTGCAGCATCTCGAATTGCTGGAAGATGATGACAACGAGTAGTGGCTCGAAATGTGTCAAAACGTATGCTCCGAGCGTCAGCAGCATGAAGACGACGTTGAAGTACACGCCTCCCAGGTCGGTGCGAAGCCTGGCACCCTTGCCCAGGCGATAGGCATCGGTCACATCGGTATAAAAGGCTGGCCAGACGATGTAGAGGCCGGCGCCCATGACGCCCGGCTTTCCGCCGCCGTATCGCAATCCCGTGGCATGCCCACATTCGTGGAAGGCTGCCGACACGATGACCAGGCCGAACACCATCAAAAAGAAGATGGGCTGGTTCAGCAGGTTGCGGAAGCTCTGAGCGACACCATGAGCTAGAAAGAGCCAGGCGTCGAGCCCAATCAGCCCGGCGACCACCGACAGCACGAGGATCGGCCAGAAAAGGGGGCGGAAAATCGTGGTGACGGCGTTGACGAGTCCGCGGGGTATGAGTGCAGCCCGAAACTTGAGGGCCAGCATCGGATCCGGCTTCTTCAACTGAGGACTGGAACCGTCCGCCGCCGCCAGAACGCCGAGGGGCCTCAACTTCTTGTCCACCAGGAACTCGACATTCTCGGCCGTGACTCCACGGCCGAAATCGCGGCTCACGGTTTCGGCTATGGCTGAGGATGGCCGCTGCCCGTCTGCCTGCTCCGCGATAAGGTAGAGCAGACGCGGTAGCTGGATCACCTGGCCATCGGCACGCCGGGCAATAAACGGAGGCTCCTTGAAGCCTGATCCCTTGTACTCACCGATTAACTGGATGCCGTCCGCCAGTTTCGGAGCACGGCCATCAGGGTTGGCTCGCTGGCCATCCATGGTTGGCGGCGCATCGACTCGTTCGGACGGCTCAATCACCCGGTGGTTCCCTCCTGTTGGTGATGGTGAAAGAAAGGGCGGCCACAAGCCGCCCTTTCGACAAACAAAAGTTTTCTGGCTAGGTGCTCTGCGTGATGTCGTTGCTCTGCGTCGCGTCGGCAGTCGCCGTCGAATTGTCCGATAGGATGTTTGCCGCAACGGCCGCGTTGACGGGAGCAGCGATGTTGGCGTCGATCAGGGACATGGCCTCCCGATCCGGAAGGTGCTCCCCGCCCTGGGCCTCCAGCTCTTCTTTGGTCATCTGATCCTTCGGCGTGTCGCCTTCGCGGTCCTGGATCGCGACCTCGTTCTGATCCTTCGCCATTTTTTACCTCCTGGTGCTCTAGTTGACTAGGTGCTCTGGCTGATGTCGTTCTGCTGAGTGGCGTCCGCCGTCGCGGTCGAGCCATCGGAAAGCACATTTGCGGCCACCGCGGCGTTGACCGGCGCGGCCACGTTTAGATCGAGAAGGGACATTGCCTCCCGATCCGGAAGCTGCTCGCCGCCCTGGGCCTTGAGCTCGTCCTCGGAAAGCTCCTTCTTCTCGACCGACTTGTCCTGGTATTCGTTACCCATTTAATCCTCCTCAGGTGCTCTGGCTGATGTCGTTGGTCTGCTGCGCGTCTGCGGTTGCCGTGGAATTGTCGGACAACACATTGAGTGCAGCCGCGACGTTCACCGGCGCGGCAACGTTCGCATCGATCAGGGACATTGCCTCGCGGTCGGGGAGCTCCTCGCCACCCTGGGCCTTCAACTCCTCCTCGGACAGTTCCGGCTTCTCGACAACTTCGTCGCGATCGTTCATTCGGTTACCTCCTTGCTATGTGTCGGCTGGTCGTCCACCTGGTTGTCAGTCACGATCTGGGTCTTGCCCCCCCGCTGCACGATCCGATTGGAACTGCGGGTCCGAAGGTGCGTCTCTGATCCCGCCTCGTTGACATTGGCGCTGATGGCTCCGCTCACGCTGCCGGCAATATTCACGCCATCAGACTGGTGCTCAATTCGCCTCTGGATCACTCGACGAATACGCATTTGATTCAAATGCTCCCTGCAGAGTGCCCGGTTACCTGATAGTTCTACCGTACGATAACGGCCCCTAGGCTGTCAACCCACACAGGGTGCCGCGACTATAACTAGATCTTCTAACGCAGGGCTGAGGCGTCTGCCTACGGCTTGCGGCCGGAAACGATCAGGGTGAGGGTCATCATGATCGACTCCGGAGACCCCATGAACCGATCCCGGCCCTGCCGAGCGGACTCCAGCTCGACAGCTGAGACCATTCCCGACCTGACCAGGTCCGTCAGGCGGCCGAGATCGAGTTGGGCCGCGAACGCGTTAAGCCCAACCTCATCACTATGGGCGATCGCCGCCGTCGACTCCAGCTGCTCGAATCCGGACTTTCGAAGGATGCGCCAGAGTTTTCGCCCGATGCGTCGATCCCTTCCCAGGCTCGCGTTGGCGGCTGCGTATCGCCCCATCACCTGCTGCAGCTCGGGAATCGGCGGGTCGGTCAAACCCCACACCGACTCGTCCACGTCGATCACGACCAGGCGTCCGCCAGGCTTGAGAATGCGGTGCGCTTCCTTCGCCGCGGAAATCGGGTCTGCGAGGTGCTGGTAGAGGAATCGGGCGATCACGAAGTCAACCGTGTCGTCGGGCAGGCCGGTGTCGAGGGCCGAGCGGTTGAGCAGGGCCAGGCGGACTCGCCTCGAGGCTGGCTTGTGCCAGGGCATGTAGCGCGGAGTCGAGCTCAACGCCTGTGATCCGGCTGCTGGGGTGGGACTCGAGCAATCGTGCTAGGGCGAAGCCGGCTCCGCTACCGAGATCGACGATTGACATTCCATCCCGCAGCCCGAAGGCCTGGAGTGCCCTGGATTCCTCATTCCAGCTCAGCCGTACCTGCGCCCGGAGCCGTTCAACCTCGCTGTCGAGATCGGCGTGCTCGCGGGCCGCCTCGTAAGACTTCACCGCACTGCTGTCAGGACCGCTTGGGCGCGCGCATCGATTCTCGAGCCTTGACCAAGGCTTCGCGTGCCTGGCTGTCGCTCAGCGCCAGGATCGCCATCGCCAGGTGAGCGGCATTTTTTGCGCCGGCATCGCCGATGGCGACCGTGGCAACCGGGATGCCGGCGGGCATCTGTGCCATCGAGAGCAGGGCGTCGAGACCACCCAGCGTTCCGCCCGACATCGGCACGCCGATCACGGGCAGCACGCTCCAGGCCGCCGCCACCCCGGGGAGATGAGCGGCTCCGCCGGCGGCAGCGATCAGCACCTTGATGCCACGGCTCTCGGCACTTGTTGCCCAGGCGCGACAGCCTTCCGGGTCGCGATGGGCTGAACGGACCACCACCTCGTACTTGACGCCGTAGCCATCGAGCACGTCACAGCACTTCTGCATGGTTGGACGGTCGGACTCGCTGCCCATGACGATGCCTACAACCGGTTGCTCGCTCATGGCAGCGCCGCGACCTCGATCTCTCGCCGGGCGATGTCCGGCCGAAAGGTCACGCCTTCGAACCGGATCCGCTCCGCGTTTCGGTAAGCGCGATCGCGGGCTTCGACGATGGTATCGCCGAGTGCCACCACGGTTAGGACCCGGCCTCCGGCGGTCTGGTATCCGGACGGCCCCGCCTCGGTGCCGCCGTGAAACGCGAACGTATCGCGTTCGATCCGCTCCAGGCCTTCGATCGGCATTCCCACCTCATAAGTTCCGGGATAACCCTTCGAGGTGAGCACCACGCCAACACTCGCGCGGGACGACCATTTCGCCGCCATGCCTGAGAGCTCGCCACGGGTTGCAGCCTCCATCATCGGAAGGAGGTCGCTGTCGAGGCGCGGGAGAACCACCTGGGCCTCGGGGTCACCGAAGCGCGCGTTGAATTCCAGCACCTGGACGCTTTTGTCCGAGACCATGAGACCAGCATAGAGGCAGCCCCGGTAGGGCGTGCCCGCATCGGCAAGCGCCTGGACCACCGGCTCTAAGACCGAGTGGACCGCGGTTTCCGTGTCGGCGACCGAGAAAAACCCGGGCGGTGAGTATCCACCCATACCCCCGGTGTTCGGACCCTGATCGTGGTCCAGCGCGCGCTTGTAGTCACAGGCAGGGGCAAGCGGCACCACATTGCGGCCATCGACCAGCGCCATCAGCGATACCTCGCGGCCATCGATCCTTTCCTCGATAACGATCGAGTCGGCCGCGGAGCCGAGGATGCGCTCCACCATCAGCTGATCGATGGCTCGGAGCGTCTCGTCGGCGTCGCCGGCCACTATCGTTCCCTTTCCCTTTGCCAGGCCGTCGGCCTTGACCACGAAAGCCCGGTTTTCTCCGCGAACGAAATCTTTCGCACGCGCGGCGTCATCGAAGACGTGATGCCCTGGGGTCGCGACGCCGCTGCGCGCCATCAGATCCTTGGCGAAGGCCTTGGAGCTCTCGATCCGGCCGGCTGCCGAGCTCGGGCCGAAAACCAGGCGCCCGGCTTCAGCCAGTGCATCCGCGAGGCCCGCGGCAACCGCTGCCTCTGGGCCGATGACTGTCAGACCGATATCGCGCTCCTTGACGAAGCGGACGATGCCCTTGACGTCGGTGGCCTCGATATCGGTGTTAACGGCGATCGCAGCCGTCGCCGCGTTTCCCGGCGCGCAGTAAACCGCGGTGCTGAGGTCGCTCTGCAGCGCCTTCCAGGTGAGCGCATGCTCGCGAGCGCCGCTCCCCACGATGAGGACTTTCAAGATACTAGCCGGCTATTCCCATTCGATGGTGGAGGGCGGCTTCGACGAGATGTCGTAGACGACGCGATTGATGTCGGGCACCTCGTTCACGATCCGGGTCGAGATGGTTGCGAGGACCTCGTAGGGCAGACGGGCCCAGTCGGCGGTCATGCCGTCTTCGCTCTGCACCGCCCGGATCGCAACCACGTTGCCGTAGGTCCGGTAATCGCCCATCACGCCGACACTCTGCAACGGCGTGAGGATTGCGAAGGACTGCCAGAGGGAGCGATAGAGCCCAGCCTTCTTGATCTCGTCCACCACGATCCAGTCGGCGGCCCGCAACGTCTCGAGACGCGGGCGGGTCACCTCACCCAGGGTGCGCACTGCAAGGCCCGGCCCAGGGAAGGGCTGGCGGTTGACCATGTCGTCGGGCAGGCCGAGCGCCGAGCCGATCGCGCGAACCTCATCCTTGAAGAGGTAGCGGAGCGGTTCGACCAGCTGAAAGCGCAGGTCGGCGGGTAGCCCGCCGACGTTGTGGTGCGTCTTAATGCGGTTGGCGCCAAAGGTGTCGTGACTCGTGCTCTCGATGACATCGGGGTAAAGCGTCCCCTGGGCGAGGTAGTCGATCTGCCGAATCGTCGCCGCCTCTCGCTCGAAAACCCGGATGAAGGTCGCCCCGATTCGGCGCCTCTTTTCCTCAGGATCGACCACGCCCTCCAGCGCCGCGAGGAAGTCTTCGCTGGCGTCGACCACTCTCAGCTCGATGCCCAGGTGGCGCGCCATGACCTCCTCGACCCGGCGACGTTCGTCGCGCCGAAGCAGGCCGTTGTCGACGAAGAGACAGGTGAGGCGGCCCGGCAGGGCGCGGTGAACGAGGGTTGCGCAAACGGCGGAGTCCACCCCGCCCGAGAGCGCACAGAGCACGTGCCCGTCCGCGACGCGCTCCCTGATTGCGCGCAATGCATCCTCTATGAAAGCGGCAGGTTTCCATGTTCCGCGACAGCCGGCCACGGAATAGAGGAAGTTATGCAGGATCTCCTTTCCCTGGCGAGTGTGAATCACCTCAGGGTGGAAGGCGATCCCGAATCGGCCCGCGTCGTCACCCATAGCCGCGATCGGCGAGCTCGACGAATGGGCGAGCCTGCGGAAGCCGGCAGGCGGCTTGAGGATGGTATCGCCGTGACTCATCCAGACCGGCAGGTCCGCCGGCAGATCGCGGAAGATTCCCGCCTCATCGTCGACCTGGACGTGCGCGGGCCCGTACTCCCGGCGGTTACTGGAGGAGACCTCGCCACCGAGCTGGTAGGCGAGCAACTGCATCCCGTAACAGATGCCGAGCACCGGAACCCCGGAGGCGAGGGCCGCCGGGTCGCATAAGGGAGCGCCATCGGCGTAAACGCTCGCCGGGCCTCCCGAAAGGATCAGGGCACGGGGTGATCGCCCGCGGATTGCGGCCCAGGGCGTCGTTCCCGGCACCAACTCGCAGTAGACGCCCGCCTCACGAACACGCCGCGCGATCAGCTGGCTGTACTGGGAGCCAAAGTCGAGCACGAGCACGACCTCCTGGGTGGCCGGTGCCGCAACGAGCGTCGACGAACCGGAGAGGGCTATGTCCCCATCCCGACTTGCTGGGTCTGCTGGAAGAGCTTCCCCTCGCTCTGGATCGCGGGCGCAATGACCAGCTCGGTCCGCTGGAAGTCCGGAAGTGTCCGGGCGCCGCAAACCCCCATCGCCGAGCGTAGCGCGCCCACCAGGTTCTGGGTGCCGTCATCGACGCGCGCCGGGCCGACGAGCACCTCGCGCAGGGTACCTCGCTGTCCCACCCGGATGCGGGTCCCACGCGGAAGGTTCGGATCGGGCGTTGCCATGCCCCAGTGATAGCCGCCGCCGGCGGCCTCGACGGTACCGGCGAAGATGGATCCGATCATCACCGCGTCAGCTCCCGATGCAAAGGCCTTGGCGACATCGCCGCCGACACGCATCCCCCCATCCGTGATCACCTGGACACGCCGGCCGGTCTCGGCCAGGTAGGTCTCGCGGGCAGCTGCGACATCACTGGTGGCCGTCACCTGCGGGACACCGACACCGAGAACCCCGCGCGTTGTGCAGGCAGCCCCTGGACCGACGCCAACCAAGATCCCGGCGATACCGGTCTGCATCAGCTCCAGCGCCGTCTCGTACTCGACGCAGTTCCCCGCCAGCACCGGGATCCTGAGACTGGCGCAAAGTTTTTCAAAGGAGAGTTGCTCGTAGGAGCGCGAGATGTGGCGAGCCGTCAGAACTGTTCCCTGGACGACCAGGCAGTCGGCACCTGCCTCCTGTACGACGGCTGCCCGGCGGCTGGCATGGGCCGGAACTGTTGAGACCGCAATCGGAACGCCAGCCCGCTTGATCGCCGTGATCCTCTCCGCGATCAGGTGCTCCCGGACGGGCGCCTGGTAGACCTTCTGAAGCAGCGCGTTGATGAGCTCGCGCGGCGCCTCCGCGATCTCCCTGAGGACGCTGGTGGGATCGGGGTAACGTGTCTGCAGACCGTCGAGGTTGAGGACCGCGAGGCCTCCCAACCGACCCACCTCGATGGCGAACCTGACGTCGACGACGCCGTCCATCGCCGCAGCGAGGATGGGCACCGCCAGCCGCAGGTTGCCAAAGGACACAGAGGTATCGACCTCGTCTGGGTTGATGGTTACCCGTCCGGGGACGAGGGCGACTTCATCGAAGCCGTAGGCCCTACGGGCCTGCTTGAAGCGGCCGAGCTCAAAGGTCTGCGCGGGTGGCGCCACCACCGACTTGATGGGCGCACGCACACTCATGTCAGCGAACCGCGGAGCTTGTCGATCTCAAGGGTATGCGTGTACCTCGTAACGACCTGGTTTCTCGGCATTATAGCGGGATGGGCCGGATGACGCACGAAAATTTCTCAGAAGCAGACCGCGTTCGAAACGCCCTTCAAGCAGCCGGGGTGGAGTCCCGCATCCAGGAGTTCTCCGCCTCCACCCGTACCGCGCAGGACGCCGCCGCTGCAATCGGCATCTCGGTCAGCCAGATCGTCAAATCCCTGGTCTTTTTTTCAGGAGAGTCTCCGGTCCTCGTCTTGATGTCTGGTAGTAACCGGCTCGACCCGCAGCGGCTGGCCGCCATTACCGGGGCTGAGATCCGCAAAGCCGACGCCGAGACCGTCCGCGGGGTTACCGGCTACGCGATCGGCGGCGTACCTCCGATTGGTTTTCCGACCAGGCTTCTAACCTTCATCGATCTCGACCTGACACGATACGAGACCATCTGGGCAGCCGCGGGCACGCCCAGACATGTGTTTGAGACGACCCCGGACGACCTCGTTCGAGTTACCAGCGGGACCGTGGGGGAACTGAAGCTCGAGTCCTAGGGATAGATGCCGCGGATTGTCGTCGCCTGGGCAACCTTGTCGACCGCCAGGACGTAGGCTGCCGTCCGCATGTTCACCTTTTTCTCCAGGCTGACGCCCAGCACCGAATCAAACGCCTTGAGCATGATTCGCTCCAGGCGCTCATTGATGTCGTGCTCGTCCCAGAAGAACTCCTGCAAATCTTGGACCCACTCGAAGTAGGACACCGTGACTCCGCCGGCGTTGGCCAGGATGTCGGGAATGACGAACTGGCCGTTGTCGTACAGGATCTCGTCCGCTTCGGGCGAGGTCGGCCCATTGGCCCCCTCGCAGATCACCTTTGCCTTGATACGGTGGGCGTTGCCGATGTGAATCTGGTTCTCCAGCGCCGCCGGAACGAGGACGGTCACCGGCAGCTCAAGCAGCTCCGCGTTCGTGATCGTCTCGCAGACGGCCTGCCTCAGCCGGCCGTTGAGTTCCTTCTCCCTGACCACCTCGTCGAGGATGATTCCGCCGTCGTTGTAGCAGGCGCTGTTGGAATCGCTCACGGCGATCACCCGGCATCCCTTTTCAGCGAGCAGCCTGGCCGTGGTGTAGCCAACGTTTCCAACTCCCTGGACGGCGACCGTAGCGTCCTCGGGCCGGATGTTCAGATGCCTGAGCGCAGCCATCGTGGTCAGCATGCAGCCACGGCCGGTCGCCTCCGGGCGGCCCTCGGACCCTCCGATACCGAGTGGTTTACCGGTCACCACCGCCGGCACTGAATGGCCGGCATGCATGCTGATCGTGTCCATCATCCAGGCCATGATCTGGGCATTCGTGTTGACGTCGGGGGCGGGAATATCGCGGTCGGGCCCGATCATCATGCTGATTTCGCTGGTATAGCGCCGGGTCAGGTTCTCCAGCTCGTTACGACTCAGTCGCTTGGGATCGAGGACGACGCCGCCCTTGGCTCCGCCGTACGGAATCCCGACGACGGCGCACTTCCAGGTCATCCACATGGCCAGGGCCTTGACCTCTTCGATCGTCACACCCGGGTGGTACCGGATGCCACCCTTGGCCGGCCCACGGTCGATATTGTGGTGCACCCGAAAACCCTTGAACATCTCGATCGATTGATCGTCCATCAGGACCGGGAAGGTGACGGTCAACTCCCGCTTGCATTCGCGGAGGACTCGCCCCATGTTCGGGTCGAGGCCCAGGACATTGGCCGCGATGTCGAACTGCTGCTGAGCGATCAACCAGGGATTGGCGTGACCCGGATCCGCTTCGGCAAACCCCTTTTTGGGGGCAGCCTCCAACTTTTGAGCCATTGTTCCTCCTGCCTCTTGACGATCGTGCCCGGAAACGGCATTCATTACACTACACGGCACCGTGACGCCGCGGATGACCGTGCTGGCGAGCGTTTCGCTTGCCACTTTTCTCGTGGCCGGGGTTGCCGCCACCCAGTTCCGCAGCCAGCCCCTCCCCCCTTCGAACCGCTTTGCCCGTGACGAGGCGCTTCGGAAGAGCGTCAACGGGCTCGAGGACCAGAACCGGCAGTTGAAGGCTCGGGTCCAGGGACTCCAGGCGCAGGTCAAGGCACGGGAGGATGAAAGCGCGCAGCGGTCCAGCGCCGCCCAGCAGGTCAATGCCCAGCTGGACGATCAGAAGGTCGTCGTCGGCCTGGTGGCCCTGCACGGACCCGGCATAACCGTCACGCTCCACGATGGCACCGATCCCAACAATCCCGCGGACCAATCGCTCGGCTGGGTGATCCACTACCAGGATCTCCAGGACATCGTGAACCTGCTGTGGGCAAGCGGCGCCGAGGGGGTCGCGGTCAACGGCCAGCGCGTGGTGCCCTCGACATCCTTCTTCTATGCCGGGGTCAATATCCTGCTCAATAACGCCAGCCGGATCACCGGGCCCTACACCGTCACCGCGCTCGGCGATCCGCCAACCCTGACGCGTGCGCTTGCCAATCGTGACCAGCTCGCCGAACTCAAAAGCCGGAGCCGAATCTACGGGCTGGGGCTCTCCTGGCTGCGCGGCACCCGCCTCGCCCTTCCCCGCTATGACGCCACCTTCCTCTTGAGATATGCACAGCCCCTCAGCTGACCGCACCACCCGGGCTCAGCGGCTGATCGTGGTCAGCCTCATCGCCCTGGCGTTCGGCTTCCTCATCGTGGTCCAGCTGCGCTCCCAGGCGGTGGTCACCCGAACGCTGGCCTCCCAGGACGACACCAGCGTTGCTCTCCTGATCAACGACTTGAACCGCGCCAACAACCAGCTGATCCAGCAGAGCGCAGCCCTGACCCAGCAGGAGGCAGCCCTCCAGCAGGCGCTGGTGGCGGGCGGCACCGACTCCAAGTCCATCGAAAAGGAGCTAACCGTGTTGCGGGAAGTGGCCGGCGAGGTACCGGTTCACGGGCCGGGTATTGAAATTCACATCGACGGGTCGATCATGGACTTCGAGTTGCAGGACGCCCTCAACAGCCTGCGGAACGCGGGCGCCGAGGCCTTCTCCCTCAACGGCAACCGGATCGTCAGCAGCACACCGATCCAGACCAGGGGCCAGCTACTAACAATCGGTGGCAACACCGTCCGTGCCCCCTACGTCCTGCTCGCGATCGGAGACCCGGACCAGTTGTTCGCCGCAGCCGAGGTTGCCGTCACCAGCCTGCAAACCAGGCTGCAGGTCGACATCGGCCGCAAGCCGGATCTCGCCATCACCGAAGTGATCACGCCCCACCCCCTTATCTACGCCCAGCTCGGCCAGTAGGATGGACTCGTGACGCGTGTCGTCGAGCTCCGCAGCGATACCTTCACCCTCCCGACTGATGAGATGCGCCAGGCGATGACGGCGGCCC
>Ga0207416_1004471_pt1 | contig 12125 bp, 12 predicted proteins | sample PaiPotPPM11metaG_FD_184107 | JGI IMG/M metagenome (GOLD analysis project Ga0207416, IMG submission 184107) | Iron sulfur acid spring bacterial and archeal communities from Banff, Canada, to study Microbial Dark Matter (Phase II) - Paint Pots PPM... ...
ACTGGCTGATCACGCACGGCGTCTATTCGGCAACCCAGCACGTCGCGTTCATGACGTTCAACGTCGTCGCCGATATTACGTTCGACCAATTTACGTTCCCCACGGTTCCTCCGGACCCCGCGCTCGCGTCCTCGCCGACGCCGAGCCCTTCCGGCGCCCCCACCGGCCCGGGCGCGGCGAGGCCTTCTGTTCGAATTCGCTGAGGTGCCGCGTTCGAAACCCGCACCTGGTTCGGCGGATTTGAGTAATCGAGGAGCAATATGTATGAAGCAGACAAAAACCGTGAAGCACGGCAACTCTCGCCGACAACCGAAGCCACAGAAGAGCGTGTTGCGGAGGCTCGCAAGAGTCCAGAACCCTCTAAAGCAGAGTGGACTAAAGCCTATGAGGTCTCCAAAGACGAGAAGACCGGAGCTATCTCCTATAGCCGAGAGGGTGAAGAACGCATCCGCGACGATGGCAAACAAATCCAGACGGCCAACGATCCGCAGAGCATCAAAGACGGCGTGAAGCTCGCTATCGAGCAATCCAAAGAGCAGGGTAAGAAGTTCCAGATCGCGGCTCAGGACCCCGAAAAACGGCAGCAAATCTGGAAGGAACTCGTGCGACAAGACGGGGTCAAACACGTCAAGGTTCGTGAACATGAGGCAAAAGAATTTGAATCTGCCGTGCATGACGTCGTGCACGAAAAATATGCGATGGAAAAAGAAGCCAGGCAGCACGAGCAAGAGAAAGAAAAAGAACAAGAGAAAGAAAAAGAACAAGATCACGAAGCGGAAAAATAGACAGCACAACAAAAAGAAACAGAGCCCCACGAGAGGAGTGAAAACTCGCGGGGCTCTGTTTCATCGCTCGCAGGGAAATCCACTAACCTGCAAGCGAAACCGATTATCGGCGGTGCAGATATCTCATGATGGAGGATGCCATGCTGCCTGCCTGATGCGCTCGAAGCAGCGGATTAACTTTGACACCGCCCCCTCCTGCGGACTTCCGTGGAGCGCTGTTTTGAGGGCCATTTCCACCCCTCAACCAACCCAGCAATCGTAGTAAATCCGGATTCACGGTGCGCATACCGATTCCGGCATTGTTAACGAGGACGTCGATACCGCCCCAGCGCTGCACGAGTTGCGCGACGCCGCCTCGAATCGATGCTTCGTCGCGGACGTCCATCAGCACGCCGAGGCATTCGCCCGACAATGCCTTCACCGATTCGAGCGCTCCGTCGATCTTGCGTTGATCGCGGCCTGCGATGGCAATGCGCGCGCCCGCTTCTGCCAGCGCCTGCGCCATCGCAGGGCCCAATCCGCTCGTCGCGCCGGTGACGAGGACTCGTTTAGCTGAAACTCCTACGTACGTTTTCAAACCCTTAGCATTCCTTTCAGTTCCGCCAATTCGGAGAGAATCAGGTCAAGCTTATGTTCGGTCTTGTGCTCGGAGAGCGTATCGAGCGCCATGCCGACGCCGTGCGCGAGTGCGCGCAGCGCATCGGATTCATCCGGTGCATACGATTCGCCTTCGCGCTTCGGAGCGCAAACCAGGGCGCCAATCAACCTCCCGCGCGAGACCATGGGGAAGGCCATGTCTCCGCGCAAAGCCGAGTGTGGCTGCGTATGCAAATCGACCGGCTTGTGCCACGCGCGCATCGCCACGATTGCGGGGTCGTTCTCGTCAAGCGACGTGCTGCTATCGAAGAGCAAAATCGATGCATCGCCCGCATCGGTGTGATCGCGAACCTCTTGGGCGGCCCGTTCCAGCAAGGTCGAGCGATCGGTGATGAACGCAGCTTCGTGCGCGAACTTGCGTAGCGCGGCTTCGTCTTCGTGGCGCTTGCGGAAGAAAACGCGGTCGACGAAACGATCGACGTAGGTGTGAATGTAGCGCATCGAAAGTCCGAGCGCGAGCACAACGGCGGCTCCGATGATGGCGCTCGTCGTATGGCTCGCATTTACGAGCCATGCGCTCGCGGCCCATTCGACCAGAACGAACGTGCCCACGACGATGGCTGAAATGACGGCAAAGACCGCAGCGCGGTTCAGCGCGAAACCGACGTCGAGCAGGCGTCGGTTCAGCGCAACGTACATCAGCGTGGCTGGGGTCGCAAAATCGATCACGCTTGCGACATAGTAGGGGAAGTAGGACAGCGCGTAGCTCGTTGAGACGCCTTGGAACGCCTCACCTCCGTATCCGGCCAATATCAGCAACGCTGGAGGCACGAGCGACCAAATGGCGCGTTGGCGGTCGGCGCCGGTTGCGGCGGCGATACTCAGAACGGTGCAGATGATCGCGCAAAGAAACGCAAGGACGAACGGGAGCCCCGACCACGGCGAGCTGAGCGCGATGGGATCCAACTGCAACGTCGTGACCGCGACGATTCTTGCAATGCCAAGCGCCATCGATACTGCGAGAAATGCGTAGCAGCCCCATTGCGCGTACGTTCGAAGGCGAGAGCGCGGTTCGGCGAAGCATCCGGCCGTCGCGGCCCAAAAGGCGAGACAGAGCGTACCAACGACGTTTCCTAACCCGAACAGGACGTACGCCCACGTCGCCGTCGCGCCGATGAATCGTGGCCCGGTTACTTCCCACAGCCCGTAGGACACCAGCACCAAGCAAAGCAGTCGCATCTCCCGTAAGCTTGCGCGACGCCACGCGATCAACGCCGCAAACGTGAGCAGCCAGACCGTGCCGAGGCGAATCGGCGAAAGCGCCCAGCGATTCGCCAGCGGTTGCGTGCCCGGCTCGATCGTCAGGCGCTCTTGGGAAGCGTCTCGCCGCACGAGCACGGTGACGGGATGCGCGACGATCGGTTGGCCGAACAGCCAAAAACGCTCGAGCGGCGGGTTCGCACGAATATCGATGCGATCGCCCACGCGCAGACCTGCGCGATCCGACGGGCCGCCGGGATTGATCGTCTGAACGCGAAGCTCGAACGGCGCAGAGGACGCTCCGACCGTGTTTCCCCATAAGCCCACAAAGGGCGGTGCGCCACCGACGCCGGTGAACATGAGCAGGCCGACGAGCGCAAGGATCGACAATGCCGCGCACGATGCGAGCAATAGCACGCGCCAAACGTTTAAACGGGTATTCCCCATATGACCGCGCCTTTCGTGCCAGATTGCCGTTTTCCGGCCTCGCGGGGCGCGGCCCGGCGATGTGATTCGGGGTTTGGACCCCATTGGGGACGCAAGAGACGGACTTCTGCGCCGCCGAATGCCGAAAAAGCCGATTGGGTGCACGGAAGGGCGCGGCTCTCCCGTCGTTCACCGTGGCCGGGGTGCTCATGTTGCCGTTGCCATTGGAGGCGATCGCAACGTGGCAATTCTCTGCATGATCTCCGCGAACAACGCTCGTGGGATCGCAACCTCGGCCATCTGGAACGCGACATAGCGACCGTGGCTGACGACCTTGGCACCGATCTTGATCAGTTTCTCACGCAGGCTCGTGAGCGACCACTTTTCAATCGCTTCGGGTATCGCGAGCGTGCGTAGGAAGTTCCCGAGATTGTAGGCGAGCGCATGAAGCTGCAGGCGAACGGCGTTTGCATTGAACGAGCTACACGAAAGGCGCGTCCACTTGATCGCGCCTTTGCCCTCTTTTATCCATTGCTCGGCCGTCCCGCGCTTGTTGTAAAACCCGACGATATTCTTCGATGAGTAGCTCAAGTTGGTGACGATGAATCCGACGCGGGGGAACAACTCTCCGAGATGCCATTCCACTTTGGAGACGACCCGACGCGGATGAGACCAACTCGCCGCCTTGTAGTGAAAGCTCTTGTAGAGTCGCTGGACACGATGCGGCGGTCGCCCGACCGGTCGTTTGAGGAGATCGCTGATTCGCGCTTGGAGAATCTGATTTGCCGGAAGGCGGATCGCGTATTCGATGCCCTCAGCTTCGAGGAACTCGTACATGTTCGGCTGGGCGAAGGCGGCGTCGCCTCGAAATGCGATTGTTTCCACCGTTCCTCGGTAGCGCGCAATGATCGGCTTGAGAACGTCTTCCCACCCATCGGCACTGTGCACGTTGCCGGGTCTGAGGGCGCATCGTTCCACATCCCCGAATTGGTTGAACACGAAGAGCGGATGGTAGCAGGTGCAACCGAAATGCCCGTTCCACACGCTCTTCTCTTGATCGCCATGCGTTGGACTGACGCTCGAATCCATATCAAGCACGACGCGCTTGCATGAACGGCGCTTCGCAACCTGGTCAATCCAATGACCGGAGAGATCGGTGAGCGTTGCGAGGTTTTCAGGCTTTGCCAGCCAGTTCGTTTCGAACCGCCCCATCTGACTTGGCGACGCTCCCGAACCTTTCGCTGCTTTGCCACCGATGATCCAGCGCATAGCAGGATCGTGGCGTAAGCGCAAGGCGTCGTTCACGTCTTCGTATCCCGCAAGTCTGCCGAAGACGGATTGGCGGAACATCCCGACGAGGGCGTGCCGACCGTTCTTCCCCGTGCGTGAATCGGCGAGAAGTTTACCGGCTGCCGGAGTCAATCCAAGTGCATCATCGAGTTCGCGATACGCGAGCAAACCTGCATCCGACGTGACGACCGAGCCGCGAAACTCAAACATGATACGACGGTCGAAATCGGGCCTCAGAATGCCGTCCTGAGCTTCACCCGTCGGGTTCGTCATTGTGGCGTCACATCATCAGCGTAAATCACTTGCTGATTATAGCAAATTCGCTACAACTACGCATCGATTTTGTAAATCATCCGGAGAATGCGGGATGAAGATAGGCATTATCGGTTCTGGTAACATCGGCGCTGCGCTGACACGCCGCTTTCGCGCAACCGGACACGAGGTTGCCGTAGCTAATTCCCGCGGACCCGACACGCTGCAAGGTCTTGCCGCGGAGACGGGAGCCAAGGCGGTAACTACGCGGGACGCGGCTCGGGGCAGGGATGTCGTCATCGTCACTATTCCAGAACGACACGTTGCCGATCTTCCGGCGGATTTGTTCTCCGGCGTTCCCGACGATGTCGTCGTCGTGGATACCGGAAATTACTATCCGCGTCAGCGCGATGGCCGCATCGAACCGATCGAGAACGGCATGACGGAGAGCGGTTGGGTTGCGCAACAACTGCATCGGCCCGTGGTCAAAGCCTTCAATAACATGTACGCGCAACATCTTCTTGAACATGGAAAGCCCAAAGGGACGCCGGGGCGCATCGCGTTGCCCGTAGCCGGCGACGATCCTAGGGCGAAGGCCATCGTCATGCGGTTGATCGACGACATCGGCTTCGATCCGATCGACAGTGGGAGTATCGCGGATTCGTGGCGGCAGCAGCCCGGATCACCGGTGTATGCCAACGACTTCGAAGCGGACGGCGTGCGGCGCGCATTATCGCAGGCGGAGCAAGAACGAAAGCCCGAGTGGCGTGGAACCGCAAACAGCCCGGGCACATTTGAAACGCCGGCCTAAAGAAAAGGACGCAGCGCTTGCGGCGACGTTGAAAGCCTTGATGAGCGTTCCGAGGCTAGGCAAAGAACTAGGACATCAAAGGGACCCGGTCGTTGACCGAGTCCCTTTGACGTAGATGGCGGAGAGGGAGAGATTCGAACTCTCGGAACGCTCATCACGTTCGTCCGCTTTCGAGGCGGGTGCCATCAACCACTCGACCACCTCTCCGTGGCTCGGATTGAGTTTCCGAAGCGTGCGTTACTACAGCGTCGGGGCTTTGAAACCTTCTTCTGCGGTGGGTTGGCGCTTGGCGCGGAAGAAGCGCTGGAGCTGGTCGGAGGCTTCGCTTTCTAGTATTCCGGCGGTTACTTCGAGCCGGTGATTGGTTTGCGGCGAGCGTAGGATGTCGAAGGCGCCGCCGTCGGCACCGCCTTTGGGGTCGCGCGCACCGTAGACGACCCGTTTGATGCGCGCGGCGATGATGGCGCCGGCACACATGACGCAGGGCTCTTTCGTGACGTACAGCGTTGCTTCTGAGAGGCGCCAAACCCCGAGCGCTTCGCAGGCTTGGCGAATGAGCAGCATTTCGGCATGAGCGGTGGCGTCGGGCCGGGACTCTTTCTCGTTCTTGGCTTCGAGCCGCAGGTTGCCGCTGATCAGGACCGCGCCGATCGGCACCTCGCCGCAGGCTGCCGCGGCGGCGGCGAGCTCTAGGGCGCGCCTCAGATGGGCCTCGTCATCGGGGGTCTGCGGTGCTTCGGATTCGTTCATGCTATATCGGGAAGATGGTGCGCCCGGAGGGATTCGAACCCACGGCCTCTGCCTTCGGAGGGCAGCGCTCTATCCAGCTGAGCTACGGGCGCCCGTCAAGTCCGTCTGGTAACGGACCGGTAGTCGGGATGTGTTTGAAGAGATCCAGCTTATGGTCCACGAGGCCACGGTAGAATTTGCGCACGCAATCGGGATGCCCGAAGAAATACGTTCTCGCATACGCGAGATCGTCGCCCGAACTATCCGGAACGTAATGCGAGATCTCGATCTCCTCCATCTGCCCGCGATCGACCGGATGGGGGCAGAAATCGCACGGAATCGTTGACATGGGCTACAGCGTACCTCAGAGAGCGTCGTGGCCGCCATAGCTTAGGCGGCCACTCCCCTCAAAACATGGTGACTCGGGCAAGATTCGAACTTGCGACCAAGGGCTTATGAGTCCCCTGCTCTACCACTGAGCTACCGAGCCGGAAAATCGTCTTTTCGACACCGCAGTGTACCAAAACCCTCTCGCAAGGTGCAACTACCCCGGCCGTATAACCGACCGCTCTATAGATCGCTTCAGCGATAGAGGGGTGTCCATGCGGGTGGTTTTACAGCACGTTCTTTCTGCCGTGGTGGCTTTTGCATTGCTCGGCGGCGCCCTTGCGCCGCTGCCGGCACGAGCCGACGATGCGGCCGCGTTATTAGCCAAACATCGCGCTTACGTCGGCTGGCAATTGGGAGACGGCAGCGTCCCCGGCTTGCAGCTAACGCGCGAATTTCGGACGTCCAAGGGCAAGCTAACCCAGCGCGCGACGGAGATTCGCGCCGGGATGCTCCTTCGGCGCGACTATAGCGACGCCAAAACGGGCCTGACCGACTCGTTGGGCTTCACCGGACACGTTTTCTGGGAGACGAACTATAACGGCTTCGTCACGCCGATCGTCGGTACGGGAGCAAGTTTCCAATTAGCGGTCGACGTGTTGCTTTCCGAGGGAACGAGCGAACTACCGGGGACGCTGCACGGCACCGGAACGGTCGACGGCAAGACCTATCCGATCGTTCGCGTCGCGATGGGCGGCGCGACCCCCATCGATCTCTATGTCGATCCGCAAACCGGAGCCTACGTCCGGGCGGTCGTCGACCCCGGCGGAAGCGAGGAAACGTCATATACGATCGCATCGTATATGACGATCGCGCCCGGCAAACGGATGATCGGCTCGTTTCGCATCGGCGATGGCGGAGGTATCTTTACCTATACGAAATCGCACATCGATCCCGCGGTAACCGCCGCCGAATTGCATCCTCCCGCACCCCAAGCACGATGGGCGTTCACCAACGATCGCCCGTTCAAGATCCAAGTCACCGGCGACCGCATCTACGTTGATGCGACGGTCAACGGCGTGCTTGGAACCTTTATTTTGGACACCGGCGATTCCGGCATAACCCTTACAGATCAGTTCGCAGATCGCGCCAAGGTCGCGAGCATCACCGACTCCTCCGCTTGGGGTATCGGCGGCGTATTCAAAACGCGAACGCGTCGAGCGAAAACCATCGAGATCGGCGGCAATACGCTTTCGAATACGATCGTACAGACCTACAATAACCAGTACCCGCGCAAGTCCGATCGCGTTAACCCGGATGGGTTGATCGGGTTCGATCTGCTTGCCGGCGCGATGGTTACGCTCGATACGGCGAACCAGACCATGCAGATTCAGAACCCTGCAACGGCAAGTCTCAATACGTCGGCCGGCCTCCCGTTGCTGGTCGAGCTTAGCAGCGACACGCCTTCGGTGCCCGTTACGTTGGATCACAAGGTAACGATCGAGGCGACGTTCGATACCGGCGATCCGTCGTTGATTATTTTTTCCGCGGATTTACTCGATCACGGCCTGACGATTCTGACTGGTCGCGCGATCGTCGGGGGCATGGGAGGCACCGAATTGATGCGGTGCGGACAGATCGACTCCATTAACCTCGGCCCGATCGTTTATCAAACGCCGGTCGCGTGCGCTTCGCACGAATTCTCGAAACACGCCGGGCTGATCGGTCTAGATTTTCTACGCCACTTCAATTTTATCTTCGACTACCCACAATCGATTATCGTCATGACGCCGCATAAGCAATAACGTCGTAGTATTGCGAAACCGTGCAAAAACGGGCTTCGCATTGCGAAGCCCGTTTTGCTGATGGTGCGGTCGGAGGGACTCGAACCCCCAACCTACAAGTTCGTAGCCTGTTGCTCTATCCAATTGAGCTACGACCGCACGCCTCGCCCTGCGGCGACCTTCCCGGATACGTCGTATCGACGTTTTTTCCTTCCGGTGCATCGATTCGGAGAGGGAGGGATTCGAACCCTCGATACGCTTTTGGCGTATGCTCATTTAGCAAACGAGTGCCTTCAGCCGCTCGGCCACCTCTCCGCGATCGCACCCCGGGGAGGTGCGCCGACGACTATACCACATCGGCGCTGCGCTCACCTATCGGACTTCTGTCGCTTTGGCTCACTCTTTCGGAGCGGTCGGCCCTTCGAGCGGCTGTTCTTCAACGAATTCTGCGTGCACCGGAGCCGCATGGACCGGCACCGGGGATACCACAACGGGCGGGGCCGTGCGACGCCGTCCCAGCAATGCGTCGATGCCCAGCATTCGTCCCGTCGGCAACACCACATTGATCGCGGAAAGCGCGAGCATGGCGGCATCCATTCCGGCGATACCCTCCACCGATCCGAAAGCGCCCTTCGCCGCCATGTAATTCAACGTGAGCAGCACGCCCACGAATCCGCCGAGGCGCGTGAAAACGCCCAACAGCAACGCACAGCCCGTCAGCACTTCACCTAAACGCACGAGTTCGGCGAAGATCGAGATGTTCGGTTGCACGACATTGACGAGAAATTCGTGATACGGCCCCGTCGTCGACGTCGCAGCCTTTGCGATAAATCCAACGATAAAGCCGTTTGGCGGCATAAACGTCGTACTTTGGGTGAACTTTCCAACCCCGTGGACGATCCATGCGGCGCCGGTGAATATGCGTAGCAGGGCTAGCCAGAATGCGTAGGTCTTCGGTGAGGGCAAGGTCATGCGGATATCGGCTCCTTTTGCACGCGCGCGATGCGCGCGATCAGTTGCGCCGCCGCAAGAGCGGCTTGAGGGTGGGCGGTACGCCGCTGCGCACCGATCATGTCACGGCGTTGCTCGCCATCGAATACGCGCGTTATCACGGCAGGTAGTTCGTCCATGTCCGCGCGAACCGCCGCACCCCATTCGACCAACAGTTGCGCGTTGCGTTCTTCTTGGCCGGGCAGCGGTTTACACAGGACCATCGGGATCTGCGCGCAGAGGGCCTCGGCCGTACTGAGGCCGCCCGGCTTGGTGACGAACGCATCGCACGCGTGCATGTAATCGTAGACGTTATCGACGAAGCGCAGGACGCGCACCGGGTAGGTTGCCGAAGCCGCCGCCTCGAGGACGCGCCGTTCGACGCGACGGCTGTTACCGACGATCACAACCGCCCCAATCGGCGTCTCGATGCGTTCGAGCGACCGAAGCATTTGCTCGAGCGGACCGATACCCAAGCCCCCGCCCATCATCAGCACGAGTTTACGAGCGCGCGGAAGCCCGAGCCGTTCGCGCAGCAGTTCCTGGGGCTCGTCGCTCGGTGCAAAGCGCGGATTCACGGGGATTCCCGTCACGGCCACCCTCGAAGCTTCGACGCCGCGCGCAAGCATGACTTCGCGAATTGCCTGAGTCGATACCGCATAACCGTCCACGTTCTGATGGATCCAAAATCCGTGGACGGCGAAATCGGTTAAGACTCCGACGACCGGTGGCGCATCGTCGTACAGCCGCTTATACTCGGCCATGGCACCGCATGGAAAGGCATGAGTGCAGACCACCACGTCGGGCCGCTCTTGCTCGATGAGCGGGCGCAGGTTACCGGCCGTAAATTGGTGCGCCCAGGTGCGAAATGGCCCCACCTCCGTGGCACGCTCGGCGCGGTCGTAGACGTAGCGATAGAGTTGCGGAATCGTTTTAACCATACGCAAATACCCGTCCGAAACCACGCGGGAGACGACGAGCGCGGCGTATTGGTAGGAATCGACAACCTGCGTGTGCGCCTCGGGATCGATGCTGCGCAGTGCCGCGCAGACCGCATTTGCCGCCGAAACGTGGCCGGCGCCGACGCTCGCCGAAAGAACGAGAACGCGAATTAGGCCTCGCCCCCGTCGTCGCCGGCTTCTTCCGCAAAGACCAGGAATTCATCGAGAATCTCCTGTGCGAGATCTTCGTCTTCGAGCAGATTGCCTTCGAGATCGGTGACGATGAATTCGCTCTCGCCTTCTTCGTCTTCGGGTTCGTGCATGAGCACCGCGTACGATGCGCCGTCATCGGGATCTTCGAGAATTCCGACGACTTCGAACGGTAATTCGGTACCCTCTTTGGTTTCGATATGGAGCACCTCGCTCAGTTCGAGCGGTCCGCTCTTGGCTTCACCGTTGTTGGACGACATGGGGATGCTCCTATTTTAAGCAGCGGGCGACGTTGGCTTGGTGTTGTTCTAGCGTCTTCGCGAAGACGTGGTGGCCTCCGCCACAGTAGACGTAATAGAGGGCATCGGTCTTCGCCGGATGCAGGGCCGCTTCCAGCGATGGTAACCCGGGATTGGCGATCGGCGTGGGGGGCAGCCCCTCGTGGAGGTAGGTATTATAGGGCGACTCGATCTTCAGGTCGGCGTAGGAGAGTTCCGCCTTGTGATGCGGGAGGGCGTATTCGATGGTGGCATCGATCTGCAAGGGCATGTGCGCCCGCAGCCGATTGTAGATGACCCCGGCGATGATCGGGCGATCGGCATCGATCTTGGCCTCGCGTTCAACCAAGGATGCGACCGTGACCGCCTGCGGCACCGTCACGTGGAGCGCTGCCGCTCGCCGGGCAGCGTCGGCCGGAAGCTCCTTGAAGAACTGCCCCGTCAGCATCGCCACGATCTGCGAGGGTGTCGCGGCTACGTCGACCAGGTAGGTGCTGGGGAAGAGATAGCCCTCCAGGTTCGGGGTGCGCGTACCATCGACGTTCAGCCCAGTGGTTGCGAAGCGGCGTTCGAGCATTGCGGCACTTGCGATGCCTTCGTCTTGCAATCGCTGCGCGATCTGCCGGTCGGTAAATCCCTCCGGGAACGTCACCCAGCGCGCAATCTGTGCTCCGCCCGTACGCAGTTCCTGGAGGATCTCATTTTGGCTCTGGTGCGGGGCAAACCGGTATGCGCCCGCTCGCACGTCTTCTTCGCTACCTTGGAGGCGCGCAAGCAACCGAAAGGCCAGGCCGTTTGCGATCACGCGGTTGTTCGAAAGCTCCTGGGCGATATCGGCCAGCGACGAACCCCGGACGATGATGACTTGATCGGGTACGGCAGGCAAGGAGCGGTCCCCAAACGCCGCGTACGCAAACCAGGCGGCGATCGAGGCGGCCACGAGAACGACGGCGGTCGCGAGCGTTGCGAGGGTTCGCAGGAGTACGCGCATCAGCGCGACTCGTTTCGACGCCGCGATAGAAACGTCTCCAAAATGAGCGCGGCCGCCATCTTATCTACCACTCCTTTGCGTTTCTTGCGCGACACATCCGCGGCGATCAACGTCTTGGTCGCTTGCGCGGTGGTCATGCGCTCGTCTACGCGGTGGACGCGCCCCGCATAGATCCGCGCGAGTTGTTCGATGAACGCGTCCATCTTTTGAGCCGCGATCCCGCGCTCCCCCGAGAGCGCGACCGGATCGCCGATCACCAAATCGGTCACGGCGTACGACGTAAGATACTCCGCGAGTCGCTCCAAATCGGCATTGAGCGTGGAGCGCTCGACCGTTCCGACGGGCAAGGCGAACGTTCCGCTCGGGTCGGCAATCGCGACGCCGATCCGCTTGGTGCCGACGTCGAGCGCCATCACGCTCATCGGATGCTCGCTTTCGGGCGGCGCCCCAAGTG
>Ga0207416_1004473_pt1 | contig 12121 bp, 11 predicted proteins | sample PaiPotPPM11metaG_FD_184107 | JGI IMG/M metagenome (GOLD analysis project Ga0207416, IMG submission 184107) | Iron sulfur acid spring bacterial and archeal communities from Banff, Canada, to study Microbial Dark Matter (Phase II) - Paint Pots PPM... ...
CCGCTTGCAGCATTCAACGATGTGCGGGTGGACAACGCTGCGCTCAACGATTTTTCTAATAGCGATCACAAACTCACGATAGTTCGGCTCAACGATGCGACCCATCTGGGCTCGTTGCGCAGCGACATACTGACACAGGCTCTTTAGAACGCTATTTCTCGTCCCGCCGTTTTCGGTAAACACCGATTGAAGCCGCCGCGAGAATGAGAGCAAAGACGCCAGCGGCCACGTATACTATCGAAAGGGGAATCGCATACGCTGGAAGCGTCATGTGCTTTAGCGCGCAGCGGTTGCGACGTTGGCTGTGAGAAGTTTCTCAATGCGATCAAACCCCTCACGCAGCTTGTCCATGGACGTGGCGTACGAAATGCGCACGTGCTCGGGCGAGCCGAAGCTGCTGCCGGGTACGATTGCGACCCTCGCCTCGTCGAGTATCGCAAGACAGAGATCGTCTGTCGTCTCCACCTTGCGGCCGCCAATCGTCTGGCCGAACAGCTTCGTGACGTTCGGAAACACATAGAATGCGCCCGAGGGGACGACTTCGAGCTCGAACCCCGGGATTGAACGTAATCGTTCCATCGCGAAACGGCGCCGCTTGTCGAACTCCTCGCGCATCGTCGTGATGAAGCTTCGGTCGCCCTTGAGGCCGGCGAGCGCCGCCTTTTGCGTGATGGATGAAGGCCCAGACGTCGAATGGCTTTGCAGCTCGGTCATCGCTTTGGCGAGCGGCTTCGGCGACGCCGTATAGCCCAGCCGCCAGCCGGTCATTGCATAGGCTTTTGAAAATCCGTTCACGGTGATCGTTCGCGCTCGTACCTCGGGTCCGAGCATGGCCATGCACACGACTTCCTTGCCATCGTATGTGAGGCGCTCGTAAATCTCGTCGCTAATGATCATGAGGTTATTGCGTACCGCAACGTCGGCGATTGCTTGCAGCTTCTCGCGCGAATAGACGACGCCGGTCGGATTGCTCGGATTGTTGAGATTGATCGCCTTCGTCTTGGCGGTCAATGCGCGCTCGATCATGTCCGGGATCAGCTCGAAACCGGTTGAAGCGTCTGTCTTGACGATCACGGGCGTGCCGCCCGAAATCTTTGCCATCTCGGGGTAGCTGACCCAATACGGCGCCTGAATGATGACTTCGTCACCCGGGTCGAGAAGCACCATGAAGACATTGAAGAGCGAGTGCTTCGCGCCGTTGGAGACGACGATCTCGTCCGCCGAGTAATCCAGCCCGTTTTCGCGCCGCAACTTATCGGCGATCGCTTCGCGCAGCTCAACAATGCCCGCGGCCGCCGTATATTTCGTAAACCCTTGATCGATCGCTGTCCGGCCGCCGGCTTTGGCGGTCTCCGGCGTATCGAAGTCAGGTTCACCAACGCTGAGGTTGACGACGTCGACGCCTTCGGCGATCAGCTTCTTGGCACGTCCATCGATGGCCATCGTCGGCGAGGGAGAAAGATTTTTCGCGCGAGTGTTCAGCATGAGGGGAGATTAGAGACGTGCGGTGCTCGTCCTTCAGATGGGCGGAAGCGGTTCACCAAAACGATATACCGCGCTGCGCACCGTGTCGCCGTTGAGCCGCACGATGCGGACGCCTGCCGGCCGCTCGTCTTTGCCGAAACGCGTTGAGTTCGGCTTGAATTGGAAAAATGTTGAGGGCGCGCTCAAATATTGTGCGCCGTCGCGGTTTGTCTCAAAGACCTGATGGACGTGACCGAAGAGCACGGCGCGCACCTGCGAGGACGTATCGAGGATTGCCGTCAAAGCATTCGCGTCGGCGATCGTCATTGAATCGAGCCACGACGAGCCGACCGGGACTGGATTGTGATGCACGATCACGATGGTAGGAGTCCGCGGCTCGGCGGCGAGTGTCGTTCGCAGCCACGCGCGCTGAGCATCTCCCAGTGCCCCGCCGTCTTCTCCGGGCACGGAGCTATCAAGAAGCAAGAACCGCCAGCCGTGGGCCTCAAAGCTCTGCGTCAGCTTCTCCTTCGGCGGAAGCTCCTTCCCGCACAGTATCCGCGAAAGGACTCGTGGATCGTCGTGGTTTCCGGGGAGGTAAAAGACCGGCACGCCAAGTTTGCCGATCTTCTCGCCGAGCCGCTCGTATGACGCGATGGACCCATCGCTTGAGCAATCGCCGCTGACGATGACGAATGCAGGACGGCCTTCGAGTTTACCAACCTCTTCAAGCGCGCGGTCGAGCATCGGTTCGGGCGCGACGTCCCACAGTTTTGCCGTAGGGTCTTCGAAGAGGTGCGTGTCCGAGATCTGAATGAAGAAAGGTTCGCGAACCAACGCTTGGCCGTTTGCTCCTTGAGACAGCGCGCTGTTCATTGCGCCGGTATGACTTGCTCTACGTCAAAATAGAAACGCTTGTGAGCGGTCGATACGCCTAATTTTGGCGGATGTGACGTGAAATACCCGCAAACGGCACACTTGCGCAGTGGCCGCGGTCATATGACCCAGACTAGAAGCTTGCGCCGTACGAGATTTGCGGACGGAACGACCAATACGTTCTCACAACGGTGGTGTCGCCCGATATCGGCGGTGCGCCTGTTTAGGCGCTAAACGTTTCCTCAACCCCGACTGTGAGCCCGTGCCGGCCAAGTGGCAAGATCTGCGCGCCTCTCGCGTCGCTTCGAAATACAACAGCGCATTCTGATAGCGGCTGTAGTAGACGACGTTACCGAAGAAGGCTCCGTAATAGCGATTCTTGCCCTCCGGCGCATCGTTCCAACTTCGGTAGTAGTCCGCTCCACCGCGGACGTCAAAATGTGACAAGCTCGGCAGAGGTTGGATGGCAGGTCCAAGGTCAAACGACGTGCCAAGTTGGGCAAAAACGCGCAGACCGCTGTTCGACTGCACTTGTATGCCGGCGGCCAGTAAACCGTAGTTGTCGTTGAGCGTTTGCGGGAGTATGCCGCCCTCTGTCTGCGAGTCCCGCTGCAGCGTTGGCTCGGCAAATGGCCGAATCGGGTCGGGCGGTCCTAACGGCTTGTCGAAGCCGGCAGCGTAAAACGTGTCCTGCGAAAAAGAATCGTGCAAGGCATCGGCCCACGCGAAGCCCGCATCATCGCTACGGGCGGGCGCACTCCATATAAGGCATGCAAAGCCTGCAATCAGTGTGGCGAGCCTGCGTGTCCTCACTGCGCATTCACTTCCATCTGCATACTTGTTCGGCGCTCCGGCGTCCTGAGAATAGGGACATCGCGCCGGAGGGGAGCGGCGGCTGGTCCGTCAGAACATCTCCATGCGGACCTACCACGCTCGTGTCGCGCGCGCGTCCGGCTTAAGGATAGTGATGGGAGGCGTTCGTGAGCAAACCAATCGAGCCCGAACACGTGCTGCTCGAATTTTTTACAATCTGCTCATTTCACCCAGAATCTGAACCGGCTACGCAGCCAATCCCACTCTTCGTGCTGGGATTCCGAGAGGGCGGCGAGCCGGTTTTCGTTTGGCTCGTCAACAAGAATGGCTTCGATGGCGCAAGCCTGACACGCGATTCGTACTGGCAACACGCGCTCAGCGATCTCGAGTCCTATTTCAAGAAAAAACTCTCCAAATGCGTCGCGGAAGAAAACTCAGTTCGCGGCGGCGTTGAACTCCTCGTCTCAACGTATCAGAAATACCTATGTTTTTCACCGCTGACTCCGGTTGCGGATCACCCATTTGGCCTGCGTAAGACGAAGGAACTCGCCACAGCATGATGTAGCAACGGACTTTGTAGCAACGGACCTTTAGGTCCGTTAACCGAACCAAGAAGGACGGCTCAAGGCCGTCTTTCTTCATTCAGTCGACGAACGTCGACCGCTACATTGACGGAGATCATGCTTCACTCGACAGCAGCCCAGCCCGAACGTGCGATTTTAGCCGGCGTCGACACCGGAGAAGACCGCGCTCTTTTTGAGATCGAAATGGACGAACTGGATGCCTTGGCACGCGCTGCGGGTGCGGTTGTCGTTGCGCGAGCGGTTCAGCGGCGCCCTAGCGTGGATCCGGCTACACTGCTCGGTCAGGGCAAGGTCGAGGAAATTGCGCAGATCGCGCGTGCAAAGGATGCGAACCTCGTTGTCACGCTCAACTCGCTGCGCCCGCGCCAACGCGCGGCATTGGAAAAGATGTTGGGTGACGTCGCTGTCACAGATCGCTCGGTCCTCATCCTTGACATATTTGCAAGCCACGCGCGGACGAGTGAAGGGAAGTTGCAAGTCGAGCTGGCGCAGCTGCGCCACAGTGCGGCAAACCTTATTGGGTCGCGCGACGCGCTCTCACGCCTGGGCGGCGGCATCGGCACGCGTGGGCCCGGCGAGACGAAACTCGAAGTGGACCGCCGGCGCATCCGCCTGCGCATCTCGCACCTCGAAAACCAGCTCGAGGAAGTTCGCAAACGGCGCTCGGAGCAGCGCCGCAGTCGAGAGAGCACCCCGGTTGTCGCGCTCGTCGGCTACACCAACGCCGGGAAATCATCGCTGCTCAACGCGCTGTCCGGTGCCAGCGTCTTAGTTGCGGATCAGCCGTTTGCAACGCTCGATCCAACGCTTCGCAAAGCCTACCTCGAGCCAGACCAGGCAGTGATTCTCGCCGACACGGTCGGATTCATCAGCGACCTGCCTAAGGAACTTGTCGCGGCATTTCGCGCGACACTCGAAGAAGTGACAAATGCAACGCTTCTGCTGCATGTGATCGACGCAAGCAATCCATATTGGAAGCGACAACGCGAGTCGGTCAACGTCGTGCTGCGCGAACTCGGCGCCGACGCTAAACCGGTCATCTATGTCTGGAACAAAATCGATACGCAGCCTTACGTGGGACCGGCCGCAGATTTGGGAGACGCAGGCGTGTTAGCATCTGCGAAAATAGGCTCTGGAATCGCCGAGCTTAAGTCGGTCATCGCGGAACGGCTACGTTCGCTCGCTTCACCATTACCCGCATCGCCATCCCCTTCATCAACTACCTGAGGTTCGGGCATAGGGAAGGGAAGACCGTCGGGAACTGCCATCATCTCGGGTGCCTGGAGCGTGCGGGTGGCAACCTCTATCTGCGCCGGCTCGTCTAACTCGGCGTCCGCACCAATTGCCTCGTAGTCTTTGAATTTGCGAGCAGTCACGAGCACGCGGCTCTCCAACGAGCCGACGCTGCGGTTGTAGGCTTCCACAGCACTGCCGAGGCTCTTGCCCATCTGGAAAAAGTGTTTGCTCATATCTGACAGCCGTTTATAGACTTCATTTCCAAGCGCGCTGATTGCCTGAGCTTCTTTCGCGATAGACTCTTGCCGCCAACCATAACTCACTGCCCGCAACAGTGCGATGAGCGTGGTGGGGCTCGCCGGGATGACCCGCTGCGCGACTCCCGCCTCGATCAGCGAGGGATCACCCTCCAGCGCCGCGCTGAAAAACATTTCGCCGGGCAAGAACATGATGACGAATTCCGGCGTGTGCTCGAACTGGTCCCAATATGACTTCTGCGCAAGGTTATTGATGTGAGTGCGAACGTTTTGCGCGTGGATCTTGAGCCAGTCGCGCCGGCTTTGGTCATCAGGCGCTTCCAAAGAATTGAGATACGCCTCGAGCGGGGCTTTAGCGTCTACGACAATATTCTTACCGCCGGGCTGCCGGATGAGAAGATCCGGGCGCATGCGGCCCTTCTCGGTCGTTATAGTGGGCTGCTCGTAGAAATCGCAATAGTTGAGCATTCCCGCAATCTCAACAACGCGCTTGAGCTGGATCTCACCCCAGCGGCCGCGGACCACGGGCGTGCGTAGCGCGCGCACGAGACCGGAGGTCTCGGACCGCAGCGCAGTTTGACCTTCGGTAAGCACTTTGACTTGCTCGTGCAAAGCAGCGTACGCGCTCGTTCGGCTCTTCTCCATCTCTGCGATGACAGCATCGACGCGCTGCAATGACTCCTGGACCGGCTTGAGCGTCGAATCGATCGCCGCCTGGCGCTTTTCGAGATCGCCTTTAGCCGCTTGCTGATATGTCTCCAGCGTTGATTTGGCCAATTCGAGGAACGACTGGTTGTTGTTGCGGAGCGCATCCGCGGACAGCGCGGAGAAGGCGGTGCTCAATTTTTGCTGCGCTTCGTCCAGCAGCGCGAGTTTCTCCGCAGCCGCAGTCCTTTCGGCGCTCAGCTGCGCCGTGAGCGATGCACGAGCAGAAGCTGTTTCCGTCAGCTCGCGTTGGAGGCGCTCAACTCGTTTCGCATCGCCTGGACGTAACAAGAAGATAGCGACGGAGCCAACAACGAGCCCAACAACGAACATGACAATAGGAAGAGAATCATTCATCAGCGGGTAGTTCGCGATTGCACGGGCGAACGCTTCCTGTCGGCGCGGCGAGGTGAGTCGAGCTTGACGCCTTCACGCTCGAGCAGCTCGCGCTTGCGCGCTTGGCCGGATGAACCGTATGGTCCCAGCCGTCCATCAGCGTACACGACGCGATGGCACGGGATGATGAGCCACAGGGGATTGCGTGCCATCACCGTCGCAGCGGCGCGCACCGCGAGCGGCCTGCGGGCTTGCCGCGCAAGCCAGCCGTACGAGCGAGTTTCACCGTAAGGGATTTCGCGTGCGGCGAGAAGCACGTCGCGTTCGAAGTCACGTGCCCAGGCGAGGTCGAGTGGGAAGTCATCGCCTTTGCCGCGGGCGGCCGTGACCAATGCTTGACGCAGTGCCGCAGGGATTTTCGCGTCGATCAGGGTCATCCGCAGCCGGTGCTCGAGGGCGCGCCTCGTCGACAGCGACTCTTCATCGACCGCACAAATTCCGGAGTGTGTCCACGCCGCGCGTAAGCGCCGGCCGGCGACTGAAAGAACGGCGGTACTTGCCGCGGGCCGAAAACGGATGCTAGCGGCCATACCGATGCATGATGCGCATCAGACGATCGTGCGGCAACGCAAACACCGTATTACCGTCGCGCCCCGTCATGCTATGCGCCGCAAGCAATGCGTTGACGATCGCTTCGTCTGTCGCTTCGATGCACGCCACGAAGACAGGATTGAGGTATGACCTATCCATCACCGTCGTCTGAAACGTACGCTGAGCCGAGGCGTACGGAACAACGTTGGCAGTTGAAAAAGCGATGACGATATCGCCGCTCCCCTCGCGTGAAGAGGCGCCCGTACGCGCGAGACCTAAGGCTGCGCGCTCTGCAAGATCGATGAGCTGTTGGTGCAGCAAAGGCGCGTCGGTTGCCACGACGATAATAATCGATCCTTCACTATGCTTGCCCTGGTAGGGCTGCAGGTCGGTGATGTTTGCGCCTACCGGCACTCCGTCGACCCGGAAATCCTCGCGGCGAGCAAAGGTGTTGATGTTCACGAGCACGCCGACGGTGTAGCCGCCGTCTTCCTTCGCGGTCACCCGCGAAGCAGTGCCGATCCCGCCGTGAAATGCATAGGCGACAGCACCCGTCCCCGCGCCGACGTCGCCTTGGGCAACCGGACCGCCCGCTGCGGCATCCAGCGCGACGACCGCATCGGCGGCTGTATTGTGGCGTCCCTGCTGATCGTTGAGGAAATCATCGTTCACTTCCACAGCGACCGGAAGGGGGACATCTTCCTTGAGACCGATTTGCGGATTATGATTGATCAGCCACGAAATGATGCCGTCGTCCACGCGCCCGATCGAGAGCGTATCTGTCAGCGCGATAGGGGTCTCAAGCCATCCTGATTCATTGATCCATAGAGTGCCCGTCATCTCACCGTTCCCGTTGAGAGGCCACGCGGCCGCCCACAGATGGTGATGCCAGATGTCAGGGCGTGGAATAATTGCGGTGATGCCAGTGCGCACTGGACCTACGCCGGGAACGAGTTTTCCGGACCCGACGATGTGCGTCACCTGCCCGACTTTCACGCCGGCGACATCGGTGATCGCGTCAACTGGACCATGCGGTAGCGTGCCGATATGGATGCCGAGTGCGGGAGCTTTCGCGTAGGGACCGCTCGTCGCGAACGAAGTTGATGAATGCTGAGTCGTCGCCGCGGCGCATGCCACGGTTATTGCAGCAACACATAAAAAAACGACCAGCAATTGCTTCATCATGCGTGTGGTTTCCACGCCTCACACGTCGCAGCCTACTCTCTGCGCCAGGACCACGTGCGCGCGAACGACAAGCCTCTCACCGTTCAATGCGCATTTGCAAGATAGACCTATGCAGCGACGCCGCTTCCTCCTGGTAGCTGGCGGCGCAACCTTCGCAGGGGTTGTTGGCGGTCGCACCGCGGTCCCCGCAAAGGCGCTCCAGGCCGCCACGCCATTACGCGTCAGAGTCTTCTCCGATGTCGACGTTTCTCGGCTGGAGATTAATGGCGTCACTCTCGATGCGACCACGGGTATGATGGCCAGCTGCGGGAGCACGTCGGCCGTTGGATCCCAGGTTATTGAACTGACTGGCGATCCATATCTCGATGTCACCGCCCATTCGGCGTCAGGAGCTTCAATTCAACGACGCTATCCAGCAACGATGTTCGTCATGGTCCGTGGCGGCACACTTTTGGCAATCAATCAAGTCGACGTTGAAACATATGTGGCGTCGGTCATGTCGGCTGAGGTCAGTCCCGGTTGGGCAACCGAATCACTGCGTGCGCAAGCGATTGTCGTTAGAACGTACGCCGCTCACTCACGCCTGTCGCGCCGGCCACAACAGTACGATCTCAAAGACGACACATCAAGCCAAGTATATCGCGGCATCGACGACGTCGCGCAGAGCTTTGTGAGCGCCGCACACGACACGGCCGGCCAAATTATTTTCGTCGACAACGCGCCGGCTTCGGTCTTTTACAGCGCAGCGTGCGGCGGCCACACCGCAGCTTCCGAAGAGCTGACCGGGCAGCCATCGCCCGCATATCTTGTCGGGGTTTCCGACCTGGACTCCGGCGGTCGCGCCTATTGCAGCGCAGCGCCCTATTTTCGGTGGAAGAACTCGGTGTCGGCCGAATCTATGGCACGCATCGTCGACGTGCCGGCCGAACAGCTTAATTCGATCGCTGTTGTTGACCGTTGGCCTGATGGTCGCGTCAGAACTATTACCGCCAGCGGCGCGAGTTTTACGGTCACGTTAAATGGCCGCGAATTTTACACGCGTGCACTGCGGGTGCTCGGGTACAAGGTTATACCGAGCTCTCAGTTCGATATCACCCGAGACAATCAAGGTTTCGCGCTTGTGGGCCATGGCGTCGGTCACGGCGTCGGCATGTGCCAGTGGGGAGCGCGGGGTCGCGCGGGCGCAGGCATGGGCGCCGCCCAAATCATCCAGGCTTACTTTCCGGGCACGACGCTGCGATGAAATCGTCGGCAGAAAGTACGCTACCTGCTGGCGATGAGGTCAAGCATCGAGTCTTCATTTGCCCACACCGCATCCAGACCGCGCTCCCAATTGTTCACGAGGAATACGAAGATCACAGGTCCGTGCTTCATTGTAAGCACGTAACCCGCCAGCGCGCTCGCACCCTGGATGTATCCGTCCTTGGCAAAAACCCGCCCTTTGGCTTCAGGCGCGAGATCGCGCACCGCGACGGTACCTTCAATGCCGGCGCGCGGCAACAGCGTAAATGGTGCCTCTGGAAGCGGTTGGTTGAGGAGGAATCGCAGCGATGCGGCAATGCAGTTCGCCGTTACCCTGTTGCGAGCTGAAAGGCCAGAACCGTCCGCAATTACGACGCCTTGACTCGGGACGTGATTCCTTTGCAGGAATGCCTGTTCTGCAGCAAACGAATTTGGCAGGTCGCCGAGGCCGAACGCCTTCCACCCCACCGCCCGCAGCAGCTCCTCTGCATAGTGGTTGTCGCTGAGAAAGAACATTTGCTTGATAATGAGGTCGAGCGTTCTCGATCGGTGTTCCCATAGCGTTGTCGCGCCAGCCGGCGGGCTGCTTTCTCCGGCTGAGCCGCTGACCTCGATGCCGGCGAGCTTCATCATCGCCAGCAACGAGACGGCCGCTGCATGCGTGGGATGCGGCACGGCTCGCCAGTATTTCTGCGGTGCGCCGTATGGGATCTGGCCACGCACCTCGTATCCTCCGTCGTTTGGAAGTGGATCTATGTGCAATGTGTTCTCAGAACCCTCAGCGGCTGTTTCAACCGACGCGATAACGTTCTGCCCCGGGGGATCCACGGCGACCATCGCTTCGGTTCCCGCGCGCGGGGTGATCGTAAATTGCAACGACCCTCCATCGATCGACACCGCACTGGCCGGAGCGGCCCAACCATACTGGAGATCATCCGGCTCCCAAGTATCGCTCACTCGGTCTGGGCCGTAGCGCGAACCATCAGCGTAGACGTTTCCCGCGACGCTTTGAACACCGTGCAGTTGGATCTCGTGAACCGCAGATCGGAGATTGTCCGAAGTGAGTTCTGGGTCGCCGCCGCCTACGACCCAGATATTGCCATTGAGCACTCCGCCGCTTGGGCTTTCATCTGTGACGACTGACGTGATAAACCGATACTCGGACCCTAGCGCGTCCAGAGCTGCGGCCGCGGTCATGAGCTTAATTGTTGAACCAGGAATGAGAGGAAGCTCTGGGTTGCGGCTGTACAGCACGTGGCCGTTACGGGCGTCGAGAACCAGCATGCCGGTTGACACCGGGAAAACATCGGCTGGCGCCAGCTTGTCCAGGTCTGCGCGCAGTTGGGCCGTTTGGTTTGGCGTCCAGTCTCTGCCGCTTCGCAGCCAGGACGTTAAATGATGCCGGGGCGGTGGCAGCGGTGCTCGGAGCGTTTGGACTTTCTGATGCACGTGCCCGCGCAAGAAAACGACCGCGAGCGCCAGCAATACGATTGCAAGAACCAACGCGCCAATGCGGCGCACCCGGCGGTTACGCCGTCGACGCCAGCGCCCAGGCTTAAGCCGTGGATCCATACGCACTAAAGAGCGTCGTCTGGCGCGCGCCATGCGGCACCAAATTTGTGACGCGAACTCCTATCAGCCGCACCGGTTGTCCAATGGCCGTCTTTGAAAGACAGTGCGCGGCTGCTTGCGCGATCGTCTCTGCATCGTCGACCGGCTCTACAAATGAAGTTTGACGCCCGAAGACGCGGAAGTCGGACAGCTTGATCTTGATCCCTACCGTGTATGCACAGAGCTCCTTGCGCCTGAGCCGCTCGGATAACTCAACTGCTTGCGTGTGGACAACTTGTGCGAGGGTACCAGCGTCGCTGACATCGTGCTCGAAGGTTTCCTCACTTGATATCGAGCGCGATTCCCAGTCTTCGGCAACCGGTCGGGGATCAATGCCGCGCGCGAGATCCCGCACCTCGGTTCCCCAGCGGCCAAAAAGCGCGTGCAAGCGGTCATCTGACAGCTCCGCGATCTGCCCAATGCGCTCCAGTCCTTGTCCGAGTAGCCGTTGCTCCGTCTTCGGTCCGATCCCCCACAACCTTCGCACGGGCTTTTCCGCTAAGTAAGCTGCTTCTGAACCCACCGGTACTGCAATGAGGCCATCCGGTTTCCCGTCATCGCTCGCTATCTTTGCCACCATCTTGCCCGTTGCGATGCCAACAGAAATCGACAGCGCAGTTGCGCTCCGGACGGCGGACTTGATTTTCTTGGCGCCTTCAACAGCATCGTCGATCGTGAGATTTCCCAAATCGAGAAATGCTTCATCTAGGGAAAGACCCTCGATCGCGTGTGCGTGTTCGCGAAAAATGGCGAACACCGCGTTACTGGCCTCGCGATACTTTGTGAAATCTGGCGGCACGATAACGAGGTGCGCGCAGCGTTCGCGGGCTTTGAAAAGTGGCATGGCGCTGTGAATGCCGAACGGGCGCGCCTCATACGACGCGGTAAGCACAACCGCCCGGCGGCTAGAACCTGCGACAACAAGTGGTTTGCCACGCAGCGCCGGGTCGTCGCGCTGCGCGACGCTTGCGTAAAACGCGTCGAGATCGGCGTGTAGGATCATGAAGTTGTTTTCACCGGCACCCACCACTCCAGCCGTGGCTCCCAGCGGCCAAACCAGTATGCAAGCGATTGCCATTTCCCATAACGTGCAAAACGCCGGCGGATCTGCTTCTCGGTGGGCCGCTTTCCGTTGAAGAGCTCACGCTTGGCGTATGCGTAGGTCGCGCTATCGACCGGCAAGTGATCGTAATGACCGAGTAAATTCATGAGAAAATGCGC
>Ga0207416_1004475_pt1 | contig 12119 bp, 10 predicted proteins | sample PaiPotPPM11metaG_FD_184107 | JGI IMG/M metagenome (GOLD analysis project Ga0207416, IMG submission 184107) | Iron sulfur acid spring bacterial and archeal communities from Banff, Canada, to study Microbial Dark Matter (Phase II) - Paint Pots PPM... ...
TTGCATTTCAGCCTTGGTCAAAAGGTCCACCGAAAAATAATGCTTAAAATAGTCCCAGTTAACCATTACTCTTATCTGGCACAACATGGATAAATTCGGACTTTATTCTAATAAACCATTATTATCCTTCGAAACCCATCTGAATGGATTAGGGGAACAACCGAGGACTTCATTGCTTGAGATAAGAAATTTCGTAATATCTCTTGGTGATAACGTCATAGAAGAAGTTAGGCCGCACAGAATTGTTTACGCCAAGTCTCTCACCTTTAGAACATTCTTGGATATACAACCAAAAAATGACTCCCTGATCATTTCTACAAGAACTAGTAGAAATGAGTCAGCTAAAATTCTGACTGTTAAGACCATGCAGGAGGTGGAAGATCTCAAATCTCAAATCAAAAATGCTTACCAGACTATTCAATAAAACCAATAAAATCCCGCAGGGGACAAATCAATAAAATCTTCATAGACGGTATTTTGACTATCAATGCATCTTCAGGTTTATGAATAACTTGTTCTATTTTTACTCCGGAGTCGTATTACTACTATGATTACTGCCAATTAAGGGGGATTTATAGTTTGCAAAATCAAGTCAAAATTGTCCTCATGAGATAACTGAAACTCTACAACTCACATATCTACGACGGTCAGCAAAGCTATATGAAGCCAAGCTATATGAAATCGATTAACGAAGGTAAATGAGACAAGTATCAACAAAATATAACACATCTGCTTTTCAATATTGTCAAAATAATATTTCCGATTTTGATGAGACGGCAAAAAATAGATTTCTATACCTTAGTTTTATGTCTTGCCGTTTTTAACTATTATTTTTTCATTGGCATCTATTGATAAGATAACAAAGGCAGTAGCACAAAAAGCTAATTCCTTGTAATAGTACAGGCAATGCATCATCAGCGTCAGGATTTAATCAATCTGCTATCGAGTCAGTATATACGTCTCTTACGAGTCCTAAAACATCGGCCCACAACTCTTCCAAATTGAATGAAGGCACTGCGACTGTGGCATCGCCACCCAATCCGACTAATACCGTTGAATCAGTTATCGGATCTTTTCTTAATCCGAAAGTTCTATTGTCCTCGGTTCTAGATCAAATTCGTAATAGTACCGCCAGTAGCGTTAGCAGCAATGACTCTAATAGAAACAGCACGATCGTTGTAGGCGACTACGATAAGACGTTATTATCACATCAAATAATTCCACCTAAGAATTTCATACCTTTTTTTGATGCCCCGCCATACAACGTAATGCAAGGCCACGTTTCTGCAAAGCTTCCATGCAACGAGAATTCAACAATGCCATTGAAAATATTTATTGCGAAAATCAGGGTTGGACAAACACGAGAGCTCAAACCAGTTCAACTACAACTCGTTCGTGATTTATCTAAACCAGGGTACAGATGTGTGTATTATGAGAGCCTTCCGTTCACAACTGCTACTAGAACTTCAGGTGCCAGTAATGAGGCCAAAGGAGATAATACTGATACGAAGGTATCAGGAACAACAGCCAACCTAACAATTACCGACGTTGAACTTCTTAATCCCACAGACTACCAAGTAATACTTCCCGATACTAGTAGCATAGCTATCGGATTCAAAGTGATAATACCCTCAGTTCATCGCCATCCATTTAATAAGTAATTATTATGGATTAAAATCTAGCTTAGGGTATCCTGATTTCAATTTCTCTATCGAAGCGCTATAAACCCCCACTATTCTTTCTTAAAAGTTTTACCTTGACAAATGCGGCTTTCAACATACCCATGTGTTCTACACCCTTTTTTTGTCAAATGACCGATATATGCATACTATCAATGCTTTGGTAGAAAGATTCAAAAAGGATCTTGGCTGTTCTTCGGCTTAGCTAGCCCTCAAGTTTTGCTTTTATCCGTCCTACCGATTTCTCTGGTTCTACAGGTGTAAACTCGGAAATTTACCCTGTAGTAAAGCACCGATGAACCACTATTACACATGGTCTTATATTATCTGGACGTTGAGACCCGTTCCCGCAAAATCTAATCAGATACTATAAAAGCACAGATTTTGTTATTTCGACTGAACAGAGATCTCGATGCAAGAAAGTGAAGATGTTGAACTACGACCCAGTTCACATTCGGCATACCAACCGTTTCGTGAGCTACGTAATTGTTATCCATTCGTAAAATGGGCTGGAGGTAAAACTCAGCTATTAGTTGAATTAAATAAAGTGATTCCGTCTGAATTTGACCAATATTTTGAACCTTTTCTAGGCGGGGGTGCCATGTTCTTTCATTTGATTTCAAACAGAAACAGAATATTTACTGCTTATCTTGCTGACTTGAATCGAGACTTAATTACAAGCTATAAAATTGTAAAACATAATGTAAAAGAACTAATCCAGCTCCTTAAAAAATATGAAGCAGAATACAAGGAAGATCCTATAGAGTACTACTACACGCTAAGAGATACAATTAGACCCAAAAATGATATTGAAAAAGCTGCTAGGTTCATTGCGCTTAACAAAACGTGCTACAACGGGCTTTATCGAGTGAACAGGGCTGGGATATTTAATGTGCCGATCGGAAGGTACAAGAATCCTCCGATTTGCGATAGCAACAATCTAGAGAACGTCAGTCAGGCCCTCCGTTATTCTAAGGCAACAGTACAGGCAAGGGATTATAGACAAATGATGCTAGAAAGGGCAGAGAAAGGCGATTTTGTTTTCCTAGACCCTCCGTATAATCCTACAAGTTCTACCTCAAACTTTACAAACTATACAGATTATGGATTTGGTGATAATGACCAAGAGCAACTTGCTAACATCTTCAGAAAATTAGATGATAGAAAATGCAGGGTTCTTCTAACCAATTCAGACACCCCGTTTATTAGAGAGTTATATTCTGATTTTGCTACGAATATTAAAGAAGTAAGTGTATTAAGGGCTATCAACTGTAAAGCCTCTAAACGCACCGGACATAAAGAATTAGTGGTACGTAACTATGATAACGATACATGTTTTTAACAACCAATCAGCACATCCTCAATATTGGCAAGGAACCTCGACCCCAATGACGACAAGAACAACAACCAAAGCATCTACCTCCTTCTTATCCTTTAGCACCTCCGACAGTCTGACCGGAAACGTTAAAGGATGGTCGAACTTGCAACAGTAGGATTAGAACCTTCTTATTTCAAGTCATAGACGTCAATATGACTACCGCAAATCGCATTCTAGGTATAAAAAGAGATCAACCCTTCGCATAATTACAGAAGGATTAATCTAAAAGCTATCGCAAAGCTATCACAATTCCTTGGGAACATGATATCATTTAGAAAAATGGTGAGGAAAGAGATTTTTACTTTTTTGGATAGTTATCGCAGTGCTGATGCGACAGATTTACTGTACGAATGGATTGGCACATTCAATTTATGTCCAGTTATACTTGTAAGATTAATTAGATCGTTATGTTTTCCACAATTGGCATCTGAGGAGAGGAAGAAACCAACTGCAACAAGACCTGTTAATGCCTTTCGATTTGCCGGATAAGCAGGATTTACTGCATTCGAAAACGAAGGTTAGGAATGATGATGACTGCGGTATGCGAGAACATCTGGGATATCGCAGAACAAAAGGAAAGGATTAATCCCTATATTTTATTTATTATGTGAAATGTAGACCTAAATTATCAGTGCCACCTTAGTTCATGTAGGGGGTGTTCGTTGTATCCTCTAATCAGCCTGCTCTTAAACCTGCTAACACTATGCACATGCTGATACAGTATGATAATTGCACGGTGTTGGTATTTGGTAACGGAAACTTGTCAAAACGAAGCATCTCTAGTTTACCAAACGGTTATCCTATATATCGACAGTAGTAGCCTACCTACAGAAATCGAATTATTCCTTCATGGGATTTGAGAATTGACTAATTCCGTCCTACATTTCTGGAATAGCACATCAAGCCGAGTATCCTAGTAACCAGGTTCGAGTAATACGCGATCCCTTCTTTGTGCATGTCTTCTTTAAATTTGAATATCGCTTGGGCGGCGGCATATTAATAGACTCTCAAAAGATCCCTACTAAACCGCTATCTTTACGTATTACGATATTCTAAAAATCCGCTCTCCGGGAATCATTAACTCTCCTTCTTTTACAACATTTAGCAATAACACCCGACTAACCGTTGTATTCATCTGCAAAGTTTTAAAAATAATAAATTTCTATGCGGCACCATATAGGCACACTTTCGACAAGAATTTTTGCTTGCAATAAGATTTCGGAATAGCGGCCAGAACTGACAGGGTTAGTATCAATCCATTCTTTTGACCATCTCGGTAGTCGATAACGATCTAGTCGCTAATGTCAACCATTTGTTATAGCTTTGCAGGATGCGGCGCCGTCTTTTACAGATTAAAGCTACACTGAAATTCTTACCTAATAATTCCCCATATCCAACCATGATTGACAGGATCAGCAGACGCTTAGAAATTATGAAACTCGTGCGACACTTTTAGAAATACAGCTTGTCCAGAACATTGTCTGAGCAGGTGACCTGATAATGCACCCGTCACATATCTCGATACAGGAGTTTTGAATCGAGTTATCGATCGCTGTGCTATACACTCGTTCAAACAATCGTGTATATGAAGATTCTAACAGATCAAACGTCTAAACGCAAAATACATTTCCATTCTAAAACGACGAAAAAACAAGGGATATTATTTGGCACGGACAACAATAATAATACGGCTAGAAGCAAAATGAAGATTGCGATTGTAACGGGATCCAGTAAGGGAATAGGGAGAGCCATAGCTTTGACGTTTGCAAAGTCAAAGGTATATTCCGGGATAGTTATAAACGGTAGAAAAATGGATGAAGTACGGGAAGTAGCCGATGAGATAAGGGGTGAAGGTTGTGACTCGCTTGCAATTGAAGCTGATATCTCAAATGAAAATGATTGTATTAGATTAGTTGAAGAAGCCAACAAAGCATTTGGCAGGATCGATGTATTAGTAAATAACGCTGGAATTCAAACTGACGTCCCATTTGAGGAGACAACCACGGAAGAATGGTACAAGATAATAGGAGTTGACCTTACAGGACCATTTGTATGTAGCAGGGAAGTAGCGAAACATATGGAAAAACAACATCCGAAGGGGGGCTGTATTATTAACATTTCATCAGTTCATCAGACAATACCGAAGCCACACTACATTCCCTATGCTACCTCAAAGGCAGGTGTCGAAATGATGACAAAAACTATGGCATTAGAATTGGCCAAAGACAATATAAGAGTAAATTTGGTGGCTCCAGGTGCCATACTAACTGGTATGAATATTGAGCTTAAAGAAAATCAGGCGGAGCTAGAAAAGGTACTGAAGCAAATACCTATTGGGAGGATTGGAACACCTGAGGAGGTAGCAAATGTAGTCGAATTCTTAGCATCAGATAAAGCAAGTTATGTTACTGGTGCATCCTTTTTTGTTGATGGGGGTATAACCCTCTATCCCAATTTCGCTATCGGCCCAGAACATGATGCACAAAGACATTCTAAGTAGCACTAATGGGATGACCTGGCCTAATGTAGACATTAGTTTAGGCTAATTTTCTTGGTTTATTCTTAGGTAAAGTACCTTTTATTGGCAGTCTTAGTGGTACGTCCGTGTAATAACGTGGCAGATAGTAAAGTGTATCGATTCCATAATTTTTCGTCTGAAATTCTCTGGGGTCGAAGAAACCACATCTGGGAGAACAGCAGTCCTACTATCTAGGACATGGCAGGTGTTGCTGGAGAAGTCAAATACAGCGAACTGGTAGCTATCTCGCATTATTCCCCTATAATCTGAAATACAACCTTTCGTTCTCGATGGCGAGTATCCATTTCTACCAAGACTATTTGTTGCCAAGTACCAAGTATTAGACTGCCATCTTTGAATGGAACCGTCAAACTTGGTCCAATCAAAGATGCACGGACGTGAGAGTGTCCGTTTCCGTCCTGCCACATTTTTTCATGTTCATAATAGATCTCTTTCGGTGCGACTCTGGAGAGCATCTCCGGAAAATCCTTAGCGAGCCCGCGTTCAAACTCTATAGTGGTAATGGCGGCCGTCGACCCTACAACAAAAACAGTTACTATGCCATCTGTGAGTTTGCTATCAAGAACAACCTTTGCTGTGTGTTTGGTCAAATCTATGATATCGTCCTCACCTTTAGACTTAATCTGGAGAACTTTACCGAGAACTGTCATGATGGCAACATGAGAGACGGTAAAATATATGCGATGCGCGATTCAAAAACTCCCAATTCACATCAGCTGATCCCTGCGCACCAGCAATGCTTTAGTTACATACAAATTCCAACATGAACTAAAATTGGATAGTTTGAAGGGAAAGGTAGTAATACATCGGTATGAAAGCCAGGTGCTCAAATCCAACCCGCTAAAGGATCCTTATGTTCGGGATCTCGTGATCTATCTTCCTCCCGGGTATCGGCAAAGCGACTCGGCTGGATACGTGACAGTCTATGGACTTGTGGGCTTTGGCGGACAGGGGAAGATGATGCTCAATGTTGACCCGTTCACTGAGACCATTGAAGATCGGATGAACCGTTTGATTTCTCATGGAAAATGTGGCCCAATGATACTTGTGTTGATGGACTGCTTCACAAGATTCGGAGGAAATCAGTATATTAATTCTTCGGCAACTGGAAGGTACGAGGACTATATCATCAAAGAAATTGTACCATTTGTTGACAAAAGCTACAATACTGCTGCTGGAGCACGTGCGCTATGGGGAAAGTCGTCGGGTGGTTATGGATCCATAGTTTTAGGAATGCGTCACCCCGAAATTTTTCACGGATTAGCAGATCACTCCGGCGACTCGGCGTTTGAGTATTGCTACCTCCCCGACTTTCCCAAAGCTATGGAGGCTTTTAGAAAAGTTGGTAGTCCAGGAAAGTGGCTCGCTAATTTCTGGAAGAAACCAAACCGTCATCAAGCAAACGACGCACCGCCTTTGAACATCCTAGCCATGGCAGCGCATTACTCTCCAAATCGTCGATCAAAAGAGATGGGGGTAGAATTGCCCTTTGACCTCAATACCGGTGAGATCTCGCAAAGAGTATGGAACAGGTGGCTTTCTTTTGACCCAGTTCGAATGGTTGAAAAGTATCGCAAGAACCTGAGCAAATTAAAGCTAATTTATATCGATTGCGGCACAAAGGATGAGTTCAATTTGCAGTGGGGCGCAAGGATACTTCATTCAAAGCTTGAAAGGAACAATATTGACCATTATTATGAGGAGTTCGAAGATGGGCATATGAATATAAGCTATCGCTACGATGTGTCACTTCCAAAAATCTATTTGGCGTTGTCGTAGGAATCTGAACCCGGTGTATTATAACACATGTACAACAAATTAGAATACACCTATTTTTGTTATTGAATAAGTGGTGGCTTTGACATATTACAGACGAGGCTAGGTCGAACCGACCAATATTCAAGCAAGCAAATCTTACAGAAGATATCGGTCTCTACTCAAATTATAATGCTAATATCTTCGAAATAAATAGGCTGGCACTGCGTATGTGATACTGCTATCCCTTCGTCCGAATTTTCTTTTGAGTCGATCTCGACTTCTGTCCTTTTTCTGCTTCGATATTATCTTTTTTAATTTCTTCTAGCTCATGTTTGGATTCTTTTTCCCGTTTTTGTTTTTTTGGTGATGACAACTCTCTTTGAACTATTCGATATCCAAACTACTATTATTATGATACTATGGTCAACTAAATAATTGCGCAACAAATTGACGATTTGATCCACTACGCATGTGTATTCCTTCTATGTGAAGCACAAGCAAAAGAATACCAATATATATTGCATATCAAGTTTTTTTTAAGAACATGTTACGTCGCCTGTAAAGATTCCTTTATCGCCGTTATCAGCATTTAATTCTATAGTTACTCCTTGCCCACATTGTCCGCTAATCGTAGCAGGCGTAGGTGGAGTGCCTCTGCAGATGCTATCGGAAATTTGTCTTCCAGTAAGAGTGTATTGATCGGATCCAATATGCCCCGTCTGAAAAGATCCCCCCGTGTTCTGCGACGCACCAGAAGTGCGAACACTAACAACTTCCCAACTTCCGTGTATGGGGACATTGCTCTTGAAAGCAACAAACGATATGCTTCCACCCTCAACTTTCGTACCATCCGAGCAAGCAATTGAACCGCTCCCGCTGCCTGATACCCCTTGGTTATTATTAACTGGCAATCCTCTTAGTGCACCATCGGAAGAAGATATTGGTGACGAAGGTAATGATGACGAAATCTCATTATTGATTAATAGTCCAAAATTCCCCTGAAATAAGTCGGCACTGGCATATGAATGCCATGAAGACTCCAGGAGTAGTCCGCACAGTGTAATGACGGAAACAACTCCGAGCTTGGGTGCAATCCCTTTATACATTTCGGACTCTTTATTCTGCGTGTCCCCATCAGTTATACATTATGTAGTTGCTTACTAGTTTGAACCTGTATAGTTATGTATTACGATAATTTACATAGAGGAATTATCGTAGCTATGACATGCTTATGCCATATGTTCGTCATTACACTTCTTACATCTTGCAAGAATTGCATCCGCATAAATAGGCTTGAAGAGCCAACCAACACGAGATGGAATCAAGTAATTGCCAAAACCTGCCTCGTCATAATGCGACTAGATCCCTCTTGGGTGGTGGTTCCGGATTTCCAAATTCATTCGAATATGCGGAGTACAACCTTATTGCTTGCCCATGTTTAATATTATAAGAACCGATATATTTTATGATCTTTTTATATTCACCTCTCAATGGTATCAATTTCTCCGCTAATACGTCTGCAATCAATATGTGCCAATTATCGCCCATCTCCATAACGCGACGAGCTAATATTATGCCGGGTCCCCAAAAGTTTTGGTTGTTCTTAATATCATTCACCGCAAACACTGGACCTGAACTCAAGCCTATCCTAACACCAATGAAATCATCCGGTGATTCTTTGCTCCTGTTATAGAGCCGAAGCTTTCGATGAAGCTGTGTACCAAGTTCTAGTGGAAGTTGTGGATTTAAAAGAAATCCGATCACCATGCCATCGCCTGTGGGCAAATGGATTTTCATATCGTCTGATTTAAAAGCGTCACAAGACTTGACTATACCAAATAGGTTCTCGATTTTTTCTCGCTGTTTAGTTACAGATAATAAGGGATTAGACAACCCCACTATATCTATATAGAAAAAATTAGCATCAACGACTTCTGACGATATCCCAATCTCAGATATATTCAAACCGTAGACTCCTGCAAGCTTCTTGTACGTTTCCACATGATAGTCATGAAAAGGGAAGCCGGCATGCATTACAGGGACATCCAAAATAGGTTTTTGGCACAAATAACAATGCAACGAAGCCGAGCGATCGGCGAAAATCAGGCATCCATCATTGCTAATCGTGAAATCGATCCACGAAGGGTTATGATGTAGCCCTTTTATGGAAAGCATCCTGATATTCCTAGTCAACACATTATCTCCTTCAAGCTTCATCTCAAGTATCCCGTCTAGTATGGAACTTAAGGTTACATACTCGTTTGGAGAAGGCGTCGTCAAGGTAAAGATGGCCCTTCCTTCAATTTTCTTCAAAAGGAAATAAAGTTGGGTCACGAAATTTATTACTGGGCTTTCTCCGAAAATCGCAAATAAATGTGTCAAGGAATCAATAATCAAGAGAATTGCTCTGTTGCTGTAGCTATTGGTACTGACTGCATCAGAATTATTCATACCATTTGTTGTTGTGCGGTTGGTCAAGATTGTATCTATAATATCATTGATCTTTTCTAACGCTAGGCCTAATTTCTCGTTGTCATTTCCCTCGATTAGGTATGGGTTTATAAATAAGGAATGTTCAGGCAGGTCTATTCTGCTCGCGAATAGATTTTTGTATTGATTTTCTGATAAAGTTGAGCTAATATAGATGCAATGAACCCTGTTATCTAGACCGTCAATAAAGAATTGTCGACAGTACATGGTTTTGCCCGCCCCCACAGGACCGATTAGAAGTAACACGCTGTTAGGAAGACTACCTCCTTCTACCAAGTGTGATATGCCAGGAATCCGCATTGAGTTGAAAGTGTAAATCTATTAGTAAATACTTATAGGTTGTTGTCATCCTAATACTCCCCAAGAAAACTAACTCACAACAGTTCCAAATTGTCATGTATAGAATTTCTCCAGAACATGGTTCAGCAGCAATGCGAATATTCCATCCCACCTTCGTCTGTACTTTGCGCTGTCGGCCGAGTTACATTACGTATATAATAACACTCTTCGGCGAGTGAACTTTCGAAGTTAAGCATGAATGATCTACATAGTTGGCTACGCACCAAATAGGATTCTTTGAAAATGGAACATGCGCTAAAAGTCTAGGAGGGCTGATAAAAATATTAAAAACCCGGTAGTGAGTCCCCCACTCCCGGTCGTTCTTTTTCGAGCCTAGCAATATTTCGAGACATGTATTCCATCGTGCCTGGGATGTGACACTTGCAAGCACAATCAGTACAGTCTAAGTGAGTGCTCTTCTTACAACATTCAGATAATTCGTCGTTCATCGCAAAAATACGAAAAACCTTTACAAAAGAGTAATTTTAGTCTTGCTACGGATTATCAGACACTCATCAGATACCTCTTTAGTTAAATTCATTCGTAAGCAATTACCAGCTTCTTCGAGAAACCAGGTGTGTGCAGCAGATTTACTCTAACTACCAAGAATCCAAAGGTTTTTCAAAATAAATGAGGTTCTTTTTTTCCCATAAGCTGCCGAAGGCCCCCCCTAAGCTGAAGAATCTATTAAACTAGCTCGTAGTAGCATATAGATTTTTAACTTCGTTGAATCGATAGATCGTGGGGTTTTCGACTTAGGCAAAAGGAAAGTATTGAGTGAATCTCATCTCAAAGAATTGGTTAGGCCGCAGCAAGGCGAGTTGCTTGGTCGTGTTATCAAACTTGTTGGGGGGGACAATATTATTGTAAGATGCACAGATGGCAAGGTTAGAACTTGCCGTATTCGAGGGAAAATTAAACGTAGAATGTGGATCCGAGATAATGACTTAGTGTTAATTGCTCCATGGGACTTTCAAGCGGATAAGGCAGATATTGTATGGCGATATATTGCCGCACACGCAGAGAAGCTGGAGCAGGATGGATATCTAGAAGGCCTAAAGTAGGGCCCCCGTCTGCCCAACTGGGGGGCTACAACGGCGCAATATGTAGTTGTAGCAGAACCATTGGACGCCATAAACACATATCTATCCATTTCAGTAGCATTTACCTGACCTAAAATGAGCTGAATTTGTGTATTCAGCATTTATTGCGACCGAGATTATTCGAATATCCAACGCAACTACAAATTCGATTTATTTATTCAAAATCTTATTGAATAAGTAAGTCATTACGGCAGAACAAAGTGTTTTGAATTTCGATTAATGAGTGGTATTATTTTATTCATTATAATCTCATGAAAATTAGCTGTCTCAACGTCGAATGTAAACATAATTACATAGGAAAGATGGTTATTTTTATCTGTTAGAGGGATCGTGGCTCGAAGTAACTTATCATAATGCGAGCATGTGTAATCTATTTTGCCCAACAGATTCTGCCATCTTATTCTAGTATATTGGCGTGTCGCCGCAGTTATTGCATATTGCTGTGTTTCCTCCAAGTTTAATAATGGCTTCAGATCTTTGCGCTCAGACATCGAAAGCAAAAGTCCATGTTCATCAGCAACTCCCACGAAGCGAATTGATGGATCTAAAGTCATAACGTCATTACAAAATTGTTTAAAGAACTGCTTCATTCTGACGAAGTAACCTCAAAAAGACTTACTTTTATACTTTTGAATGGTTGTACTACCATGGCAATAACAACAATTAATCTAGCTCCACGTACGACTACTGACCAGTGCCCTACATGTCGACTATCGAGCGGAGCTTGTGGCAAGACAAGTTGGCGTTCAGAGCATTTGCCTGAGCAGGCGTGGCTTGATTAAATTTGACTCATATCTGATATTGGCTAAGGAAATTCTATTCAGACCTTCACC
>Ga0207416_1004477_pt1 | contig 12112 bp, 8 predicted proteins | sample PaiPotPPM11metaG_FD_184107 | JGI IMG/M metagenome (GOLD analysis project Ga0207416, IMG submission 184107) | Iron sulfur acid spring bacterial and archeal communities from Banff, Canada, to study Microbial Dark Matter (Phase II) - Paint Pots PPM... ...
GGCCCCGTGCCCGCACCCTCCGAGGTCCGGCCCCCCTGCGGGAGCGCCGCGGCCTACCGGCTCGTGCTGCTGCTCGACGACCACCGCGCGCTGCTGCCCGAGTGGCTGCGCGCGGTGGCCCGGCGCGGCCTGCGCGTGCCGCCCGAGCGGCTGCCCGACCTGCTCGAGGCGGCCACCACCAACCACGCGCTGCGCGACGAGGTCGAGGCCGTCCTCGGCGAGCGAGGCCGCTGGCTGGCCGCCCAGGTGCCGCGCTGGGGCTGGGCCGCCCCGCTGCCCGGGACCGAGGAGGAACGCGCGGTGATCTGGCGGACCGGGGCCCGCCCGCAGCGCCGCCGACTGTTCACCACGCTGCGCCACGCCGAGCCCGCGGCCGCGCGCCAGTGGCTGGAGCGCGGGTTGCCGCGCGAGGAAGGCCCGGACCGCGCCTGGTTCGTGACCGCGCTCGGCGAGGGACTCTCCCCGGCGGACGAGCCGCTGCTGGAAAACGCGCTCGACGACCGGCGCCAGGACGTGCGCGCCGCGGCGGCCCGGCTCCTCTCGCGGCGGCCCGGCTCCGCGTTCGCGCGGCGGATGGCCGCGCGGACCCTGCCGCTGGTGCGCGTGGCGGGCGGGGCCCGGCCGCGGCTGGAGGTCACGCCGCCGGACCGCCTCGACGAGTCGGCCCTGCGCGACGGGATCATCCGCGTTCCGTCCAGCGGGACCGGCGAGCGGGTCTGGTGGCTGCACCAGTTCGTGGGCTCGACCCCGCTCGCGGCCTGGGAAGCCGCCGGCCTGACGCCCGAGCTGGCCGTGACGCTCCCCGCGCCGGCCGACCTGGAGATCCCGCTGCGCCGGGGGTTCGCCATGGCCGCGGACATCCAGCGCGACGCGCGCTGGGCCACCGCGCTGCTCGACACCGATCCGCGGCTGGCCGAGTTCGCCGACCCCGCCCGGGCGGCCACCGCCGCGCTGGCGCACCTGCGGGCGGGCGAGACCGGCATCGCGGACCGGCTGCCCGCGCCCTGGCCGCCCGAGCTGAGCGAGGGAGCGCTCGACCTGCTCGCCCGGCTGGCCACCCGGGTCGCGGGCGGTCGTCCCGGGCCCGTCGCGGGTCACTGGGTGCACCGGCTGATCGCCGAGCGCCTCGACCCGGCGCTGGCGGGCGAGGCGGCCCGGCGCCTGGAAGACGTCCAGCCGGGCACCCCATACACCGGTCACGCCCGCGAACTGATCCAGACGCTGTGCTTGCGCAGGGACATGTACGAGGAGCTGAAGTGACGACGATGACGAACGGCCGCGACGCGATCCTGCGCCCGCACGCCGAGCAGGTCTACGCCGCCGAACTGGAGGCGCTGGCCCGGGCCGACGACCGGCCGCGGCCGCCCGGCTGGCGGCTGTCGCCGTGGGCGGTGACCAGCTACGTGCTGGACGGCGAGGCGGCCGGCACCGTGATCACGCCCAAGTACGTCGGTGACCGGCGGCTGATCGAGGTGGCCGTGGCCACGCTGGCCACCGACCGGGCCCTGTTGCTGCTGGGCGTGCCCGGGACCGCGAAGACCTGGGTCTCCGAGCACCTGGCCGCGGCGATCTCCGGCGATTCCACGCTCCTGGTCCAGGGCACGTCGGGCACGAGCGAGGAGGCGATCCGCTACGGCTGGAACTACGCCCGGCTGATCGCCGAGGGCCCGAGCGAGGCGGCGCTCGTGCCGAGCCCGGTGATGACGGCCATGCGCGAGGCGCGGCTGGTCCGGCTCGAGGAGCTGACCCGGATCCCCTCGGACGTGCAGGACGCGCTGATCACCGTGCTATCCGAGAAGACGCTGCCGGTACCCGAGCTCGGTACCGAGGTCCAGGCGCGCAAGGGCTTCAACCTGATCGCGACCGCGAACGACCGGGACCGCGGGGTGAACGAGCTGTCCAGCGCGCTGCGCCGCCGGTTCAACACCGTCGTGCTGCCGCTGCCGGCCGCCGCCGAGGAGGAGGTGCAGATCGTGCAGCGCCGGGTCGGCGAGCTCGGCCGGGCGCTCGAGCTGCCGGGCACGCCGCCCGCCCTGGACGAGATCCGGCGCGTGGTCACGGTCTTCCGCGAGCTGCGCGCGGGCCAGACCGAGGACGGCAAGACCAAGCTCAAGAGCCCGTCGGCGACGCTCTCGACGGCCGAGGCGATCTCGGTGGTGACCAGCGGGTGGACGCTGGCCGCGCACTTCGGCGACGGCGGCCTGTCCGCGGCCGACGTCGCCGCCGGGCTCACCGGCGCGGTCATCCAGGACCCGGTCCAGGACCGGGCGGTCTGGCAGGAATACCTGGAAACGGTGGTCAGGGATCGTGGCGGCTGGGACGACCTCTACCGTTCCTGCCGCGAGCTGGTCCGGTGACCGGACAGGCGAGCCGGTCAGGACCATGAGCGTCAGCATCCTCGGGATCCGCCACCACGGCCCGGGCTCGGCCCGCAGCGTCGAGCGGGCGCTGGCCGAGTTCAAGCCCGACGCGGTGCTGGTCGAGGGTCCGCCCGAGGCCGAGCCGCTGCTGCCGCTCGTGGCGCACCCGGAGATGCGGCCCCCGGTGGCGCTGCTCGGTTACGCGGCGGACGAACCTCGACGCGCGGCGTTCTATCCCTTCACGATTTTCTCGCCCGAGTGGCAGGCCATCCGGTACGCCCTGGCCGAGCGCGCCGAGCTCCGGATGATCGACCTGGCGCTCGCAAACGTGCTGGCCGAACCTCCCGGCCGCACGATCTCGCCCGGCGGCCCGGACGCGCCGCCCGCGGACGACGAGCGGATCCGGGGCGACCCGATCGGCTGGCTGGCCGAGGCGGCCGGGCACGGTGACCCGGAACGCTTCTGGGAGGACGTCGTCGAGCACCGGGGCGGCGAGCAGGCGTTCGCCGCGATCGCCGAGGCGATGGCCGCCCTGCGCGAAGCCGCCGAGGGCGGTGCGGAGGGCGGGAACCAGCTCGACCAGCACGAGGCGCGCCGCGAAGCGCACATGCGCCAGGCCGTCCGGCGGGCCACCCGGGACGGGCACGAGCGGGTGGCGGTCGTCTGCGGGGCCTGGCACGCGCCGGCCCTGGCCCGCCCCGGCCCGGCCAGTGCCGACGCCGCGCTACTGCGCGGCATGCGCCGGCGGAAGGTCACGATGACCTGGGTGCCGTGGACCTACGACCGGCTCGCCTCCCGCTCGGGCTACGGCGCGGGCGTGACCTCGCCCGGCTGGTACGACCACCTCTACCGGCACCAGGGCGGCGGGCAGGTGCTGGTGCGCTGGCTGGCCCGGACCGCGCGCCTGCTACGTGCCGAGGACATCGCGATCTCCTCGGCGCACGTGATCGAGGCGGTCCGGCTGGCCGAGGCGCTCGCCACGCTGCGCGAGCGGCCGCTGGCCGGGCTGCCCGAGCTGACCGAGTCGACGCGCGCGGTGCTCGGCGAGGGCGCAGACGTGGCGCTCGCTCTGGTGCACGAACGGCTGGTCGTCGGGCAGGTGCTCGGCGCCGTCCCGGCGCAGGCGCCGACCGTTCCCCTCCAGGCCGAGCTGGAGCGCGAGCAGCGGCGGCTGCGGCTGCGCCCTGAGGCCGGAACGCGCGACCTCGACCTGGACCTGCGCCGGCCGCTGGACCGTGACCGCAGCCGGCTGCTGCACCGGCTGACCCTGCTCGGCATCGGCTGGGGTGAGCCGGGCGAGACCAGCGGTGCGCGCGGCACGTTCCACGAACTCTGGTACCTCCAGTGGCGGCCCGAGTACACGGTCAGCCTGGTCGAGGCGAGCCGATACGGCTCGACGCTGGCCGAGGCGGCCACGGCCCTGGTCGGCGAGCGCGTCGGCGCCGGGCCGCCGCTCGCGGTGCTGACCGAGCTGGTCGGGGCGGCCCTGCTCGCCGACCTGCCCGCCGCGGTCGCGGCCGCGATGGCCGCCTTCGAGCGGCGGGCCGCGGTCGGCGCTGACGCCGGGCAGCTGATGGACGCGCTGCCGGCGCTGGCCCGGGTGCTGCGTTACGGCAACGTCCGGGAGACCGACGTCAGCCAGGTCGCCGGGGTGGTCAGCGGCCTGGTGACCCGGATCATCGTGGGCCTGCCGCTCGCGGCCAGCGCGCTCGACGACGAGGCCGCCGCCGGGCTCGCCGCGCGCATCGACCGGGTCGACGCGGCCGTCGGGCTGCTCGAACGCGACGACCTGCGGGCGCCGTGGCGCGCCGCGCTCGCCCGCCTGGCTGACCGGAACGACGTGCACGGTCAGGTGAGCGGCCGCTGCCTGCGCATCCTGCACGACGCGGGGCTGCTCGACCCGGCCGAGCTCGGCCGGCGGATGAGCCTGACGCTCAGCCCCGGCCACGACCCGGCGCGCGGCGCGGCCTGGATCGAGGGCTTCCTCGGCCGCAGCGGGCTGGTCCTGCTGCACGACGAGACGTTGCTGCGGCTCGTCGACGGCTGGCTGGCCGACGTCGGGCCGGACAGCTTCACGCAGGTCCTCCCGGTGCTGCGGCGGACGTTCTCGACCTTCCCGGCGGGCGAGCGCCGTCAGATCGGCGAGCGGGTCCGGCGCTTCGGCCCGAGCGATATTCCGAACGGCCGGGGGCGGGGTGGCCGCGGAACGTCCGCGCCCGGCGACGCCGAAGACCTCGACGCCGGGCGGGCCGCGCTGGTGCTGCCGGTCCTGCGCCGCATCCTCGGCGCGGAACCGGCGCCCGCCGGGCCCGGGCCTGGGCCGGAAGGGCAGGCACGATGACGCCCGGCGACGCGGCGACCGACGGCGAACGGCTGCGCCGCTGGCGGCTGGTGCTGGGCGCGACCGACGCCGGCGGGGCCGACGGCACCGGCGTCTCGCTGGCCGGCGAGCAGGCCGGGCTGGACGCGGCGCTGGCCGCGGTCTACGACGCGCGGCCGGGCGGCCGCTCCGGCCGGGACCGCCGCGGCGGGCTCGGCGCGTCCGCGCCCTCGGTCGCCCGCTGGCTGGGCGACATCCGGACCTACTTCCCCAGCCCGGTCGTCCGGGTCATCCAGCAGGACGCGATGAAGCGCCTGGAACTCGACCGGCTGCTGCTGGAGCCGGAGGTGCTGGAGACGGTCGAGCCCGACGTGCACCTGGTCGGCACGCTGATCGGGCTGAGCCGGGTCATCCCCGAGAAGACCCGGGCCACGGCCCGGATGGTCGTGCGCACGGTCACCGACGAACTCGAACGCCGGCTGGCCGCGCAGACCCGCCAGGCCATCACCGGCGCGCTCAACCGCGCCGCGCGCACCAGCCGGCCGCGGCGGCTGGCCGACGTCGACTGGAACACCACGATCCGCCGCAACCTGCGCCATTACCAGCCCGGCTACCAGACGATCATCGCCGAGACGCTGGCCGGCTACGGCCGCCGCCAGCGCGCCAGCGTCAAGGACATCATCCTGGCCGTCGACCAGTCCGGCTCGATGGCCACCTCGGTCGTGTACTCCAGCGTGTTCGCCGCGGTGCTGGCCTCGCTGCGCGCGCTGCGCACTCAACTGGTCGTGTTCGACACCGCGGTCGTCGACCTGTCCGCGAAGCTCGAGGACCCGGTGGAGGTGCTGTTCGGCACCCAGCTGGGCGGCGGCACCGACATCAATCAGGCGCTCGGCTACGCCCAGGGCCTCGTCCGCCGGCCGGCCGACACGATCATGCTGCTGATCAGCGACCTCTACGAGGGCGGCGACGCGGGCGAGCTGATGAAGCGCGCGGCGGCGATCGTCGCCACCGGGGTCCGGCTGATCGTGCTGCTCGCGCTGTCCGACGACGGCGCGCCCTCCTACGACCACGAGCACGCGGCCGCGCTGGCCGCGCTCGGCTGCGCGGTCTTCGCGTGCACCCCGGAGCAGTTCCCGGCCATGATGGCGGCCGCCATCGAGGGCCGCGACGTTCAGCTCTGGGCGGCCCAGCAGGGCATCGCCACTGCCCGGCCGCCCGACGCCTAGGTGCGGTTCCTCACTCGCCGACCTGGATCCGCCGCTCGGTGACCGCGACCGCGAGTTCCACCCGCGAGGAGCACGAGGTCTTCCGGTACAGCCGGGTCAGGTACGCCTCGACGGTCTTGACGCTGATGTGCAGGGTCCGGGCGATCTGCTGGTTCGAGCGACCTTCGTGCACCAGGCGGGCCAGGGCACGTTCGCGCGCGGTGAGCGCGTCCGGCCGGGCCGGCAGCGAGGTGCGCGCCACCCGGCGCTGCACCAGGGGGGCGGGGATCCCGGCCGCGCGCATCAGCGCCGCGACCGCGCCGGCCCGGCCGGCGGCGCCGATCCGCAGCCACGCGGCGTGCCCGGCGGGCAGGGTCGTCTCCGGCTCGTCGCCAACTTGGCCGCGCACGACGAGCGCCTCCGCGGCCAGCGCGCCCGCCGTGCAGGCTTCGGCCTGCCGCTGGGCCCGCCGGGCCGGCTCGGCGTCCCGGGTCGCGTACGACTGCGCCAGTCCGGTCAAGATCGCGTGCATCGGTGCGGCCTGGTCGAGCGTGGCCAGGGCCGAGGCGGCGTAGGAGGTCACGTCCTGGTCGCCGTAGGCGAACCCGATCTCCGCCATCCGGTGCAAGATCAGGGGGAGCGGCGTCCGGTACACGTCGCGGTCACCGATGTCGGCGGCGTCGGCCAGGCGGCGCAGCGCATCCTCGGGCCGCCCCTGGTCGGCGTCCAGCCCGGCCAGCGCCCACGCGCACATCTCGGCCGGATGCAGTCCGGCGAGCCGTTCGGCGAGCCGTTGGCATTCGCCGCGCTGGCCGAGGCCCCGCAGCAGTTCCACCCGCAGGGCGGTGACGGTCCCGGCGACCGTGGCCGGGAACGGCCCGGCCCGGTCCTGGTCCAGCGCGGTCGCGTCCGCCTCCGCGGTCACCCAGTCACCGCCCAGCCAGCCGCACACGATGTCGGCGAACCGCCAGAATGGCTCGGCCAGCAGCGGAGCCGCGTAGTTACACGCCTGCCGGGCCTGGGCCAGGTTGGCCCGCGCGCACTCTAACTGGCCGAATATCGAATGGCAGGCCGCCGACGAGGTCAGCGCCCAGACCAGGGCCGCCGGATCATCTCCGGCCGCCGAGCGCTGCTCGGCCAGGACGGCGAAGCACTCACTGGCCCGGCCCAGCCGCATCGCGGTCTGCGCCGTCTGGCTCAGCGCGGCCACGCGCGCCACCGGCCGCTCAGCCCCGGCCACGAGCGTGGTGAGCATGGTCGTCTCCAGCTCCGGCGCCTCGCCCGCACGCGGCTGCAGCCGGGCCCGGCTCACCAGCTCGGCGAGCGACCCAGTACCGTCGGCGGCTGGGCCATACGCTGAGCCCGAGCCGGCGGATTGGTCGACGCCACGGTCCGTAACGGCCACATACACAGTTTACCGGCCAGCGGCGGCGGGGCGAGGGTTATCCCTACTGGGATTGCATGTGAATATGCGGCAAACTCCCATACATGGGCAGGAAAGCCAGCCGGGTGGGGGTTGGTCCTGTCTGCCGGGTCGGTGCAGGTTTGCACCGTCTCGCTCTATGGACTGGTCAGGCCCGGCCCTGGGGGGGAACCGGTGCCTGACCGTCCACCGAGATCCGTCTGACTGACCTGCCCTGCATCGCCGGGGCTCCGGATACGGACATTTTGCCCCCGCGGGGCCGGCGCGCCGCGTACGATGGGCGGCTATCGGCTGAGCTCCGTGCGATGAGCCCCGTGCGATCAGTACTCTGGCCTGCACCCGGTAACGACGCTCAGGCCCGCCGCCCCGTCGGCCCTTCGAGGACGAGCCGGCTCGGCCAATCTGGCGCCGCTAAGCGGCCGCCAATCCCCCCCAAGGGTTTCTCGTCCCCCGGGAGATATTCGTCCCTCTCCGGGGCTGCACCAAATGGCCTAGTCTGCGACGCAGGGAGGAGTTAACTCACTTCCCTCCCCGCCCGAGACCAACGCCCGGCTCGGGCGGCCCCATACGCCGTAGGAGGCCCCGTGGTCCCCGTTGCCCCCGGCAAGCACCGGAGGGCTGAGGCCGAGCCACTGCAGGCACTTGCTCGGATGAGCACGCCCGAGTTCTATTCCTCGCCTGTCGCCTCGGCAGGCCCGGCCGCCGCGGACGCGTGGGGACCCGCGGGCGGCGGGGCGCCTGGCCCTCAGACCCGCGGCTACGCCGGCCCGCCCGCCGCGAGCGGATACCCCGGGTCGTCCGAGCCAGGCTGGCCGCCAGATCTCGGCGACATGTCCTGGCCCCGCTGGGACGGGCCGCCACCGGTGATGCACCCCGATCATCCCTCGGCCCCGGTGCCGCGGGTGCGGATCTCGCCGGCCGACGCTCCCGGCGGGAGCCCCGGGTCGTTCCCGGGGATCCCGGCCACGCCGCCCGGCGGCTCGTCCCGCCTGCCGCAGCGCAAGCCGGGAAACCGGGCCAACCCGGGGAACCGGGCGCCGCGGGCCAACCCGCCGGGCCGGGCCAGCGGGCCGGCGCAGGCTTATAACCCGGGACCGGGCTACGACTCCGGCCAGTACCCCGCGGTCCCGCCGGCCTCCACTACCCCGGGCTACGGCCCTCGGCCGGGCTACGAACCAGCGGGCTACGAACCAAGCCCGGGCCACCGCCCTGCTCCGGGCCCCGGCCCCGGCTATGGTCCCCCTCCGGGCTACGCCCTGGCCCAGGGCTACGGTTCGGCTCCGGGCTACGGTTCGGCTCCGGGCTACGCCCCCGGCCCGGGCTTCGGCCCGGCCCAGGTCGACAGCCCCGCTCAGGGGTACAGTCCCCCCGCCCAGCGCTCCGGCCCTGCTCAGGGCTACAGTCCCGCCCAGGGTTACGGTCCGTCCCAAGGTTACGGTCCCGCCCAGGTCGACAGCCCGAGCCGCGGCTACCCCGGCGCCTCGGGGTATGACCCGGGCCCCAACTACAACCTCGGCCGCAGCGATTCCCGCGCCGCGGGCTATGACCCGGGCGGCGCCGCGGCCCGGGGCAGCGCCCTGGCTCATGATTACCAGCCCAGCCCCGACTTCCCGCCGGCCCGGCGCGATCCGGCCGAGCGCGGCTCACGGCGGCTCTACGCCGTTCCCGACGACGCTCGCGCCCCGGACCTGGCTGACTCGCAACCGGGTGCGTTCCCCGGTCGGCCCGCGGCCGGACCAGCCGGGCGCCCGGGCGATCCCCGGGACGAAGGTTCCCCGTGGTCAGCCCGGCGCGAGCCGGCCGGACACGTAGTGACCGTGGCCGAGGACCACGCGGCCCTGATCACGCAGGAGGCCCGGAGCCAGGCCGAGGCCATCCGCCAGGCCGCCGAGCAGGAGGCCGCCGCAATCCGGCAGCAGGCCACCGCGCATGCCGCCGCGATCCAACAGCAGGCCACCGACCAGGCGGCCGCCGTCCGCGAGGCGGCCGAGCGAGAGGCCGCCGAGCTGAAGACGGCCCTGCTGGCGATGTCGGGCGAGCTCGGCCGGGCAGCCGCTCACGTGACGGAGAACCTCGCGAGCCCGGGCGGCCTCGCCACCAGGCCAGGCCCGGCCGCCGCACCGGCGCCGGCCGCCCCGCCGGACAGGCCGAAGACCAAGCCCGATGCTCCGGCAGCCCGGCCACCCCGGCCGTCCAGGCCAGCCGGTCCGAGGACCAAGCCCGACGCCCCGGCGGTCAGGCCTTCCCGGCCGAGCACAACGCCGACCGAGAAGCAGCAGAAGCGACCCAGGCAGCAGCAGGCCATGCGGGTCGCTGCCACCGCCACTGCGGCGCTGTTTTCCTTCGCCGTCATCACCGGTGCCACGGAAATGGCGCTGCACGGATACAAGTTCTTCGTCTTCCGGTCGGGCGGAATAGGCCAGACAGCAGGCAACGAGACCGACCAGCAGTTCCTGGCTAAACAGGGGGCCGCGGGGCACCACGCCGCGGCACCGAAGGGGCGTCACGTTATCAAGTCACACCGGACCGACAAGGTACATAAGAAATAGCAGCAGCTTGCCGACGCAGCCACTGCCTGGCAATGCCATGGGGGAGCGACTAGTCCTATGGAAGGAGAAGCTGCGACATGGCTACCACGAGGGACTCGGCCCCGTATAGCGGCCCAGATACCTACCGGCCAGATCCATTCTCTGGCGACGCCATAGATACAAGGCACCACGAAAAGAAGCCCACCGCCGACCACCCTCCGCAACGGCGCGCCGCCAGGAGTCGTCTGGACGACTGGATGGAGGTGGATTTCAAGTTCGGCGGATCCCGGATCAAGCGGAAGGCGGTCGCGCTCGTCCTGCTCGGCGCCCCTGGGCTGGCCCCCCTGTTCTTCATGTTGCCGGCGCTGCTCACGCTGAACACGAACACGTTCTCTGTGTCGGTCGACGACACGCTGGGGACTGGGGCCGCGCTCTGCTTGTTCCTGTGCCTGCTCGTCACGCCCATGGTCACGCTCACCGGGCAGCGCTGGTTCGTTCCGCTGCGGCGCTGGTACGGGATCATGATGGCGTGCTCCGCCATCGGCGACGCGCTCGCCGCCGGTCTCACCGATTCCTTCGCGGGAGGCTTTCTCGGCCGGGTGGCCGGGCACGTCTTCGAGCTCATGGGATTCATGATGGTGATGCTGGTCATCCCGCTCCTGATCACGAGCAACCATTGGGCGCAACGCAAGCTCGGCCGGTACTGGAAGAGGTTGCAGCAGGGCACCTATGTCATCTGGGGGCTGCTCGGCTTCCACCTGTTGCTGCTGGAGGGATTCGGGTTTCAGCAAGGATCAGATGGCTCCGGCTTCCCTGGTGACGGCGATCCGATCTTCCATCAGCGCTTCTACCAGTACTCAGTGATCAGCCTCCTCCTGCTCACCCTCAGAGTGCCGCCGGTTAAACGGTGGATCGCCGCTCGTCAAAAGGAAGGCCGGAACTGGCTCGTATGGGTAACGATCACACCGATTTTCGTGCTCTTCGTGGTCGGCTTTATTTTCATGCTCAACGAGGAGATATTCAAAGGGCTCGACTCCTTCACGGAGAACCCCAGCCATGAATAAGGCAGCGGTTTAGGAGAGAGCTTCGATGAGCGAAACGTATGCCGCGGGCGGCGAGGAACAGGTGAGAGTGGGCGGCGCCATACTCATAGCTGTCTCGGTCGTGTCCGCCGTCTTGGTCCTCTTGGGCCTCGTCTACGCTGCGGGTACCGGCGGGCGTCATAAGGCCGCGCTTGCCGCCGCCCAGTGCGAGCCCAACCTGTCGCCCTCCGGCCTGCAATGTACGACCGTGCCGATGCTGACCAGTCAGTACACGGGGATAGTGACTCCCGCCATCCAGCAACTGAATACTGACGCGGCCGCGTACACCGCCAGCGAAAGGCGCCACCTGGCCGCAGCCGAAGCGGCCCTGGCCGCAGAGGTGACATCGGGACGTGCGCTCGCCACGAGGCTGGCGAACTTCCCGTTCCCACCCGCCGTCGCCCCGACGGCCAGTGCGCTGGTCCAGGCCATCCGCGCCACTACCAACCTGACCGCCGAGCAGGCCCGGTCGCCCTCACTCCTCCAGTTGCGGTCGTTCAACCCGCGGGTCGCGGCGGCCAGCGCCGCCGTCCGGGCCGACCTGAACCTCACCATCAAGGCCCTGGATAAGCCCCCTACAGTGAGCCAAGAGCCCTGATCCTGCCGCCGCTCACGGCGGAGCCCTCAGCTTGACCAGGGCTGAGGATAGGGTCAGCCCGTGACGAGCGAAGTGATCCCGGATCGGGCCACCACCTACGGAGAATGGGTCCGCCGCCGGCTCACCGACGAGCCGGTGATCTGCAGCAACGGCGGCGATGACATCGTCGTACTCACCGCCACCGCCGAGATCCTGGACGACTACCCGGCAGTGCCCGACAATCCCGCGTGGCTGGAGAAGTACGGTGAAGCCATCGTCGCGCGGTTCGGCAGCGCCGAGGAATTCGCAGAGAGGTTCTCGGTCCCGGTCCGCATGCATCTCACCCGCCTCCGCGGTTTCTGACACACGAGACAACCTGGCCCGCGGATATGGCCCGCAGCGAATGTGCTCTAGGCGGCGTGGGCGGGTGGCGGGCTGTGGCTGCGCAGGACGGGGTCGCCGTGCGGGCTGGTGGCGGTGACGGTGCCGTCGGGGTGCAGGGTGATGGCCCAGCCCCACCGGTGGACGGCGATCAGGTGGTGGAAGCTGCACAGCAGCAGCAGGTTGGTCAGGCTGGTGGGGCCGTTCTGCGACCGGGGAACGATGTGGTGGGGCTG
>Ga0207416_1004478_pt1 | contig 12100 bp, 6 predicted proteins | sample PaiPotPPM11metaG_FD_184107 | JGI IMG/M metagenome (GOLD analysis project Ga0207416, IMG submission 184107) | Iron sulfur acid spring bacterial and archeal communities from Banff, Canada, to study Microbial Dark Matter (Phase II) - Paint Pots PPM... ...
GCATGTGCTGTCCGCAAGTATTCGGGCAGCCCGAGAGATTGAGGCGAAAGTCCGGAATCTGGTTGAGATCCAGATCGGAGTTCTTCAGCCGCTCCGCCGTTGCGGTCAGCGCCTCCTTTGACAGGCAGATGCCGAGTTTGCAGGTATCCGCACCGGTGCAGGCAATCGAATTCCCCACTAGGCGTGGGCCGGAGGCAAGCTCCGTGATCTCTCGCACCAGTTGGTAAACATACGCAAGATAACTCTCCGGGAGATTGCGCAGTCGAAGATTCTGGCCGAACGTGGCGCGGACAACATGGTTGCCAAACGGTGTCAGAAAGTTTGCCAGGAGAATGGCATCTTCGTTCTTTAGATTGCCGAGAAAGATTGGAACCAGTACTGAGACGAATCCCGGCTGCTTCTGCGGCTCGACAAACCGTTCCCTCCACTGCTCGAACTCAGGCGACTGATCGACCACAGGCGCAAACGGTGGAAGCGCACTGGACTGCGGCACCTCTTCGAGAACTAGTGCGGGAGGATTCTCCGCACCCAAACGCTGCAACTGCTCCTTGTACGACTCCCGAAAGCGTTCTTCTCCGAGCGCATTCCACAAGAATCGCAGTCGCGCCGCGTGGCGATTCTTGCGATTGCCATGTTGATCAAAGAGCCGTTTGATCGCGGTGGTCACGACGTAAACATCTTCGGCGGGGATAAAGTCGTGCAGAAGGTGCCCGACGTCCGGTCTGGTGCCCAGCCCGCCAGCCACATAGACCCGGAATCCCTTTTCTCCGTTGCGGAGCTGCGCTACGAATCCGAGATCGTTGAACTCAGCATAAGAACTGTCTGCAGTCGAGTTTGAGAAGGCGATCTTGAACTTGCGTGGCAGCAGCCATGAATCGGGTTCAGCAATCAACCGGCTCGTCAGCGCAAACGCATAGGGACTAGGATCGAAGAGTTCGTCGAGCCCCACTCCCGCATCCGGCGAAACAAGAACATTGCGAACCGTGTTGCCACCTCCGCCGCGAGCGGCAAGTCCAACCTGCAGCAACTCGCGCATGACCGGGAGAACATTCTCGAGCGCAACATCGTGAACCTGGAACTCCTGCCGTGTCGTGATATGAATTGCGCTGCTTCCATACTGCGCCGATACTTCCGCAATGCTCCGCAACTGGCGCGGCGTGAGCGCACCACCCGTCGTGCGAATACGCACCATATAGCTGCCGTCTGTGCGTTGCTCGTAGCAGCCGAAAGGAACGCGGCGCACCTTCAGCGTGGCGGCATCTATGTCACCGCTTCGGTAGCGCTCAATGTACGAATCAAGCCCGTCGAGTTCAGACTCAAGGTTTTTCGGAATCTTATAGAACATTCTGTCCTCGCCCGTTCATGTCTTCGGGAAGCAACTAGACGGCTGTGGCCGGTTTCCTGCTCCCGGCAGCAGCCACGGCATGTGATACCACCCATCTCATGCTCTAAGCCCGGTCGACCGATGCTAGAAGAATATCGAAACTATGTCTCCGACGGTGTGATGCTGGTCACAGGTGGATCCACATCGCCCCAAATGGAGCTGGCCTATTGCCGAGTTATCCCGATTTGCCGAGCGATCTTCTGATCGAGTCTCCGCCACTTCTTACTGAGTCCTGGAAAGCCGTAGTGTCCTCAGCAATTTTCCACTTCGCAGCTTGGTGATTCCGCAACTGGTTATCGAGACTCTGGATGCGGTATTCCATCTGGCTCTTCAGTTCGTGGATGGCGAGGAGCTCAGGATTGAATGTCGATACCTGCTGAGGCGTCAGGCTCGCTTCAAAGGCAGATTGGTTCTGCGATAAGGTCGACTCCGCTAAGCGAAGTCTATCAAGCTGCCGCTGAAACTTCTCGTCATCGAATGTCCACAATCTTGAAGGCATCATGGCGTGGGCATTGCGTTCAACGCGATTCGCGGAAGTGATGCAGGCTTCATAAAGCTCCCGTTGCCGGGGTTCACTAACCTGCTGATGCAACTGCTCCTGTAGCAGACTTGACTCAGTTGAAGAGTGAGTCGACAAGTTCAGGCTGCCGGATGCGGCAATCGCCTCCGGCACGTCTTGCGCGACCGTAAATACCCCAACCAGAAAGAGGAAAGCAGCCGAGTTAAACCGTGGCATATTCATCTCGCCCTTCCTATTTCTCGGACCTCTCATGCGGTGGGATTTGAATGGTGATTGAGCACATTGAGCAGGTCATGTTCTGCACGATGAGTACGGCGGTCTGCGGGTGTTGCGGCAAAGGTCGTCATCGGCAGGCCGATCAACAAAGAAGCAAGTAGTTTTCGCATCACATTTCCCTATCAGTGGTAGAAGAGCGGCATCAGCCAGCCGGTATCCCTCACATCGTTATGTAGAAGGCTTCTGATTTCGCGGGCGACCATTCCAGCCAGGAAAGCGCACATGAAGATGGCTTAGTTTCGGCGCTTCGCGATAACCCCTTCCAAGCCCACTTCCTTCACGAAGGCGAGCATTCCCTTTGCATATTTATCGGAGACGGCAAACATGCCGACGTGATCTCTTTGTCTGACGACGGAGTGCAGGATTTCACGACGTTTCGACAGCGGAAGCTGAATCATGGACTTGCTATTGCGGACCGGGATGTCGAAGGCGTAATAGTGGATATGGGCTTCGGCCAAGAGAAAGTTCTGAAGCAGATTGAAATAGGGACGGGCGGCGGGGTCCGGCGCGACGAGCTCGCCGTCGATCACTGCGGTCGGCGCCAGAGCGACGGTGTGTTTCACCTTTGGATTCTGGTGAACGCAATCGAGCCGGATTATACAGGTATCATCTTCGGGCTCGCGAAAATCCACGAAGTCTTAAAATGGATGGCGGATTCTGGAGAGGAGGCATCAATGGGCAAGCTGTGGACCGTGGTAAAGCGCACAGGCAGTCGGATGGACCTGGAATGCGGATTCGAGCGTAGGGAGGTTCAGCGTCCCACGGATCCAATGGCAAAGAAGATTTTCATGGAGATCCAGCCGGGCCGGTCGGTAGATGAAGGGACGCTGCGGCTGTTGTTGGGCAAGAAATAGCAATGCAAGAAGGCGACAATAGTAAGTTTTCAACTCTTGGTATTTTCTCAACGTGTGTGGCATAATCCTGCGTAGATGATGACGCGAACATGCGCAGCGGTATTGGCTTGAAGTTCCCCTGAAAGACCCGCCGGTTAGTTACTTCGCGTCTTGTCTTTTTTGCATCGTCATAGATCACGACCGTACAATCCGGGCTTCCAATGCCCAATAATGTTGCGTCGGGGAGTCTTGTGTGCGATCCCTGGAGACGCTTACCGCTGCGCTCGAGCCTACCCTTCCTGACCTGTTCCGCAAGATGAGGCTATAGCCAATCCACTTCCAAAACACCCCAATATCGTCTTAGGCTTGCTATAGCTGCCCTCGGGGCCGCCGCATCTAAAGAACCATGGGCGAGCCGCCGACATATTGGGGCATCCGGTGCCAGACCTGCCTTCAGGCCGTCCCGTTCGGCATCCGCCCGGATCACTCCCACGGAGCTGGCTCTGCCATCCTCAGGACGGGCATGTATGAATGCGTTCACGGCCACAAACACGTTTATGGCCCGGAAGACATCCGCTTTTTCCACTCCACACACCCTGTTACCAATGCTGAGATGAAGGGGAATCGAGCAGCTTACAAGCGAATCCTTCCCAGCCGAAAATCGTAATTCCCCAACTCGCAATGGTTGCAATCGCTACAGCATGCTATTACTCTCAGCGTTCTACTGATTAGCAACAGAAAACTGCTCTGGACCTATGGTCTAGACCTTTGCGGATTGGACAGGCGCAAAGGCCGATATGACTTCCCGGAACGGCAACTTCTTTCTCTCGGACCTCTCATCTTCTGCAGGCTTCTGCAGGCACATCCTTGCTCTCTCGCTCGGTTGACCAATACTGGTCTTCGAGCGTCTGAGTGCAATTATTCTCCCCGTCGAGACCTTCCTCGCAATCTCCGGCAGAATTGCACTCGGTTCGCAACCGTGCGCTTGGTTTTCACGGGGATTGGCTACTTCGACGAGAGGATTTCTTGAGCTTTGCCGCCTTACGCGACATGTAGTCTGGGAGCTTACGAGTCATCGGATAATCGACCCCGTTGGGCATCTCTCCCCTGCCCCCGCGCTCCACCTCTCATAGGAGCCTTCGAGAGGAAATCTTTGTGAAATCCTGTCGATGCCGCCTGTTAAGGGATTAATTCCTCCGATGGCTGCCCCGCTTGAGCGTCTTTTGCGCCCCAATCATACTTCTGACCGATTACAGCGGCGGTTTCGGTTGCTAGCATGGGGGCCTAATTCACAAGGAACGCCGGTTGGAACCGCAGGCAGTTGCCGTATCCGCCCTCCAAACGTTCCTCGGCATCTTCCGCTCTAGGAGGCATTTCGTATGACGATTGCGCAATGGAACACGCTGTCCCGCCGTTGCTGGACGCCGAGTTTGCGGCGGAGCCTCCTTGCCTTGAGTATCCTTCTGCGGCTCTTCGGCGGCAGTCACGCATGGTCGCAGAATACCGGCACTGTCCTCGGCAATGTCACCGATAAATCCGGCGCCACGCTGCTGAACGCCACGATCACCGCGAGGTCGCAGGAAGGCCTCGTCCGCACGGTGACAACGAACGCAACGGGGGCCTATATCCTTACTCAGTTGCCCATCGGCTCCTATACGATCACTGTGGAGGCTTCCGGTTTTGAGATGTTCTCCAATGCGGCGGTGCAAGTGGACTCCGACCAGAACGTCCGGGTCGATGCAAAGCTAACGATTGGGCAGGTTTCCCAGCATGTGGAGGTAACTTCCGCGCCGCCGCAGGTGGACACCCATTCCGATAGTATGAGCTATATCATTCCCCAGGAGTTGGTCAGGGACATGCCGACCAGCACTGGGCAGCCGCTTGATTTTCTGGCTATTTTGCCTGGAGTGTCGAACGTCAGCACGACCCCCGCGTTCGCTCCGGACCGCAATGGGCCTACGTTCAACGTTTCCGGCTCGCGCAGCTCGGACAACCTGCTGCTGTTGGACGGGTTGATGCACACCAACCTCTTCCGCAACCAGGGCCAGAACTATCCTCCGCCGGACTTCCTGTCGCAGATTGAGGCCCTGGTCAACAGCTATGGAGCGCAATATGGGCACAATACCGGCGCTATCGTCAATATCCTGACCCACTCCGGCACCGACAAGATCCATGGCGCGTTGTGGGAGTATGACCAGAACACTGCTTTCAACGCATCGAACTACTACACGAAGCTGACCAATGCGGCGCATATCAACCGGTTCGGCGCAACCGTGGGAGGCCCCATCCTGCGCAACCGGCTGTTCTACTTCGCCGGCTACGAGGGCTATCGCCAGTCGAACGTGGGTACGTCGACGTCGGCGCTTCCTCCGACGACGGCTGAACGCGGTTTGAACGGCGCTCCCGCCGACTTCTCCGCCGACGCGGCCGCCGCAAGCATAAGCGCAAACAGCTACCTGAACAACCCGGCGTACCCCAAAGGCAAGTACTATTCGACGATTATCCCCCTGCTTCCAGCGGGGTGCGCCTCGGCGCTCGGATCGGGGCAGTATGTGGCCAACGCGCAGATTCCGAGTATCTGCCTGAACACTGTGGCGCAGAACATCGAGTCGAAGTATATTCCGCTGCCCAACGGGCTCAACAACACGCTGATCCAGAGCTACCCCACGCCGCTGGACAACAACACCGGCGAGGGGCGGCTGGACTGGCACTTCGGCAAGCACACCATCGACGCGCGCTACATCGTTCTGAACGCAGCGTCGCTGAGCCATCAAACCTCAACCACATATATACCGCTCTACGAGCCGCTCAGCCAGACCGCGCAGACGCAAACCATCTCCGGCAACGACACCTGGGTGATCACACCTTCTTTGCTGAATGTCCTGCGGGTGGGATACAACCGCTTCTTCGGCATCTCATTGCCCACCGATCCAACCAGTCTCAACGCGCTCGGCTCGGCCTTCCCCGTCCTGGGCGAGCCGGACTTGCCTGCCATCACGATCAACTCGCGGGTCACCCTCTCCTCCAATTCCAACGACCAGCAGAAAGACGTTGACGAGGACCTGGACCTGGTCGACAGCATCAGCCTGACGCATGGCAACCACAATATCCAGACCGGGGCAGAGTTTCTGCGGCTGCAATACCTGAACCGCTCCTACTTCTACACCATGGGCCAATTCACTTTCACCGGGACGTATACCAACAACTCAGTGGCCGATTACGTCTTGGGCTTGGTCAACAACGCGACCGCGGAGAGCCCGCAGATCGAGCAGAGCGGCATCCAGAACAATATGTACCTGTACTTCCAGGACGATTGGAAGGTGGCCCCGCGCCTGACGCTCAACCTGGGCCTGCGTTACGAACTTCCGTTCCCCTGGTACCAGCCGCAGAACTGGTGGGCGACGTTTCGTCCCGGGCAGCAATCGGCGAAGATTCCCACCGCTCCGGTCGGGATGGTCTATCCCGGCGACCCGGGGGTTCCGAGGGGTCTGGTGCCGACGCCTTACCATGACTTCGCCCCGCGGATCGGCTTCGCGCTCGACCTCTTCGGCAATGGCAAGACGGCGCTGCGCGGGGGTTTCGGCATCTTCTACGACGCGGTGGACGCCAATGTGGTGCAGAACAACACGCAGCCCTTCGTGTATTCGTTCTCACCCACGATCACCCCGGCGAGCATCTCCAACCCCTATGCCAGCGGGCCGGTGTTTCCCACCACGGTCAACCTGACGAATCCGACCTTCACGACGCCGTTCACGCTTACCTACCCCGATCCGCATCTGACCACCCCATACGTGGAGGCGGCCAATATCGGCGTGCAGCAGCAACTCACAGCCAATATGTCCATGCAAGTGGTCTATGTGGGCAAGTTCGGGCGGCACCAGCTGCTGGACTACAACAGCAATCCCGCGCTGTATGCTCCCGGCGCGACGACTTCGACATCGAGCTACCAGGCGCGGCGGACATATCCGAACTTCGGCAATATCGCCGACATGGCTACCATCGCCACATCAAACTACAACGCGCTGCAGGTGCAGGTGAACAAGCGGCTTGGGGCCTGGGTGAGCGCGTTCGGCTCCTACACGTGGTCGCGGTCGCTCGACGAGTTCTCCTCCGATGTGACGGACACGGCGACGTCGCCGAATGTCTTCGGCACGTCCACAGTGCCTTCAGTAGGAACGCCGCTGGCGTTCAATTTCAGCTCGGAGTACGGACCTTCGGACTTCAACACCACGCATCTCGGGAGCATCGGCTTCACCGTGCCAACCCCCAAGTTGCTAAACCACAGCTGGCTAATACGCGAAGGGGTGGGCGGCTGGAATTTTAGCGGCAGATACAACATCCGCAGCGGCGAGCCTGTGAACATCTACTACGGCTCCGACTACGCGCTCACCAACATCGGCAAGCAGCGGCCGAACGTGCTGCACACCTGGAAGTTTGGCAGCCGTCCACGGATCGATCAACTCGCGCTGACCGGAAACACCTGGTTCGACACGACGGCATTCAGCACCAGCGTGCCCGCGGGCACCTTCGGCAACCTGAGCCGTAATGCCATCACAGGGCCGGCCTCGATCAGCAACAACCTGTCCATGGCCAAGATATTTGCCGTCCCGGGCCGCGAAGGAATGACCTTCCAGTTCCGCTGCGATGCGTTTGGGGTCTTCAATACGCCGAACCTCGGCAGTCCGGGGACGCAGTTCGGCTCCAGCCTGGGGCAGATCACCAGTACCAGCGGCCAGCGCTTCCTGCAACTCTCCGGCCATCTGCTCTTCTAATCTGGACTCCTCATGGGGACAGGCCGCGGCTGTCCCCAATCCCCTAACCCAGGAGGAATGACTGTGATGCGACGATTCATTGGCCCCCTTGCCGCGGTTATCCTTGTACTGGCCTGCTGCTCCTTCGCGTGCCCGGCGCAAACAAGTGCGGGGATAACTCCGGGCAATCTCGCCACTCCGCAGACTTCGAATGAGGTGGGCGAGGCAGATGGCTGCCCGAGGCTCATCGAATTCTCTGGAGAGCAGGCCGAGCCGGCGGACCTGAAGTTCCCCGATGTCTCCGGGCGCGTCCTCATCTATTACTGGTCGGAACTTGAGCCGAAGGACGGGAGATTCGACTTCTCGGCGATGGACCGTGAGATCAGCACATGGACAAATGCAGGTAAGGCCGTTGTTCTGCGCTTCTCGGCCGCGGGCTGGACGAAGTGGAAAGAGCCCTGGTCGCAGCAGGGGACGCCAGAGTGGGCCTACAAGAAATATCGTATCTCCCGAGTGATTGAGGTCGATCGAGCCATTCTCCCGGTTTATTGGGATGAGGGTTATCAGGCGGGACTTCGCGAATTTCTGCGGGCGGTCTCAGAGCACATTCAGACGAGTTCTTATCGCGGCAAAGTGGCCTTCATCGAACTTGCGGCAGGCGATGGCGGCGAAACCAAGCCCGACACCGAACAGAACAAGACGCCCGAGCAGCGGGCCGTCCGGCTGGCACTCTGGCAAAAGGCCGGCTACACCAATGTGCTCTGGTATCAGGCCATCCGGGGGACCATTGCGAGCTACAAGGCCGCGTTTCCGTCGATTCCGCTTGCGCTCATGCCGGACAGCTCCTTTCTGGGCGGGGAATGCACGCTGCCCGATGGAGAATGCCGCGAGAAGACAATTCTCGCATTGGCCAAGGATGAGGGATTGGCTCTTCAGGACAATGGCTTCGACCGCACGCATCTCTATCCGGCCGAATGGCATGGGGGACCGTTGGCTTGCGAGCAGCGCCAATCGGCCACGCAAATGGGGTATCCGCTCGAAGATGACCTGGAGCAATCGGTCAAAGCGGATTGCGCGTGGCTGCTTGTTTTCCGCCAGGACCTGCAAAGGCCGGAGTTTCAGCAACAGGTGGACCATTTTTATCAGCAGTGCAAGGTGCCGGACCAACGCCGGCCGCTTCGCTAAAACATCTGGGTCCCGCCCCCGCGCAAGGCCGAGGCGGAATGACTTGGCATAGCCATAGAATCAATCCGTTTTTGGAGCAAGCTCAAGGTGAAGGTCATGCAGGGAAAGCAATGTTGCACCGGCGCTCATATCTGTATGGTGTTGGCCTTTTTTTTCAATCACTCCGCTATTCGAAGCCTCGCGCAGGTGGAGTTGCCATCCAATGCGCCGGAGTGCGTCCGCTGGGCGGCAGAGGATGTGCGCTCAGCGCTGGCGCAGAAGCACATCCCGGTCGCCGGCGCGCAGGTTGAAGTGGCTATCGGCGACGCAGGCGGCCTCGATGAGCAAGGCTTCTCTCTGAAGCGCGATGGCATGCGCATTGAAATCGAGGCGGGCGGACCGACGGGAGCCATGTATGGGCTGCAGGAGTTGGCGGAACAGGTATCCGACTCCGGACCTGTGCGGTCGGCGACCGATTTCGCGGCGGCAATCTCGCCCACCACGCAGAGGCCTTTTGTCGAAATCCGTGCCGACAACCCCTTCATCCACGTCTATCCCATCGAGCTTGGCGATCTCGACATGTGGCACGAATACATCGACATGCTGGCGCGAAACCGCTTCAACCTGCTGGACATGCACGGCGCCTACGACCTCGACACCACCAGCTTCCCCAATCTCTACCCTCAGCTTGTCGAGGTCCCCGGCTATCCTACCGCCGGCGGCTTTACCGCGGAATATCGGGCCAAAACCCTCGCCAGCTTCAAGGCGATCATCGCGTACGCCAAGTCGCGGGGCGTCCGGGTCGCTTTCATGAACTACAGCGCCGTCAACGATGCAGGCGGGGTGCGCAAGGGAGAGACTTTCCTGACCAACATCCCCCCCGAGAAGCTCGCGGATTATACCGCCAAAGCCGTGTCGATCCTCATCCGCGAACTTCCCGATCTCTACATGCTCGGCTTCCGCGTCGGCGAGTCCGGCCAGAGCGCAGCTTTTTACAAGGACGCCTACATCCGCGGCGTCGACGAGGCCGACCGGCCCGATCTTCGCCTCTACACGCGCTCGTGGCAGACCACCAAGGAACAGCTTGAACCCATCGCCGAGGCTGCTCACAACGGCTTCGACATCGAGATCAAGTTCAACGGCGAACAACTCGGTCTGCCCTACCAGGCTATGCAGGGCGCTGCCTACGGCAGCTACAGCTATCAGGGCTACCTCGACGTCCCCGCAAACTACGAGATTATCTGGCAGATCCGCGCCAACGGGACCCATCGTTTTTGGGCGTGGGAGAACACAGACTTCATCCGCCGCACGGTGCGGAGCTGCCGCCTCGGCAACGCTCGCGGCTTCACCCTCGAGCCCCACACCGCCTACTTCAGCGTCTATTCGGGCGACTACTACCGCTCGCCGCAGGACGCCTTGGTCTATCCCTATATCTGGCAGAAGCACTGGATGTGGTACTACGCCTGGGGACGTCTCGGCTACAACCCGGACCTCCCCGAATCGACGCTGGCTGAGCAATTCCACCGGCACTACGGGGATGCGGGCGATGCCGCCTACTGCGCCATGCAGCAGGCGGGTGAGATCGTGCCGCTCGCCTATGCCTATCGCTTCGTGGGCCCCGACCAGCGCGACTTCTCGCCCGAGACCGAGACGGGAAACTCCGACACCAAGGTCAAACGCGCGCGTCAGGACATCCTCCAGTTTGCCGAGAACAAGCCCGAGGATGAGCGCTCGTTTGCCGGTATCGACACCTTCGTCAACAACAAATTGTCTAACAGTGCGGACGGGCGCTATGGTCCACTCGCCGTCGCCGCTATGCTGGGGCGCGCAGCAAACGTCACCCGCTCTACCCTTACCTCTGCGGCGCAGCCGTCCGGCCGCGCCGCCGATGAGTTCCGCCTGCTCGAGGACGACTTGCTTACCACCAGCTACTTCGGCGACTACTACGTCCACCGCATCCAGGGCATGACCTGGTTCGACTTCTCGCTACATTCCGGCAGCCGGTCCGATCTTGAAAAGGCCCTCGCCGAGCTGGCCGCCTCACGCGAATCCTGGCACAGGCTCAGCAAGACGGCCGACGCCGTCTACAAACCGCTCGCGAATCCACTTCGCCGCCAGAGTGGATTCCAGTGGAGCAGCCAGCTTGAGCCGCTCGCCAAGCTCGACGCCACCGCGCACGGCTTCTGGCAACAGCACAAGGCGGCAATCAGCGACATCCATCTCTCGCCCAACTCCACAGACAGCGGAACGAACCCAGGGCTATCCGCCGGACCGCTCACACAGAACATCGTCAACGCGAAGGCTACTATCACATGCACCCCAACCGCGCAGAACGGTGTCGCCTCGGTCACACTCTGGTGGAAGCCCCTTCCCAGCGAACTCGGCTGGGAGAGCCTGCCAATGAGCGGCGGACCCGGCGGCGTCTTTACTGCCTCCTTTCCCATCGATCGACGCGGCGCACTTTACCTCGTCGATGTGCACGACCGGCAGGGCAACGCGCATAACTTTCCCGACGAACGAAAGGAGACGCCTTATCGCGTAATTCCTGTCTTGCCCTCAACCCATAGCTCGTCAACCTCACTGCAATAACTCGGCCGGACACGCACACCAGAGGCCGGAGGACCATGCACTCACTCCCTCGTTCGCCGAAAGCCGCTCTTGTTGCCATCGCACTCTGCGCTGGCTGCATCTTCGCGCCGAATGCCATAGCCGCGCCCGCGAGTCGTGCCCGCATCAACCTCTCGGGCACCTGGCTGCTCCGTTTCGATCCCACGGACGCAGGCGAAGGCGCACGCTGGTACCTCCCCTCCACTCATGTCGCACCTCCCGATTGGCGGCCCACAAAAGTCCCGGGCTCCTTCAACGAGGAGTTCGCCGTCCATCCCCTCACCCCCGATCCTTCCGACGCATCCCGCTTCTACAAGGGGAACGTCTGGTATCGCACCCAGTTCAAACTCCCTCCCAACTCTCAGCTCGACACCTTCCTACACTTCGCCGGAGTCGCCCTTCGCCAGAAGGTCTGGGTCAACGGCAGGCTCGCCGGCCAGTCGACTGAGCCCTACCTCGACGTAAGCTACGACATCTCCTCGCTGCTCCGGCCCGGCGCCAACACCCTAGTTGTCGAGGTTGACAACCGGCCTCTCCCCCATGGCATTCCCGACGCAAAATGGCG